>Ga0307931_1000973_pt1 | contig 19064 bp, 21 predicted proteins | sample OrgLakmetageno47_FD_201816 | JGI IMG/M metagenome (GOLD analysis project Ga0307931, IMG submission 201816) | Saline water microbial communities from Organic Lake, Antarctica - #47 | ecosystem: Environmental > Aquatic > Non-marine Saline and Alkaline > Saline | place: Antarctica: Organic Lake... | reverse complement strand
GAGGAGAGTTCTTCTTTGAGGCATTTTTAGAAGTCAATCGTGGAAAGAATTTTCAAAAAGTTTCTGTACTGTAGTACTGTACAGTACTGTATAGTAGGTACAAAAAAACGACGACGACCACCACCACACCACCACCACCACCACGAACCACGAACGAAATTCCATTTAATAGAAGAAAGGATTTTACATAAAAAACGACGACCACCATCACCACCACGAACGAACCACAAACGAAATTCCATTTAACAAGTTCAGGTGCCCGCGCGATGCGCGGATTCGGAGCAATGTGTTTGCTGCGGAGGAGTAGGTGCGTGTTCTTAGCACCTCAGTGCACGGCCTAGAGATGCCCGTGGGTGAGTGCCCTTGTATTGCCCGTGGTGCGTGTCCCTTCTTGTGCCCGTGGTCCGCCTGGTGTTTTGTTTACTGCACATCTGCACATGTACAACAAATCTGTACTGTAGTACTTTATAGGTACAAAATTTCTCTCTCCATCAGACCTTCAGAGTACTTCCACCAAGGAAGGGTACAACCGCCCTAATACGAAGAAAATTATGTGCAAGGTCTGCGAAACGTTGACGGTGAAATCGGCCGCTCTTGGAAACAGCCTCAACGCGCGCCACCATAGGCCCGTAGGTAGAAACAAACCCTACAGCCTGAGAAAAATCTTTGAGATGCGTTGTCTTAGCGTTTGTTGTTGCATGTTCGTCTGTCCTTCTTGTTGTACAATTGTTGAGAGCAACCCTTTGTAACCTGTCGCCGTCCAGGTATGCGGGACGATAACTACGCATACCTGGACGGCGACAGGGGGTGCGAATTAATACCAAAGCAACCGTAACTACGGAGGAATCAATACCAATAGCAACCTTAACCAGCGATAAGAAGTATATAATATACATATATCTATATAATGTATTTGTCATGTCATGTATATATATATATATATATATTCAATAGGATCGTAAGCGAGAATCTCGAAATGATTTAATATGTATATCATAAAAGCACAGTAAAAGATAGCACAAAAGCACACTAAGAAATAAGCGGGCTATATATCCCCAAGGCCGGCACCCCTTTCGAAGGAAGAAGAAAGCTTTTATAAATTTTATAAAATAAATATGTATCATGTAAAATCTATTTAATACCAGAGAAACCAACCGGCGCCGGCGCCACCGCCTCAAATTACACAACGGCGCCACAAACTTTTCGTTAGGGAGAGAGACTATCGAAAAACTTTATAAAACAGGAGGCGGGGAGCGCCACCCGCGCCACTTGGTAATAATTCGGTTAAATCACCGGCGCCACTCAAAAAAATTCGGCGCTCCACCGGCGCCACTTTATTAAAAAATTTACATGAATTCACTTCATTCATTTAATCTCGCGTCCTAATCATCGCCTCCGTAATCAAATCTTAGTGTCCTTCTCTTGGTTGTTTTATTCTTATTGACATAAAAAAATTAATCTTGTTCTACTTCTCAAATTGATTTACCATCTTCGCCACATCTTTCAATTAATTCTTCCTCGGTTCTAAAGTTGTCTTGTGGTATCCTTACCATTGAACTTCATAATATGCTTTATTATTTTGGATGACAGGTATTATTAATTTACTCACAACGAATTTTATAGTCCTCATAACTTTATTCTGCAGGTCGCCTACAATCTTAAATAATTCTTCTTCTTTAAATCTATCGGGGAAAGCGTCTAATTTATATTCATATACACTATACGCCTTTTCCGGCTTATATACCCGTTCAATTTCATAAACTTCATTACTCCGCACATGCCGTGTTTTATCGGATGCTGTGTAAATCCTTACCAAGTCCCTCAACCTCAAACCCTTCTTTAGATATATTATGCTTCTTAATTTTCATCTCTTTTTCATAAGTCATTTCTAATATATCATTATAATCATTTTTAAATGCCTTTTGTATTTCTTTTGGTGTAAAACCGGTTATTCTGCGTTGTGAATTATTGATATTACCTATAAGTTAATCTAAATTTTTAATCCAATCAAAATTTTCATCCGTTTCTATAGACTTTTCAATGAGTTCTTTAATCGTTGCGTTTGCTCGTTCTATCATTCCATTAGACTGCGGTTTCGATGTTTCGCTTAATATTTGTATTTTACCATTCTTTTCTAAAAAGTCTTTGAATGCGTCGCTTACAAATTCGCTTCCGTTATCGATTCGAACAGCTTCTATTTTAGACTTTTATATATCTTCTTGAAACCCTTTAAAACTCATTTTTTTCTTTGCTTCTGAGTGCTACGCTATATATAAATCTAGATGATATATCGATAGAATTTAATAAATACTTAAAGCCTCCATCCTCGAACTTTTCCATATTAACTAAGTCCATTGCTTAAATTTTATTTGGGGTTGTCATAGATGATTTTATATCTTTAGGCTTACCATATTTGGTTTAATTGTTGTTGCTTTAACCAATCCGCCAACTGTCTTCGAGAAGGGCTTTTGTCCTCTCCATATTTTATCTCTCAATAAATTATAGTGTTTATCCCTTCCATAGAATTAAAGTTAATTCCTTGTTTAACTGCTTTAAATGCTTTTTAGTTATTGGGGGTGCCATATACATTATACTTAGATTAAAAGATGGACTGAAGAATTTTATTTTTTTCTTAAGGATTTTTATGAAAATTGGTTACTTAAGGATAAAATATAATTATTCTTTAATTTCGTAAAATACTTTAAAAAATAATATGTGTCATATATATAATAGAAATATGATACAAATTAATAAGTAGAACTCCAGAAAACGAATTTTAAAATATCTATTATTAAGAATTCAAATGGATATATTAAGGAAGAAATAAATGACATTCATTATAAACATGAAGAACCATAGCAAGAAGAACCAGAAGATCAACCAGAACCAGAACCAGAAGATCCAAAAGAAAAACCAGAACCAGAACTAGAACTAGAACCAGAACCAGAAGAAAAAATAACTTTAGAAACATTAAAAAAAAGTCGATACGTAAGAAGAATACTTGTAAGACATATTATAGGACATTAGGGGATGTATATACATATTTCAATTCTAATGATATGGTTGAATTGTTGAGTAAAGGAAAAGGAATAATTGAACACGTAGAACAAGATTATAAAACAACATCAACACTAAAAAACAAATTGTGAGCTGTTTTAAAATGTTATACTATCCTAAATATTGAGAATACAAAACGAAAAGAAAAATAGAACAGTATAAAATAACATAATCAATTAAAGAAGATAAAAGCAATCACGAAGATAAACAACCAATTGAGGAAGCCGATATTATACTAGATTATTTTAAAAAAGATTGTAACGTCTTGACGAATGCTACCGTTGGAAAAATGATAAATATTAAAATGGAACACACAAAGGCAACTTTAATGTGCCTTAAAAATATATCTAAATTATGGTGTTCTTCGACCATCTGAATTTATAGATGTAAAAATTACAGATACGTATGAAGAGAATGATGATGGACGAAAGAATTAAATATAAATAATCATAAGAACGACAGACAAGGACCAAAGGTCATTGACATAAAAGACAAACAATCAAGGAGAACTTTAGGCCAGGGATTAAACAAATATCTTATCAGTAATTCTAAAAATAAACATTATAAAGACAATTCAGCCCTTACCAAATTATTCAGTAAAACATTTACTAAATATACACCTTATGATTTAAGAAAATGTTTAAGCAGCAAAGCCATCCACGAAGGCGACACAGAAAAAATAAATATGTTAGAAAGGAACCAGGGCCACTCATTAGAAACGATATTTCTTTAATGATACTTACACATAAAACATACTTAAAAGAATAACATGTTTGTGTATATTATATGAATAAATATAATATAGGCGACATTGTCTTTAAGACTAAAAAAACGTGTGAAGAATGTAAAAGGACAAAGATAAACATTTAGATTGTTGTATAATTCACAGAGAACATATTGATTATATATTTTTTGAATATCTTTTAAAGAACCATCACGATTATAATATAAAAATAGGCGATCGTATTGATTATTTGTATATCATTCCTAATCCTATAAACAACATGTATTATCAAACAATGATAAAAAGATTAGATAAAGTTTATTGTTGTTAGTTCAAGGTTAGGATCATGACGGAAGACTTAACGACAGCAATGAGGAAAGCCATTAAAGAAGAGACAATAGCATATAAATAATCAAATCAAATCACAATGTAATATATGTAAATCTGACAACGAACTATATAAAGATCACGATTTCCTGCCTTTCCGAGACATAAAAGATAACTTTCTAAATCTAACTCCATCTATTATACCACTTCTGGCGTTGCGTCTTCTTCTTTATCTAATCTCATATCTAAAACCGAACTTTCGAAATTATATGTTTCTCATTTATCTACAAAAACGGCTAGTGTTTCTGCCGATGCTACAGTTGGCACTCTATTAGTATATCATGTTCTTCAATACAGCGTGAAAGCGACTATTATGTTAAAAGATATTCATCCATTGTTTGAATTGATGCCGATTTCCAAAAGTCTAAATTTCAAAATTCAAATATTTTGGAATAACAGTGTTGCTACTGCTACTCATAATGCTACTAATTGGACCGCACAAACTTCACAATTTAGAGCCTACAACGGAACCCTTCCTCTGATGCTGAATAATGTCGCTGATGGTTTCAATGCAGCACTCGCGGGAACATTGCGTGCGAGTGTCTATGTTGGTGATACTTGCTACGACACAACACAACGAACAACGGGAACTCTGGCAACTGGTGGTGTTGGTAAGCAAGTGGAACTACACGTTCAAGCCGTTCAAATGCTTCCTGACATTGAAAACAACTCCGCCCAAAATCATCTTAGAGATGTTTCTTATCACGACTACTACCAATTTTCACTTAAAAGCATAGCCTCTGGTGAAAGTTTTAATCATCTTGTTAGTAATGGTATTTCTTACCTTAAAGCGGTTCTTATTATCCCCCATCTCAATACTCTAAAGAAGAATATTAATTTGTTTGATGACGGACAGCCTCAATTGTTACAGTAGGACACATTAGCAACTTTAATGTTTTGGTTGGTGGTTTTAATGTTCTACACGCAGATGCTAGATATACTTATCAATCCTTAAAGAACGAATTCCATAACGAATTTGGCGTAAATGGCAACCAAAGCCCCGAATTAGGTTGTCAATTGCTCACGTGTTCAACTGGAACAACAAAACACCTTCCGCTTTCTCCAAACCAAAGGGACAAATTCGAGTGCTCTTGCTATGGACTATATGATATTCGCAGTATATGAAAGTTTTTTTCACTTGATATCATAAGCGCAAACATCAATAAAATCGATTAAATGAAAAAAAATTAACATAGATATCTTTAAAATTAAAATCTAATGTAAGATCATACAAAATGAATATTACATTAGATTTGTCAAAGTCTCAATTATCTAAACTAAAAAACGGCCATGGAATTCGCATCGGACCCGCTATGTTCGGAAAAGGTGTTGAAATGATTATTGATCCAATGACCTAGAATAATATGATGAAGAAACTGGAACGAGGAAAAGTTGCTGTGATTTCTATGAGTGGAGGAGAAATAGAACAATATAAAATGGAAGGAACAGGTCTATTTGCTGGAAGTGGTAATAAAAGCGGTAAAATTTCGAGACGTAAAAAAGCAGAAAAATGGACGGGCTATGTTGCTGATACTTTAAGAAAGGGGATTGATACAGCAAGGTATGGATTTGAACAATATAAAGAGACTATATGAAATGTTCGGTGGTGAATAGGAAAGCAACGATGAAGAAATGGAAGGTGATGGCTTTTTAATGATATCAAGAAAGGGTATAATCGAATGGTAAAAAATAGTATTTAAGGAAAAGCCCTTCATGAAAGTGCTAGAAGTGCTATCAGTGATGGTTATGACAGAGGAGCGAAAGAGTTAGGAAAAAATAAATATGGTAAGCCTATATCTCAATATATGAGAAATAAAAGAGGTTCCAATATTGATAAATTGACTGGTTATACTGGCTTGGATTTGAAAATGGCTGGTGATGGACGAATGAAAAAATCCAAGTTGAATTATGACCGAAGATTGAGACCCACAGTTGTTAGACCTGATATGGAAGAAATAAAAAAAGGATAACGAAGCACGGGAAAGGCTTGAGAATGTCTGGATCTGGAACTTGTGAAATGTGTGGCGGTTTGATGAACGATAAGTTTTTGTTTGCCGATCAAGCTTTGATGACATATTTTAATATAAAATAATATCTTAAATTATATTATATCGAGATGTTATCAAATTTCGATATTGATGAGCTAGTTTAAAAAATGGCTATACCTAATTTTAAAGGTTGCTTTTACAAGGATACATTAAAGAAAATAGAACCTTCAAGCAGTTATATCATAAATCTAAATAGTGAATTCAACGAAAAGGATAAACGAAACGCAGGCAGTCATTGGGTGGCGTTATTGACGGATGATTTAAAGAAGGCTATATATATGGATAGTTATGGCGAGAAAGAAACTAATGATATTAAGAATTTGTTGAAATCTAATCAATACAAAATAGCACACACATCTAAAAATATTCTATCTCTTATGTCGAATTTGTGTGGCTTCTTCTGTCTGGCTTTCATTTACTTCTTAACCGTGAGTAAGCATAGAACAAAGAACATTATTAATGATGCTTCTATATTTCTTGATTTATTTGAAGACTTGGATTAAGTCGATGATATCTATAAAAATGAATTTATTTTAAGCTTGTTTTTTACGGATAAGAAATCTAAAACATTATTATTCAATAATAATAATATTATTATTATGAATAAAGACAACAAAATTGACATTAGGTTTAACAATGAAGATAAACCATTATCTTTTTAATTCATTTTTTTCATGCCTTAATGGATTAGTACCATTTGATGACAAAGATGAATCATCATCGACATTTAACAATTTAGGGTCTATGACTAATAGATTTTTTTTTATTGATTTGATTTAGTATAGAAGAATATACTAAGCCGTCTATTCCTCTATGTTCATTAGGAAGGCTTAAGGCTTTAAAGATATCTAAGGCTAATGGCGAGTTCTTGCTCTTGACTGGAATTCTATGTAATCTTCATATAGAGTTTGACACTCGTCAAAATGCTTATTATCATATATATAGAACACGTTACAACGGATATGACTTCTTGAGAGATGAAAGGGTCGCTTCCTACACTGAACGAACCGCTGAAAACGCTTAGCATAATGGTTGGTATTTCAAAATAAGCAGAGGCTCCTTTATAATATACGTGGTTCTTAATATGTCTCTTAGTCAATTGAATACAATTCAAACGAATTATATCAAATAAACTATCTATGGAAGAACTCCAATTATTCATTCAAGTATATAATGACACAACAATTTATTTTCACTTATTATTCTTTACAACAGATATATGTGATGTTCTAATAAATTTATAGTATTATATAATTAAATTCAACAACATATATGCTTTCATATAACGCGTAAATATTGCTCAATAAATAAAGTGTTCCTCCATTCTCATATTTAATAAATAAATATTGTTGTTAAACATATCATGTACATTCATAGTATTAATACATTCCATAAAATGAAGCATAAGTATATTTTCATTTTCTACTGTGTGATTTTCTCTAACCTCTATTTTCATCTTTTCGTCTTTGAGTGTATAAGTCATATTTGGTCTTACTCTAATAAAATTATCTACAACATCTATCATCTTTATTTTAAGTTTTTGAAAACATCGATTATATTCATCAAGAAGTGATAGTTTAGGTTTGGGTTTTAGGTATGAAGCAATTAATATAACCATATCACTTGGTAAGTTCTCCATATTTTATTAATTAATATATTAATTTCATCGTATTATTTTAAAATAAAATATATAAGTATATCAAAAATGAAAATAAATATTTTAATGACGATTGCTTTAATGTGTTTGAAAAAATGGATAAGGAATTGGCGGATATGGTTTTAGTTGGTTTACCTTACGGTCGAACGGATTGTGATTGGGATATCCAAATAAATTTAAATAAGATGTGGAAAGAGCTAAAAAGAATATGTAAAGGTAAATGTCAATTTGTATTTTTTACGACGACTAGATATGGATATGATATAATCAATTCGAGTGAATGATTTTTAAAAATGATTTAGTGTGGGAAAAACATATACCTGTCGGTTTTTTGAACTGTAATAAAATGCCTTCAAAAATTCACGAGATGATATACATATTTAATAATGGAATTATAGATAATATGAATATATAATTTAATTTAGAATTAAGAGAATACGCGAAGAAAGTCTTGAAGTTCATAGGAAAACCTTATAGTCAAATAAAAAATGAAGTGGGACATATGAAATTATGTCATTTTTTTTGTTTTCATTCCTCTACTCAATTTCATTACCTACTAATAAGACATACGACGAATTGATAGATAAGTATAATATAAATGAAATGGAAGGCTTTATAGAATACGATGATGTAAGAAAAGAAAAATTAGTATCATCATCTATTTATAATCCCCAAAAAGTGGCGGGGAAACCTTATAAACCTAATGAAGGAGGAATGGAAAAAAATGATGTTTACGGGGAAAATATGATACGAAGGAAACGAGACGACACCAACACAAGAGAAGGATTTCCGAAAAGTATTTAAAGTATCACCAAACTGGGGCTAAATTACATCCTATACAGAAACCTTTAAAAATGTGCGAATGGCTAATAAAGACTTATTCCAATGAAGGGGATTTAGTGCTCGATTTTTGTATGGGAAATGGAACGACACCCCTTGCGTGTAAGAAAACTAATAGAATATATACAGGCGTTGAAATAGATAAAGATATCTTCAAAATGGCGGACGCGAGATTAAATGAATGAAATGAATTCATGTGAATTTTTGTATAATGTGGCGCCGGTGGCGCGCCGAGTTTTTGAGTGGCGCCGGCGATTTAACCGAATTATTACCAAGTGGCGCGGGTGGCGCTCCCCGCCTCCTGTTTTACAAAGTTTATCTATAGTCTCTCTCCCTAAGGAAACGTTTATAGAATAGGTGGCGGAGGTGGTTGTTGGTGGCGTCTGTGTAAATTTTATGTTTCTTTTCCTTTTGATTTGTGGCGCCGTTGTGTAATTTGAGGCGGTGGCGCCGGTGGCGCCGGCGCCGGTTGGTTTCTCTGGTATTAAATAGATTTTACATGTACATATATATTTTATAAAATTTATAAAAGCTTTCTTCTTCCTTCGGAAGGGGTGCCGGCCTTGGGGTTATATAGCCCGCATATTGCTTAGTGTGCTTTTGTGCTATCTCTCACTGTGCTTTTATGATATACATATAAAAACATTTCGAGATTCTCGATTACGATCCTAATGAATATGTATACACATGACATGATAAATTCATTATATAGATATATATTATATACTTCTTATCGCTGGTTAAGGTTGCTATTGGTATTAATTCCTCCGTAGTTATGGTTGCTTTAGTATTAAATCGCACCCCCTGTCGCCGTCCAGTTATTCGGGACGATAACTTAACCTGTCTCGGGTCGGAAAACAGTACTATCTCTAGTAGAATGGTATAAAAATAAAAAAAAGAAGAGAGAACAACTTTGCTGCTACAAGCTGGTTTTATCCCGGGCTAAAAGGAGTTTCCGGGGATTAATCGATCGACGGTTTAGCTTGGGCATAGTTCTAGAAACGAGGGTAAGGTGATGCCTTGGCAATTCTTGCTGATAAACAGTATCCCATGGAATGCGGTTAACGAAGGCCGACTTGTAGCTGTAACTGTTGAGGAAATCCGTTACCGCCAGAATGTCGAAAACCATCTTGACGTGTTTGAAATCCACGATAAGGAATTTCTACGCTTCCGGTCCATGAGCTCCATTCGTCGACATGGCGAAATGGGTAAATAGAGCGCCGTGTGCCTTATCGACTACAGTTCCACTACAAGGAGGGCCTGCGGCCTTCACTTGTATCACAATCCTGATTACGTAGGGGGGTTTCTGTTATAAGGCAGCGCCTGAAGATATTCAATTTAATATAAACATCGCAATACGCAGAAATAGCCCGGAGAATTGCCTCGTGTACGTGTTCTGGGGCGTGAAACACAATGGACACTCAAGACCCCGCCGATTTGCTCGAAGGAAAGACAGCGGAAAAAGCCTCCTGAAACGCGCAGATACAGATACATACCACATGTACAACAACGATTCACTTCTGAGAGAGAGAGAGAGAGCTATTTCTTCCCTTGTCTTTCTTTGCGCTAGGGGAGTAAAATCTAATCCAATCTACCGAAAGGTATTTGCTCTGTTACTGTATTCATGGCTGCCTTAAACTTCTGTCCTTGTAACCACTTCGACACGAGAAAGCTCAACCTCAGACATTATGTCACACTGCGAAAACCGCTGCGACAGGCGTGAATCATTAGTGCCACGAAATCCAGTCGAGAGCATTGGATTACGCATGAACTTTGCATCAGTATCAATGTCAGCCTCAGGTTGGTCTACAGGAATAACACCACCATGCATACTGATATTATCGTTGATGAGGCTTCCGCCATTCTCGGCACTCCCGTGCAAACCAGATGCATGAATGTGACTTCCGACGGGTTGTCGGATAAAGTTATTCTCGTCAATTTCGTCTTTGATGGGACCATTCAGCTCTGAAAGAATTTGTTCGAAAGATGGACGTTCTTGGGGCTTCACTTCAAGGCACTGCACGAGCAGCGCATTGAGCTTTGGTGGAGCTTGAGGCACGGCAGTAAAAGTTCGCCAAGAACCGTTCATAATCATCCTGATTATCCGCATTGGCTGATTGGGTGGATGCTTCTTATTGAAATCAACGCACCTTCGACCCATGCACACATAGTCAAGAAAGGAATTCAAAGACACATAAGCAACCGAAAGTTAAGCAACGATTTGAATTCGATACAGAGTACGTATTTTTCAGAAATGAGTTATCTCGTTGTTTGGCGCTTACCAACGAGCCGAAAGGTACTCGAGCAATGGCGCTTCTACGCACATAGAAAGCAAAAGCATGCCATAGCTGTAGACGTCCACCTTTTAAAGAAGTATGGGGGAGAAAAGAATGTAATATCCGATTGGGATAGATTATTTCAAATCCATTCTTATACGAAACACATTATGTCGATGGTCAGCATACTTTTTCGTCGTAAATTTCGCCGTTGAGGATTTCGGGTGCACAGAATAAAGGCGTCCCGATTGCAGTCATGGCTACCTCTTTGCATGATTGTGACTTAGCTCGCGATGTACCGAAGTCCGTTATTTTACTCGACATAAATTCCGTCACTAGTGCATTGTCCGGCTTAAGATCTCTTAAAATGCAAATCAAATAATGAGGAATTAGTCAAAGAAATGGAATATTAAGTGTATGGCTCGTATTCGTCATCTCTATTAGAGTCTAGCTAGGGGAGGCATATGTGTACACAGAACACAAGAACTTCATCAAGTGAGCATACCGGTGTAGGATACAAAACATTTGCTTGCCCGCTTGTTCGTCGAAGAAGGAGCGGCTGTGAAGATAGGCCATCCCACGAGCAATGTCAGAAGCTAGACGGAGCAATGGGTCATTCCATGCCAAGTTCAAATTGTTTTGACCCAGCAAGTCTCCGAGGGAGCCTCTGGGTACCCATTCGAGCAAAAGAGCAACCAATTCTCGCGACCAACATGCACCCACAAAGCCCACAATATTCGCATGTTTAAGCGTTGCCATAAGTAATATTTCGGCTCGAAATGTCAATGCATTCTCCTCATTCACCTGTAAAAATGCGTTAGTATACAAAACGTTTGAAATCAAAGATGAAATAAAGATGAGAATCCTTCTAACTTGTGCACTCTACTGCAAATGTAACAAGATACTAGTCAAAAAATACAAAGCAAAGCACAGTATAATTTGTGGCGATACTTAGGAACCTTTAGCATTGTCTTAATCGCCACGGGACGGCCAAGCACTGAACCAGAGAAAACTTCCCCGAAGGTGCCTGCGCCAACTCTTTTAGAGACGACAACATCATCGACATTTACGAGGTATCGTTGTAAAATTTCCACGCTATTCACTTTCCTATCTTCAGAGACTGGCATATCTCCATTCAAATTTTTGGCATCTGATTCTACAGAAGGTCCATTAGCCGACTTTTTCGGGTGCAGTGGCTTCACCATAGCGATTCCAGAATTTGACACGCCAGCAACAGACTGGGTTGAAATTTCGCATTGGCTAGGAGTACTATGTCCCTGCATGACTGCATGCACGACAGCTATTTCTTGGGAATTTAGATCACGACGCCACCATTGATTTGATTTCATTTCTTCGGCTTGTCGCTTGGCGCCCGAATAGAAGGCTAGCCCTACGACCACCAAATTCACAATGACTAAGATAAGGCCGAAGATCAAGGGGTTCAGATTGTCGGACACGCCCGTACTGATGCAAAGTGCTGCACCATAATTTAGTATAATCACATACTGTGCAACGTGGGAGAGCAAATTGGCAATCGGTACGCGAAACGGCTCAAGCTCACGAAAGCTCACTGCACTACAAATCGCAGCGAACAATCCAAACGCTGCTCGACGAGATGAATTGGACGAAATCAAAGGAACAATGCCCACAAAAAAAACACGACGATATACCTCAACAGCTTCCCAGTAGTAAAATGTCGGCTGATAAACCGCCCAAAGAAAACTTGAAGCGTTGAGTCCTTTGTCAGCTCGCTGTAAGCGCAGAGCATGAGACATATCCACCGCATTTGATGGATTCAGTCTGTGGCGTTTTCGGTAAAGTATCGATAACCAAATTAGCGGAACTGACATCCAGCCAAGGATCAGAATTACGTCTAGAATTTTAAATGCATTATATCCAGCGCTGTTGCAATCGACTGTCGTGTCGGAACGAAGATAATCATTTCCGGTGATATTGATGCAGTCAAGAACCTGAAATTGATGCCGGCATATTGGTGGCATGACAGCATACGTCATAACAAAAAAGAAGCCGCTATGCTGGCGAAGGATCTCTTTGCTTTCAACGCGCGTATGCGCTCGAGCCCTTCGAATAAAGTATAGAATCAGGCAGAAAACTTCAAGAGCTACTGGAAAAAGTGACCATACTATCACAGTCGTAAACACACTTGCATTTTGGACGCAACTCAAATCCAGAAAGTCCAGGGAGAATATGGACATCACTTGAAGCATCTTCGCGAAGGGTTGTGGGAATTCAGTTTCTGAAGTCCAAGCGACTGAGCTCGTGATCTGATATGTTGAGTACGCAACGCGCAAGGTACCCCCGTCCACCATCAAAAGAGATCTTATGACGCAGTTTTGCTTCAACTGCTCGGGAATCGTGATGTACTCAAAGTATATCAAGCATGCAACAATAATCAAAATAAGAATCGTAACTGCTAAGATTGCTGCTCGGCGTATATGTGAAGAACAGGACGAGCAAACGGCATCAGTTGGCGAAAATATATAGTCCTCCTTACAGCCTCCACACAAGGGTCCGACTGACCCGGTCAAGCACATCTCCTCTGCCAAACACTGCACGAAGAGTTCTTTGCTTGACAAGCTCCAACAACTCGAATTATTCGGGTCGACACCCTTGCAAGTAGCTCGAGTACACTGGTACAAGACAACGTCAGTCACGTCGGATCCATCACCCTGCATGCCAATATCATTCAAATCCACCCAGTAGCCCTTTTGAGGGCCAGGAAGCTTGCGTCCTGGTGATGATAGGCACTGAAGGCGCGCAGTGCACTCGAAGCAATTATGATTTACAGCGTAGTAATTTGCATCACAAAGGGTGCAATTCGCAGATCCCATTGAGCTACTTCGGCCTGTTACACACCTTTGGCACACAAGTGCACTCGAATGTGCCGCGAAGCGTCCTCTTGGACAAGCATTACAGAAGGTGGCTCCAAGTGCAACCTGGCGACTTACGCCACCGCTCACATCAGCAGGGTTGTCGGTCGCAAATGTTCCAGGGAGACAAGATGAACAACTCGTGCCTGTATTGTCCGGCACTTGACCTGCGCCGCATAGAGTACACACACTCGGCGAGGTTGCCCCAACCGTACTTGAAATAGCACCTTTAGGGCAGTTTTCACATCGACAGTTGGCAAAGCACTTCTCCGTGCCTAGCAGTTGAGTACAATTGCCCCAAGTACCTTGCTTGCAAGAAGATGAGCATTCAGTTCCAGAATACGCACTTGCGCCGTCGAACAGGCGTCCACTTCCATGTACGCCTAGGCCGCTTGCTTTGAATTCCCCGGAGATGAAGTAAACTTCTTTTCCCGACGCAGCCTTATTGTTCTCAAGAACACAGGCCTCTAAGTTGACACTACCACCATCTACATACAGCCCACCGCCATGATGAGAGACAGCATTGTTGGCGATAGTTACGTTATTCAAATGAACAGCCCCTCCAATGACATAAAGCCCGCCCCCCGACGAAGTTTCACTGAAACATATTTCAAAACCGCTGGATTCGGTGTAAACGTCGGCAGAAAAGGTCAATATGTCATCGTTGAATACATTCACACACTCGGGGCCTACTCGACCAAAATATTTCTCGCCACTGATCGTGAGATAATCATAATATACTTCTGTGTTGAAGGTGATAACTTTCAAAGTTCCGTTTCCCTGAACTTTATATACACAAGAAGAATCAGCGCCGTAGTCGCTCGGATAGTTAGGCGAATAGAAACAGCCTCCGACAGCATAGCAACTAGGCAACAGAGATAGAGAATAGCAAAGCAAATGAAAATAAAATTATACACATTTTTGTCTCTATTCAATCTCATTACCCGTCTGCAGCACCCGAAATCAAAGTAAAGTATGCTCCACTGCCGGTGTTATTGACAATACCGCTTGACATAATTGACACAGAACCAGAAGATATGTATAGTCCCGCGCCAGAGCCCTCAGATGCCACGTTATCAGCAAAAACACAAAGGAAGAAAGTCGACAAAGTTGAACTACCTCCTATGTAAACACCAGCTCCCCGAACAGCAATGTTGTTGAGAAAAGAAGTCTCGGTGCAGCTGAGATCCGATGACGAATCAGCAATGAGGCCGCCACCATCAAGGGCAAGATTATTACTTATAGAACACCGCTCCATGAATACGGATGCACCATAGAAAGCGATACCTCCGCCTTCATTGGAGGCAAAATTATGTTGAACGCTACATTCTAGCATCGTCAAGTTAGCTCCATTCATTGCAAGTACGCCTCCACCGTAAGAATCTGCGAAATTTTCCGATATTGTACAATGAATCATCGTTGCATCTACCTGTTGAAAAGAAATAAAGATTATGAATGCTGAAGTCCTAATTTTAGACTTCAGAGAGCAAAACGGCCATTCGCTATGTGTAATACGTGCCTGGAAGTTGAAAACGATCGCTCCACCGAATGAACCTGAATTCCCGGTCAAAGAACAGTTCTGTAACATTAACACGATGAACTTTCCGTCTTCTGTAGCCGAAGTGTTCGAAAATGAACTGAAACCATCGGCATAAATAGCCCCCCCAGAGAGATAATATGCCACATTTTGCGAGAAAATGCAGCTCAATAGAGTAACGTGTGAGTATTCATCGATGTACATTCCTCCACCATAATAATAAGAAAATCCGTTCGAAATTACAAGATTTGAGATTGAAATCTCTGCATTAATAACACTTATGCAGCGAGTGATGCCTCCACCGTTTATTTCAAAATTATTTCCCAGAATGCGCACCGCCGAAACATTTGATATATACAGTACTCTGGACAATGCTATGTCAGAGTTCACCGAAACTGTAATGTTGCTCGATTCAAGAGCATTCTGGAGTTGCGAAGCAGTGGTTATCAATACGGTAGTGGGCGCATGTGTTGGCAAGGGAGAAGGCCCAAGACTTGGTGATGTCGTACTCGATGGTGAGGTCGATACAGATGGGGCAGGCGTGGGGCTAAAAGCGTTAATATCATCGATAGCCATATCGCCCGTGAAGTCCGATCCGGTGTATGCCACAAACTTGATTCTAGAAGTTATGATGGTGCCAATATAGACAGTGGCCATCTGCCATTCAGTACCCTGGTCGCCGTATTTGCTCCAAGAGTCCACCCATCCACTTACATTTGAGTACACTTGAAGAGTCAAAGAGCCCATGGATTGGCCATACATATTGTACCAAAAAAATATAGAACTGGCATTGACGTTAACAAAAGAGGCCTCAAGTTCAAACGGCCCTATATCAGGAAAGTTTGGAGTGGATGCCTCAACGTACATGTAAAAGCCGGCTCCAGTGGTGTGATCGCTGCTAGGACCAGTGGCGCTACTCGGTGTTGGCCCCGAGTAACGTGTCCATGGATGGTCACTAGAATTGAAAAAGCTACACATCCCTTGGTCAAAAGTGCACATAAACTGCTTGCTCAGAACATGATTTACTGTAAGCATTGTGACGATTAATACGTTAAGAAATTTGGAGGCCCGAGATTGCATCAGTGAGAAGTGTTGCCTCTTGAAGAGAAATACGAAGCCCTTTGTGCGAAGCGTTTATGTTGATGTATCAAAGTTTTCTGTGGGGGATAGAGATTTACAAAGCTTTATCGACAGACTTCGCGGCACCGATCCGTAAATTAGTATCTGGAGTAGAGTGTCTCAGTGTGTCGTAATGTCGTGATAAATAGATAGATGAATAGCTTCAAGCTGACGAGCTAATAAGTATCCTGTTCTTTAAGGCACGGCGGCACGGCTCATCAAATTTGGAAAATATCCGTAGGTATACGAAATTTAACAAAGCAATGAAGAGACGGAACGTTCTTTAGACACCGAATTCTTTTACAGAGCAACAAAGAATTACTGGATTATAGATTACCTGAAATAGTTAAGGTTAGTGGATATATTCACAGGCTCCGAAATGGAATTTGAAAGCCGAAATCGACGCATCGCACAAAAAGGTAGACTTCGATAAAGTCGCATTTTCGACTGCCTTCAACCCCAAATTTAACTTTTTGAATTCCTTTGTGCTAGCCTTCTAATTCCGGCCCTTCGGGGCCTGTATCAAAATTTAAATTTCGGGGTGTCTAATGATTTACGATAAGGCTACTGGGGATAGGGCCATATCACTTTACTGGTTGTGAATAGCGCATTGCAGGGGGTGTTTTACCCCCTCCCTGTGGTGAAAATAACCCTATGTAGAGCTACTCCTCCCTGTGAACAAAAAAGAGAGTCCAGATTTCACCCAAAGTTAAAATAAAAAACGTTGCATCTTTCCAAGCTGCTTCTGGTGGTATATATCTTTTCTCCTAACCCACCAATCCAGGTCAACTCTTGGGCTGTTGAAATATTTTCCTGATTTGATGAGCTGTGCCTTGAATATAAAATGGAATTTTGCTCGTGATTCATTCGTCCGTTGGCGCCCGCCCTTATTTTATGTGCTTTGTTAGAGCATTAAAAGTTCAGGTGCCCGCGCAATGCACGGTTCAGGGTAACTTGCTTCGGTATCTGTACAGCAAGTGTGTGCTCTTAGCTTTTAGCGCCTTCGTGCGCGTTCTTGTGTTGCCCGTGGATGAGTTACCTTTGCAGTGCCCGTGGTGTGTGCCCCTTCCTGTGCCCGTGGTCCGCTTTTTCTTAGAACTGCACATGTATAGCAGATCTGTACTACTATACTACTATACTGTACAGAAGTACAAAAAAATGGCTGACACGAACCACAAACGAACGAACCTCCGTCGTTTGTATCAAATGGAAAATCGACCGTGGTTCGTTCGTGGTCGTCGTTGTTTTTTATGTACCTAAAGTACTCTAGTACAGAAACTTTTTGAAATTTTTTCCGGTGATTTCGCTCACGCTCACTCTCCAGCAGATTGACTTCCGAAAATGCTTCGAAGAAGAATTTTGAGACAGGCCCCGAAGGGCCGGAATTAGAAGACTAACAGGTAGAGAAGAAGAATTTTCCTCAGGCTGCCAAAGAGACGGAGGAGAGGAGCAGAATAATACACAGAAACCACTCGAATGAGAGTAAACAATGCGCGACGCCGAGAGTCAAATGCAGAGAGCGCTCGTTCACGAAACCTTGATGGTATTCGCACTAGCATCAATCAAGAACCTGTAGCCTCGCTATTAATGACGTTGAGCTCTATTCAGTGAAGAAATTGTTGCTCATGCACCAAAAATGTGGAGCTCGACTCGTCATGGATGAGCGAACTGCTACAGGAACCAACTCTCATTCTTTTGCGATAAAGATCAGGTTCAGATCAGCGTTCAGGTGTACACCGCATAACCGCTGCTACCACCGCCACCGCTCGATAGTCTGCTGACCGACTGCACAAACAGAGGCTGCGAATGATGTTCGCACACACTTTCTCAACTCGAGTAGCCAACGTTCGTGTTTAATATGAAGGATAGGAACTGGGGCAAATGCAGAAATCTACTAAAAATAATGGGACCACTTTAATCCGGTGGTATAAAAAGGGAAAAAAAAACGGGATGGTGGTTTTTAATTCCAAAAAATCAATATGATGGCCTCTATCCTTTCTATTAAATGGAATTTCGTTCGTGGTTCGTGGTGGTGGTGGTGGTCGTCGTTTTTTATGTACCTACAGTACTGTAGTATGTACAGATTTGTTGTACATGTGCAGATGTGCAGTAAACAAAAACACAAGGCGGGCCACAGGCACAAGAAGGGACACGCACCACGGGCACTTTAAGGGCACTCATACACGGGCATCTCACGGCCGCGCACTGAGGTGCTAAGGACACGCACCTACTTCTCTGCAGCAAAAACATTGCTCCGAAGCCGCGCATCGCGCGGGCACCTGAACTTGTGTGTTTATGAATCGAAATTGTGGTTCTGATTTAAATATAATCAAAATGGTCGCTAGAATTAACTGGGAATGCGTGCAGCAGAGGAATTCTGAGTTCTCCAAATGGTCAGACCCGATTGACTCCACTGAAAATGTGGAGATGGAGAGGCAACATCAGAGGCGCTTGGTGCATTACTAAGGTCGTAGTGCAGTCCTGTATGAACTGCACACCGTGAAATGTAATTAGAGTTGAAAGCTTCG
>Ga0307931_1000972_pt1 | contig 19099 bp, 11 predicted proteins | sample OrgLakmetageno47_FD_201816 | JGI IMG/M metagenome (GOLD analysis project Ga0307931, IMG submission 201816) | Saline water microbial communities from Organic Lake, Antarctica - #47 | ecosystem: Environmental > Aquatic > Non-marine Saline and Alkaline > Saline | place: Antarctica: Organic Lake... | reverse complement strand
GCAATACAAGGGCACTCACCCACGGGCATCTCAAGGCCGTGCACTGAGGTGCTAAGAACACGCACCTACTCCTCCGCAGCAAACACATTGCTCCGAAGCCGCGCATCGCGCGGGCACCTGAACTTGTGTTTACGTGTTTTCTGTTAAGATCACATCACAGTATCACAGTCGACGACAGTAATTAACGACCTACTACTTGCTGTAGTCTATGATGTGTGCTACGCCGATGTAACGTAGCCGCATTCATTCTGTACAGTGACTTAAGCCCATTTGGTAATCCTGCGAGTTAAATTTTTAGTATTTGCAGCTTCGCTAGCTCGATTGAATCGTTTAGAATTAAGCCTTTAGAAAGCCAGAACCAACCGACATAAATGTGGCCTTTGGTGAGCCTCCAGAAAACGAAAAAATTATAAACTTACAAGCTACACGAGCTACCACCACTCGACATTATGCTACGGACTTTATAGAATTTATCGCCTAGCTCGCTCACTACTTTCATCGAATGGCCCTGTGAAAGCCATAATCAACTGAATTTTCTCTGGATGTGTTTACCAGAAGGCTGCTTGCCAAGCCTACCCTAATTTAGATAGCACTTTTACTTTTAGGAAATATTAAGTGAGTATGTCGTTCTGGCTGAGCGTTGCTGCTATTTTGTTAGCTACCTTGGCCACGGCTCAGCGTGCAGGCTATTCTCAAGAGGCGCCTTCAGAGGAAGTAGAGTGGTCGGAATGGATCGAAGACCATGGCGCTGACGACTTGCATTGGGCGAAGCACCGCGCCTGGCCTCGGCTCGCCAACGCATCGTCTAGCTTAAGTCCGCGCCCCCCCGTGTTCCTCCTGGCAGGCATTGCGAGCACGCGGCTGCTGAATTGGCGTGAGAAGACATGCCGCGGCACCAACATCAAAGCAAGGGATATTGTGTGGGTGAACATCGGAAAGTTGCTCGAAACAAAGACATTTGATCCAACTTGCTGGTAAGGTTGGGCTCATATTTTTCTGCATTGGGAACTTGTAGTTTTTTTCTACATGTTCTCCAGAAGTCTTTTGAGCAGAGATACACACAGTATATTGCTTGCTTCCGAGAGTGCGTTGCATCGTGCTACCCTTCATTCAGACTCGGCAATACGCTTTATTGATGACATCTCTTTGTTTGTTGCTATGTCCTTTTCCTGGGGTAGGGTGGAGTGCATGAAAGTGGGTTTTGGTGGTCGGGACCCTCCGGGCCAAGGAGAATGCGTGCTGAGGCCTGACGAAGGTCTGGATGCCGTCTCAGCCATGGCGCCTGGCCTCCTTACTTCTGGCTTGTCTCAGGTTTTAAAATGTGAACTTCCATACAGACGCCCATTTGTTTTCTGAGGATTCTTGTCTTCTTTTGTGGGTTAAAATGCTTTGTTTAAAAGTGCCCAACTTCTTTGACTCCACCCTCTCTACGCCAATCACGCAATCTTTTCGTGGTTTCTCCTTGGCTTTGTGAGCAGGTGTACGCGCCACTGATTCAGCTCTTGATTAGCGAGCTTGGCTATGTCGGCGGATTCGGCAGGTGTAATGTACCTTCGGTCGTTTATCTGAATACTCAATTCCCTCCTCACTTCCGCCATCTCGTACTTTGTGTTGCCCTCACTTGATCTACAGTATTTAGCTTATTTTTCACGCCCTCGTGTATGATTCTCATCTATAATCTCAGCAATTCAACTCCACCCACGCCTGTGCTTGTTCCTTCTATTTATACTTTCTTCGGTGCCATTTCACACCCACACTTTAACAGCCTCCGGAGTTTAGCATACGACTGGCGGCTCTCTCCGCGCCGCCTCGAAGATCGTGACGGCTTCTATTCTGCATGCATGGTAAAGACATGGCACCAAAATCACTCCCACGCAACGACTTCATTGATGGGTAGATGACTTCATTCATTCATCTGTTGAATGTTTACACTTTTTTCCTGTGTGGTGTTTGCTTCTATGTCGCGTGTATACCTTTGTGTCCGATTCGTTTACAGCATAGCTTAGAGCATGCAGTCAAACAGCACAAGCGCCCAGCAATTGTCTTCGCGCACTCTATGGGCAACCTCAACTTCTTGTACTTCTTAAATTGGCTCAAAGCGGTGTGTGCTGTCATCTCCCCCCAACGAACGATCTAGTGTTCATTTCTTTCGGATCGAGCGGAATTATGTCAATACATGCTTTTTAATGGAAATATGGGCGATTTGAGGGAATTTTCGGAATGAACAGCTACTCAAACCCCTTTAAAAAGGGAAGTTGTCGATTGTAATGTATAAGTATTAGCAATTTTTTCTGACATTCGCACACGCACCTACGTATGCATGCACACGTTTATGGCAGGGCCGTTTTCAAGGCCAAGAAGAAGCGTATCAGGACTGGGTGAACACGCACGTGTGGTGCTACGTGGGGTTGTCAGCTCCCCTGCTCGGGGCCAGTGGGGCTCTGCGCACGTCTCTGGACGGCGAAACCTTCGGTTTGCCGATCAGCGAAGCCCAAGCCCGCGAGATGGAGCTGACCTTTGACTCGACGCACTGGCTGAACCCGCGTCCCCTCGGGGGCAGCGCGTCAGTGGCCAAGAACAAGAACAAAAACCACCAAAATACGAGAAAGGAGAAGAAAGAGAATATTGGAAGGGACAATCATGCTTCTTCTCGTCACCAGTCTGATGGTAGGTTTGGATTTGGGAAGAAGCCGCAGACGACTCTTCCTGCAGCATCACCAGCAGATCGTACGCGTGCCAAAAAGCACGCGCAAAGATACGGCGATTGGCCTGCTGAACTGGTGGGGGCAATACTATGAGCACTTCGAGCAGCTTCACACTGTTTGCAGATTTCTTCAAAATCTAGCATGAATTTCAGAAACAAGTTCTTATTTTGGTTGCGTCCAAAGTGCTGACATTTTAACTGTTGTGCACGCCTCATTTTTCAAGACGTGTCCATCTCATAGGTGCGCGTACGACCCGACCCTCGCTCCAATGCGTCGGTGAGCTTCGGAGTGGGTGACGTCGCAAGGGGGGATTTGTTTCAGTGGCTGGCTCAGCAAGAATCGAACAGCAGAAGTCTTAGTAGCAGTAGTGATAGCAGTAGCAGTGGTGATGGCAGCAGCAGAAGTAGTCGTAGTAGTAGTAGTAGCACAAATATGAGCTATAGCAGTGCCGCCCGCAAAGCAGCTGCCTTGTTCGAGGAGTACTGGAATGATCCGTTAGGAGATCCGCTGGCGCTGCCTCCGGAACGACCGCCGGTGCTTATATCTTTGCACCCTTGATATCGCTTTCCTTTCTTACCATGATTTTTTTACCATTACTAGCTTGAAGCTTGAACGATGTATGACATCTCGAACACTGTTCTCCGCCATATACATTGATAATTTTCTTGTCAACAAATTTACAAGCTTATTTCATTCTGTCGCGCACTGATTAGTTGCCTCTCTTTAACATCGGGTCTAAAACATTTTCTACCTCCGCTCTGAATACTATAGATTCGGCACGTCATCATGGCTTACGGAGTTGACGTTCCCACGGACATTGCCTATCGGTACACTACTGCTGAGACCAAGCCATCTTCTGCTACGAGCAATGGGCACAAGAAATCCAACGGTCACAGTAGTAACGGAGGCAGTGCCAAGGACACTGCTGCTAGAAGCAGTGGTAGCAGAAGTAAAAGTGGCAGTATTCATGAGCATGCGTTCAGTGGGAGCAGCCGCTTAGTGTTGGAAGAAACCGTGCAAGAAAGTGCGGGAGGATCGTTGGCTGCTGTGCGCGTGAGAGATGCGCTCACAACAACTCCTCTGCACAGCAACAGCCATAATCACCACGGTGACCTTCACAACGACCACAGCAGCGCGAAAACAAAGCATGAGTCTCAACCCAATGCCAAGGGACTTGTGTTGCGAAATAATGCCGACGAGGTTGATGCAGTCCTTCCCGCGAAAACTGGGTGGTGGCCGCCCTTGCCGTTGCCCCAATTACCTTCCTCTAAACCATCGCCGCAAAAATCACAGCAGCAACCAACTCAAAAGCAGCAGCACAAGCAACACAAACAAAAGCGTGGGGAGCGGAGAGAACTTCGAGGCCCGAGCACGGGGCGACGGAGTGGGCACAGCGGCGACGGCACGGTAAAGATAGAAAAGAGATAATAGTAACCATTTATGTCATTCTTTAGACGATTTTGTTTCCTACCTATCTACCACTTACGTTCTTGGTAATTGAAACATTCAAAGATAAAGTACTTGTAGTGGCACTCAAAAGAATGCTTGCTTTGGCGTTCTCGTCTTTGACATTCATTTAGGTTCCTTACTTGTCCTTGGCATGGGCCCATACTTGGCTGCACGACGATTCAGTCCCCACCGTCAAACTCCAAGCGCGAGGCCCTGTCAAGGGAATTTCACACGACAGCACTAAGGATAGCAGCAAACAAGAAAGCCCTTCTATCAACGACCACAGCAGTGGCTGGACGGCCATTTTTAATCGTGGATTCGTTCTGACTGGAGGTAGCAATAGCAGTGGTAGCAGCAGCAACGACGACAAAAAGAAGAAGAACAAGAAAGGATCAGGGTCCGCGAAAGAGGAAAACACACGCGAAGCGCGCACTCTATGGCGGCGGCAGAGCTCCGGTCCCCCCGTAGGGGGTTCAACAAGCAGAAAAGGAAAAGGAAACAGACGAGGATTGGGTAATGCGTTGGCGGAATCGCTGCAAACCTGCGCGGCTTTGATGCGTTTGCCTGGCGGGAGCTATCAGGAAGGTGCTGATAGTAGTATCAATGGTGAAGACAAAAGCAGTGCTTTCAGTTATGCTTATGGCAGTGGTGGTGGTGGTGGTTATGAAAGCAGATCAAGTTCACAGGGACAGCCAAAGAAGCGTAAGACAACGTTGACGGAGCAGCCAACGACGACCACAGTGCTGGAAATCGCAGGAGCCAGCCATACATCTCTAACATCTGATCCAGGCTCTTTGACGGTAAGAAAAAAAAAAGAAGCAAAAATCCAATTATGTTACTCTATTACTTCCTTCTCCCGCTGCTGCCCTTTTAAGTCTAATTAGTCTCATTTTTCGGCCCTGCTCTTTGTATTTTATGCATGGTCTTATGCGCCGTCTCCTTCTTTTCCCTTTCGCTTTTTTTTCCAACAAGATGGTGTTGGCCCATGTACTCAAACTTATGGACCAAGACTTGTGCCTCACGCCTGTTGCGGGTGAAAGGCCTTTTTCTTCCACCACAAGTGCTGCTACCCCAACCAAATCTAGTGATGACAGGCAACGCGACGAGAGCTCGACCACCGTGCCACCTTCGTCGCCTGGAAGAGAAACTAGTGCCGAAAAAGCAGCAAACGTTGACGGAGGCCAACATAAAAAGGATTCTATAGGTAGCGTAGTTCCTGTGACGACCACAGGAGAAGGAAGAGGGCCTCTAGCCTTGGTGCGTCGGCGACTTCACGGTGCTTTGGTGTGTACTTTGAGGTATTTTTCTCTACCGTGGAGAGCGTTTCATAGAGCGTGGAAGCGTACAGAAGGCAGATTAATGCAGCTGAAACAGAGGCGAGCACAGGAGGAGGCGTGCGCCTGCTTCTCAGACTAGTCGAGTTCTTTCCCTGCTGTTTTTTAATTCCTACAGACTCTGTATGTCCCATGGCGGGTGATGGGTAGTGGTTTAGTTGCTTCAATCATCAATGGCATGGTCAAAGACGAAGACAAAGAGTGGTTATGTATCTCTGGTGCATGGTTTAGATAATATTTCTAGTCTTATTCGTGGGCCATTCGAGAATTCGCGTGTAGATACCAGGTCATCTCGCTTGCTGCATAGTGGCTATTTGCTATTTGTTATCTCAATTAAATGAGGGATACGTATCTCAATTAAATAAGGGATACGAACAAAGAATTCCATCAGGTATGGATATTCATAACTATCCCAAGGAAGATCTCACAGGGATAGCGGGCATGACAAGACGAAGGGGGTGCATTCCTCCTTTTGGTGCCTGAATTGCCTTATCTCTTCTCTCTTAGCTCTTACTATTTCACCACCAGGCCGCCAGGTTGAGATTTCCCAAGCAAGAAGGTTGGGCGAAATCTTCTCTTCAAAGTAGGCGCACCGAACTAGAAGATTAGCGCAATACTTCAGCCGGATAACCAGCTTACGCCACAGTTTCCAAGAAGTTTACCATTGCCTCAAAACCGCCAGCTTGGGTTGGGTCGGCAGCAGACCCACTGCCAAATTCCACCTACCACGCAGAGTCATTCAGAAAGAAAAGTGAATTTATCACGGCGTCGGTATGCATTACGTTTTAGAAATTTAAGATCCCTAACGTTTCTCCTAAACTCCCCTCGCAATTTCCCATCAGAATGTTAGAAATAGACGTAGTAAAAGGTTCCAAATACTTTTCTTTGCGATAGCTCCTGTACGGGTAAGCACAGAAGGAAGAAAGGTGACTATGAACCTAAACGCACCCGGCGGCTGAGATCGCTGAACTTGAATGGCGCGCTACTCGAAGTTGAGGAGCCAAAAAGCTCACTTTTATTGTCGACACTGTTGCCATTGCTGTCGCCAGCGGCTTCCATCGTGCCGTGCGTCTGTGCACAGTAAAACCACCCCAAAAGTGAACCACGCAAGGGCAGCAGCAGCAGGAAGAATAACAGCGTGGCACTCGATGGTTTTTACCTTACGCAGAGCATCAATCTCTCGTTCCAGGAGCCCTTGCACGCGATCGCTGCTCTTGGCCGAAGTCGTCAAATCACTCTTGTTGCAGAACACTAGCAACGGAGTAGTTGCATGTAGCTCTTCTGAGGCCAAAATATCGAACAGCAGTGCTGCGGCCTTGAAGACGTAAGGAATAATATGTATGAGGGCGGGGCTGATGATAAAATCAGGTGATAAAGTCGTACGGTTTGGAATTTAGTGTTCCACAAGCATTTTTACTGAGAGTAGAAGAGCATCAACTTACAACCTGGTCTACTTACGGGCATCCAATAAAAAGTACAGCCATAAGTATATATATCGTAAGATGGCTTCAAAGCAATAGGATGTCTAGCACCTGCTTGATAGACTTGGCGCCAGCAGAGGCATCGAGTACAAAAGCTAACCCCTTCGCGCCCTTGAGGTGCTGGAGCAAGCTGAGCCGTAGGCGTTGGTGGCCAGGCACATCCACTACTTGCACCTACAGATAGACATGAAGTGAACGGTTGGCATAACAAGTAGAGAATGGAGGAGTAGTGCGCCCATGAAAGCTACACAGTTTTGTGGGCTAGACTCACCGACTTTCCCGAGGGTAGCTCAACGGCATGGTATGCAGGAGTCATGGACGGCAGTGTGGCTGGCGCTACCCCCGAGGTTAGCTGGTGCAGCATCACCGTCTTGCCTGCACCGCAGCAGCCAACGAGCACCACACCATTCACTTTTTGGGTTGTCGGAGCCGCTAGGAGACTAGCGGCAGAGGCTGAATTACTACTCGACCGGTCTATAGACCCATACAGGAACCAGTAGGCCACCGCGAGCAGCACAGCCGCGATAGCCACTGCGGCCTTTAATTGAAATAACCCGTCGTCAGTAGATTCATCGTCGCCGATGCCAGGTGCCATGTTGTCAAGTGTTGGCACGCTAGGCATGGCCATTTCATCTGTTGCCGACATTTCAAGTTGCAAATCTATACGACCATCACACTAACAGATAGCTAAACTCGTTTACAATGCACAGCAGCAAGACGTTAGGCGCTGGGCACGGCACGGTGTGGCGCTTTAAGCCTATTCGCCGTGGACACGTCGACACAACATCATCGACCAAGTGCATCGACATTCGAGTGTACTCAAGCTGCACTATATTAGAGCATAGAAAATGCCAAGCTCACAACAAGCTCATGTCTCATGTCTCCAACCGTGAGTAGCAAGACCGAAGGCTCAAGGCGAAGATAAGAGAAGGAGAAGAGCTCACGAGCACGCCCGATAACCAGAAGCTTTAGAACACACGTTTTTCCATTGCTAGGGGCAAGTGGCACTGCATGTGAAGGGGTAGCAAATGGCGGCACATTCAGGAGGCTTGGTGCTTTCGCACCATGGGCTCGAAGGAAGCTCTCTACAAGTCGACGGTAGCCCAGAAAAATTGGAATTGATTGTTCTAGCTAACAAGCAAGTGCTGCTGCTTCAATCAGCTTTCAGTGCCATTATTTTACTTAGCTTTGCCTTCTTTGTTGACCTAGATTACTCATATCTTGACCGAAGTTGCTCTTATTGACTCTTTGTTGTTACGTGTTCAGCCTCCGGCAATGGAGACGAAGCTCTTGCTGCAGCAGTGGATGACCTCTCGACGACGATATCAAGGTAAGTTTAGCCGGATTCCTATGTATTCAATGCAGAAGAGTGAACTGATTCGAATTTTTTTTAGCGTCTGTTCCGATTCTCCCTCATATTATTGTCTTCTCTATGAACTCTGGTTTCTGTAGGCGAGGTAGCCTATTAGGTTCCTTGTGGGCAGCGGCGCGACACCCTAGCACCGCCACTGCAGCTGCAGCACCAGGTCGGACTACGCACACACTCTTGCCTGCCGAGTTGCAACACCTCTGTCTTGCGGCGCAGCCTGTTGCACACGTAGCTACCTCTTCTGCAGCCATATATGCGATTGCTGCCGCTGCTGCTGCTGATACCGCTCCTGCCGATGCACTGAATAGTGCAGAAGACAGGGGTTCGTCCCATTCCAAGCGGCGGCATCGCTCGATGAGGCACAGCGGGGCCAGTGGCATAGTCATACCACAGATGGTAGCCTTTGAGCACAAAGATCGTGCGGTGCACGTTGGCTCGGTTCTTTCAGCTCGCAGCAGCGGAAGCAGCAGAGCCAAGAGCAGCCAAAACAGCACCAGCGAAAGCATTAGTATAGGCAATTACAGAAGTAGCGCTAGAGGAGAGGACGTTGCTGTAGGTGTGGTGGGGCGTCTCGTGCTGCCGCCAGCAGACGAGCTCGCGCTGCGCAGCCGTCCGCCGGTCCTGCGGACTTATGCTGTGACGCAACTCACTTGGGCTGACGCGTTCTCGGCTGCTTTCAAGACGCGCCGACTGCTCCTCGTTGTGACCACAGACGGCAGCATAGCCGTCTTTGAGCCTGCGCTATCCTCCAATTGCCTTGCCCTATTCAGTGCGAACAGCTCTGCCGAAAGTAGGTCTGGCAGAGGAAATGATCGGCCAATCGCTGCAATTCGGGTGCTATCGTCGCCACCAGCGGAAGCAAATACCCTTGGGAAAGATACAAGTCTAGGTTGCACCGAAGTACAGGTTGCTGTGCTCTTCTATGATTCAACCTTAGCGCTGTGTTCGCTGAAGGTGCCCACTGGAGCAGAAGCTGCCATGGGTGTTGCCGCAGATGCTCCACAGGTTTCTAATACTGCCACGGGCGAAGCACCTGCACTGAGCCGTAACTTTCTCGTGGCGTCTGCTTGGGAACAACAGCCGCTGCAGCGCTGGCATGACGCCACGACAGCTCTCGATGTGTCTGCAAAAAGCGAGGACAGCTCTAGCAATAGCCTGGTAGCGGTTGCTGGTACAGGGCCGGATGGTGGAGCTTCTACGAGTGTGAGCGTGTGGAAATTGTGCTGCAGCTCCAGCCGTGGTACTGACCGCAGTGGAACTCATTTAACGCTTTTGCAGCATGTGGTCCTGCACCCACAATTGAATCGACGTTTAAGCACACTATCTCCACGAGACGACTTCACAGCCAATGCCGAAGCAAATGAATCTGAGCTCGCAACAAGTGCTTCCGCAGAGATGAAAGAATTGGCAGCGCTCGACCAGTGCTTCATTCCGCCGCCACTCGAGGGTGACTTTGAAGAGACCTTGGCCCGCCGTCGTGGTGCTGCGGACAGCAGCAATGGTGTTGGCGGTGGTTTAGGAGCGTGGCGTTCGACAGCGGTGGCACGGCTCTCGCGCGGGGCAGTGGTCGCGTGCCCACCAATTGGTGCAGCCTGGAGCTCGGCAACACGCCTCGATGCTAACGATGATGGTGGTGATGCTAATAGTGGTGAAGGTGGCCACAGTGCACCTGCTACTGTGGCTGGATCTGCGCTCAGTTTAGCTCTTGTGGATGCTCGTGGGCGCGTGCGACTCTTGCGTTTGACCCCTGAAAGTACCGTGGGTACACAAGCAGCAGCAGCAACAGCCTTAGAATTGGTCCAAGATTTAGCTCCAGGCGATGCGATCGGTGACATTTCTTCAAGCGGCAGCAACAATAGCAGTGCTTTCAGCTCTTCTTCACCTTCGCCAGCGCTTGCACTTGGTTTAGAAGGGCGCCGTTGGGCCGTGGTGTGGTGGTCGGGCGCCACTGGCAGCACACGTAAATACAGCACAAACCAGGGCAACGATACTGCCAGTGGGCATACTGCTAGTGGGCAATCGGGCTCCTCTGTGCTAGTGGTAGGCTCGAGCCTAGGGCGAGTTACCGTGGCAACCGCCGCTGAAGGTTGTGACGGATTGCGGGTTCTTGCTTCGGTTCACTTGCCGAATCTTTTGGGTTTCAGCGTCAGCAACAGCTATGGCCACCGCAACGGCAGCCTGCTGTGGACAGTGCAGCCGCATGCGTCAGGACGCAGTGGCGGAGGTGCATTGGGGTGGCTGCGCGCTCAAGAGACAATGGCAGCGCTCACGGCAAGTGTCAAACGCGGAGACTTCACAAAAGCGCTCTTGCTTTGCCGCACCATTTCTTCAAGTTCCCAGGTAGGTGTGCCTTCACCTACCAGGCTTGAGGATGGCGACAGCAGCAGGGATCAGGCTGGTAGTGCTGAGCAGAAGTTAATTTCAGCGGAATTATTGACTGCAGCAGTTCACCGAGCGAGGTGGCGAGCGCTGTTGTGCCCTCGTAAAAACATTGAAGTAAATTCAAGTGAAGACCAAAACGAGAACCCAATTGAAGTCAACGGCTACAGTGACAGCGGCAGTAGTCGCCTTGGTGTAAGCGAGGATGAAATCGACGATACTTTAGGGCGATTGCTATTGGTTCTCACAAGTGGAAAAGTTGGGCGATTGTCTACGAGCAGCAGTGGCAACAAGAGTAGCAGCAGCGATAGACACGCAGGTGAATTGTTGTACGGCCAAGCTTACAACAGTAGTGGCAGCAGCAACGCCGTTTCCAGAAGCACTACTGCGAACCGAAGCAACAGCAGCAGCAGTAGCGTGGTAGGAATCGAGGAAGAAGCTGGGGGGTGCTTGTGGGTAGCGTGGCAAGCGTGGGTGCACTGCGGACGAGTTAGTTCCATGGCTGCCGCCGCGCATTTCATATCAGTTGGACTTGCAGCTGCAGACCACGCGGGCCTGCTCCTTGCTGCAACTGCTGACCCTGCCACAACGCCAGCCAATAGCCAAGAAAGTCCTGACGCGCCGGAAGCGCTTGGTGGAGGAAGCGATGCTTTGAACAGCCGTAGGAGCCAGTCACACGAGAAGAGGTTGGTGGAAGCAGCGGTGCTGCGGCGAGCTTTGCAGTTGCGCGCACGCCAGTGGGACACCAGCAACCGTGCGGCGAGCGTGTGGGGTTCTGCGCTCGTGCCACTGCTGGCAGACGTCTATGGAGTGCTGTTTTCTGAATCAGGCGGGCAGAATTATTCATCGTCCACAATGGGCTTCACTACTTCGGACCTTGTTGGTGTCGGCCGTGGCGATGAAATAGGCGGTGGTATGATGAGAGAGAACGGGTTTTTGACTCATGGCAGGGCAACTGACCGAACTGCTCTCGCACTTTTTCGGAGTATGGTTGAAGAATCTACATCATTACTTTTAAGCAGCAATAACGACGCTTGGAGCCGCGGCAGCAGTGGTGGGAATGGCAGCCTCAACAGTAGCAGTGGGGGAGCGCTGGCAGCAGCGCGGCTGTGTGCTGTCTACGGAGCGCCTCGTGCGCTGCAAGTGGTGTTGATTCGGCATCCCGCAGTGACATTGCCTCACCGCCTTGCTTTGCTGGCCCTGCTTCCAGAAACAGTGCCGCCTGCTGCTATAGCGCATTTGTTGCCGGCAGCTGCTCCTGCTTATGTGCCTCTACGTGGATCCGCACCAACGAAAGCAGGCAAGGAGGAGGAGACGCAGCTGGCATCAGAACCAGCGCTCGCCACTGCTGTTTTGAATGCGGCAGATCCTGAAAACACTATTCAGAAAGCCCGCTCATACTACCACTATCAAGCTGGTGCTGTAGTTTTATTACCAGCGGAATGGGCTGAGGAGCACTCATTTGCGAGTCAGTTAACAGGAAGTGCCACTGATAGCACTTTGGACTTAAATAGTAGCGGCAGTACTGCTCAAAGTAGTAGCTTCACAAGCGATGCGTGGGCTGCAGCAGCTGTAGCACAGTGTGGAGGCTTAGCAGGTGCCGTTACAACATGTCTAGCGCAACGAAACACTGCATCGCCCGCAGACACAAGTCGCCCAGATGCTCCTCGGCGACCAGCATCAGGCAACTTGCAGCCTCTTGGATTTGTGGGGCGTGAAGTTTTGGGCAGGTTTGAGTTTGATTGCCTGGCTCGTGCATTGCTTGGACACGAGCACGTTGCAAGCAGCGCCGGCAGCAACAATGAGGCTGTCTCTGAAGGTGATGCTTTAGCCTGGCGTTCACGGTTGCGAGCACAACAGGCGAATCCGGAACAACTCGCGCAGTGGTTCTTGGCGCGTGCCGCTGCCATCGACCGTGTAGGAGGCCAGGCGATGCATGCTGCGGAGCTCCTAGCATTGGCCTGGCCTCGAGTCACTGCTGCTCGCGGCCAACAAGCTCGTGCAGCTGCTGCTCGAAGCCTTCAGCGAGCTCGGAACAAACACCAAAAAGAAATCTTGGCGCAACGCACAGAAGCTGCAAAGGAAAAGGCGGCAGCAGTCGTACATGACGACAGTTCCAACAGTCAACTAAGCAGTGGTTCTGAGAACGAAGAGGAGCCATCTCATTGTCACGATTTAGAGGGCATAGTTGTGGGAGAATCTGGAGACGGGGCTAAAATAAGAGCATTGTCAGACTACGGACAGGAAGATGATAACGAGAAAGACGAAGTCGACGAGCAAGAAGATGAAGAACTACTAGTAGTTATAGAAGAAGGCAAGTGGGTGTCACTGTTGCGACAAGCCGACGCGTCAGCAGGTTGCTTCGTGCGTTTGCTCGAGGCGGACTGCTTGCCCCCCCTCCTCGAGCTCAGGACCTGGTGGGGCATGCCTGCGGTCGCGAAGCTAGAACCGGTGCTTGCGTCTCTGGCTGACGCGGGCACGCGGGCGTTGGCTGGCGGTGACCATTTTCTAGAAGGCCCCAACAACAGCATGAATGACGATGATGATGCCTCAAAGGTCTGGGATGAAGAAGTTGACGACGTTTTGACTCTACTGGTGGGTGAAAGCGCACACATATACGTCAATTTTTGAGTTCACAGCTCCTAAAGCCTATCTGTAATGTTCCTGTGCGCTTTTGTTTCGCTATTGACTTCGTTCTAACCATCCTATCTTTCAAATGCACTTTTTAAATCTTGTGTTTAATTAAAGGTTCGCCCCATGACTCGAGGCCCCAAGCGCGTCTCACCCAGCCCTCTCGTGCTTCCCGAGACATTTACGGGGCCGTCGACGAATGCTGCTGATGATAACCCCAATAGCAGCGCGAGTAGTCGCACCCAGGAATTGGCTTCATTTGCCACTGCCACCCACTTATCTATACAGGGTGAAAAAGAAACAACACCAGGCTTGTCACTCTTGTTGAACGAAGAAGTCAAAGACGCTGAAATGTGGTCGGCTGCTTTAACTCAATCTTTGATTGCATTGGTGGAGGCTGCTTGCGCAATGGCCCAAGCAGTCCCCGAAGACCACCATGCTTGTGCTGCCGCAACGGCCGCGGTGCTGCTCGCGACTCGAGCCGTGGAATTGAGCAAACCCACCCCTGTACCTACTAGCGGCGGTGCTGCTGTTAGCAATACTTCTCCTAATGCTCAGAACCTTGCAGAAACGAATTTACAGCCTGAAGGGGCGTCGGCAGCATCCAGCGTGCTTCCATCTCCCTCGCCGTCATCCATGGAACAACAAGAAGAACAAAAGCAGCAAAATCAACACCAATTCTCACATGCATCGCGTTTGTCGCCTCCGTCGTCGAGCACACGCTTGATTGCTCACGACGCTTCTTTCCTGGCCCTCGTGCTCGGCGTGGTGTATGCCGGACCCAAGGGAGCCGGCGCTCCGGGTAACCTGGCACCCACGCGAGAAGACGCTTGGCGGCTGTTTGAGTGCACGCCCGCACGCAATGCCGCGGTCGAAGCCAAAAGACCGGATTTGGCGGCCCTCCAGGTGAGAGGCTCTTTGTTTTTTAAGGGGAGGTTTGTTACCTACTTTCTGTAGTGTGCACGAATCATGGCGTCACAAGCTACGCTGTCAAACGCTTCATGCTATTTTCTTCAAATGCCACTTTTTCTTTTGTTCTTACACATCATAATATCATCTTTGATATTTGTCTTCTGTTGTCTACTTTCGCGGCGAACATGTATATCATAGGACCGCATCGACAATCTGTCGCGGCATTTGCGCATCGCCGACCTCATCGCCGACCACGAATCCCCTTCTGCACCCATTGGGGTGAATCTTGGCGCCCTGGCTCGCGTAGAAACGACGACACCTGCGTCAATTTCTGGTGCAGTTGCAGTCAGCCATGCAGCAGGCGAGCAGAAAGAAGCGGACAGCGGCGCTTCTCACTTTGCCGAGGAAGCAGCAGCCATAGCGCTGCTCACTGACGGCGCAGCGTCTCCTGCAGAAGCATCCATGGTGCGAGCCAGCGGTGGAGACCCGAATAGATTTGCGTGTTTGGTGGTGCACCGTCTGTGCCGGGCACGGGTGGAGGCAGTAGCGGCACGGCCACAACCACGTACATCTACTACCTCTTCACGTTCCACAAAGAAGACTATGAATCCGAGAGAAAAGTCATTGTCAATGAAAATGAGTTCTACCGACTCCGGTCATTTAGAGAGCACCAAATTCAACGACGACTATGATGACAATGCTGATGACCAATATGGTGACAGTGTTGGCGATGACGAAAAAGCACTACTCGATGCTCACCTTGCTTCCTGGTCACGTTTTGTGGAAGATTTAACGGAAGTTTCAGAGCTTCTCAATCAATGCAATCGCAAATCGCCACCGGTTGACGATGCAAGTGGTCTTGCCGAAGATGCCGTAGATGAGGGCGAGAAAAGTACTGGTGCAGGGGCAGCATGGGCATTGAAACACGCGCTAGACTTGCTCCTTGGAGCACAGCGTGACGATGCTGCGCTGGAGGAACAGCATCGCGATGGCCACGACGGCAGTGCATGCGTCGCAGCCGACTCAAACATAAGTGGTTCTGACGACGAAAGAAGTGAAAGTGATAAGGACGAGGATGATGGCAGCGGCAGAAATGGCAGTGCCATGGCCGGTAGAGGAGATGAGAACGAAAACAGCGCGGTTGTTACTATTCTGGCAGCGCTTAATCGTTTGAGCAACTCCACTGGAAGTACTACTGGTACCACGAGTAGCACTGCAGCCGCAGAAGCCCTGGTGCTTGCGCGCGCCTCGGCGCTGTGCGAAAGGGCCCGGGGCCCTAGGTCAGCTTGCCTCTCAGAAGCTCGCGTCTGCTTGGCTAGCCTGCCCTGGTCCTCACCTCCGTTGGACGCCTGCCGCCGCATGCTGCGCGCTGCGCGAATGCTGGCATTGCCAACTAACCGCCATGGATTTGGCTTTCGGCACCGCTGGCCGAAACTGTTAGGACAAGCACATGTAGGGGATATAGGAGCTGCGGCAACTACTAGCGGCACACATTGCAACATCACCAGCGACCGCACAATGAGTACCTCTGATGCCAAGAACAAGCCACCTAACGGTTACTTTCCGCTGCGAGATGCGATTGCATGGGGTGGTGGTGGTCCCGGGCTCGCAGTACTGCAGGCTGTGCTCGCGGAGAAACCGCGCATGTACGCCGCTCGCAGTGCTGCGGCCCATGCTCAATCAGTTCCCGTGTCGTTGTCGTCGTCTTTACAGTCGTTTTCTGCTTCCTCACAAGCAGCACCAGCGCGATCGTTCAAAGAGCTTTTCGGCAGGTCTTCGAAAAGTGCCAGAAACTCGACTCCAGTGGACTCCTTACTGCCTCTTGGGCCCTTAAAGAGTAACAACAATGCCACCGCCACTGGTGCCTCTGGTGTTGGGTCAGGCCTCTTGGAAGTCGCCACTTTGCTTGGCATGCCTGACCAGAGCCTCGAAATGGCGCGGGCCAGAGCTTGCTTGGCAGCTGCGGCGCTGAACACTGGCGATTTGGACTCAGCCCTTCACTTGGCCCATTCTGCGGTGCTTTACTCGCCCATGATATTAGGGCAACCGCACCAAGGAGGAGGAAGCACCAAAGATACTAATACAGACGGTGAAAATATCAATAGCAGCAGCAAGTCAGAGGGTCGCTCATCGATGCACTGCAGTGTCTTGCAAGTCGCAGTAGCCGTCGCGTGTGCGGATGCCTCAGCCATGCTTTCAGACACCGGCGACAGCGCTGTGGAGGTCGCGGGGCGGCAACGCGCACTCGTTGAGGCCACGCTCCTCCGCATGGACATCGCACACGATGGGGAGTTAACCGTGGCCGTGGCTGCACTAGTAGGGCGTTGGTCCCTCTTGGATCTGGCCGGGTCTCCAGCAGTGCGCCATGTCACTCGTCTCGATGCCATCGCAGCTGCTTCAAAAGCCAACAAGTTCAAAGTTCCTGCTTTTTCTTCTTCTGCAGCTGCAGACGTTTTGACTGCTAAGCTACCCGAGCCATTGCAGGCGAGCCCTCGGGCCGTGCGACAGTTTGAGGTATCCGATTCTCAGGGAAACACCGTGAGCTTTGGCTGGACACGAGACCCGACAACCCAAGTGATTGCCAGCGTTCAGCCAGACGGGCAGGCCTTCAATTTGGGGGTGCGCCCTGAGTGGCAGTTGGTAGCCGTCGGTGAAGCCGTTGTTATGAGTGACGAGGAGGTTGAGGTGACAGTAGCAGAGGCACGGAAGGAGGTAGCAGCTTCCGTGGCTTTGACGTTTATTGTACCACTCGAGGATGCAGATGAAGAAATTGACCAAAGCAATGACGAATGGGTAGAGGTCGAAAATGATACTCTATGTGAGGAGGACAGCGAAGTTGAGTCAATTCACGTGACGAATGAAGAATCAAAGAGGGAAGTCGATGAATTTACTGTGGCCGGCGAGAGCGCCTCTACTCCAGATGGGCTAGGTTTCTCATCGCTGGAATCTGCTGCACGCCGCTTTCTGGACGACCCCAAAACGTCAATGGGGGCAGGAAACGAAGAAGGGGCAACACAAATTGCTTTGCTTGACGCTGCTCTTCGGCTCGATCAGTTGCAGCGCTGGCATCACGCGCCTGTGCTGACTGCTTCTTTGACAACATCATCGCCAACCGCTGTTGCAGACAACCAAGAACATGCTAGCATCAGCAATTGTAGCTATGATGAACTCTTGCTGGCTCTGGCTGCGCAACATCTCAACGCTGCGACCAGGCATCGAGCATACGCCGACGGCGGAAGTAGTGATGGCTCCATGAGCAAGAGCAGCCTTAAATTCGGCAGGAGCGGTACATTGATGGCCTCTGCTGCCCAATGTCTCAGTTGTTTGCTTGCCTTATGCGACCCGTCCGAAGCAGTTGCCTTTTTAAATACCACTATGCAGGACCTTCGCGGTCAGCTTGACGACGCAAAAGCGCAGGTATCTGCAGTGAAAACGACAACTAGTGACGATGACGACATCCCTCCTTATAGCGCCAGCAGTTTAAGACCAAACAAAGATGAGCAAGATAGCAGCTCAACCACAACAAGCACGTGGGTCGAGCCAGACCCGTCCCTAGTGAGTCAGCTGCAACAAATGGGCTTTGAGCTCTCGGGCGCGCGGCGCACGGCGGCGGCTACTGGAAATGCCCCACTCGAGACCGCACTGCAGTGGGCTATCGCGCACGCTGGGGACAGCGACTTCAATTTGCCGTTGGTGCGGGGTTGGCAACAACCCAATCTTCCCTCCTCCTCCTCCTCAGCTTTGTTGTCTTCTTCTTCGCAGGCTAAAAGCGGAAGCAACGACAGTGGAGGCAACGTACTGGGGGCTGTAGGGGGCAGCAATCAAAGTGGAGAGGACTTGAAGCAGCGATCCACTACAAAAGCGCAGGAAGCGGCGACAGCAGTGGAAGTGGCGGTGTCCATTGCGCTTCGATTCTTTGCACTTGCCGTGCTGTTGCCAGATGCTTCGTTGCATGTAAAACCAAGAGGAGCGCTCGTAAGAGCTTTAGATGCAAATGAAGAAGAGGGTGGATCGAGCAACGATAGGAATGCGTCCTCACCGCTTCCAACGTCAGTATTATCGCTATTTGCCGCACCTTTACCGGAGTTAGTCCTGACAGCAGCGCGGAAAGGGCCCGGTCCCGAAAATGCTGCTGCTATTACTCCAGACCATGGTGCTGCAGACTCCTCCAAAGCGCGTTACATGTGCTGGCATAGCTTGCGCGACCATTTCTACGAGAGCGGCGGCCCTACGTTTGGGCGCATCGAAAGTGCTAGTGAAAGAAGCACTGGTACTGGTGCTGCGAACCCGGCAATTACAATGGAGGCAACACTTATGGCTGTACAAGTGTGTGCGTGGCCGCAAGACACGGCATCTCGAGCCACCGCAGCACTCGCAGTAACAGCGTTTGAGGCGCACGGATCTTGTGACAGTGCCAACTTGGTGCCAATATCCACAGCATCTCATACGGAAGCAGTTGCTGTGGCTGCAGGATCGAGTGATGTAGCTAGCAGTACAATCAATGTCACCACGCAAAGTCAAAGTGCTCCTGCATCCACAGCGCTAGAAGCAAATGCGCCTTCATCAGTGCCTCTGCTTTCCGATCAGGCGTCCACGCCTGAAATATCCTCAGCTCTGGCTCTCGAGCGCGCAGAAGTGGCAGCCCTGGCAGCCAAGTGGGTACCCAATCACGACCACCACAGTGGCAGCAGCAGCAGCAGCAGCAGCAGCAGTGGCACTGAAGTTGTTGGTACCAAGAATAACCCACCAAGGGCGCTGTCCTTATCGTTGAATGCGCGCTCATGTGCGATGGCTGCGCTTGCCGCGGCGAAAGACCCATCCCGCGCCTCTCTCGACGAT
>Ga0307931_1000969_pt1 | contig 19123 bp, 13 predicted proteins | sample OrgLakmetageno47_FD_201816 | JGI IMG/M metagenome (GOLD analysis project Ga0307931, IMG submission 201816) | Saline water microbial communities from Organic Lake, Antarctica - #47 | ecosystem: Environmental > Aquatic > Non-marine Saline and Alkaline > Saline | place: Antarctica: Organic Lake... | reverse complement strand
AGTCAGCTGTGGAAGACATTGTGACCAAGTCAGACGACGACCTAATTTATCAAAACACGCCAGCGGTACAAGACCAGAAAGAAGGCGGAAACGAGAAAGGCGACGATTCCGACGAACTCCTCGTGGTGGCCGAAGCACTTGCTCTAGCGGAAGCCAATTTAAAGGAAGCCAGCCGTCTCGAAAATGCCGCGGCGGAATCGGCGGCAGAGGCGGCCACCAAAGCTGAAGCAGCAGCGGCCGACGCGAGGATGATCGAGGCAGAACAACAAGAACTTGATTCCATGGCCGCTGCCACTACCGGAGCTTTAGAGACTGCTGCAGCTGCAGCTCGACCTTTAACCACGAAACCGTTCCGAGAAGCTGTTGCTAAGAATAAAAAAACAACTCCAGCAGCAGCCGCAGCACCAGCGCCAGAGGAGCAATCTTTGGATCCGCTGGAGCTCGGGGAAGCCATCGCCAAGAAACTTGCATCTTTGCATGCGCTGACTCCTTTGCCTCCTGCGTTTGGGGAAGCGCCTCACGAGCCGGTGTTATGGTCCAGCACCTCGAAAATGCTCCAGCACATCGCCAAGAAACCCCACTTGTTGCCGTCGCCATTTACGGTAGCGCTGCTGGAAGAGGAGAGTGCGTGGGCGAAACAGCAGTTGGAAGGTCTGCCTTTAGGCATGGTGCTGGGACACGGTAAAAGTAGTCTGCTGTGGCATTCTTTTTACAATACATATTCAGGAGATGAACTCGAGAGATAGCGTGTATGAGTGGACTTGGATATTGAAGATGGAACATTATTTGCTATATCTCTTCTTTCTTAATTTTGCTGCTCGAAGTCATCATTCTTCATGTCGATTCTTCTTCGCCACTTTCTCCCTCTCTCATTCTACTCTGGCAGGGGACTTCAAGCCTACCAACGTGATGCTTGCCAGCCAACCTGGCGAGCCCATTGACGTTCAGTTCATTGATTTCGAGTTGGCAGGCCCAAATTACCGGGGCTACGACATTTACAAGCTGTTTCGCCGCGGGCAGCCTCAGCCACCACCGTCAACTGATGCAACGGACACACAAGGAGATGTACTAGTCGAACCGGTGCTGAACACAACTCCAACCATGCCTACCGACACCCTTCCTACTGCTACCTCGAGTACTACTACTACTGCATCCAGCGAAGGTAGCCATACGAGCAGCACTGGCAGTGCCTCTCGCACCCCACCACAACCTCCACCTGCAGTTGAGCCTGACACGCGAGCGCTAAGGTCGTTCGTGTCCGCGTATCTTCAAGCGATCGACGCCAACGAGCAGATGTGTGGCAACAACATGAACAGCCAAGGTGACCGCCATACCGAGAAGGCTGCTGCTGCGAGGGCGATAAATAATGCCGGTGCTAAGAGTAGCAACCAAGAACAAGCAGGAGCAGCCATTGAACTTGCGTCAGCGTCTGCGGCTGCTCGAGCGCTCCTGGCTACTGTTGTAGAAACTGAAGACATGAGTGAAACTTCTACTACTACCGTCGCTAATACTGACGCAACAGCCTCTCCAATTTCTAGTAGCAGCAGCTCTACGATAGTAGGAAGGGATGCTGATGACGTCGCTGCGTTGGAGTCCCTGATGGCGGAGGTATCGATCTTTGAGCCGCTGACATGGTTTGAGGCCGCGGTGTTTTTTCTCTTTGCCATTCAGGTAATGTTTCAATGAGCAATGAGAGAATAATGGGATAAAATATGCGTGGAGAGTTAGAGAAAAGTAATGGAAATCGAGTGAAAGGGCAAAGCATTGCGTGCAATACTTACTATCGTCGCTTGTTCGCATGTCTTGAAAAGAAAATCTGTTCTATATTCTCATACAGGAGGACGAAGCCAATGCCGATGCATGGACGCAACTAGCGATTCACCGGTGGTCCAATTACTTGACTTCCAAGCCTCAAATCGCCATGCATGCAGCTCGCCTGCGCCAACTCAACTCCAATCCAAACACTGCCGGCCCTATGGCAACCTCATCAGCACCACCACAGCAGCAGCAGCAGCAGCTAAATTCCGACTCATCGCCGCCGTTGCAAGCGCTGCCGCCGCCCTCAATTCCGAAGCAAATGCCAAGGCAGACCTCTTTCAACAAAGCTTCTTCGGCGTCGTCACTCCCTCCAAAGGGAGATAATTCACCCTCATCTTCTTCATCTTCCAACACTATGGCCCAATTAGCAGCGCGCAACGCCGCAGCCAGAAAAATCTCCGCTGCGCTGTCGTCGTCCTTGTCGCCAACGACAAGTAGCGACTCTCCTTCCAGTGACAACAGCGACATTTACAACAAAGAACAGCAAATCCAAGAAGCGGGCAATGAAGAAGAGGAAAGTCAACCCCAGAAAATAGACGCAAGCGAACCCTGGAGAGACGACGATTCTTTTCCATCAGAAATGGATGATCGCCAGGCGCGAGCGGGCGCTGGTTAATGTGCTGGTTAACGGACTTTTTGAATTCGTATTTCTCAGCTAGACGCCACTACTTTGAGATGCGCTTGAGGTGCCGTTTTTTCCTTTTATTCCCTTTGTATCACGCAAGAAAATTTCTCTTTTTTTTCTTGTTATTTGTTATTTGTAATTATTCATTGAAATGGATGATATATATGAATTACTTAGTTCCAGATAGCTCGATGATCACACATTTATAAGTGGTTTCGAGTAGGTACCAAGCATCCGCGTGGTGATGCCTATCCTACCTCCTACCTCCATTTCCATTCCCCATGGTGCTCTAGGGGAAGGTTCTACTCGTTCTCGATTAAAAGAACCCGAGCTAAGGCAGCTTTACCTCTTCCCGCCTCTCTGCTGTGCTCATGACTCTGAGTTTTTGAGTGCCTTATTTCTAAGTTCTTGTATAGCTAATAGTTATAGTATTCCTGACTAAAATGCGGATTAAAAAACAAGAGCTAGCCCATCTACTCCTATTACTATGCCAGAACTCCAAACTCACTTCGTAAACTATCTGCAACTTGTTTCATTGGATCTTCATTGGCCTCGTTCTTCTTTAATAATCAGCGCCTTTTAATGCTTTTATCAGTCTCTCTCGATTTTCAACACGCCCATTTTCATCAACTTTCCATGATGGGCATTTCCTGACTTTCAGCTTTAGCGTTTAGCGCTTCGGAGGCGGAATTTTCAGGTCCGATTCCACCAGCGCGTGCACGTAAATGTCGTTGGGGCGGCTCGCCAAGTTGGCGTCGTTGCCGCGGGACCAGTCGTACGACGACGCGTACGCAAAGAGGTCCACGTGGGGGGAGAAGCAGGCGCTGGTGATGGGCTGGGGGGGCGCGTTGGGCGGCTGCGTGGCTTGGTGCATGCGGCAGCCCTGGCCGGGCTTGAACTCTTTCAGGCGCTGTTTGGTTTCTTTGTCCCAAAAGTTGAAGACGCCGTCCGCGCCAGCAGTGGCAAAAGTGCCTTGGCTGGAAATTGGTTGAGAGGTTAAGGAAGGCAGAAGAGGGAGAGAAAGCACACACGCAAGACAAAGAGAAACAGAGTGAGGGAGCAAGCGCAACACGCCATTGAAGTAAAAAGAATAGAAGACTCGGGCAAAGAGGTTAAAATTATCAAGCAATCAGAAAATGAAAAACAAAATAATAATCGAAGCGCCAAAAACTATGCCAATATTCTCCTCAGCACTCGCTCGTCCTCGCTCCCGACTCTTTTCACTAGCTAGGTCGAATCCTGGGTTGTTCTCAGTACACGTTGTGTCCTGTTTTATTGTCACAAGGTGTCGTTTCATTCATCACCTGTTGAAGCAAATCGCGTTCACGGGGTACACGTTGTGGTACTTCTTGCCGCCGCGGGCCTGGGACGGGTCCTCGTGGCGGTGGCACTTGAACGCAAACGAGCGCCGGCCCGCCATTTCCCCCAAGTCCTTGATCTCCACCCGCCCTTCGACCGAGCCCACGGCGACGCCCTGGCGCTGGTTGTTGAACACGCTGATGCACCTGGGAAACAGCCAAATGTTTTTTTTTTGAAAAGAAGAAGGAGAAACAGATGGTAGGACATGATTGTGTGTGTATGGCGTTAGACTCGTGGTTTTTAGGGGTCACGTAAATAATATCGATTTTGGGCGTCGTGGGAATATTAAAATGAAAGCTAATCGTGATAAAAGTTGCATTATTGCAGGTATGGATACTAAATGCATTACCGCGCTTGGTGCTTGAGGGTTGTGGCAATGGGAGCGTTCTGGAACAGCTGCGGGGCGGCGCCTTCGAGGCTGTACAAGTGCACCATGGGGCTCTTGGACGGCCCTCCAGTTTCGGCGGTGGCCACCGCCATGAGGGGAAACTGCACGTCCATCGCGTAGCACTGGGGTCGCGCAATGCGAGGGACAGGAGAAAGAGAACGGAGGAGGGATAGAGCGCAGAGATGAGAAGTGAAGAAGTGAAGAAGTGGCGATGGGCAACATGCGAAAGGTGAGACATGTAGGAAGATACACAATTGAACCGATGATGTGAGATGAATTAGGTGGGGAAACAGGGGGGGAGACTAAGCAGATACACAGACGGTGAAAGAGGAAGAAGAAAAATAATCGGTGTCAACCATCCACGCACATGCATGCTCAAGTATCGTTGTCATTACCATACCTTCTGCGTGAGGGGAATCTTCAGCGCTTCGGTAGGGCTGCGGGTGTCCCAAAACCGCACGCTAGCGTCCCACGAGGCTGTGGCCACTAAGTTGAGGTTCGGGATCCAGTGCACGGCTTTCACGGGCTGATCGTGCCGGCCAATCACCGTCGCGCCAGCGCTGCCGCCGAACTGCCACATGCGCACCTGTTTTTAATGTGGCACACACATAAAGGGGCATGTGTAGGTAGAGAGAGTAAATTTGAGTGTAGGGGTATAATAAGGGTAGCGTGTGAGAGTGCATGCCGAAGGATAGGAAAGATGGAAAAGAAATCTGTGGAAAGTCTGATCTTTAATGTGCGTACACATCAACGAAAGATGGAGCAATAAAGAGGGAACGAAAACAGAGCAGTGAAACTGCAATCAGAGCACGATCACACTTCTTTCACTACAAACGGTGCCCAGCCTAGTGGCTACGCGCATACCGTATTGTCTGCGCCTCCCGAGAAAGCCCCGCTGCCATCTCCATTGAAGCACGAGCACAGAGCAGGGGCGTCGTGTTTCGCTTGCCCCGCTAGTGTCCCCTGTAATTGCTGCCCTTGCCGTTGCACTTGCCACACCTGAGATAAAGAAGGAAATTAACCCCACGCGTACGTGCAAAGGCGTGTAAGCCAACAGTACAGTCATGCTTGAGAGCGTGGAAAGATATCATACGATACAGTGTTAGTCATAATGGCAATTCAGAACAGCCAGTCGAGACAATCAAAGCCAGATTTATTTAAAGCGCAGCATTTTAACAGGGTGTGCAAAGAAATGCGCATCTAAAACTTTGTCGCAAAGGCTAAACCTACCCGTAAAGTAGTATCCCACGAGGACCCTAAAACCAAGTTGTTCGCCGAGACCGAAACTTGCGTGATCCCGTCTGTGAAAGACGCAGGCTCGTTTGGAGCTCCAGGCAACTTCGCGTCTTGAACTTCTTGTGCTTGCGCGGCTCCAAAGCCACCGCCGCCAAACAGTGCCATTACTTACCCAAGCTGTACAGTACAGCAGGATCAGGAATACTGCGTGTTGTAAAATAAGCATGCTTGTTGGAGGCAGGCTGGAGGCTTCCAGGAATTGTACTCTCGCGTACCTTTTCGCGCCTCCTTTTTAGGCGACGAATGAAAGGAGCAGTTCTCCCTGTATTTTGATGTCAACAACGAACGATCCCACTCCCCGTCAAGCTTTTCAAGCTTTCTCTCGCGAACATCGCCTTGGCTTGTTGTGCCTTGCCATCCTGCTACTGCTATTCAGGCGGCTGTTGGCTGTCACTAGTGGGAGTGTTCCGACGTCATCGTTGAACCCAGTATCCAGGGAAGTCATAAAGCTTTGTGTTGCGACTTACGGACGAAGATCTCAAGATGGCACATGGCCAGATCTTGTATGCACTGGTTGCGCGTGAGACCAACGTTCTCGCAGAGCACCAAACTCCAGGGGTGCCCTTTGACTTGCCAACGGCGACGAGGCTAGTCTTGCAACGCATTCCTATGGAGGATAAAAGGCACACATACGAGTTCGATCAGGAATATTTGTTCGTTTGCCTCGTTTCGGAGGGTATCTGCTACCTGTGCCTGTGCCAGAAAAGCGCCGAGTTGCGGAGGGTGTTTGGCTACCTCGAAGACATCAAAAAGCAGTTCATGCAGCGATTTGCTGCGGAGGCATACGCAGCGCACACCTTGGCACTGAACGCTTCCTTTGCCCCCATTCTCGAGCAGCGCCTTGATTATTTCAACACGGACCCGGAGGCTATGTTTCAGGTACTCTTTAGGAGAATACCTACAGTACAGTATGATGTTTCCCCTCCTTGTTTTACACCTGCCACCATATAATTTGTGAGCATGGGTGAAAGAAGCTGTAAAAAATGCGCGCGCTCTGTGCCTAGCTTCCCCGGATAAGTAAAAACTTTAAACGCTTGCTACTCTTTATTGAAAGCCTGGGCAGCATTTGCCACATGGGGTGTTTTGCTTTTTGTGTGTTGACTCTCGCAGTCACGTGCGCGCTAGCTAAGAGCTTTGTTTACATGTGCACGTGATTGCGTGCTTCCTTGCATCTGCGATACCCTCACCCCTCCCGCACCCACAAAATACATCGTATTTATTTCTGTGGACCAATCAAAAGGTGGACAAGCTCGGGCAGGTGCAGCGCAAGACGCACGACAACATTTCGCAAATGCAGTCCAACTTGGACTTGGTGCTCGAGCGCGGCGAAGTGCTGGATCATTTGGTCGAGAAAACCGAAGCGCTGGACTCGAGCGCGTTCAAGTTCGAGCGGAGCAGCAAAAAAGTGAAAAACGCCATGTTTTGGAAGAAAATTAAAACTTACGTGTGCTTGACGGCGACGCTGGTGCTTGTCATTTACGTAGCCATGGCGTTCTTTTGCGGTGGGCTGGGCCTAGACAAGTGCGTGTCACACTCGTCGTCGTCGTCGAGCTCCGGGTCGTCCGATGATGGTGCGTCAAAGATTAGTACGTGGGCTCCTACGTTCATGCCGGTTCCGAAGCCGACTACGGCCCCTATCCCGTCTCCAAGTTCCTTGCCAGTTTTCAAACCCACACCAGGACCCATCGTAACGCCAATTTAGATAGCGCATATAGGAAAATTGGACAGGTGGAGCACTTCGTTTGTTGTTAAGACCCACTTCACGTAAGATCAAATGAGAGGTTTGGTACATCCGAACGTGCTTCAAATTGGAAATGCCTTTGACTCTTGACTCGGTGGCTGGAAAGCATTGCAAGAAAGGTCTTTATCCTAAATCAATCACTACGAACTACGGAGCTAAGAACTACGGAAGATCGCCGACAAATCCGTTCATCGCCGTTATGTCGCGATGTACCGTTTAACTATTTTGATACCTCCTTGGCATGACAGGAAATCCGAAAAAATATTAGGAGAGAAGCCGGCTCTCTTTGTTCTAGTGCTGCTCTCGGATTTATTTTCGGCGCTAGGGAGGTAGTTACAGTAGCCAAAACCAATGTTGTACTCCAGCATCGTCGAGAACACGATCAAGATGCTTAAATTGAACACAACGGGAGGGTCGCGAGATCAAAAGAACTGCAGTTTCGATATTCCTACAAAGCTCCCCCAGCAATTGTTCGTTGCTGAGACTAGAGCTCGGGCTGATCTTACTCGAAGTTGGAAGTCGGTATTCACTTTGATTTGATTAGATTCGATTAGATTAGATTGTACTCCCCAATTGCAAAGAAACATCAACAAATAGCAAAAAGAAGCGTATTGGTAAATCCCCCAGAAAAGTCTAACTGGGCTGAGTGTCCTTTTGCGTAATGCGGTGTCCATCTTTACTCGCGTTATTTTTGTGTCAGGAGGTGAAGTTTGCTTTGATGGTTTTGATTCTCATAATAGATAGAAGACGCCGGGCACCGCAGCGAGCAGCGAGAAGCAATTTCAACTCAGATGGAATAAGGCTATCGTATTTTCAGTGCCAAAGTTTTAAAGACCTTTTTCAAATGGACGTATTTTTAATTGGATATTGGATCGTTTGAAGTTCCTCTCCGTTTGATGCTATCTATCTGCTGCCTGCTATTCTGAATTTCTGTATACCCAAAGGAGCGATTTCAGGTCAGGTGCATATGTATTAACAGCTATGAATACAACAGACAGGAAATAAAAATAGAGATGCAAAGAGGCGCCAACAGTTCGAAAGCTCCGTAAGTAAGACATCATTTTCGACTTCGTGAATGTTTCGAACGAGATTTTGGATTGCGCGTCTCCTGGTCGGGAGACTGCGGCTTCTTGTGATGCCGCAGGCGCGACTTCATAGTTTTTTTCAAACTCGTGGAGGCAGATGAGGAGGAGGAATTATCCGACGGTGCTAGCGATGGAAAAGGTGGTGCTTGTGGAGAGAGGCCAGAGCACTGACCCATGATATCAATAGGCACGCGCTTGCCACCGGGATAAGCATCACGTGCACTGCTGGCTACACCAGAATCCTTGACGAGCGCCACTATAGTCGCGTATTTCGCTACGAAATAGTCATAAGTGTCAGCTTCAAGTGCAGCAAGCTCTTCCTGTGATGGGCACACGGACTCAGGTGTGCTTGCTGGAGCTATTGTTACTAAGGAATCTGTTGGCGCTGCCATTGCGGGTTGCAAATGAGTGGTGGGCTCCGGCTGCGAGTCTTCAAAGTCTTCAGCACGTAAAGAAAGCTCGGTTGGTTCAAGATGAGGTGAGTGCGAGGCACTATCTATGCGCTCAGGTTCCTTCAGTAAAGAATTGTCAGAAGCAAGTTGTGTCGTTGAGGAAGAAGGGGCTGTGGGTGGCATAGAAAACCATGGCAATCGGTAAAGTGTTGCAGCGTCCCAAACCAGCGCGTGGCCGTAAAATGCCTCAAACTCTGCGCGCGCGAAAGGCCCGCCGCCGTCTTGAGGGTCGTAGCGCCGCTCTTCTACTCCAGGCTGAGTTTGCTGATTAGCCCAAGGGTCCGATTCTTCCGGCTCGCTCTGTTGAGTAGTCACAGATACATCTCCACTGACGTCGTCGTGGCCTTCTTTAATTTCCACAACTTCTTTCATAGCAGCACAAAGTTTTTCAGCAATATTTGCTTTCAGTGTAGCTGGCTCTGCATTGACGCCTTCTAGAGCACCTGAAATGCCTCCAGCGTCATTTTTACTGCTACGACTAGGTTTTGGTGGCGTCGTACCGTGCAGAATGTCTAATAGCACGCGCCGCGAGTTTGCGCGCTCGGCATTTTCGCCATTCAAAGGCTTTTCTAGATCAACAGCACTAGTAGCATTAAGGGGTGCTGAATGCTGTTCTGTTGCCACAGCAGTCTCGACATTGAGGACTTCTTCGTTGCTGTCTTCGCCGCCAAATCGAATGACAAAGTTTTCAACAGCTACGTCATCGTCACGATCCTCGATGTCATCTTTACTCTTTGAGTCAAGTTCTGTGTGTGTGCTCTTATGTATGCTCGATGCATTAGCAGTAGACTCGATTTGACGTGAAAGACTTGGCACAGCACCATTTGAAGCATCCTCAAGATTTAATGTACTCATTGTTGACGTGTCGATACCATAATCTTCGTAGGTTTTGTGTTCACTCAAAGTCGTATCTGTTATCTTCTCGCCAGGCTCATTAATTGTACCCTCCTTGACTCTCTTCTTCTTCCGCTTCTTTTTCTTTGCTTTGGGCTCCAGTTCTGGTTCCAAAGGAGCTGTCGCAGCAACAGATGGAATCTCCGCCAGTGTGGCACGCGGCAATGCAGCGCGAATTATTTCAGCACGCGGCTGTGGACCCGGAGGCGAAGGTACCGATTTCGCAGGCGCAGTGTCGGGCGCACGCCGAGACGGAGCCGGAACCACAGCACCAACTGGTACATTTGATCGTATTCCTTCTTCTTGAAATGCAACCGTTGATTTGGAGGACTTTTTTGGCGGATCAAAAGTACGATTTCGGCGCTGTTTGCGAGGTTTGCTTGACACAGTGGTCCAAGATGCTTCTTCAGCTGACTCAACTGTGATCATTGCTTTGGATGCTTCAGCTTGAGCTATTGCCAGTGCCTCAGCTGCAAAATCCGTCAATACTCTGGCGCCATCTGCAGTAATTGCTTCGAGCACAGCAAACTCTGCCTGTGAGCTCTGCATTACGGATACAGATTCGTCTACACTTTCTACGTTGGCTTCCAAGTTCTGCTCAGTGGGTGACCAAAAAGACCCAAGAAGCTGTGAAGGTTGCGGCGGTGAACCCAAGAGCTGCGCGGGCAGCTCTTTATCTATTGGAGGTATCGTTGCCATTCTCGCTGCTTCTTCTTCACCAGCTGCTGCTTCTGCTGAGCCTACTTGAGCTTCGATAATTTCTGACGATGCTGCTGTTCGAGCAGCGGCTGTAGCAGCAGACGGAGTATTTGTAGTGCTACTCGAAGAGCTTCTAACCCCCACGCTCGAGTAGCTTGAATAGTCGTCGCTGTCAACCTCGTCCGCGGAGTCAACGTACACTTGAACCGTGCGCTTTGACCTCTCTCGAAGATCGTTACTTCTTCGGCGCAAAGACCGAAGCGGTGCGGCCTCGAAACCTGCATCATCAGCGGAGTTCGCTGTAGCTGCCAAGTCATCAGATTCGCTGGCTGCGGCATGGTTTGCAGTAGTCGCCTCAGCATTGGTGGGCGTCTTGAGCATAGGATACACCGGTCGAGCTGGCTGCAACAGAAAACAGGACATTGTCGCATCTTTACGATGGCTACTGTTGCTTGGACTACTTCCGTTGCCGCTGCTATTGCTACTTCTGCTTTTGGTAGAAGCTCCTCTAACTAAATTGTCTCTGCTTCTAACGTAGTGTGCAGAAGCTCGAGAAGGGCTAGGAGCAGGACTCTGGCGCGGCGTGTCGTCGGGCGATGTGAGTGGAGACACGTCAAGCGCTGAGGGTAGCATAGGCCCAACGGAATTACCATAAACCAGCCGCCCATGAAACTCACTGCCGCTCTCCCTAGATGACGACGAAAATGATGACGAAGAGGCGCTGCTTTCAGCACGATCTTGCCCATGGCTGTCTGAGCTTGGGCCTCGATCTGTTCGTCTACGATTCTTTACAGCACTGCTGCTGATTCTTCTTTGGCTGCTGGAAAAATGTCTGCCACTCTTTTCCTTATCACTACTACCAGCAACACCCATGTTGCTTCTATAGCTGATCACAGTATCATCTGGCTTTGCACTAGGTGTGTGCGACATAAACGGTAACTGCGGTATGCGGCGGTGTTTGGACAAGTCAACCTCTTGATCTTCCCAGCTTGGCTGATAGAAATTGGCAGCAGCTGCAGCTGCTGCTTGTGCCACCTCAGACGCTCTGACAGGAGACAGCATTGTTGCGTCATCAGCACCCTCATCCTTTTCACCTCGAACGTGATTGTAGTCGTGAGAGCAATATTTGCTGCTACCAGGTTTGCTTGTTGCACCAAGAGTGCTAAAACTACCTATTAACGGGCTGCTAGGAGGCAAAGGTGAAGGTGGTGCTAGTGCCCACGATACGGAACGCGTTGCAGCTGGAGGAACTTCTCTCAAAGCGGATGTCGATGTTGTGCAAGAAGTCACGGCCAATGGAGGTTCATCATTGTCGTCGTCACTCAACAAATCATCACTGTCATAAAAGCTACTGCTTTCTGAGCTGTAGTATTCACTGCCATCAATAGGGTATCCATCGCCTACGTCACTGCCAGGTTGTCCCAAAATGGGTTCAGGGTACCTGCGATTACTTGGGCCTTGGCCTACACCCTGGTCACTTTTGTCTGACGGGTCAAAGCTATCGTCATCGTCTCCTGTAGCCAGCTCGCTGTATTCATTAGAACTTTGTACTAAAGGCTGCTCTGTAGCTGTTGAAGATGGCGAGGAATAGTTGCAGTGGAAGTGAACTACTGTGAGCTCACAGGTACCAAGAAAGACCTGATCGACTACATTTCCGCGCGATTTGAAAGTCTCCTCGAATGGTGAACCTCTCTCAACATCCAAAGCACCACTCAATGGAACTGATCTGAGAGCTGGCGATGATTGCAGTGAAGTTAACGATAAAAGTACTTCCGATGATAGTGGTGAGACAGCACCGAGAGGCACAAGTAGGGTCCATGATTCACCTGGCATTAAGGTAGGGCTTTCAAGGCCAAGATGAGTCACCGCGAGCCTCACACAACCAACAACACTTGAGTCTACCATGAAAATAGCATGCTCGCCTTCTTGAAGCCTCAACATCGGCGGCTCAAACCTCCCCTGCTGAATCACTACCACAGGCACCTCTGACTTTGAGCTCAAAGCATGACCAGGTTGTTGCACAGCGGCGCGCTTCTGCGGCTGAGTATAAGACTGGACGCGAGCATCGAGAGCACGCTGGTGCGCAGCAGCAATCTTCGCTTTCTCGCGCTGCCGTTGTCGTTGCCATGCAATGCGCCCATCCGCAGAACATCTATCACAGTTCCCACCAAAAGGGTTTAAACAGCTGCAACTGTTGTTGTTGTTGTTGCTGGGCGACGAGGGTTTCATATTATCTTTGGTGGTACCTACTGCAGGTGAACGGCTAAGCGGACTCGTTTGACCAAGGGTAGGCGCAGAGCCACAGTCTTTTGCAAAAATAACGTCATCGCTCGCGGGATGAAGTACGGATGGCGTCATCTGCTGGAAAAAGCGGCGCACTTTCGCATCGTGTTCTATGGTTGCATTAGTCTCGGCCAGCTGTTTTGATCGTTGCCGAGTCGCGTGCGCGATGTACTCTTTCTGGCCTACGCCAGCTCTTTCCAAAGACTTCTGGCCTTCGCTGCTGCTGCTGCTACAATTTTTGTCACGGGTCGAGGTAGTCGGACTGTCCCCAAAGCGTTGCAATTGCGCAGCGGCCACTTCACTCAGTAGCAAATGCGTCTCAGCAGATGAGTTGGGTGACACAGTACGGGGTACTACAGGATCTGAAGGTGCACCGTAAAGCGAAGGCGACCGTTGCATTGGCGTCTGTGAGTGATATCTTGTTTGATCATCGGCCCACCGCGTTTTTGGTTCATCTGGTTCCTCTTCGTCAATTCCATCATTTTCAGCTGCTTCAAATGAAGTCGTCGAGGCCTTGGCAGCACGCGCTTTTTCTTTTTTCTTTGCGCGTTTCTTGCGCCGACGAGCTGACCCGGCCGCACTGTTGCTCGTTGATAAGGAGGCCTTTGAGTTTTCAAGTGAGTCTGCGCATTGTGGTGTACTATTTGTAGATTCTTGTGCTTCTACTGTAACTGTACCACTCATGGTCTTGCAACCATAATAAGTTTCGTAGAACCGTAGCACACCTGGCGCATCAAGAGGCGGGCTCTCCCATTCAACCGGGCCGTCTACACATAGAGTTTGGTCTTGTTTTAAGCACAAGCAGTTCACCGTGGACTGAAATGCGAATTCAAAAATACGTTGAACCCGCGGTGCCACTGCTGAGGTTCGCCCGCTCGACACAGACACAGAAGACAGGTGGCCAGCATTCTTATTCAGAACAAATCGGAGATGGTCTCCCACTCTGGCGCGGATGCTGGAGGGAGAAATAATCAATCCAGAAACTGAAATAGTGTGAGTTGTCGGATCCATCACTGCCCATGATGCCATAATACTGTCAATGACTCTAGAGTGGCAATTCGGGACAGAAGACTACTCGAGAAGTGTTCACCTTAGAACAACGCCTGACCTAGATGAGCCAAGAGTCCTTAAGTGGTTGCAACAATCTTGGAAGCTTCCTATAAAATTACTTCATGCTACCATGGCAGCTTGAAGAGTTTAGAGCGTAGTATTCGAGGAACTTCCTACTGGAGTATCTCCATTGAAGGACGAAGTAATTATGTTTTAGTTATTATTTGAAAGAAGTGGGAAAATATGAAAATACAAGTTCAGGTGCCCGCGCGATGCAAGGTTTCGGAGCAATGTGTTTGCTGCGGCGAAGTACAGTAGGTGCGTGTTCTTAGCACCTCAGTGCGCGGCCTTGAGAAACCTATGGATGAGTGCCCTACTTGTGCCCGTGGTGCGTGTCCCTTCTTGTGCCCGTGGTCCGCTTTGTGTTTTCGTTTACTGCGCATGTACGTACAACAAATCTGTACTACTGTACAATATAGTAGGTACTGTACAAAAAAAACGACGACCACCACGAACCACGATCGAAATTCCATTTGATATATAGGATGGCTACTGCACGTGGAGTAAGTATGTATAACATTAGAGCAAAATTTGAATAAGAACAACTCTTCTGAGCTCCCTGCCCCGAGGGAGAATACATTTCACAACTGACATGCACTCTTCCTTTCCTGAGCGGAGTTTCACAAGGTTTCATAGAAAGGAACTGGTTTATATTTCCTGGAGTGCAGAGTCCACTTTCCTCATTTCCCCACCTATTAGCACCAAATTCCTGCAGAAGCCTCTTACAAGACCATCAGAAGCAACAGTGATATGTATAGAAGTTCGAGAGCACTCTCTGATGACGTCGTAATAGGATAATTATTTGTCCAGTAGGCGGAAATTAAACTCGAACTTAAAATAGCACAACCCCAAATGGAACAGAAGACAAATCCCATGCCAATGCTGCGGGTTAGTGGAATGCGGAAAGTATGTAAAGAACAGGAAAAATAATAGCCAAGTGCGACCTCATCGATATAATTCGAATGTGAAGGGCTCCACTTATATATATATGCCACAATTCGCCCTTATTGAGAATGATATCTGGGAGTGCGTTATATTATTAACTACGGCTCTTAGCTAGTGGTATAACCGGGATAACTAGAAGCCGGAAGTAAAATATGTTACGTGTTACATGTTGCATGCAGCACGATACACACCGATTTGCCATAGAAACAGAAGCAAGCGTTACATCAGCTGCGCATCAGAAGATCCGCGCAATCGCAATGACTGAAGAGCAAGAAAGAAAGGCAGTGGAATTCTTATTTCAGGTTTTCTTAATTCTAGCGCAAATATAACACACCCGCCACTCTTCAGACATGCCTCCTGAATTGCGAGTTTCATTCTTTTCCCTCGCCGTGGATTACCTATGCGATAACGCAACTGATCTGATCCTCTAACTCCAACACAATTATTTGCTCATCGTGTATGAATATTTTACGACTTGTGCATCAATGCAAAGTCAATATGAACCAAGGTACTTCAGGTGGTAAGAATTGATATGGCGCTGACGCTGATTCACAACTTCAACGATATCGTCCAGGGTGTGATGTGTGAGAAGACCGCGTTCCGAGATCAAATCCAATTTCTTTTTCAAGGTGGTCAAAGCTTCATTGGCCGCAAGAATCGTGTGAACAACCCGGAGCTCAGATGGGAACATTACACGCATAGCAGCCAAAGATCCGTATGCTTCAATCTTAACTACGTTGAGCTGTTTCAAGAGCCAGTCCGCCATTGGGCTCGAGCTGAAAGAATCACTTATTCCTGAACTTGCAGCACTTGGCTGACCACCCCCTTGAGCAGGCTCCGTGCTTGCACTTTCTAGCGCCGCTGCACTCGCTGCCGCATTGTTAAGGAGAGAGTTGGGATCTTCAGCAAAGGCGTGTGAAAATTGCGGGGTTTGAATCGTAATGATAGTCTGTTCGATGGCTGTAATGAAGCCTAGAATGCTTTGAGCTGATGTTGAGAGCCCTTCCTCTCGAACTGGGAGTAATGCCCGGGAAATCTTGATGAATACACTATCGTCAGCTCGTTTAGCAGTATGGTCGAGGTCTTTCTCAGTTGCTGCTTCCAGCGCATTCCAGGCAACCTGAAAAGGCGATATTTGTTGACCTTTGAATGGAGTGACCCATTTTTGCACTTGTTTCCATTGGTTACTGTGAATACTCATTCCTGTCTGCGCGATGGACGACTTCCGTTTCTTTAACTCTGCTACGGTTCTTGCCATTTGGCCTGAATGTGAGGACCCAGTGTGAGCAGCAGATGCATTGGAAACAACGATGTCATCGAGATCGCTATCGTTCAAGGCGGCAACTGCATCGATTCCTGTATCAAAGCATTCGATCAGCCGCTGATACGCGCCAGCACTTATGGAATTTTCTTCGTACCTGTAGCAATTAAGCAATGGATTAACGACAAGAGAAGCAGAAGCGGAGCCAGGTAATATATATATATATATATATATATATATAATCGCTTACATGGATTCAACGCGCATCAGGAGAGTTTTGAGGACAACATCGTAGACAGTTGTCTTAACCTCAGAATTTAGGCCCGAGTGAAGAGTCTCCATTACAGCACTCTGCGCCCATCGGAGAGATTTCAACCCCGATAGCGGAGAAAGCGGAGATGGAGACGCCTCTCTTTCAAACTCAGAAACAACGCCTGATTCTTCTGACATTTCGTGGAAAATTTTACTTCCCAGGTGGGCAATAAGACTGCGCATTTCTGCCTGGACCTTGACTTGAATCTCGGCAGGATCTTCCTTCATTTGACTTCTATGCTTTTTGGCAATCTTCAAAAGTTTTGGAACGGCCCCAAAGACAGCGCTGGCAGAATTTGAGGAGCCAGGGCTACTATCGGCTGCGTCTGCTGCACCGCTGGGAGAGCTCGGCGGTGAAATGGACGACTGACTTGTTCTTAGGGCAGGCTGCGCTTCAAAAGATGAGGTAGCACTTCCCGGTAACGATGGCAGCTTCGTGGCATTCCGGCGTAATGATGCACCGTCGGCACTGCCAAAGCTGCCATGAGGAGAAGTATTGCTTGTGGTATCACCCCCACACATATTGCCTTCGACGTCATGAATTTCTGGAAACACCGTATTGAATTTCGAGCTTTGAATGAAGATTTTACTTGTGCGGCGAGAAACTCTCTTGGCAAATGCTTTCGAGGCGTTGCTTGTTAAAGGCTCTGACATTTGGCGCTCTGACATTCGGCGCTCTTGAACTTTCTTTTCCAGGTTAACTAGTGTACTAGTTACAACATTGGCGTTGACATCTGGGTGGCTCCGGTCAAGTGCCAGTACGTGCCCGACCCGAGATAGGCGTGTCACATCGGGTAAGATATCAGCCACAGTTGGCCAGTCCGCGTAGCCATGGAAAGGAGACTCACGAAGATGCTCCAGTAGCCCACCAACTGAAGTCTCCCCAGAATCCGTCCCAGCCACATGCCGGGAAGCTGTGCCGCGCACCTCAATGTCCAGCTGAATCAGCGTACGAATAGTGAGAGCTTCGCGGTACTCTAGCTCAGGGTACGGGTTGATGTATTCGTAAACAATTCCTGCCGTGGTGCCGTTGACAAGCAAAGTCAAGAGCACGATTCCACCCACTTGAAGCATGACAATTTCTTGAACTCGCTGCGCAATGCGGGAGTCGTGTTCCACTTCCATTGCGAGAGCAAGTCCCACCGCACCGCGCAAGCCCGAGTACACCATCACCATTGCTTCTTTGCCGTCGATGCCATAACCGGTTTGTTTCAGACCAGCTTGGCGCAAAGTTTCCACCATGATGCCGCGAATGAGGTGCAGGCTCACGTACATGATGACCAAAGCGCCAATACTTGCGATGCCAATTTCTGTCGTGAGCGTCAGTCCGAAAATAATGAGGCCAGAAACGGCAAAAATCAAGGCATTTGCCAGGAACCCAACCATTTCCCAGAACTCATGGTTGCGATGGCCCACGCCGTGACCAACAATGCGCTCGCGCTCCTTGCCGAGAAACACTCCAAACACCACGACGGCAAGCACTCCGCTCACGTGCAAATAATGTTCCGCGAGGAAGAATGTCGTGTACACCCCACACAGCAGCACGGTGATTTCAGTCAAGGCATCGCCTACGGCTGCGCGGAGCCGCATCACGTGAGAAACGGCAATGCCCATGGCTAAACCCCACAGGGGCCCACCTACACTGAGTTGTATGAAAGTGGTAGCCATTTCACCGCCAGTGAGTTCGATGCCACCTGCAAGCTCTTTGAAGATGGCAAACACCACGTATGCCGTACCATCGTTTAAAAGCGACTCTGTAAAAAGGACGCGCAAAGGGAGCTGATGATACTTCAAACAGCTTAATGATTATACACCCCTCTATTTGTATGCACCAAGAGAGTAGTGCGCATAAATTGTTAACAAGTGACGCACCGCCTTCGATGAGATGGCTCAATTTCGCAGGCGCCCCCAACGTGTGCAATACTGCCACTACAGCTACCGGATCAGTGGCGGACAAGATTGAGCCCAGAAGAAAAGCAGCATTCCAGTCGAAGCCTTCAATCGAGCCATAAAGCGCTTGGGACAGACCGCCTGTCATAGCTACGCTGCAGAGCACTCCTGGCCCAGCAAGCACGATCGCTGCCAGGCCTTGCTTGCGAAAGACGTGCCACTTCATGGAAAATGCTGACTCGAAGAGCAGCGGTGGAAGGAGGACGAACAAGATGAACTGCGGATGAATTTTGCTCCTGCGAAATTAACAAAAGAATAAGCGTCATTAGGTAGGTAAAATATAAGAGGTATACCAGCATTTCTGAATTTTCAAAGTCAAAAAATTGATTCTAGGGTGCGTGTGAGAAGAACTTGCCAGTAACGCACGGAGGTTGCCCATAGCCCGCCACTGTCGAGGAATTCGTTCAAAGCACCACAGGCGACTCCAATCACGCCCATAATGACTGTGAATGGTGGCTTGTAGCGGCGCGTGGACAGAGAAGAGATTAGAAACCGAACAAGAGGTGCAGCGATGAGAATAAAGAGGACGAAGACCATATGAGGCATGGCAAAATGGCCTTCACTTTCGTGAGCAGACTCCGAATCGTGATCATCAGTGCTTGAACTGCTGTACGCTGAATACGACGACTCATCATTGGCCGCGTAAGAAGCGGAGTAGGAGCTGAGAACACGGCCAATGCTATTGCCGTTGTGGTGACTACCGCCGTAGTAAATAAAATTTTCATTCCCAGTCTCCGATTTCGTTGGGCTTTCCATGTTCATGAAAAGCTAGAATGCTCTAGAGCTCGAACGATCTCACTAAATATTCTGGCGTTGATGATTGAAATAAGCTCTCAGCACCACGGAATATCAGAGGCTTCACTCAAGAGCGAGCGGGGCTCTTACAATCTCAGAATATCGCTTAT
>Ga0307931_1000968_pt1 | contig 19141 bp, 20 predicted proteins | sample OrgLakmetageno47_FD_201816 | JGI IMG/M metagenome (GOLD analysis project Ga0307931, IMG submission 201816) | Saline water microbial communities from Organic Lake, Antarctica - #47 | ecosystem: Environmental > Aquatic > Non-marine Saline and Alkaline > Saline | place: Antarctica: Organic Lake... | reverse complement strand
GCGCCTCCCTGGTCGCAAAACTGCAGTGCAATCATGGTATTTGCGACATGCAAGAATGGTTTGTGACATTCAGGCCCCAAAGCCGTAGAGGAAGCATGGGGTGCACACTCAGTTCTGCAAATCCAGCTGAGTTAAGACTTGCAATGAGGTCGCAGAGCGTGTTAAAATCAAGCCTTGTTCGCGGCTTAGAGGTCGAAATGCATACTTGATTTGCGTTCAGCAGGTCGCAACACATCTATGTCGCAAAGCAAGAATAGTTTACGCCCTGCATCCAACATTTTTTTAGATCGGATTCAATTCCAATTTTCTAAATCAGGTAGCTTGCATTAATGTAGTGATCGTCGGGATCTCCTGCTCTTGAGTTCCCACTTCCTCCCTTTCGGGGTAAGTGCCTCACCACTTTCACTTATCGGGGCAATAGCACACCTGGACGTCCGGTTATGTCGGACACGAACGAACGAACTACCTCTCAAGCCACACCCTACTCTGGGCTGGCCACGTCGCACGCATGCCTAAAAGTCGGGTACCGAAAAGGCTCATGCTTTCGTGGGTACACGAGCCGAGGATAGCGGGCGGTCAAGAGATGACTTATGGCAGATCTCTAGAACGGCATCTGAAGTACTTCGGCCTCGTGGACGACGGCGGCAAAGCGATCACCTTTTCGGAATGGGCAACCCTGGCGCAGGACCGCGCTGGCTGGCTAAAGCTCGTCACGAAAGCGCCTTTCAACATTTGAAAACCGCAGCTGCGGCCACCTCGGCACCTCGGTGCGGCACCAGAGTGACACCAGAGGAGAAGCGGAGGTTCCTGGCGCGGCGTGCCCAAGAGACCGAACAACGGCGTGCTCTCTTCAATGCAGAAACAGACGCAGAAACGACTTAAGTCCGGTTTCAAAATTATTTCATGAACAGTTTCCACTTGAGAGGGGGGTGGAAGTATTATGCTTCCTGCCCTCTACACACTACCCTCCTTCCCGTAGCATTGGCTTCTGCGTCATTTGGGTTTGTATTACTGTAGTTCGAGTTCGAGTTCAAGCTTCAAACAGCAGCAAATAGGCGATTCTCCCCTGTAGCCTTCCCGGTCTTTGCGCTAGAACAGAAAAACATGACCACGAACTCTTCGAGCAGACTCTCTACTCTCGTTGCTCTAAATATTCTTTGCTCCTTCACTGAAGATCTCTTCTGCGCCGCAGCGGACTCACTGCATCCCTGAACCGCACATCGCGCGGGCACCTGGAATTGTACGATAGAGTGGCAACAATTTCAGTACTTCGAAATAGACTTCGGGAGACACTTGCTTGAAGGACTGTTTTATTCCAAAAGTTGTTCACAAGGTGCACTGAGTCTTTTCGCATAATTTGGTGTGTTTCACTTCAACCGTTGAGACAATGTAATTAGTGTTTAAAAAATCGTAGTTGTTAACATGTACAGTATATTCAGAACGCATTTCCGTTAATTCATCCTGCCGTTTTACAGAAACCATGGACGCTTCACCGCTACCGTCGTTTTTGCCAGAACTTGACCCTGGAGCCTTAATGCTAGCCTCCATCACAGCAAAAGAGTTGAAGTCAAAGGTGCACAAATGGGATAATCTCCTCAAGTCAATCGAGTATGATTCACGCACTCCATTGCAATTCCGAAAGACATGGTCGAACGCAGGAAATCCTACTTTCTCGTAAGTGATGCCTATTCATATGAGACTTCGCTCGATATACTCACATGACGAGAAAAAATGGTATAATTTTATTTAGTGTTGTCTCAGCTTGAGAAACTAACATCACACTTACATGCATTCTATTTTAAAAACTTTCAAAAGGTTGAAAGATCTGACCAAAGACGAGCGCGTAGTCTTCATCCAGTACTGCAGGAACTACATCGCTTTGTGCAAAGCTCTGGTCGATGCTGGAGGCACCGCACCTTCTTCACTACGCAATGACATTGCGACTTTGACCCGATACGTCATCGATACAATTGCACTCGACCAACCGAATGACGATGGTGAACGGCCGAACAATGATACGTTAGGGAATCAATTCGGTGCTTTATCAATTACTTCTCCAGACGTCCGTGCAAAACTTGACTTGGAAAATGAGCACAGTTCCATCGAGGAAGAGGTGTGCGAGGTAGACGACATCCCTGCTGTGAGTGAAGACCTAGTCTCGTTGGCGGCGTTACCACTCTGTTCGTGTTGTCAAGAACAAATCAATATGAGCATTTCTCAATATGTCCCTCGTGTGCTTGTTTGCGGCCACGTACATTGCACGGGATGCATCCTCAGTCTTCTCGAAGCCGAAGTGATGACATGCCAAACATGCTTTGAGAACACTGCCTGTATAAACGTTGACGCTTTACCAGTGTGGACTAATTCCAGCTTCAAAGAAGAATTGACCTCAGCCAAGAAAACAAGCGTGTCCGAAAGCATTTCATCTTCACGTTTCAGAAGCCAGCTTTTTTCACCAACTTCGTCGGCACTATCTTCGTGGACAGGAGTATATTTTGCACCATTAGGTGAAGGTTCTTTTGGGCAAACTTCGCTTTGGTACATGCCCTCAATTATGGTTATAGTTGTCCTTAAGCGAACGGACGATGACGAAGCCAAAACTCTCATGAGATCTGAACATATTATTTTGACAAAACTTTGTCACCCAAATATAATTCAAACGTACGGCATTTTCAATTTTCAAGACGCGTACCTTGCCTTGGCACTGCCTTATTACCCCGATGGCGACGTCGCCAACTTCTTGAAGGAGAACTCATGGTGTACAGCGAAAGTTATGTTCGTCATGTTGCAGATCACTTCTGTAAACTGTTATCTTCTTGTCAACAACTTGTGCCACGGAGACTTCAAACCGGAAAACTTCCTCATCAGCGGCGATTGCAAAGTAGTAGTGGCCGACTTTGGCGCGTGTGGATGTATTGGCGACGAGATCACTGTACGAACAGATGCGTACGCGGATCGTGAAGAAACACACTTCAGCGAATTCACCGACTCGTATGCTTCGGCTCGCTGCTTGATGGCATTTGCAACTCGTAAGGTAACGTCGACTGCACCTAAATTTGTCATTTCTTACACTATAAAGGAGCGTGTCTAAGAATAGACGCATTTCTTTTTGAATAAACACAGGCACCTTGCTGCTTCGAGGCGTGGGATGGCGAAGGAATCGACTCGCCAGGCTATGCGCAAGCGCTCCGATCGCTTTACGACACAATGACCGGCCCGCGTGAGCATCGGCCACAGGCAGTAACAGTTCACAACAAATTCTTAGCTTGGGCCTTAGATGCTCGTCGTTTGCGTTGAGTCCACGTTCAAAGTACCAAGTTATTCGAGCTTCTTAGGAATCCTAAAAATTCAATGAGGTGAAGTCAGAAGTCAATATAGCATTAGCATTTGGCCGAATTCAGTATTTCTTTCTGAGTGCGCATTCTCTTTTCTTTCCAGCTAGAATGCTGCTCCTGATGCACTAGAGATAGAAAGCTCAAAGAACGAAGTGGCGCTTGAGGGTCACGTCTACGTTACAAGTACCAACGTGAAACGCACTCAGCACAACTCATTAAGGCCGATAAAGTAATTGGTTATAATGGAGGATTCATTTCCCTCAATTTAAGTGGTTAGTAATAAACGTTGCACCCGCAAATTGATGCTCGAAATCATAATTGGTTCTTCATTGCCCATAGTTAATTGAGCTTTTTTTATGATAGGTGTGAATTGCTTATCATAATTTTTTTCTACAGATCTGTAGAAGCCTATTGTCCAGCTTCGTTAATTGATATTCCTGGATAAAAGATATCTCCCTGTCGAACATTACAATTGACGACATTTTGTTTTCTCCACGTGCCTAGTGATTAACTTAGTGCCTTGCCATAGCAAAGAGGCGGAGCTGTGTGATACAACGCGGACCGGTTGGTGCTCTGCACCACTCGCCCTTCACCAGGTACATCGAGCTCAAGAGCCACTGCACAAACAAGGGCGAAAAATCACCAGTTGATTGATTATAGATAAAGAGTAGCTGTAGCACACACTCGAACTCAAATCGAATTTATATGCCTGAGATGCCCTTCAGCCATAGGGCACCCGGTTGTTTTGGATTCAATTTAGACTGCTCTCCACTTCGGCTAATCCTTGGCAATGGCGATATTCTCATCAGACCTTCTGGAAAAAAAATGCCCTTACTTATAAGCGCGTTTTCTAAAGTCTTATCCCAAGTCACGTGCGGGCAACCAATCGGCCGAGAATGGGATACCTAGCCGGTCAGCAACTGCTGCTGCTTTCTACCAAGTGCATCGTGACGACGAATCCCCTGAAATCTGGATAAAGCAGCGATGCTGGTAACACGTGTATGGCCAAATCAATGATGCACATCTCTTGTTATGCCGGTTTCACAGGTCCTCTGGTGGTTTCCCACAAAAACTAGCGTCTACGTCGCATTACACAAATCACCTGCGACCACCCTTGATCAACACACACCAGTCCACCATTTCATCTGTGGACTGGCACCGCAGTGTTAACTTCTCAATCTTTTCGCCGCGGCGACCAAAGAGGCTCTTGTCCAGCACTGCTTCTTCCACCACAAAAACGGCAGACGCTGACTCCGACGTGCGCGACAAAGTTTTGGGCTCCGTGGCAGGAGGTTTCCATTTTGCCACGCTGTTTTCAAGCCGCACGGTGCGATGAGGCGTGGCCACTTCGGACAGAGCTTTGCTCGACCCATCACCGTCCGCAATCTTCGCCACCCACGCAGCTTCAGCGGCGAGTTCATCTTCGCGTGCTTTCGCAGCAGCAGCAGCGGCTTTGAGGTCAGCTTTCGACTGCGCCGCTGCAACTGGTGCACCAGGAGTAGTTTCTGGGTGTGCTCCAGGCGGTGTTGGTTTTGGTAAACTTTCATTTGAAGGGCCTGTGCCAGGGTGCTGACTTGAAGATGTGTGAGAGGTAACTACACTTGGAGCGCCTTTGGACACGTGCACAGCAAATGCTTCAGCTGGTGACATTGCCAGCGGTGTGCCCTAGAAACCAGAAGAGAAAGGTCAAGCCAGCACCATGGTGAGTCACAATAAACGCTACAATATGGCGAGGGAGAGTAATTCTTGGCCATCAAACATAATGGAAGACCTTTACATCCTCCTACTGTAATAAATTGCTCCATGAATCTTTCATCCTTATACCTTAGGGAGTTGAAATAAGTGCATAGCTCTGTCTGCAGTAAGCACGGCGAGCACCGGCAACCAAGCACTGAACATGAGCCCTTCTTGGCGACGCTCGATTACGCCGCTCCTGAGGGAATCACAAATTGAATGCATTTGCAGTAGACACATGCATATGAACAGTAGTGAGCAAAAGTGAGAATAGGGGTGGTTTCTAAAACATGCAAATGGCTACTGCAACACTTACTTGAGAACCAAAGGCGACGTCATGGGAGCTTCTAACGGCAACAAATGCATTTCACTTTCCGCTGCCGAACTATCACCAGTACCACCAGTGACATCATCGTCCCCAATGCCAAAGGAGCCTTGCTTTTTGAGAGCAGCCCGCTCGTCATATGACCTCTCCTCAGGCGGTGGTGGTAGCGCAAACAACACCGGTTTGACTTCTCGGTGCCCATCCTTAATCGTGTTTTCATGGCTACCTTTCGTGCCTCGGGGACCAATGCTGCCGTTACCGCTGCTATTGTTACTATTGCTACTAGTGTTGTTGCTTTGACCTGCAGTTGCTTTCTTGCGCTGTATCTCTTGTGCATAGCGGCGAACCAGAGAGCGCACAGACGCGGCTGCAGCTGGCGAGGCTGAAGGTGTGCTCGAGAACGAAGGTTTGCGAGCAGCTATCGTCAGGGCTTGAGAAGTCGATTCTAAACATGTCGGTAAATGCTGACTCCACAGTAAGCGTTCTGCCTCAACTACTTGTGCTACCTGTCATTACAAGGGGCGTGAGAAGGCGGTTTGGAGAGGCAAAAGGAAATAAGTTAGTGGAAACAATTTATGCTGAATAGCATCATGCAACAAACGAGCAAATAAAAATGCAAAAATTGAATTCAAGAATAGCATTCTCATAGCACAGAAGGTGCAAGAATTATGCATAGAAATCCATTCTGTACCGCTTCATGAGTCCTTCGCCGCCTTGCGACTTCATGTGCGTGCGCTTGCTGGAAAAGCTCTGCTAACAGCGACGAAGCTTTGCGCCATGCCCACTGCACTGCACTCACCTGAGGAAGTATACGAAGAAGAATTAAATGATGATGAAGATGACGATAGGGTCAATGTAGTGATCAAAGAGGGCGCTTAAGGAGAAGAAGAAATAATGTACTTAGAGATATACTTTAGCGCAAAGAAAGCGTACTGTACGTTTGGAAATCAAATGCACGTGTTACATCAGTGTTTACCGCGAGACGATAGCGAGCGTCACAGAGCCAAACATCTCCTCTTCCTCCTGCTCCTACCCCTAGCAAGTTCTGAACAGGGTCACTACTGCTGCTTGATTGTCCCTTCGTAGAGGTGGTGGCACCAGAGTTAGCAATACTACCGATGGAGCCTTTGTTGACAAGCGTCGGCTTTTTTGCTGCAAGAGCTGCTGCTAAGCTCGGAGCTTGTGTCGTGTCATCGGGTGTGCTATCATTGACATCGTTACTGCTGCTATCACCGCTGCTCGTATTGTTATTGCTGGCATTGCTCCCATTGTCTTCATTCTTGCTGCTACTGCTGTTGACGCGGCGGGGCGACGAGGGCGAAGGTGAAGAAGCGCCGCTGTTGCTGGTGGACCGAGCAAATGCTTCCATTGCTGCGGATACGTTACGAGTGCCAGGGCCGAGACCAGAAGCTTCAGGTGTGGCACCTACATATACCAGAGAAATAGAATAGAAATCAAGAGAAAGTGACTGACCTGTGAGTAGCATTTGCCGTACGAGAACAAGCAACACTCCCCTAACAGCCTAGATCATGCTTCATCTTCGAAGAGCAGGATACGAAGAGGTTGCACCCCTAGGCACACACACACGCTCATACCAAGGAGTTCTGCGCGAGCAAGCTCATCGTCAGCGTCTGCTTGATCACTCGCCGAGGAATAAAACACCACGGCTGCGAGGGCTGCTTGTGCAGTTTTCTCTGCTCCAGCCACCTGATTGATGATACATATATCAGTGCATAAACCCATTCAGAAGCGCTTAGGTTGATAGTTGCCGAATTCTTATTGAGCAAGAGAATAATTACGTAGAAAATAAGAAGGAACAATCAAGTGCTATGTGCTTGTTGATATTTAGCCCTTCATCGATTAAGTACCAGTGCTAAATCTCGGCCAGCTTCCTGCCTCAACCGAGTCGCTAAACTTGCCCCGTGGCGGATACTGGCATCAATCCTGTCGCCAATGAGGCACAAATTTTCTGCCAGAGTCAAGTGAGCATTCGCGATGTTGGTCTGAAGTCCGAATGAGAGAAATAAGAATTGATGAGGTAGAGAATGACGAGTACGATATACGTAAAAAGAAAGTAGGTCCATTTTACTTTCCATACGAGTGTATTTATCGAAACACCCACGCCGGTACACAATCATCTACGCTCAATACCGAAGTTACAAGATCGACCCTCTTGCAAGGGTAATATTCATACAAGAGGTAGGCGCATACCTGAGCATCGCACTGCGCGCGCACAAAAGGTGCTAACTGAAGCCACGCGTGCTCCATTAATGCTGGGTCTATAGTATTAGTAGCATCAGCGGCATTCCCGTGACTACTGGTTTTGGTGCTTGACTTGCTGTATGCACTATTAGTGGCGGGAACAGCAAATCCGAACCCATGAGGATCCACCGCCTACGCGAATGTCGTAGAAAGAAGAAGGAGAAAATTTTAGTAGAGTAAAAAAACAGTACAGTAGTACTATTTTCTGAATTCTTCACGAATGCCAAACAACGAACCATTAAGGGTTTCCAGCCACCCTCTGTAACACTAAAATTATTGACCTCAACGTCAAAAGGTCGACGCCAGAGGCCTGCGCTGGCAGCACTGTGCACGGATTGCCGCAATTGCTGCGAATGCTGAGCGTGAGAGCGGGCAGTTGCTTCCTTTCCACGCAGCAAGGCTAACAACTATAGATACAAAGCAGAGAGATAGAGGGGCGGATTTGATAATCAATCAGAAGAGTGGAAGGATTGAGCACACCAGACGGTAATGAAATAAGACACTTCTGACTCCAACCAGCATTCACGTGTAATTGAAGTTTCCAACCCGCCATCACCAAACACGTCTACCTGTTGGTCTGCGAGCACGGCATCGTCGAGCATCGCGCCAATCGCCAGCCAGTACAGCTTGGTGGTGGCTAACGCGGTGGCCAGCGCAGTAGCTCGCCGCCGCTCGTGCACCTTCAAGCCTTGCACATGTAAGCGCCGGGCCAAGGCAGCTTCGGTGAAAATGGTGGGCCTCTCTGCGCCACTAGTGCTGATGCCTCCAGAGGTGGCACCCCTGCCGAGACCAGCAGTCGTATCCTGATTAACCGCTACAGTATGAACTCCAGCAGCTACAGAAGCTGCTGCGGCAGCGGCAGCAGCAGCAGTAGTCGCCTCTTCTTGAGCTGCTGCCACAGATGCACTCCCAGCAGCAGCTGCTTCGGCTGTGGCGGCTGCAACTACAGCACCTGCAATACCTGCCGAAGTCATGGCTACTGATGCTGCGGCAGAAGCGCCGTGCGTAGTGGAACTTGTAGCTATGGTGGCTGCGTCCAGTGAGGCTTTGAGCTCTAACGTAGGATCTCGATGGCCTCGTGGTATTTGGCAGAGGCGGCACCTATTGATAAAATAAAAAGGAAAATATCTTTAAGGGGAAAATTGGAATTATGTTTGTCGTTTTTACAATGCTCGTAGAGTCTTTCACAGGTACTCAACTTCTCTTGAAGTTTAAGTTATCGTAGGCATCAACTGTAGCACTTCAAAGAAAGGGGGGTTCAAGGAAGTAGGTGCAACTGCTCACCACTGCGGCACTCCCGCTCCAGAGCTGCTTCGAAGGTCGACGTTACTTGTGGAGCAGAGTGAGCAGTCCCACGAACGCTCACCCATGTAAGGAGGGCGGTCTAAGGCACTGTGCTCAGGAGATACTAGGGAGGAAGTATTGGGAGCTCTTGAAGCAGAAGATTCTTGATCTGAAGGATCTGAAGTAGCGGCTGGTACGCTAGAAGACCTTTCAAGAGTATTCACTGATGGTATTTGAGGATTGGAATCTCCATTCGCAGCTGATGGTTGAGCCTGCATTCCTCTGGCGTCTTCTTTTGGCGTATGCGCATCTTCAGCTGTTTCGTTGGCAGCTGTGTTTATGGCTACTGTAGCTAAAGTGGAAACACCAACAGGGTCTAGGCTTTCACATTCGTTTGCATTCGCCATGTCACGCAACGTCATGGCTAATACGCGCGAGTCGAAAGCATCCAATGATCCAAGCCGGTGATGTTCTTCGCTATTCAGCACGTCGACTGCAGGTGGTGCTGCGTATCCTTGAATCGACCTCGGAGGATACACTCCTGCTGTCGCACCAGGTGAAGTCATTGAGGGAGTGGCTTCGGCCGAAAGCTGCACGGGAGAAGAAAGAGCACTAGCATCTTCGGACTCGTCCGGCCATGAGAAGCTATCGTTCGAATCCACAGCCACTGGAACGGCATTCGTTGCAGAGCGGACAGGATTCACCGACAATGGCTGAGAGTGTATACGACTTACGCCCAGGTTAGCTCCCGTTTCAGTCAAGGATGTACTGCCTAGGCCTTCCTCATCACAAGAAGAATTTGATTCAGGAGTAGGTGGAATAACGCCAGGGTGATGATCGTCTTTTATCACGGAGGCATCATCCATGGTGGTGAGTGATGTTGTTTTATGTTGGTTTTTGCTTGTTTGTTGTGATTCAAGATGTGCCACTTTGGACTGCTAACATTACAGCTTGATTACAGTTTACCAAGGACATCGTATTACAGTGCCTTCTCCCCGGTAGCCTACAGGGCTTGGGCTAGACCCCCCCTTCAGAGATCCCGCATTAAAGTCTTCGTTTTGGATTGGGATTTGTGGATTAAATTCCTTTGAACCGAGTGAAGCCTCCACGTGTGGAGGCGCGTGGATATCGGCGGGGTGGTGGTGGTAAAAACAGAAAAACGTGCCATGCAGCTCAGAAACGTGCTTTTTGAGACTGCTTTTTCTCGTTACTCTCCAACTCTCGATCACCCGTTTTTATGTCGTGGTCTTTCTGCTCGACTTGCCTCGTGGGCACGGGAGCAAACGGCGTTAGTGGAACAATTTTTGTGGTTGTAATAAACGGTCTCAGCTCTTCGCCCTGATTGGGCACGTGGAGAAACCAAATTATCGCTCCAACGGACAGAAACTCATAGCCATGTGTGTTTGATAAGCCCCCCTTCTATTGAACTAAATTATTAGTTTTAACTAAACATTCTTCCTGTAAGACTTTTTTTTCCGGTCCTTCGGGGCCTGTTGCAAGAGAAATTGATGAGTGGTTCAAGAGGCTTGCGTGGGTGTGAACTCTAGTAGGTGTGTGCCCTGTGGGGGGGGGCCCCCCCCCCCCCCCCCCCCCCCCCCCCCCCCCCCACATCTCTCTCGCCACTGACCACGATTTAAAACCGGAACGGAATTGCGCCGTAATTTCTAAACCGCAGCCAAGCCCCCATCGCGCGCTCATGAAGGCCGAGAGGCAAAAGGCCGAACAGTAGACTGCATGCCGTGATGCCGTGGGCTGCCAGCTCCAGTGAAATCCACTTTAAACACTTCACACTCCTGCATAATTCCGTTTTCGTTGCACTGGCTTACTGGCATATAGAAAATTTCTATTTCCACTACCCCTTAGGGTGAAAAAGGCTTCCAAATTTTGCTTTACTTATACTTATATTGTTCTAGGTACAGGTACGCAGTGCAATTGCACTTAGCTCGGAGCTTAAGCCTTTGCCTATTGCCCAGATGTTTCAATTTCAAGACAGCTGCTTCAGAGGGAACAACGACATGCTCTCTCCCGTTTATCCAGTGTATGCCCTCCTTCACTTACTACTCGGCAGAGCAACTGCCACTATTTTTTCCTAACTTATTTCTGGAGCTGAGCAGCGCCTCCGGCTTCTTCGGCAACCAGTTCCGCGAGTACAGCGCCGTCGCTCACCACCGAACCTTCGGAAGCATGCAAGGCTCCTACCACGCCAGCGCGCAGCGCACAGACCACGTGCTCCATTTTCATGGCTTCCAGAATCACCAGGGGCTGGCCTTCTTCGACCTTGTCGCCTTCCTTCACCATTATCTTCAAGACTTTGCCCGGCATGGGGGCCTTCACCGCGCCGCCTCCTTTGCCGCCGGCCGCGGTGGAGGTGAAATCGGGCGCGGGCACGTGGAACGCGTAGGACTGGCGGTCGCCCAAGCCAGCCGCGTTGCCCGGCCACACTTGCACCAACGAAGGGTCGCCCGCCTTGAGGCCAGCGAACATGGCCGCGTCCACCACGAAGGTGGTTTCTTGTCCGTTGGAATCGTCGGGGTTGATGGTGCCGTTGAGCCAGGTGACGCGGAGAGCGCCACTGCCCGAGCCACACAGCGACCCACGGAGCTTGAAGACTGCAGCTCCTCCTCCTGCTGCTGCGTCGCTGCTGTCCGAAGACGATGGCGGCACGGTTACCGTGGCAACGCCATCGCGACCGAGAGACACCGTCACTGCGCGGCCGCTGTCATCGCCGCCGGCGTCAGCAGCATTCACGTCTTGCATCACGACCTGTACCAAAGAACATGCTTATGAAGATGAAAAATACATTTCCAAAAAAAAATGCATTAAATGTGGATTGAATCTTGATCTCTTCACATGCGCCTTGTTGCAAATACTTCGTAAGTGCTTGTCTCAATCCACAAGCGATTTATAGGAATGTGCCCATTCCCCACCGTGCTGGTCGGAGCCCCGAACAACCGCCAGCCGCCTGCAACTGCGCCGTTTTGCGTGAAAGGATCTGGCTGACCCCCACCACTGCTGCTGCCTCCTCCTTCCTTGGCGCTGGCGGCGTAACCCTTTTGCTGTTGCTGCAAGGTGTGGGCTAGCGCGCCTAGTGCCACAGCCAGTGGCGGCGCGGCCGCTGCTTCCTCTGCCAAAATTGCTTCACCGTAGTCGTCGAGGAACGCGGTGGTGACGCCACCCGCTACGAAATCGGGATGCTTCGCGCACCGGCGCAGGAAACCCAAATTGGTGGGGAGGCCCGACACCTTTGAAAAAAAATTGTTACAAGAATCGGAGATGGTGGAGACGGAGAAAGAAAAACGAAGGTTTCGCCGTTAGACAGACGCAGGGCACCGATATTTGAAGTGCGATGGCCTAAGTATTTGTGTACTTATGGGTGTACAATCGTACGCGCCGACTAAAGTAGGAAAAATAAGAACAAACCCATCACCGACCTGGTAATCTTGCAGCGCGTTGTTCATGGCCACGAGGGCCCGAGGACGGTCGGGGGCGTGCACGATCAGCTTGCTGATCATCGGGTCGTAAAACATTTTCACCTGTTGGGTTTTGTTGGTGGTGGTGTGTAATTTGAATCAGCCAAACACGAATGGTTTTATAAAAAGATGATCGAATAGTTCAAACAAAAAAAATTGAATGAATTGAAAGTGAAAAGTATGGAAGCAAGCACCAGCAAGCAAGCAATGCTTCCAACCTCGTCGCCTTCCCGCACCCCTGTGTCAACCCGCACGGTGACGTCACCCGAGCCCCCTTCGGACCGCGGGTCGCTGTCGCTGCTGCCGCTCTTGCTGGCGTCACTTGTGGCGGAAGGGCTTTGCGGCTCTTTGAGGCGGCGGAGGCCTCCGGTGGCCGGCAAAAACCCTTTGAGGGGGTTCTCGGCGTAGACCCGGGCCTCCAGGGCGTGCCCTAATGTAGTTTGTAGACGTAAGGGTACATTGGTTTGAATACAAGGATAGATTTAACAAAAGGAGAGAGGCAAAAAAATATGAAAGAAGGAAGAACTGCAATTGTAGAAGCAATTATGACGCGACAAAACAGCAGAGACTCTAATACGCATATCTGTGCCATTCCATGTTTTCATTCACTTCTTTACCGGCCCGAGGGTGCCGCAAGCGCGCGTCAATCTCCGCCTGGTCCAAAATGGGTAAAGGGTTGCCAGCGGCCACGCCCAGTTGCCACTCCACCAGATCGAGGCCGGTCACCATTTCCGTGACAGGGTGCTCCACCTTGAGAGGGAATGTGACGGGTTCGGGGTTGATATGTATCATTTCAGGGTGAATAAACCGCGAATATTGACAGAACTGTACAGTAAGCCATACACCAGACCGACGTGCCAACACCCAGAGAAGCAGTGCTCAAAGCTGGTAGCTTCGCTCACACAAGCTTGCCAACGCACCATTTTATCCATTCTCCTCTTTCCATTTCCTACTGAAAACACACACGTGCACAGGTCTTGAAAACCCTCTGCAGCGTCCCTCACCACCCATACCTGCAAGCGTGTGTTCATTTCGCAGAAGTAGTACTCGTTGGTGCGGGAGTCCACCAAGAACTCGACGGTGCCCGCGCCCACGTAGCCCACCGCTTTGGCTGCCGCCACTGCGGCTTCGCCCATGGCGTTGCGCTGAGTCCAGTCGAGGCCCGGGGCCGGGGACTCTTCGAAGACCTACTCGTATTGGCAGAAAGAAAGAGATTGGAAGAGGAAGCGCGCAATGCCAAGGGAAGTTAAAGTATTATCATGCAGAAATCACTACCCTAACTGGCACAGCAAGATAGAGCACGAGGAGGGCGACCGCACGAGCAAAAAAAGAAATGGGAAGAGAAGACTGCCAATTCCATGGCAAGCAACAAAGGAAGCGCCACAACACGACTCTCATGAACCTTTTGGTGGCGGCGTTGCACCGAGCAGTCGCGCTCCGCCAGGTGCACGGCATTCCCGAAAGAATCGCCAAAGACCTGGTACTCCACGTGGCGGGGCTTCACGATGAACTTCTCCAGCAGGACTTGGTCGTTGTTGAACGACTTCATCGCTTCGCGCTTGCACGCGTCGAGCGCGTCCAAGAAGTCGTCTTCGTGCTCCACCAGGCGCATCCCTTTGCCCCCGCCCCCGTGCCAGGCCTTGATCAGGACGGGGTACTTGATTTTCGCGGCTTCTTCTTTCAGGTGCAGCGGGTCTTGGTTGGCACTGTGGTAGCCCGGAGCCACCTGCATGTGGGCATCCAACAACACAGCTATTTGAATGCACACGTATGCAGTATGGAGCATATTAGAGGCATATAACACACATGTACTATGCCAAGGATACTATAAAATCAGAAGTTGGAGAATCGTAGACAAAAAGAGTGAAAAGAGACTCAGGGTGACCAAGTATTGCGATGAGAATGGAGAAAGACGGATTGAGAGAGAAAAAAACAAATGAGGAAATAATCTGAGGAGACATCAAGACATAAGAACAGGAAATCAAGTGCCACTAGGGTTTTGGTCACATACCGGCACGCCAGCATCGATCATGATGGCTTTGGCAGTGCTCTTGCTGCCCATGGAATGGATGGCCGATACAGGGGGGCCAATGAAGGCCACGTTGCGGTCGGAGCACGCCTGCGCGAACTCCTCGTTCTCGCTCAAGAACCCGTAGCCTGGGTGCACCGAATCAGCGCCACTACCCGAGGCCACGTCCTATCAGCATAGAGGCAGCGTGTGAAATTACATGGAGGCTATGGTCTGAAGAAGCGTAAATACCACAATACTTCATAACACGAAGATAAAACATAACAAAACGCTCGAACGCAAGAGACAAGTTCAGAGACAATTATGATCAAGGCTAATTTCAAGGAATGTTGCAATTTTTGGGACGAAGCTCAGCGATTCTTCTCTCTCAATCAAGCAAACTCGATGTGTGTGACTTGTGTCGATTGCGTGCGACTCTCACCAGAATTCGGTTCACGTCGAGGTAAGACTGGGCGGCAGGTGCCGGCCCTACATGGAAGGATTCGCCAGCCATGGCCACGTGCATTGCGCTGCGGTCTAAAGGCGAAAATAAGAAGAAGGAGTAGAATCAAGTGTGATACTAATAAAAGCGAAGCGAGCGAGCATACATGTACAGATGAAAAAGATACGAGGACAACCGTACAATCGAGAATCATCCCAGCGAATCGAATTTTGATGATTCGACTAGAAATGCATAGGAACGATTTTTAAGAATGTCCTAAGAGGCGATTCAGTGGCATGGGCGTTCATGCGGCCATTGGCATGTGACTATATCTGAGAGCCCGGCGGGTCCGACATGACACCAAAGCGCCGCCGGAGCTTCATATACGGCAGCAATAAACTAGCTCAAGCTAAAGAACGGTACCTCATACGTTAAAATAGGTCATGATAATTCACATTCAATGGAATCAGTTCAAATACATGGGCTTATTGCGCTAAATAGACGCTACAGGGCTCTATATCCTTAATGATCGCTGGAGGGAGGTGTCAAGGTGTGTGAGGACAAAGCACGCACCAGCATCGCTGAATACGGCGACAGTATCGATGCCGAGGCGATTGCAAGTTCGAATCACGCGGCACGCAATCTCGCCACGGTTAGCAATGAGCACCTTCTTGAGGGACTTTCCAGCGCTCATATTGACACGATGATAAGCAAAAGGCGCAAACTACTGTACGAAGAAAAGTTGAATGTGAACGCTGAAGAAAGGAAGCAAAAAAAGCTCTGAGTTTAACAAACATCCATTTGCCATTTTGGACTTGATTGCAAAATGTGCGTTTTTCTTGGTTTTTCTTGTTTTCTTTCTGCTCCTCTTCTTCTCTGCGCTGCGTGTTCGCGGCCCATTTGTCAATACCATGGAGAGCCAGAAAAACAGCGCACGAGACGAAGATTTCTTCCCTTCTTGTTGTTTATTCTTTTCGGGGCATTACTCAAGAAGATACCCACAGAATCCGCCCTAAAAGCGCAATCAGATCAATTAATGCATAATAAATAGATCCTTAGATTATTAGCGTATACGCTAGTGCGCAGCGGCCCGGCTAACCCTAGCCCTAGGGCAGGGGCTGGAGAGCTCCACTAGCTCGCAGTCGACGCGCTAGGCCACCTACATGGACCAAAATGTGGGCGGTTGGGCGCAAAAAAACCCAAGAACTGATACCTGCGCACTTCGTGTTCGATGTTGATCTGGAGAGACTGGGAAGTGACCAAGTATCGCTAACGAGGTAAGAGCAAAGCATCGCCAACAACAGGAACCCTCCCTGTATAGCTCTGCAGCTCCTACGCTCGCGCGCCTACCTCTTTGTTGTTCTGAAGAGTGCGCAATACCCACAAATCCCCCGCATTTTCGAGGGACTTGGCCAATGCCCCTCTCCCTCTCGAGTTATTCAGCACTTGCTTTGTTTGCACCTGCTGCTCTTTGCTTTGGGCTTGTTTTTTAAGTGAACTTTGGGAGTATTAAAAAGACTAGACGGGATTCGGGTGTATATTTTCTCACGATTTACCCCGGTGAACGGTGGCTCTTTATTAATCACACCAGGAACTTTATCATGTTACTGCTTAGTTATTGTGTCCAGAAAAGAAATATTTAAAGCCGATTTAGCCATATCAAAATAGCAATCTGAGTACGCCCATAGCTATCCTTAAGATCAAGGAATATCCATCAGGCCTCCTCATCGCTGCTTTCAAATTCCTCAGCTCCATCGGCCAAGGCCAAGGTATCATCTTCGTCCTCATTTTCTTCAGCGTCAGCCGCAGCGTCCTTCGCCAGCTGCTTCGCGTAGGAAGCTCTTCTCTGCTTGTAGGTACCTTGATAGTCAGAGGTATCACTGTCCTCGGGCAGCTCTGTGAGGCCAAACCTCTTACCCCACGTCTTGAAGGCGCGGAAAGCTTGGTAGGACAGAGTACGCTTGAATGGGTTGTGCAGGCTTGCGCCCACAGTCAAGTCTAGAGGAGCACCCTCGAAAGATCCAATTGTCAGAGCGGCGCCTTCGTAAATGGGATCGGACTTGACCGCATCCACCCAGATGTGCAGTTTGTATCTATTGTTGGAAAAAGGCTTGTCGGTGGGCACGAAGGAGACAAATTTGTGGTTGAAGGCCTCCTCTATGCCTTTGCAGAGCAGGATCGTGTTGCGAATGTTCTCGATGTCGCCCTTCTTGTAGCCCAGAGACAGGCGCTCCTTGGCATCTGCGTTTCGAGCCAGCAGGTGAGACAGAGTAACAGGATTCTTCGGCGTAGGTGAGGACGGCGCAGCGGCAGTAAGGGAAGCCTGAGAGATACCGGTGATCATGCACCTTAAATCAGGCACAGGAACGGAATATGTTCTCTCGTAGGCAGCCTTCGTCAGTTCTCTGGGCTTGCTGGATTCTGAACAGCGGTCGTAACAATCCTTGTCTCCGATCTCCACCAGAACTTCCAGGACCGCAGACATGGTCTTTTCCTGCATCTTGAGCACATTAATCAGAAGGTTGTTTTTCTTCAATTCAGTATCTAAAAAATACCATCGAAAGAAGATCAGAGGAGGTCACATAAAACAGAAGCATTCGATAAGAACAAACCTACAGGAGTCGTAGAAGTGGCCACTGATGAGGAAGAACAAGGACAAAACAGGTCCATCGCAAGAATCGCATACGATGTATTGATCGTAGAGGGAATCATTATATTGATGTGAATAATGAAAACATGATATCGAGCGAGCATTTACCCGTCGCAGCTGAGGGGTGGCAACCAACTCTGCATAGAATTCCGGAGTCATCGCGGCAGATCGGACAATCATCGCTCACATCAAGAGGGTTTTTCTTCAGAGCAAGGAGATCTTCCTTGGAGGCCTGACAGAACTCTGAGCGAGTTTTTGATCTGTCAGGAGCCGCCATCGTCCTGGCTTGTGAACTGGACTTCAGGATCAGGTCCCACGGTCCACGGTCGTTCAACCAGGGTGTCCTAAAGAATTTTCTTTGTATATATATAGCATAACTGGACGGTGACATGTCCCGTGTCCCCTGCTGGTTCAACGAGCCCATACACTCACTACATCTCACAACACTTTCTCACAACATTTTTCACACTAAGGTCGTTTTTTGTCGTCGGGTAAAATGAACCAAAAATGGTAGTCTTCTAATTCCGGTCCTTCGGGGCCTGTCTCAAAAATGGTAAAATGAATTTCATTTCACCATTTTTCACTGCAGCGGCGCGGGTGCGCCGCGCCACGATCAACGAAAGAGTTTTTATGTCGATACCGTTGTCGAATCTCGATACGTTGAAATGGATGTCGTGAGAGAGCGTGAAGGAAGTTTGAATGGAAGTGAAGTAGAGAATGGCGCGATGCAGAATGGCATGTGCCGCAAGATTGTTTGAAGTGGGCCTGCATTGGAGGCGATCGTTAGAAGGGGAAGTGTAAGAATTGTCAGAAGGTGTACAGTTTGAGATGTTGTCGAAGTGTAGAATCTTTGTTTCAGTCGCCAGTACTTTTTGACGATCGTCACCAATGTTGCTCTGTATGTCTTACTTTCCGAAGATATTATGTACTCTTGTTCAATCTCCTTGTTACTTCGTTGATGAATGAGAGAGAAGTACACGTCATCGTGTTACACTTTTTATGCTCTACCTTGCCGACCTTCGTCTTCTTTGAAGGAAGTAACGCGCTAAATGTTACTGCACACTTCGCACGACCTCGCGGTATCCTCGTCGTCGCTGCTGTTCAAACGCTATCGTCATGTCATAAGTCACACATAAGTAACACATGTGAGACCATACTGTAAGTATGCGAACGTATGTTAAGCACGTGCTAGCATATAACAACGTGTCAGAACAAGCATGCAAGGGTTTTTGTGTCTGTGATGTAACAGAGCGACTGAGTGACGGACACACAGCACTTTTGGGATGCTGGTACAAAACATCAACTATGTATGTTGTCACACTGCTTGCGCTCTACCTTCTCGACCTCTTCTATGAACGCTGTGGTGATATCACACTTGTGAGGCGTATGTGTAAGCACGTAACCTAAGCAACCTACCTTGGAGATGTTATTAAAAAGCTGACAGGAGTTGACCTGTGAAACTACAGTACAGAACATGAATGATTAACCTATGTTATTAAGCACGTGACGCCTGAGAAAAACATTGAGACGATGCCCTGCTGGGGCAAAAAAATAGCCCAGAGAATTGCCTCGTGGACCTGGGACGTGACACACGAACGAGCACTCAGTCCCGCCGACTTGTTCGGAGGAAA
>Ga0307931_1000966_pt1 | contig 19172 bp, 18 predicted proteins | sample OrgLakmetageno47_FD_201816 | JGI IMG/M metagenome (GOLD analysis project Ga0307931, IMG submission 201816) | Saline water microbial communities from Organic Lake, Antarctica - #47 | ecosystem: Environmental > Aquatic > Non-marine Saline and Alkaline > Saline | place: Antarctica: Organic Lake... | reverse complement strand
ATGGATCACGTGGCTGCAATGCTGCAGGCTGTGCGAACACGAATGAACACAGGCCTACGAACACCAGGAATAGCTTCTCCGCTCCAGAAGCGGTACTTAGCGAGGTCGAACAAAGATTCGATTGTGTCCACCTGAGCGAGTATGCAATATGAGTATGGAGTACCCACTTTTCGCCTTTGAGTCTAAGTCAAATGATAATCAAACAGCACCAACGGGCTTCCATTAAGTTGGATAATACAAAGCAGAAGCGGACCTTCTTATAAAGGCTTTAAAAAGTCGCTTTGGCCTTCGGGACTACGGGAGAATGTTTATTTGCTGTACTAGCTATAGCTATAACAATAGTACATACAGCAAGGACAAGTCACCGGAAAACAAGACGACGACAACCAGGCAACACAAGCAAAGGGAAGGATTATCGCAGATCTGTCACCGCACAGTAACAAACGAATTCAAAACGGGAGTAAGACAGACGCGGAATGAAAACTCGGGCATGTGCGCCTGATTAGCTTCTTAGGTCTAGTTTGCGCTGCTTTGCTTTTCTTCTCTACCTGTTAGTCTTCTAATTCCGGCCCTTCGGGGCCTGTCTCAAAACTTTATAAACCGTTTCCAGAAGACAACACGAATGGTTTATCTTTGCAGAGGAGATGAGATATTGCGGTTACAAGAAAGCGAGCCCAAATTGCTTCAGACTTCGCATTCAACTAACTTCATGTAGGAGCTGGAGCGTTTACTCCGATTCGCTCCGAAATTGATCCTCAAGCGGACTAGAAACTGATCTTTACACGCCCACTAGGCCCTGGTACTCAAGACAAGCTTCTTGCACGAAGGTCTGCGCTCCAGTTGTTCTCAAGTCAAGTTTGTGAGCTCCAAGTGCACCAGCCACTGGGAAGGTATACGCAGCAAACGCATCTTGGTCTGCAGGAGTGGCAACTCGACCACCTCGCGCGGCGATGCAATGCGGGAAGTGCACGTCCTCCTAAAGTGCATGTAACAAAATGAAAAGAACGGCCCCTCGTGCAAGAATAGCAGGCATCAATACAGACCGCAAAGAGGCTACGGTGGGAGGCCAAAGAATCAAGAAGAGGTGAAGGGGAGGAGAAAGTTTCGAACAAAGGACAAATTTTATCATCCAAAGTGAAACTACTGGTAATGAAAATTGTCCAGTAAAGTGTTGTATGCGGTGCAGTTCGGTACTAGTGGTGCCTGGCACACCTGTTCGTAGCCTGAGGAAGGCAGGTTAGTGCCTTCTACGGCGCAAGCACGTGAGAGTGCTACGTCTCGAAGAGAAAAGCCACCGTTCCCACCGAAGAGTTCCTCCTCCACCTGCAGAATAGAGTAGGAATGAACATAGAGTGAGAATGAACGTAGTCAGCCTTGGCCAGCTACGTAGATAATTTACAAACGTGTCATCTGATTCCTACCAGCTCAGGAGGGTCGCCAAGGAAGTACTTCAAGCGCTGACGGCCTCCGACATAGTCCAGGCGCTTCGCAAACGATCCGATTCCTGCAAACGCTCGACCTGAGCACACTACAGTGTCCGTCTGAAAGAAGAGTGCCTGAAAGAAGCGCAATGGGTGCAAAGTTCAACGCATTGACATGGTGATGAAATGCTGCTGCCGTAAAATACGAAGTAGAACGTTCTTATTCAAAGAAAACTTCAAGAAAAGGGAAGATAGTTCATTTTCATTTCCATGGCATTTACGCGACTCAATTAGTAGAGTGTAAGCAAGAGGTTTCCGGACACCAACCTTATCGCCGCCGATGCGGTTCCAGAACGCCTTTGAAGTCACAAAACGATTGTAGTCTCGGAATGTGAAGTTGTCCACTCGCAGTTTATGGAGCAAAACCTGCTCAGTCCGCACGAGTTCACACAGTAGCGCAGCGCTCGCTTTTGCTTCGCTACCAACCTTGCCATGAGACTCGACTGCAGCTCGACATGGATCAAAGTTAGGACCATGGAACACGTACATAGGCCTCACCGCGGGCAATTGAGTGGCCACATTGTGGATGACGTAAGCCAAGTTGGGGTGGTGGTTACGCGGCTCTATGATCACGCCTACAACTGAGGGAGATCCTAAAGAAGGTTGAGTTTCAATTGCATCGGGATGTGCGATGTTCGATGTAATAGAGTTGTCAACAGTGTCTGTTGAATCATCGAGGTAGATGACTGCGCCATGCATGTCGCGTAAAGGTGGCGGCCCAGCTTCAAACAGGCGCGTTACTCGTCCCCAAGCACGGTATGGGCCGCTACTACTGCTGTTGCCACTAAGGTTGTCGCTGCTGTTTCTGCTAATGTCGCCAGTCTCAAACCAAGCCTCAGCTTCGTGCACACCAGGCTTCAAAAAGTCATACTCTGGTGGCGATAAACCTAGCACGGGTGAAAAGTTTACAGCGCTATTTTCCACCCACATCAACGAGCAGTGCTCGCCAAATGGTTGTCGCAATGAGGACGCGTCCTCGTGAATCACGCGCTGGCACAAGCGCCAACCCGCATAATCGTAGCCTGCCTGCAGCTTCACGCCCACCGTCATGAAGAAAGGCTGGGCCATGTACGGTAGGTTATTCGAAGCGCTGCTGTCTTCATCTAAGGGTGGAGGCTGGTGAATTACTGCTCGGCCCAAAGCCTCGAGTTCGGGCAAGCTGTAAGACGCTAGCACATTCGATATCATTGCGTCTTCAGCCGTGACAACAGGGCTTGCTCGATCAACAGCAGTTGCTGAAAGCAGCGCGAGCCAAAAAGCAGTGCGATGACATTTTAACATTGTTGGAGAAAGATGTGAATTATTCTTTGTTCGAGAGGAATAAAAGTTGAGGCTGCTGCAGTCCTGTCTGGCTAACTGCCAATGTAGGCCATTATGTCTATAGTAAAGCTACTTAGTGTTCAGCAAGCTACTTAAGCTGCAGCTAGCTAGACGACCTAAACTGAAACCCCGAGCCTGGCTTCCAATTCGGGCCAGAGGGGGGGATTCTTGTTATGACTTGTTGCTGCTTTCGAAACCGAAAGCTCGAAGAAGGAACGAAGAAGTGCGAATTCTGTTGCCTAAACGTACGGTCCATTGCAAATATTTCGCTAAATTTTCCAAATTATTTTACTTGTGACGTGTTTTTATTTTGTGTGTACACTTGCTACCATGTCGAAGTTCGACAAAGTACTAGACAAGGTCAAGGCGGTCGAGTTCACGCCGCAGAATCTGGCCGTGGTAGCATGCTGTGCAGTAGTTGCGCCGCCGCTCTACCAAGGCCTGAAGCAGACGGTGGTTTTCTTCGCGTCGCTTACGGGACGCCAACAGGCACGCATCGAGAAATACAACGACATGCACTCGGACGAAACCACGGGCGTGAAGGGCCGCGAAAAGGACTACGCCACTCTGGTAGATTCGTACTATGACTTGGCGACAGACTTCTACGAGTGGGGCTGGGGCTCATCCTTCCACTTCGCGACGCGGCAAGCCCACGAGTCGTTCCGCGAGTCCATCCTGCGCCACGAGCACTACTTGGCTGGCAAACTGGGCGTCAAACCTGGTGAACATATCCTGGACTGCGGCTGCGGCATTGGCGGGCCTGCGCGGAACATTCACCGTTTTTCGGGTGCCAAAATCACTGCGGTAACCTTGAACCAATCCCAAGTCAACCGTGGCAACGTACTTTGCCGCAAAGAAGGTGCGTACCGTTAAATTGAGCGCTACTTATGCATGTTGAATTGAAGCCTAGGCTGAAAGTGCGCTGAGCGTGGAATTTTTGCATACTCCTTCTTGTTCGGCTTCGTAATTAGCCTTTTTTTTTGTTCGGTTTCGTAATTAGCCATAGTTCTTATTTCGACTACACTCTGTATCGGGCTACCTCTTCAGGCGTCGCGGGCATGGTGCAGTTGGTGCAGGGGGATTTCATGAAATTGCCCTTTGCTGACAATACTTTCGACGGTTGCTTTGCGATTGAGTCCACGTGCCACGCACCGGACCGCACGGGCGTCTACAGCGAAATTTTCCGCGTGCTTAAGGTGGAGAATGGGAAGCTGTGTCATTTTTGCTTCATCCTTTCCGAGTCTTTTTTTTTCCTGTTTTGAAAAAGGGAGCCTTCTTTTTTGTTGCCTCATAGCCTTTTGCTGACTTTTCGTTCGCATGATCATTTGCCCGGTTATTTTCGACCCTTATCTTCTACTGGCCTATGGATTTCCCATTCTAGCCGGGTGCGACCTTTGCGTGCTACGAGTGGTGCCTAACGGACAAATACGACGCGTCCAGCGCGGAGCACCGCAAAATCAAGAAGGATATCGAGGTGTGTTTTATGGAGCATCTTTTCACTTTTTAAATGCGGCATAAAGTGTTCATTCCTTGGTGGTTCAACACACACAGAATTACCCTCAACTACCGTCGCTTCAATCTCTGTTCTCACCCGTACTCTGTACAGCTCAGTCGCTCTCCAATCGTCACTGCACTCATAGTTGCTCACGCCACTTTGCCTTCTTTTTGTCCTCTCATCCCCTCGCCCCCCCCGTAAAGGTGGGTGACGGCCTCCCGGACATTGTCCACACCTCAGTGTGCACCGCGGCCCTCCAAAAAGTGGGCTTTGACGTGAGCGAAGCGCGCGACGTGGCCTTGGACCAAGGCTACTGCATCGAGCAGGGCGAACCCTGGTGCGTTTGGAGCTTTCGTTGAATATCCTGCTTTTTACAATGTCTATGCGATATAAAGGCACAGATTGAAGGTTGTGAAGCTCCCAGATAGCACATGGTAGAATGATGCTCGAAGGCTGTTCACTCCATAATTCTGGGTTGAATTTTTTTTTTCTCCTGCCTTGTCCTCTTGCCTTTCCATTATTACCACGCGTTACCCGACTTGTTTCAACCTCTTTCCTTTTTTTTTTTCATTCGACTTCTTTTCCAAATGCCCATCTTCGATTGCTGCTAGGTACACTCCTTTGACGCCGTCGTGGCACCCGCTCAAGTGGCCGCGCTTCCAGTTCAACCCCGTCATGTACTTCTTGATGCCCAAAATCTTGGCGCTCTTCGAGCTCATTCGCCTGGTCCCCACCGGCACCAAAAACACCCAAGTGATGTTGCAAGCCGGCGGAATCGGCTGCGCGGGCGGCGGGGCCACGGGCTGCTTCACCCCCATGTGGCTCATGGTGGGCAAGAAGCCCATCAAAGCGGCCAAATAAAGCGTTTGAAGGACGAGGGAACACTAGTTCTAGGAAAAGGAAGGAGTTCAGCACTTTCACTCGATATGGGTTTGTGCCCCATGATTTTGGTGCTTAGTGGTATTTTGTAGACATGGCAGATACAGAGACAGAGGGATGCGGGCTCTTGTCTTTTCTATGGCCTGTTGCTTTTGCCTACTGCTATATAGATGGCATGAACATGATGAGGAAAACGTAGCGCTTACTGCTAGGTGTTTTTCTGGCTGCCCGGCGTAAAGCCCAAAGCCCATGACCGCACGTGCACAAATACTCGCACGCGCCCACGGGTATAACCCTAGTTCCATACGGGGACGGGAATCCGCAATTTCGCGCGAACCTGTATTTGGTTTGTGGTTGTGGTTCGAATAATTTAGAATTCTTACGGTTTTACGCCCGGAAGAATAGTTATAACTATAACTATAACGCAAGACTTATAATGTTATAAAATACGGCGACCAGTACAGATTTTTATTATCTTCATCATAAATTTCAAAGTTATCCCTGGTGCTGGTACAGGCTGGTGCCTCTTCGAGCAACAACCACGCTTCCAGGGCCAACCCCCTCCAATTTCCACCACTATCTCTCAACTTTACATGAATTGCCTCGACACTTGTCGGCTGAACCGCGAATCGAGGCCCTTGGCGTCGGCCACCATCCCATTCAAATCGTGCGCGGTGACCGGTTTGCTCCCACTCGAGCCCATGAGCTCGCCCAAGTCTAACCCACTGGTAGAGCTGCTGCTGACTTTGCCGCCCTTGAGCTGCTTGCCTTCCGACGCCATCTTTTGCTGGTACGCCTCGACCAGGCTCGGCCCTCTGGAAAGGCAGGAAGCACAGGGACGTCAAGGACACGGGAAGACAAGAGGGAAATTATTTTTACGGGACGAATGCATTTGAATGTTTGGCTCTTTTGCCGAGTGATGATGTCTGTAGTTTTGTATCACTTCACATGTGCTCTCATGATACAGTAAACGCCCATAAAACCACATCAAGAACAGCTAAAGACGATATGAACGAACGAAGATATTTTTTAAAATAGAATGATCAATCAAGGAGAGATGATAGGAGACGACTATAGATAAAACTGAGTGATGGGACGTTCGTGGCACTATTATGAAGAAGATACACCACCAATAACAACGCCAATAATTGCAACAACATCAGGAACATCATCAACCAAATAGACAGTGCTTCACCTCGCAGCGCGGTGCGCAGCTAGCTCTGCCTCAAGAGCCGCGTCTGGAGCTGCCTTCTTCAGGTCCTCTTCGTCTTCGTCGAGGCCCGCATAAGCCCGCGAGTGAGGCACCTGAGTAGGTGGGTGGGTGGGTGGATGTATACCGAACATCAAACAATCATCGAATGCAAAGACACGATAGCGCTAACAAGTATACAATAATACAGAGGAAAACTGCACCGCCGCCGCCTAGAAAGAAGATTAAAGGATGTCTAACCGATACCTTCTAACCTCTTGATTGCATCTACGAAGAGTAATACAGTTTCTGATCTCTTTCCCAATCTTTTGTTCTCTCACTCTCTTTCGCCTACTCTCTCGCAACGAATGTATGACAACATGAATACCATTTGGGTGAAGCCTCGCTTGGTGGGGCCGCCCTGTCTCTTCAACTCGTCCAAGAAGCTGCCGCCCTTGTCGGTGGGCGCGTCCAACATCCACGACTCACGCCCGCCTGCCGCCATACGGGCCTCATCCGCCGCCACCTTTTGTTGAGATTATTACATGTAGTGGTAGAAGGAGGAGACAGAGGAAGAATGTAAGAGAGAATGAGGCTGGAGTGAGGCAAAGAGAGAGAGAGAGAGAGAGAGAGAGGGAGGCAGAGAGGGATAGAGTTGGAGCTGAAGATTATAAAGGGCTCTCTCTTATACTCCAAGTACTAAACCAAAACTCGGGCTCTATAAGAAATGGCCACCTGTGCAAGACATGAGAAACCTGCCTTTAAAACTAATTCTCTCTATCAACACACTTGAGCCGCTGCCTCGCTCGCCGATAAGCCTTTCTCGCGCACCAGCGCCCACTCCGAGTCCATGCGTCGCCTCTTGGCGGCCGCAGCGGCGATCTCTGCATCGTCGCCTTCTTTGCCGTCTCCGTGCCCTATTGACCAGTCCCCTTTGGCTCCAGGCAGCGCTGGTCCTTCGCCGTCGTCTTCCGAGTCGGAACCTCCGTTTCCTAGCCCATTGCGGCCCCGGCGGCCCATTTGCCCATGCACTGCTAAAACACCCGAAGAACCTCGTGCGGCTGCTGCTGCTGCTGCTGCTGCCGTAAGCGGTTCTTCATCTCCAATTCCTCCTTCCAAGGCAGCTCCACTCTGCGCTGCTGCGGCGGCTGCGGCCAGTACGTCTCGAGATGGCATGGCCGGGCCCCGGGCAATCCTTGGACCTTGCGACGCTGATGCTGAAGTTGAAGAGGAAGGCCGCTGTGCGGTTGGGCCCTGTGTGGCGGCAGTCAGTGCTGCTTGCAAGGCTGGGGTTGGATCATCTACAGTGGAGACGAGAGGGTATTCCGAGGCTGGAACAGCCCGAAGCTGCGCGGCTAACAGATTCATCTGTGCCGTAAGCGATTGAATTGTCGTGGAACAAAGCGAAGACGCGAACGAAATCAAGTTAGGAAGGGAGAAAGCGGGAAGGAAGAAGGGGAGGTGCGCCATGAGATATACACGCTATACAACTATCCAAACCGGGCGCGCGGAAGCAGGCTCTGACGTGATCAATTATCAAGTGCTCTCACCGTGCGCCGCACCACTGCTCCTTCTTCGCTTCTTCCTTCGCCAGACGGCAGACCGAAGCCGCGGCCCACAATCTCGCCTTCACCTCCACCTGTGTCGTTGTCCGCGCCGTAGTCCACCCCACAGTCGTCGTCGTCCTCTTCCTTGCCTTGGAGCGTGCCGGCTTGCTCTTGCAGCCCCAAGCACTCAAAGATCACTTGGAGCGCGGTTCGCACCGGTGCTGCGGCAATGCCTCGCACGTCGACCACCTGATGTGGTCCACGAATAGGTGTCGAGCGCAGTGGTTGGTTAAGATGCATGGCAAGTGTGGAGACAGAACCCGCCTTCAATTGATACAATTCAGGCACAGTAGAATCAAGTCATCGCACATACCTCGCCGCTGATAAGCGTGTCTAGTAAGCCAGGTAGTTGCGCATCGAGTCCAGGCACCTAGGCAGTGATAAGACAAGGATGACATGAAAACATACAACACGGCGTTCCTCATCCATTGAAAAGCATGTAGACAGCAAGAGAGTTGGCAAGCCTTAATACGTAGAATATGGCACAAGCATCACTCCTAAGAGATTAGCTCAGGCGGCAATAAAGTTGGGCGATTTCAGTATTTCTTCCCTATTTCTACTTGATGCGACTTAGCCTAGAAGGAACCCACCTGTTCCGCGACTGCGCGCACGGCACACCAGGCACGGCCGCACCTTGCTGCCACTCCTAGCGACATCACTGCGCCAAATTTACCGCGCTTCGTTTCGCCACAGAAATCGGCCAACGCGTCGACGGCCTCCAAGCCGCGTACCAGCTTGTCTTTCGCCGGCGAGGTAGCGGGCACAGTGCCATCGCCGGAGGCCTTGGCGCGTTCTGGCGCAGTGCCCTCGAGGACTAACAGCAGTGCAGCGCTAGCACGGGCGCCCGCACTATTAGGCTTTTGGTTCGAACCTTGCTGCAGCGCTTTCGCAGAGCCACCGAGCTCGAGCACGTCAACTAGTGCCTCAACAAACACTTTCGGGTCAAGCCCATAGGAGACTTGGAGCTCCAATGCCACTGCAAGCACGCCTGAGGCAGGTGGGAGAGTCGCTGGCATCCCGATTGTTGAATCCTAGCGGGGTGATTTGTTCTGAGCAATGCAGATGTGTCGCCCAGAGACCCACAATTGTTAAGCTTAGATGGCTAGGCTCTAGCTGGCTAGCTAGCTCTAGCTAGCTACTCCGTTACTCCGTTGTGCAGTAGGCAGTAGTCGAGAAGGCTACTAACCACCAACCACCAACCACCAACCACCGCAACAACACAGAACTTCTTGGCTTACCTCTCTCAGCATCGTACTTACTATCGTACTAAAGCTTCCAAGTAGCTTTACCGACACGCTAACACGAACCTTTGGCTAGCGCTAGCTCCAGTAAAGGCCAAGCTGGAGACTGCTATAACTGTGCTAGGCACTGATCGCGCGTAGATCTTATGACTGTGCTTTCAATCGTGCAGGCAGAGTTATGCTAGCTAGGCAGCTGACACTATCTCATTGAACCAGCAGTACACCTGTACAGGTGCATGAAAGCGCAAGCTACTACAAGAAGCAGAAGGTCATTGGGCAAACGGGCTTCAAATAACCTGTTGCTATTTTCTGGCCGTGTTGCGTGTGTCCTTAGTAATCATGCGCTGGTTCCTCGGCGCAGTCACTTTGGCGACTCTAACATCAGTAGCCCTTGGATTGATACGTCCTTCAAGGCCCGCGTTGAATCGGCGGACGCGACCTACTAGGTTACATTCCACCAACGTGCCCGCCTCAGGTTCAATCGAGGAGTGGCAAGCATTATTGGCGGCCTCATCTATACCGCTGCAATCAACAGCATTGAGCGAGGGCGCTCGTGTGCTGCGTAGCCACGGTGTGGCTAGGTTCAATGGAATAGTAAGTCCAACGACCTGCACAGCGCTGCGAAACGACGTACTCAAAATTTTCGCGGCATCAAACACTGCCAAGACCAACGACGTGGATGCTTGCAGAGGCGATTCAGACTCTTCCTTCGTTGAAATGAAGGATTTGGCCTATGTGCCTGGCACGCGCGTTCGCTTCTCAGAAGCTATCGACGTGGGATTTGCCCCTGCGCGGCATGACTTATTGCTCCCCTTGGAGCACCCCACCGTGGCTAATGCACTGGCCGAAGCGAGCAGAGCCTTAAAGCCAGTGCTCGAAGCCGCCGCTGCGCAACTGCCACGCGTGCACTTTCCCCCTAAGCTAGCCTCACAGCTCGATAGCAACCAATCACTCGATAGCCAACTTGAAGTTGTGGAGCTGGCTGCGCTCTTGTCACGGCCTGGGGCACGGCACCAAAAACTGCACGGCGACTACCAGCGGCTCGTACCCGAGGAGGCAAGCTCAGAAGTCTCAAGTCTGGTGGGAGTATCAGCTGAGAGCGTAGCAGAGGGAACAGATGAGAGCCCAGTTGAGGGGCCAGCGGAATGGGGGCTTCGAAAGGGCAAGTTACCGCCGAGGCTCGTGTGCTTCGTGTGCCTGCAAGACGTGCCTAGTGTACAACACGGAGGCACTCTTTTCCTGCCCGGCACACACACCTTTGCAGCGCACCAACTGCTTTACAAAGGCCCAACTCTGGCGGCAAATAGCGACGATTCCAACCCCGAAACCATGGCTGACGTTTCTGCGGCGCGCAATGCTCTGCTTTCGTGCGTGAAGTCTGCTCCAATTACTGCTGCTCCTGCTGTTGATCCTTCTTCTCCCGCTGCACTTCTTGAGGGACCTGCCGTGGGTGGGATCAGTAGTGGAGGCCAAACTAACGTAGGTAGTGGCCCTGCAGTGTGTGCTGCGCTTAACTGCGGCGATTGCCTCATTTACGACGCATCGGTGCTCCACTGGGGTGGAGCCAACGTGATGGAAGACTTCCACCGCGCAGTGCTTTACTTTGGAGTAAGTTTACCGGGTGCAGCAGCCAGCCTATCGCTCGAGGAACCCATTCCTGATGGAAGCGTGCAAGTAAACCCCGTGCTGCTTCGCGATGTAGCGGCGAGCCAGTAGCTGAATGCTGACTGTGCGGACAGCAGTCGCAGTGCCAGTGACATGCGCGATGGTACTCTACGCTTCCTAAACTAAAATACACTTCGCATAAATAGATATTCCTGGGGATGGCTCATATTTCTACTACGATAATTTCGTTCTCCGATGTTCTCGTTGTCCAGTTTAGCACAACTGAGCGCAAGTATTTTTTCGGTCGAAATTGAAGTACAAAGTTTAATCGCCTCCACACGCACCCAGGCAAACAAGATATACCTTATCTGACACAGGCCCTACAGGGTCGGGTTAAAAATACCAACGGGCAGGAGAACAAAGCAAAAGGAGCTCGTCGCATATACTAGGAAATGAGCTAATACTAGGTTTTTGACGCGTGCGGATTCGGAGGCTGAGGACTGAGGAACACAGGAATTACAAAGTACTAACGCATGCCAGACCTAACGGCCAAATGTATCAAGCCGATGCCGTGGACTAAAGCTGGTCAAATCTGATCAAAGTTTTGAGTAATGGCAACGGAAGAACGCACTAACACAAAGCGGCAAACATGGTAAGGCTTGACAGTTGACACACCCTGCGTCTTAAGTCATCATGTCTTAGCTTCTTCGCCCTCTGCAGCTGGCGGCCCGAGCACAAGCTTAATTTGTATCATTTTTACGTTGAGCTTGGCGAAGTCAGCATCCACGTCGTCCTTGTTAGCCGTTGCCTCGGCTAATAGCACAGGGTCGGCTTTTTTGTCGTCAGCTAATGCGTGGTATTTCTTGTACGCAAGCTTGCGATACCTAGCACACAGCCACAGACAACAACGCAACGAATTTACAAATTGCTATATCATAGTATCGTCGCATGCTAATAATAGCTTGACTGAAGCAAGCGTTGCAAAGCGCCTATGCATTACGTAGCACAAGTATAGTGCGACTTCTTACGTCTTCTTCTCGGAAGCAATAGTTGTATACAACGCATCGATTTGTCGGTAAATGGCCATATGATCCACAAAAGGTGAACTCAGTGTTGCATCTTCTGCCCGCTCTGCAAACTCCACTGCGGACGTTACGTGTGACTCGTCGGCCGCTAACTCTCCTAGTTTATTGAGTGTGGTCGCCGGGGTCATGCCCTTCGTGAGCAAGTCGACCACCGCAGCCATGGCGCTCTTGCGCTGCTCGTGCAACTCCTCCATTTATTCCACCAACCAATCTTTTTTTTAACAGCACGCTACTTTACGTATGCCACGATAATACTTTCGTACTGCACCAGATAATAATGGGCTAGCTTCTGTAGTAGACAACTTAGACAACGTAGCAACGTAGCGCTGGTAGTGTAGCAGTAGCGCTAAACAAACGTTGTTGATGAAAGCTGGATCTCAGGTCTTGGTAATTCTGCATACAAGTCTCAATTCCTGATTGGTCAATTTTGTTCTAGACGTGAAAGAGTGACGCCAATGAAGGGTGCGACAATAGACAAGCGCCGCTCGGCGATGAGCCGGCGCACGTCTGCACTAGACCGTCGAGTTGCTCAGGTATATGCTCGCATGGCTAAGGAGCTGGTGGTGCACACTGGCGATGATTTTTCAATTATGTTGCCATGTGTACTTGACATCTCTCCTTGATGGTGGGAATTTGCTTTGCTTGTTTCGCAGACTGCGGCTACATCGGCCCTCCGGGACTTCGCTGAGGATACCAATAACCCAGTTGAAGAGCTCAATGCTTTGGATCGTCTCTTGGACGATGGGACATCTGCCGCTGCGCTGCCTTCGGTGCACTCCTTTATTCGTTCTGGTCAGAAATCGGCAGAGACGCCGCTGGGCTCTTCTACTGCGATTCAGCCGCCTGTGCGCCCCTCACCAGCCGCCACCACCAAGGATATTAGCAGCGTCCGCAGCAGCAAAGGTCCAGCAAAGCCAATGAGCATGGTCGAGCGGCGCGAAAAAGCCGCTGCGCGAGCTCGGGTGCGGCCCGTAAACCCAGGTACGGGAGCCGAATTCAGTCGCACCCGGGAAGCGGGAGGCGTCGGCTCTACAACGCGGCCCGCGCACGGCTTGTCTGCACAGCACCTCAGCGCCCTGGGTACTAGCTCTGCGTTTGACCCTGCCCGGGCCCCGAATGCCCAAGCACGCGCGCAGAATGCCTCGGCCTTGAACGCACGAGGCGACTTTGGCAGTGACGCAGGAGACGACGGCTTCGGAGACCAATTCCACCGAGGAAGTGGCAGCGACAGGGCAGCGCCAGCCCGAGCGGGGCCGCGGCGGGGTAGCCTCGGCTTAACGGCACGCGAGCGGCGCGCAACCGCCCTCGCCAGCACGAATGCCACCATGCGGCAGTTGGTCGCGGCCAAGAAAGGGCGCGTGCTAGGCGCGCGCTGCACGCTCAACTACAAAGGGCTCGGAGTCATGTACCCGGGCCGCATAGCGCGCGTGCACGGCGACGGCACCTATGACGTGGACTTGAACGCGCCTGCCACGTTATCCTCGGGGGGGATTGCAGTAGCGTTCAGTGACGATTTGGAGACGCGCGTGCCGGGGGAGTGGGTCTTTCCAGACTACGTTGAGGTAATTCGGCCGTCCTATTGCCTACTCGATGACACTGGATTTCGTAGATGAATGGCGTGCTATTGCGCAAATATCTGCACACGTGTTCCTTTGACTCATTCATCGGTTTGGTAGCTTTTCACGCTTTACGTGCTATCCTTACTTCGTTGTTCATATGCTTTGCTAGGTGGGCAAAGCAGAAGCTGTGGACACGTTTAAAGGCATGTTTAGCGGGGAAAGCGCTAGGGCGGAAGACCCTTCTTTGAGTGTTGGCGTCGTGTTTGAAGCCGAAGACGAAGAAGAGTTGGAGCTCCTCGACAACAACGACAGCCTGGTGGTGGCGCACAATCGCACGGAAGCAGAATTGAGCCAGGCAGCGTATCACGCTCAATTCATGAGCAATCGTTTCGATGGTGAATTGGAAGAAGAAAAGGGAGACGCGGGGAGCTCCAGTGGCAGCAAGCAAGCATCAGGAAAAGACGACCAACCAAACGATGCGACCGAAAGAGGCACACCTCGCGACAACTTAACCGAGCAAGAGGTGGAAGATCTGGACCTGAAAGCGAAAATCGCTGCGCGGTCCCTGGAAGACGCAAAAGCGGCGGCCGTCGCTGAAGCGCAAGCCGAGAAAGAAGCTCGGGAAGAGGCCGCTAAAGCCAATGCCGCTGCCAATGATGCGAAAGTTGCGGACGCGATCTTGACTTTCTTGAGGCGCTCAGGCGTGAACGTGCTCAAGGTATTGATGGCGATGAACTTTCAGACGCAAAATTTGCCTTTCCTTGTTTCCCGTTTGTACGGACAATCATGCGCATGTCCATGTTCTTTTGTTCATCCCTTTTTTTTCACTCCTTCCTCTATTTTTTTTTCCATTATGTACGTGCACGCACCAACAGGTGGGCAAAGGAGGCCCTGCGCACCGCACGAAGATAACCCTCACGGCCGATGGGGCATTCTTGCGCTGGAAGAGTCGCCGAAAGCGCTTGCGCAAAGCCTTGGTGCCCTTAGCGTCCGTGAGCCGCGTCACGATCAAACAAGTAAGCCGCAACTTTGCTCGTCTGAACCAAAGCTACTTCTTTCAGCACACCAACACCAACGCCCAATACGAGCCGCGGTCCCTGTCGTTGACTTACGACGCCGGCACCAAGTCCCTGGATTTGGTGCTTTTGCCTTCGAAAGTACTGAACCGCACGTTGAAAGATTTGCAGCGCAAGGGGGTTGTGCTTCCCTCGAACGACGAAACTTTGGTGGTGGTGCAAGTGTTGCGGCAAGAAGTGGAAAAGCGTGCCGCCATTCAGAAAGCAGAACCAGTGCAGTTGCGTTACATTCGAGAACTGTTTGCCGAAGCCGACGAAGATCAATCCGGTCTGGTTGACTTGGGAGAGGCTCTGGCCATTAGCAAGAAACTCAACCTGGGTAAATCCCCGGCGTTCATCACAGCGGCGTTCAAGGCTCTGGCGGACCCCGAAAGTGGGGAATTGAACGAGGAAGGGTTCGCGGCGCTGTTGTTGGAGTTAGGCGGCGACCACGACGAAGACTCGCTGTGGGCGAGCTTGTGCTCCAACGCATTGAACGCCGAGGCGTGCGCTTCTACGGCCCGGCAGTTGAAACTCTTGCAGAGCCCTACCTTGATGTCCCCCAACGACAACTTGCACGAGTTTTTGAAGGGCATGGCCAAGGGCACGGTCGGGGATTTTGGGACCGAAACCGTGAAAGTGCTCACCGTGGTGAAGTTCTTGGCGGAAGTACAGGGAGAAACTCCCTCGGGGGTGAAGGCCCTCTGCAAGAAGCACAAGTTGCGCTTGCCGAAGAAAGTCAACAAAACGGCGCAACTCATGGGCAAGCGCGCAGAAGCGTTTGCAGCAGCGTTGGAAAAGAGCATGGGCCAAAATCTCCTCGAGCTGGAGGATGGTAGCGAGGAAGAGGGAGATGGCGAAGACGGTGAGGGTGAAGGTAGAATTCAATCTGAGGATGAGGGAGACGAGGAAATCAGGAAATCCGAAGCAAAGCGAGAGGCAGAGAAAGGAACCTCAGAAGAAGACCAGGAAAAAAAGAGTTCAGAGGAAGAGAAGCAAGAAGCGGCCAAATCCGATGAAAAGCAGGAAGGTGAGGTTGACGAAACAGCAGCCAACGACGAAAGCAGCGCAGTCGCAGGTGGTGAGCCCAGGAATGCCAAACCAGTGGAAAGTGAGACGACTTTATCTTCCCCGGCCATTGTTGATAGCCTCAATAAGGATGACGACGGGGACGATTCCTCCTCTGAGGGGTCCTTTGACGGTGATGATGATAATGGAGGTTTGAAGAAAAGCAACAAGGTTTCAACTGAAGCAGCAGTCGCGTTATCGTCTTCCATCGAACAAGAAGAGGGGAAAGAGTTAAGTGATGACGCCGAAGATACGAAAGAGACCAACGAAGTTGATCAAGAAGAAGAAACCGTCGTTTACGCAGATGACGATTGGTCCGTGGAAGCGGTAGCGTACCGAGCTCGGAAAACTGCTGATGCTGAGGCAAAAGCTGCGGCCCAAGCACGAGCTGGCATTGAAGCAGCCAAGGAAGCTACCAAGAAGAAAAAAAGCCGTTATTTGCCCACGCGAGAAGAGGAGCCGACTGTGGGGCGTGACGTCTTTTCGTCGCTCTTGAAAGACCCCGATAACACCCTAATTGCCCCCGAACAACTCAATGGAGTTTACCAGGACATGACCCGCCCCTTGAGCCATTACTGGTGCGCGTCTTCTCACAACACCTACTTAACCGGCGACCAGTTGCAATCACCTTCTTCGGTGGATCGGTACATCGATGACCTGATGGAAGGCTGCCGTTGCGTTGAGCTTGACTGTTGGGATTCTTCGGACGGCAGTGGCGAACCTTGCATCTACCACGGGGGAACCTTGACGTCTAAAATCACTTTTCGGGACGTGATCGAAGCGATTGCCGAGTATGGCTTCAAAAACTCCCCTTACCCCATTGTCTTGTCGTTTGAAAACCATTGTTCGGCACCTTTTCAAATGCGCATGGCCGCCCACCTTCGTGACCTCTTGCTGGCTCGCGACTTATTGTGGTTGCCGCCGGAGTCGACCCTTCAACCGAACGGGGCTGGCGCGCCTGCAACAGAGTTGCCGAGCCCAGAAGCGGCTATGTATAAAGTTTTAGTGAAGGCGAAAGTAGCGCGTTTCCAGCAGAAAAGAGCAGCCGTCACTACGTTGCAGTATGTGCCACCGGCAGTGCGCAACCGTTCAGAGAACCCAGACGACCCTCCAGCAACATCAGAGGGTGCTACTGAGGAAAGTAACAATGCAGGAAAGGGCGCATCGGAGCAAGAAGGAAGTGCGCCAGGTCAAGGTGCGATGCTGGCAGCGGCACCGGATGACCTCAAGGGGTTGGACATGAAGCAAGACCTCGAAGAGCAAGAGCAAGAAACCATTGATGAGGTATGATTGAAGAAGGGAATCAGACAAGTTCATGTTCTGTCTGTTGCAGTAGAGATCAGCATCAAAATGTACAGCATCGGAATGTTTGGTTGTATTTTATTCTGGTTGAAGTAAGCAATCTTGATGACATGTTTATCCTATTGTGTTTCTGTTCTTCAGTTGGACGATCTCGTCGCCATCAAAGGCAAAAAATTGAAAAGCTTTCAAGAGTCGCTGGACTCACCGATGGTGGAATTGATTCATTCGTTGAAAGAGTCGAAAGTCGAAAAAGTCATCAAAAAGTCTTCCACGCACCTCCTCAAGTACTGCGAAGAAAAGCTCATTCGCACTTACCCGGACAACTTCCGGATTGACAGCTCCAATTACGACCCCATGCCTGCGTGGAATTACGGGTGCCAAGTGGTGGCGCTCAACTACCAGACTTCGGTAATGCAAATACCAGCAGTTTTTAGGCGTGTGCACTCGTGCGTTGCTGCATTACCTTCCGTAATCAAAAAAAAAATCCTACCTACGTTGTAACTCTTCTATATGTATTCCCTCTATTTTTGTGTACGCTTTCTTCCCCAATCAGGACTTGCCGATGTGGCTCAACCGCGGCCGGTTCCGCGACAACGGCAACTGCGGCTACTTGCTCCGGCCTCCGTTCCACCAGCCGGGCTTCGAAAACAAGCTCGAGAAAAGGCGCCGGGCCGCGGAAGAATCGGCCGAGTTCAGTTTGTTGTCGCAGCGCGAAGTGTTGAAACTGGCAAAAGAAGAAGCGAAGCGTGAGCGGAAACAAGCGAAACTGGACGCGATTGCCGCCAAAAAGCAAGCGAAAGAGGACAAGCGCGCCGCGAAAGAGGCCAAGAAACAGGCGAAGCGAGATGCCAGGCAGGCCATTATCAGAGAGCGGGAAGCCAAGAAGGAAGCAGCAGCTAAGGCACGCGCCGAGGCGGATGCTTTGAGAGGCCCTCGGCGCCCTGCCAAAAACACCGGCCCGACGGAATCCCCGCTTACCCCAGAGGAGCAGGCGCTGCAAGCAGAAATTGATGCGATTGAAAAAGTGGAAGCAGAGAGCGCCGCGGTCGCCGCAGAAGAAGCGGCTCAGGCCGCCGCGGCCGCCGCCGCTGCAGCTGAAAAGGAAGCGGCCGACGAAGAAGACTCCGCCTCCGAAGAAGAAGAGGAGGAGGAAGAAGAGGAGGAGGAAGAAGAAGACAGCGACGGGGACCCGGACGATGACGTCACTGACGACGAAGGCGAAGACGCGGAGCGGTGGCACCCCCCAGAGAGCTTCGACACGTACGTGGCGGACTCCAAGTGGGCTACGGATGCGGCCACGTATACGGTCCGCGTGCTCAGCGTGAGCCATCTGCCCAAGAAATCCTCCGGCGGCGACGCGAGCGGCAGCAGCGGTGGTGCTGGCGGAAGCAGTGGAGCTTCCTCATCGATTTTCAGTGCGGCGCCAGTGGAAGACGACAGCGGTTTGGCGAGCTTAGAAGTGGAACTGCACGGTGCCCCTTGCGACTGCCACAAGTGGCCGCCCAGTGACGAAGTCAGCAACGACGGCGTGAAACACGTGTTCGACGAAGCGGTGTGCGTGGACATTGCCGAGCCTCGCTTAGCGCTGATGCGGTTCACCGTCATGCGGCACGGGGTTCCCTGCGCCCAAACGGCGGTGCCATGCCACTTGATGCGACCGGGCGTGCGGTGGGTGCAACTGTACGATCCGTTGAGCTACTCCGATAAAGTGACCTCGGACTACTTGTTGACGAGGTTGCTGGTGTTGGTCCACAAGGAGCCCCGCGGCAGTGGCGCTGACGGAGAGATGCCGGCCCAAGGCCGCTTCGGTCAGAAGTTTGCGAATTTCGGCGCCAAAGCGAAGGAGGTGGCGCTGAAGCTCAAGAAAAGGGATGGAAGCCACACCCGTGACCGATGAGATGTGTGAGGATGGGAGTGGAAGGCAGCGAAATATGGTCGCGTGGCCCTACTTGTTCCTCTTTTCTTATTCGCCGCCTCAGTTCCTTATTTCTAGTTACACGTTACACCAAGTTACCTAGTGTGAGCTGCATTGCACTGTACTTCTGCCTATTAGCTGTCAGCCATTTACCCTTCGGAGCCTTCACCAAGACCCAAGCCCAAGTGCGTTGCTTGAACAGTTCGAGTTCGAGAAAACACTTCTGTATTACTGTATTATATATCAGATTAGATTAGATTATACTCCCCAATTGCAAAGAAACAACAACAAATAGCATAAAGCTGCGTTTTGATGAATCCTCCAGAACAAGTCTGACTGGGCTGAGTGTCCTTTTGCGCAATGCAATATTC
>Ga0307931_1000965_pt1 | contig 19172 bp, 19 predicted proteins | sample OrgLakmetageno47_FD_201816 | JGI IMG/M metagenome (GOLD analysis project Ga0307931, IMG submission 201816) | Saline water microbial communities from Organic Lake, Antarctica - #47 | ecosystem: Environmental > Aquatic > Non-marine Saline and Alkaline > Saline | place: Antarctica: Organic Lake... | reverse complement strand
GCGTCGAAAGACGAAGAAGAGCCAGACGAACTACGGCTGCTGGAGGGCCATGAGGAGTGGTTGAGCGCTAGAGGCCCATCGGTGGCACGCAAGTGCGTCACTTGGGCATGGCCGAAGCACTGCGCCACAACTTCAATTTCACAAGGCACCGTTAGCGAGCAACGCCGCGGGGCCGCTCCAAGCGCGTACATTTGCCCTTTGCTGCCGCTGCTGCTGTTGTTGGGCAGAATTCGCACGGTAGCAGTGGCATGAGGCAATGGATTACCGGCTAGGTCGACGACCACTACTTCAATTGCTGAATCGAAGGTCACCTAGAATATGAACAATGGGCAAACAGAAGTGTTTACAAACGAGAGGGGGGGGGTTAAGAAAAACTTAAATTTTACAGAACTTGTAAGATGTCTTCATTTCAATCAACATGTATGGCATTATTATGCTTCGCTCCTTACCTCCACCGTCATGAGCATCGGGCCGAGATACGTCAGCTCAAACGGCTCAATCCAATTGGCTTGGCGATACCGGGTGGTGCCATTGCCGCCCACTCTCAAGGTGTATATATCTGGCACGCGTACGTCTCCGCACAGCAATCCTTTGACATTAGGCGGCGAATCCCCTTGCTCACGAGAAGCATTGAGGGCGAGAAGACCACCGTTGTTGTTGGGACTGCTGCCTCTGCCGTCGTAGCCACGGCCAGCATCATCGTCATCGTCAAAGCCTCCTCGTGAAGGAGTCATGAGTCGGAGAGGAATCACTTCGCCCGTGGTTTCTGACACCAGTTCCACCGACGACCCACCGTGCTCCTGCATTTCATTTCCCCATCCACTGCTACTGCAACTACTTCGATCATCATCACCGTCATCTCCTTCCCACCAGCTGTCATTGTCATCGTTGGTGTTGTGATCATAGCCCTCTGGCATCAAGAGGCGTTTGTTTCGTCGTTGTTTTGCGAAACAGTTTGCGTTGGGCGCTGACAAGTCAATGACATCCACATACACGCGGCGCCGTTGCCTCGAGTCCAAGGGCACATGAGCCTGGTAAACGCCTGCAGGCAAAGCTTGGCATCCAAACTTCGTGCCGCCCCAATGCGCCATGGAGGGAAAGCCTCGAGCATCGCTATTACTCTCACTGCCGCCGCCGCCAGGGTTCATGCTGTGACCAACCCCATGCATGATGCTACTGCTGCTGCTGTTGTTGTCGAGAATGCCACCGTTGCCGCCATCTACAGGATTCCGCCAATGGGAGGCGTCCCACGGCAGGCAGGCGCCGTGGTGGTTCGCGTCGTCCAAGTACATCCACCCGCAGGTGGCGCAGCGCGACAGGCAGCAGTCCACGCCCACCCAGCGGGTCGCCCACCGGCTCCGGCCGTCCTTGTGGTTGGCGGCCCGCGCGCGGTGCGCGTAAGAGGACCGAAACCCGTGCTCTTTCCCACCCTCGGGGGCGTGGTTGTAGCTAGTGGTGGCGGAAGGGAAGAAAAAAGGAAAGGATACGGATGGTGCATTGTGAAAGAGTTGTAAAGAGAAAAGTAGATATATGCCGGAGTGGCGGAAAATAAAAAAGCATAAACCATGTTAGCCACGATAGAGAGCAATACACAAAGCTCAAGATTGTCACAAGATCGCACCGATCGGTGACGGGAGCGCGTGAGCGGTAGTCGGTGCCTCCGCAGAGTTCGCACGGAGGGCGAGCATTCTGAATGCCCTTGAGAGGGGCGCCGCCGCCGCTGAAGAGCGACGGAGAAGAAGAAGAAGCTGCGGCTGCTGTGGGGCCTTGATTCACGGAACCGGAAGAAGAAGAAGAAGAAGAAGACGCAAAGCCTGGGAGGGTTTGAAACCCCACAGAAACGAACGGAGCCCCCGTTGATTGTGGTGCTTGGCGTGAGCTCTGTCTTGATGATATACCCCTGCTGTTGCTGCTGTTGTTACTATTGCTGCGATGAGCCGAGCCATTGGTTCGAGGATTGGGCTTGTTGGCTGAAAGACCAAACTCCGCAACTATTTCTGGCTCAGCAGCAGTGCTGCCTTGTGCATCTTGGGCATGTTGAGGATGGTACACTGCTCGCTTTGAGCCGAGGAGATTGTGCACGTGCTGCACGATTCCCGCCACCTATCAAAGAAAAACAAGCGCACCGCAATTTAAGATCTTAGAATAAACGATCGCATAGATTGCCTGTTGATCTTTTTGGAAAAGTTGACGAATGCTTCGAGGAAAATAAAGATCAATTGACTGTTTTAGCAAGAATTCTGAAACAAAAAATGAATTCCTATCATAAGTGCATGCGCAAAATCAAGGAAGTCTAACGGGTCTTGGCAGTAGAAGTTCAGAAGTAGAGTTTACCGAGGGGAATTTTGCCGAGCCAAGCTTGGTGTGCAAGAGCACGTGCTGAATCCCGCCGGCCGGGTCTGAGAAGCTCAAAACAACCTGAGAAGCAAATATGTTGAGGGATTTTGGTGGAATTAGGTACGAAACGCGGATAAGCTTCTTCTTTATTCTTAATCTAATTTAGCATGCTCTGAAAGAAAGATTGTATGTGCATGTGGGCTGCACCACGCACCTCAAAAGCGCCAAGACGGCTGGGTGGAGTGCGGTCGTAAAACGCCATGGTGTGAGGCGGCGCACCACCCGAGGGAAACAAAGTCCTACCGTTGAACTCCCGATGGCATGCCTGAGAAGAATAATTGTAGCGCACAAAGCAATAGTTAAAGGCGATTCCAATGGTTGCGTGAGTACAGTCATAGTGAGAAGTTCTAGTAGGTTTGGGAAAACAAATGAAAAAAATGTTCACGAGATCTGGCGTAATAACTAGAAGCTAGAATAGGCTAGAGAATTGTGCAAAAGCTAGCGTCTAGACCTTCAATTCGAAAGATCTCCTCGGCGTTCAAATGCTCACCTGTTCGATGGCGCGTCTCAAATCATTGTACATGTTCGGGTCGTGCCGTGTAGAATAATGCTGCCAGTAGCTGTGGTCTAAATCTACTTCGAAGCCTAGCGCAATGTGCAAAGCTGCGCCGCCCACCACTGCCCGCGGCAAATAGCTGCGGAGACGACTCAAAACGGCTTCCTTGGCGCCGTTCCTGGTGCTTGACGATGGCTGCGACTGCCCTGACAGCAGTTGTGACCCATAGGCGTGCACCCGTTGCGCTGCGATGTTGTGCTCGCTGCCGCTGCCGCGCGTCCGTCGTGCATCCGACGGCTGCAAGTCGAAGTCCACGGAGCTAGGTGTGTTGAATTCTGGAGTGTCGAAGCGGCGTGTTCTTATCGACCGAGAGGAAGGAGCGGAGCCTGGGCGTGTTTCATAGACTGGGCTGTGCACTCCCGGCGTGTGAGGCAGTGTCCTGTTCTCAACGCCGCCGTCTCGGCCCTGATCATCAGCCCATGTTACTCCTAGATTTCGTGGCCCACTGGAAGGAGCACCACCACCACCACCACCACCTGGAGTACTGGGAGTTCGTGGTTGGCCCCACTGCGTGCGCTGCTGCTGGGTGACTCGTTGGGGGCCTTCGAGGCCACGACCTGCCAGTCGATCCACGTCCTCTTCGTCGACTAGTGGCGACTGGTTCATCCTGGATTGATCTGTGGAAGCTACAAAACGCGCCGAAGAAGCTACGGGGCTTCGTTCACACCTTAGACAACATCTTTCGAGTCCTAATCAGCTTACACTTCACAGATTATGGTGTACATACAGCTCGAGAGTGGTGCATGGAATCTTAGCGTCCGTCGCGTGTCGCGTGTCGCGTGCGCGTAACGCTTCCGTTTTAAATGCACCAATATGGTGTTTAGTGAAAATAATATTTTCGTTCGAGTTTTGTGATTTTTTGGGCGTTGTTGCTTCCCCTGCCTGCATCGTGCAAGGTGGCTAATAGCCTTAGCCTGACGCCAGTCTTCTCCTAGTCCATAGAGCCTTCAAGGAATTCGTACATTGAAAGCCAATATTTTGATTGCGAATGAGCGAATCACTCCAGGTCGACCCCGGTGCAGCTACGCGTCGCATGCGTGAGACAACGGCGCGCCTCAAGGCAACGCCGATGCCTAGCTCCACGCCCGAGCATGCGTCATTAGGATCGTCGACTAGCAACAGTTCCCGGTTAATAGCAGCTGACATTGCTACAATGGAATCTGACTTGGCGCGGCGGCAGGAATCATACGCTACTCGTGAGGCCGGCTATGTCACCCGCATGCGCGAGATGACCAGCGCCGTCGAGGCGGAACGCAGACGAGATGAAACGCTCGAGTGCGTAAATCGATGTTTTGCAATAGTCCTGGTCCTATAGATGTATGGTACCATTATTCGCTTAGCTGCTGGCATCATTGCTTGTGCCATCCTCTTGAAGCGCACTTGAAGCATTCGTCAGCTATCGTAAACATTGCACCACCATAGGCCTGTGTCTCTCTCTTCAGGCCCCCCGCCTTCATTTGCTGCTACATGTAACATTTTCAATCTATGCTTCGTCTTATCTTGCAGTGAAACGAAAACACAAACTAAGTTTGAGGAGCTCAGGGGCCTGCACAGCAAGATTGTTGGCGATTTGGACTCCGTAAAAGGAGCCACTCAAGCCATTCTTTCGGACCAAGAAAAGGACTTGATGCGAGCCTTTCGAGCTAGGCTTTTCGAAGCTCAGGTTTGTCTAGTTCTCTTACGCTTAATGCATGCCACTTCTTCCTCCTCCTCTGACCTTTGTAGCATTGCATGCCCCCAATTCCCGTCTTCCTTCCAACCCATCACCACCTTCACTCACCGTGATGCACCCCCCCCCCCAATTTCATTGCACCCAAACAGTCGGAGCTCGACCGCGAAGAAACGCGCAAGCAAGACGACGCGTCGGCGTGGATCGTGAAAGCGCGGCAGTTGGAAGCCGAAGCGGACTGGGCGTCGGACACGGCCAACGCGCTGGCCGCGAAAAACGCTGCCATACAGGAGGCCAACGCGCGGTTGAAGCGGCAGCACGAAGCTGGCGAAGCGGACCGGTCGTACTTGCTGGAGCAGCTCGTGACGGTGAAGAAAGACAGCGCTGCTTTGACGATGCACGCCTCGAAGGTGTGTTAATTTGGATATCAAATGTCACTTCCCCCTCCCACTGTGTTAAGAAGGGCAACGACGACGTTCAAACCAATTTTTGAACTTACTTGACTGTACTCTGTCTCTGTGATGTTGCGCCTAATATTTATTTTTGTCTTCTTGAACTTGTAACGACGAAATGATGCAGCTGGAGGCGGAATTAGCTCAGCTGCGGCAGCGAAAAGCAGATGACCGTGCCCTCCTTCGCCCTCGCGCGCCCGCAACTGCTGCTGGCGATGCTGTGGGCAGTGGTTTGGACGAAAACGGAGAAGATTTACAGGCGGCTGACGAAGCGTACGAAGCCTCGAAAGCGAAAGGACTCAGCGAAGTGAAACGAGTGAAGTCGTTCCTTGCCGACCAGCAACAGAGCTTGCGGGAGGTTCGGCACGCGTACGCCGCGGAATTGGCGTCGCGAACCGCGCTGCAGCGGCTCTTGCGGCAGTGCTTGGTCGACGTTCGCACCCAGATCGCGACCCAGGAGACTCCGGGCTACGCGCTCGACAAGACGCTCGCACGCAGCCAGGCACCTGTTCAAAGCAGGAGCCACAGCAGTGGCAGCAGCGAGATGGGGTTGAGTGAGGTCCCAACGTCCCCTAAGTCCCTGGCGTTGTTGCGGTCCCAGGACCGGGTCGTGAGCTTGCTGTACCACAAAACCTTCCCTGTAGACAGCCTGGCGGCTGCCGTCAACACCACTGCGTTGGGGACGCCAGGTAGTGCAACTGTGGCGCCACAAGGGCAGCGCAGCACAGACGGAGGAGCTCTTGGTGGCCCTGGAAGCAGCGCAGAAACACCGAGCAGGGCAGAAGTGGAAGCTGTTGAGCTGACCCAACAGGACGTGCGGGAAGCCTTGGGTGAGCGGGCCGACGGAGAATTCGTGGACCTCAACCGCTGGCCCAACGAAGTCAAAATTAACAGCAGGACTACTGCTTGAATTTTTACATTTCGCTCATCACGATTACCGTCAAAACTGAAGAGTGGCAGCAGAAATTCAGAAATTCCGTTTGAGTTGAAGTTTGAAGTTTAACTTCGCCGCGTAATGCGATTCATTGTTCATTGCGCTTTCACACTTCGATGTGGCAAACTGGCTGCTAAAGGCTATAAAGGGTGGCCACTTCTGAAAAGTTCATGACTGCGCCTATATCTGCATTAAGGATTAAAGATCAAAGAAGGCGAACCGTTGTCTCTGTACGCTATGGGAATACTGGATGCTGGGAATCGGTATTGTGTTTAGAGTTCGCCTTTGCTATTGCTATTTACTTCTCTTCTAGTCATATACCTTAAAACTCTGTTCTCTGTTCTCTCTGAATGCTGAGTGCACCTCTTCCTGCCCTGGAATTCTCAGAATTTTGGCGCAGCCACCCCGCTAGGAGCCTAGTTCTCAGAGAACTAGGCTTGACTCCGGTTTTATCTACTATAGGTACGTAGTACTTATTAGCACCTCCACACCTTTATATTTCCACCCGGCGACATTTGTTCTGGCGACGTTTGTTCTGGCGACATTAGCCGGCATTCAGGAACCTATAGTAGAACAACCACCTTTATTAGCTTGCTTGTGAATCCGTTTTCCTTTTGCCTAGTGCCATCGATCCAGAAATAGGCTCTGCTCGTTCCAACTCTTCCGCTGCGAGGGTGAAGGCGATCAACTCTTCTTCAGCCTTCGCAGCTAGTCACCGGCCTCCACGGTCTTGCCTCTTCGACGCCCCTTTGTTTGTTGCTCCAACGCCACCACTTACAGTAACCACCCGATGTTGTCAACGGCTTCGGTCCGCTTGCCAAATAAAACGAACAGTCGTCTGCCAATCAGCGATCGACAGAAGATACAAAAAAAATTCCTTCTCTTTGATACTTCGTCCAGGGGAGGGTGTCCCCTGCTTCGTCCACAACCGCACTCCTTATCATTCGTAAACGTAAACCTACGTCCCAAGAATCCTTCGGTAGTAAATTACTACCGAAGGATTCTTGGGACGTAGGTTTACGTTTACGAATGATAAGGAGTGCCACAACCGTGCTTTGCAGACTTCGACAGACTGACTGACTGACCACAAGCAGACAAGGTGAGTCCGGACTGGCAAGATGGTCAGGATCGTGCATATCCGTGCGCTCCTCGCGCTCATTGCTGCAAGTCAATTTTTCGGTGGAGGCCGTGATGGCTTTACCAATTTTATTATCGGGGTGAGCGCTGTGACTGAGTGCAAGGACGGGCAATACCTGGATACTACGTGTAAGTCGTGCGCTCCGGGCAAGTTTCTCAACGCCTCTGCACTAAATAAAACGAAGGCCTGGCCATCAGATTGCGAGGCTTGCCCGGGCGGTACGTACGTAGTCACCTCCGGTTCAGATCAGTGCTATGAATGTCTTCCTGGCGAGAAAAGTGGTGTCGATCGCACACAGTGTGAATCGTGCCAAGCTGGTCAATTTGTTGCTGAAGATGGCCTTGAATGCCTGGCTTGCCCATTTGGAACGTACGCGCCCCAAGCGCTCAATGATGAATGCCTAGACTGTGAAGCCGGGTCGTACACGTCAAAAAAGGTTCGCCCCGCTTGCCCCTCAAAGTCAACCCCGTGATTAAAATATGTGCATGCTCTAGCGTGCACCCGTAAACTTGGCGTGCGTCAGTACCCCGATATGTTGAAGATGACGTGCACCACGTATTGTCCCCGTGCCCCACACTGCAAACATCTGAACGCTATCTTTAGATACCCTGCATATCTTCTAATCGTTCCCTCTTTTTTATGGCCAGACTGGTGCAACGACGTGCACGCCGTGCGACGCAGGCACCTATTCCGCGGCCTTGTCTGGAAATTGCTCCAGCTGTGGCGTGGGCACATACAGTGGATTCCGAGCGTCCTCGTGCAAGAAGTGCGAAGCTGGTTACGCAACTGCCACTATTGCGAGCTCGAGCTGCTCTTCGTGTCCCGCTGGCAAGAAGTCGCGTGCTGGCGCGTCGACGTGCCAGGCCTGCCCCCCCGGCTTCGCCAGCTCCGAGGGCGACGCGAACTGCACCGCCTGCGACGTGGGCAATTACGCGGCCACCAACGGCTCTTCTTCGTGCACTGCTTGTGCAGCAGGCTCCTACGCACCGCTGGCAGCGATGAGCACTTGCACGCCATGCGAGCCCGGAACTGCGCAAGGCGCCACAGGCCAGGCCAGCTGTGTGGATTGTGTAGCTGGCAAATCTGCGAGCGAGTACGGGACCACTTCCTGCACCGACTGCCAAGGTGCTCTGTACAGCTTCGAAGGGTCAGTCACTTGTACGCGGTGCGTTAAGGAGTACTATTATGCCGTTGCTGGGGAAGGAACTGACCGTTGCCGCGAGTGCCCTACTGGCTCTTCGTGCAACGATGACGGCGAGTCCACTCAACACAACCTTTTCATTAAAGCTGGATACTGGCGCATTACGGCCGTCAATGCAGACAAAAACTCTACAGTAGTAGTGCATGAATGTCCTTTTGGCACAAATGCTTGCGCCGGTGGCACTAAAATTGGCCGTGGCACCACCAACAACTCGTATTGTGAGCCGGGGCACGAAGGCCCACTCTGTGCCGTGTGCTCCAGTGATTACTACATGAACCCTGACCAATTAAAGTGCTTGCCATGCATCGGCGTTAAAAGCTTGGGCGTGCTCCTTCTCGATTCACCGTCTTTGATTATTTTTATTCTCTTCGTGGTAGCTCTCATCGCCTTTGCTTACCGTGTCAATAAGCTTGCTGTGGAAAAGGAGAAATTGGAAGCCAAGATGGAGGTCAATGACGGTATTGTGCAAGAAGAAGACAGGGCACCTGGTTTGTGGGATTTTCGCAATTTTACCGCCGTACGATGGTTTGTGGATGGCTTTTTGTTCATCAGAAGCCATTTCAAGGGAGGCAAGGTCAAAATTAAAGTCCTCATCGCGTACTTTCAAATTGCTTCAAACGTTGCATACACGTGCCGGATTAGGTTCCCACTGTCGTTTACTTCTCTGATGAGCTTCTTGGGCGTTTTCAACTTTAACGTGATCCCAAGCTTAGGCCTTGCATGCAGGCTTGGGTCATATGATTATGTGGACGCGACCATATTTTCTACTTTGACACCAATTATCATTTCAGCGTGCATTCTGGTGGTATTCATCTATCAGAAAATGACTGCGCGCCCTCCGAAACCAACGTTTAATCACCGTCGAACTTACAGCATACCAGATGCACTTTCATGTGAATACACTCATGAAGAATTTGACTCCATCATTTTGGCTTTTGCCTACATTGATACTGACCTCAGTGGCTTAGCTACTCGAGGCGAAATTGAGCATGCTCTGAGATCTCTCGGCTTGATTGAAAGTGAAGACCACGTCAATTCAATCTTTGAGGCGGTTAAGACAGAGAACTTATCTTATGACGAAACAGATGAATTTTCTTTCGTCGAATTTGTGCTTGCTATTGATAAGGCTCGTCGTGATGGGCTTGAGAGCGAGTTTACTGACATGGTCGATGAGGCAAACGTGCGCGTATCTCAAGGGACTACTCCTTCGGCGGTTTATGTATTTCTTGTTTTCTCATTTTGCGTGCTTGTGGGAAGGTCGTCAGATGTATTCGCGTATTTTCAATGCCAAACGTTTTCGGAAGTTGAACCTAGCCAATCGTATCTTGAACTCGACTATGGGGTTGACTGCAATGGAAGTCGCTACCAGACGTACAGGCCATATGTCCTCCTCATGTTGTTCGTATATCCAATCGGGTGAGAAGATGATTTAAGCCCTCTTTTTACCTATTTCTGTAATACAGCAGTTCACACATTCCTTTTTTGTTACTTGTACTGTCTTCCTTTTGTGCTTTACTCAACAGGATTCCCTTTCTCTACCTCGTCCTTCTAGAGCAATCCAAAAGTATCATCAGTAATCCTATAACAATGAAATACGAAAACAAGCGTGGAAATCCGACAGTTGGTCACCTTACTTTTCTCATTGAAAGTTACAAGCCCGAGTTGTGGTATTTTGAGGTCATTGAATGTGGTCGTCGCCTTCTCTTGGCCTCATTTATTGGTATCTTGTCTGGAGATTCGGCCACGGCTCCAGCACTCGGAGTTGTATTGAGTTTGCTTTTTATTAATGTGTTCGAGAAGAAGCCTTACAAGGACGACGACGACAGTTTCGTTGGCACAGCGTGCGCCTACTCGCTCACACTTATATTTCTCTCAGCGTTGACCATCAAGGTTGATATCACTCAAAATGATGCCAATGAACAAGAACTTTTCGGCATCCTACTCGTTTTGGTATTTTTCGCTGGTCCATTGCTTATCATTTCTCAAGTTATCAAATCAATCGTGCTTGATCCCAAATTCAACGTATTGGCTCACAAAAAAGAATCGACATTGTCTGATGGAGACCCGGAAATGAAATCGGGTGACGATGAGGGCTTCTCCTCAAAGTTGAAGTTAAAATCTCCTACTGACCTTTTCAGTAAGAAGCTTGCAAACGCACCAATTATAGATACCGACGTATTCGTTCAAGATAACAAGCTCGTTTCCCGTTTATCCGATCTTTCTCGTGCGTCTACTTCCAAAGCAGAGCAGCAGGAAAAATATGACCCAACGACGCATCAGACAGCGAAAAAGGTTGGCATGTTGTCAAAGCTTCCGTTTGGAGCGAGTGAATCCTTTGATCGCGCGTCGAGGTCATCGAGGAGTGGTTCAACGGTAACATCGTTGAATGACGTGGTTGACTTGGATATCGCAGGCGAGAAAAAGAGCAAATATGATGATGCTAGCAAAAAAGGCCTATTCGGAAGCACCATCTAGGCGAATGCCTTGCAGGGTGCGCCAAAGCGTACTACCCCAGGAAACGGTGAGATGCAGGGTGGCATTCCGTGGCGCTTTATGATTGGAGCAGTGGCGTGGGCTACGTAAACTGGAGAAGCAGTAGGGCCCGCAGTTTTGCAGTTGCTGAGCGCGAAGAAAAAGAGAAGATAAGATGCCAAAAGCAGAGCTGAAAAAAAAAAGCGCACACGCACACACACACTGAATAGTTCCACCTAGAATTCTTTCTGAAATCAGAGACGATCATGGGTTGGAGTTAGAACGGAACTGCCAGCTGGAAGCAAGAGCGAAAGTCAACTCCCATCACCCACCTATGGGGCTATAGAGTCCTTTTTCTTACGAGAAGTAACAGGAGTGTACTTTTAATATATACACGAACAATTAGGCATGATGGATTAGACAAGATTTGATTATACTCTTGATTGCTAAGAAACATCAGGAAATAGCATAGTTGCAAAGAAACGCCAGGAAATGGCATAAAGCATATAGCTGCGTGGTGATGGATCCTGCAGAACAAGTCTGACTTGACTTGGTGTCCTTTTGCGTAATGTACCATGCCCATCTTTACTCCCATGGACCCTGCAGGATTATGCCTCGGAAGGAGGCATAGGTTTCGAGTACGTCCGCGATCTCCATTCTCACTGCCCTATCCTCTGCTATGGCACGCCATTCCTTGAAGTTGACCGGAAGCCCTTCGCACTTTAGAGCCCTCTTTGATGTCCGACCCCATGTCATCTCAGGGCACCCATTCGGCCTTGAGTTTGCTACCCAGCCAGTGAGCAACTGCCGCGGCGCCCGAGTCATAGGCATTCGAACAACGTGGCCAGCCCGACGACGAATCCGAGATGATGGCCTAAGTCCAAAGACGATAGAGTCATAGAGATCAGCACAGCGACACGGTATTGAATACGTGATCGCATATAGGCCTTACAAGCTAGAGAGCGCTCAGGCGCACAGCCAATCAGCCAAGGTTTATTCGGCCATTCTGACTTGTTTGAAGGTAGTTTGGCGTCATTACATGCCTGGTTGCCTTTACCTCTTCTGCCGCTGTCTGCTACCTCCACCACTACCACGAACGACAGCAACAGGAGGCAGGACATCTTCTTTGTCTTCGGCGAGTATCAAATAAGCTCTGGACAGACACCAGGTAATTCCCAAACCGTGGTCTTGGTGGTGACATGTGATATGGCAATGGAAATTTAGATTTCAGATAGCCAAGTGATGTGCACTTCTTTTGAGTTCTGACTTTGAGTTGATTTTGCTCTTCACTTTTTGAGCCCCTCCACACCGAGAGGGACTGCATTGGGTATCTATCAGCTATAAGCTACCAGAGAATGGGTGCCCTTCGGCGCATAAAATTTTCCTCGGGCCGAGGACTGAATTTACTTCTGAGTAAACGAGTTCCCAAAAACTTTCAGAACTCCAAACGCACCAAATCGCGAATCGCAAAGCCGTAATATATATCACCTCATATGGACATGGATCATTCCCCTGGAAGTGGAACATGCCTGTGCTTCTTAATGAGTAGAGCGGTAGTTGCATATGCTCAAAAAGACCGGCTTTTGGAGTCAGCTTTTGGCCTGGGCCGGCGGGAAATTAAAGTCTTATTCGAATATCATGACCAATTCGAGGGAGCTTACAGCAATTTGTGATAATAAGTCGTACTAAAATACATATTGCTCAAGTAAAAATGGATTGGAAGCTAATTGGCGTCACTGTTTTGCCTATTTTTCGCCTGGATTGCCGCGACTTTTTTCTGGCACGCGAGAGCAGCATCAGGCTGGTCCAGCGCATGCATGCAGACGCCAAGACTCGCCCACGATGACTCTGCCGTTGGATCGGCTGTGATAACCTACCGTACATACAACAAGTGCGCGGTACGCGAGAAACAACGGGAGTTTTTGAAACAAATGTGCAGGAGATACGAACTTGAAATTCAATCCAGTGAATCTTTTGGATGTACCCACCTCGCCACTACTTCAGCTATATCTCTTGTCTGTACGCGTGTAGGCAGCAGTGCAGGCAGCATTCTTCAAAGAGCGTCTTGAATAGAGACCAATACAAAAAGTTCAAGTACTTTTAGTCGCTTTACCTGTTCGAAGACCAGCCCCGCTTCTTCGTACTTGGTGTCGGCCAGGAGGGTCAAACCATAATTGTGGACGCAGTCCAGGTCCCGCGTCAACTTGTCGGGGCCGGGGGGCGCCCCGACTTCGGCCGCTGTTACGAACGCCGAGCCCGCCGCCTCGAACTGTTTCAGCGCCTGCAGGCACCCACCGAGCGCAAAGAACGCGTCGAAGGACGGGTTGTTGGCCGCTTCCCCGAGCTGGGTGGCCTTGGTGAGCGCAGCAGCAGCTCCCTCCAAGTCCCCGCTGGCCTGCCGCGCGCGCCCCAACTGAAACCTGCTCCGATACGATGGGAGAAGAGGAACAGGCGAGAATGAAGTCCCTTATGCCGAGTCAACGCAGCAAGTGTGACGGGCAGAACGTGTCTATGTAAAGGCGTTCTTAGAATAGATCACAAGACGGAGAGCATGCAATAAGATTAAACACATAAGCAGAAGTCAAACAACCTTCGTAGTACTACGTAGTAGCATTCTGAAGTCTGTTCGGCCAACTGATACTGTTATCAATTCCTAAACATCAAACAAGAATGAAATCCTTCAAGTCGTAAACATTTAACGCACCACGTTTCTGAGTCCATGCCGTTGGCGCGAATGCTGTGCTCCAAAGCCGCCGCGGCCCCCGCGGTTTCCTCCTGAGCCAGCATCTGCGTCCCCTTGAGCTGCAGCCGCCCCCCCACGTCCGGCCACTGCTCCGAGATGGCAAACACCACCAGCTGGTAGCGCTCGCCGCGGGTGGTGGGCGCGCCAGAATGCACCAATGGGCTCGCGTGCAGCACGCCGTGGCCCTTGGGCGGGGCAATCGTCTCCCCTAAGGCCTGAAACCTGGGAGAAAAAAAAAGTGAACCAGTGGAGGTGCAGGCAGGGAACGGGCGAAAATCGAAACAAGGAAGGAGGTCAAGATGGGAATGTTATAGTTTTACGTGTACATAGATGGACTACAAACCAGGTGCCGCCACCGTCGTAGTCCTCGCCCTGGGAGTTGAGAGCAATGTTCAGAGTCAAGAGGCCGAAGTCGCCGTGCGGAGGCATGCTCACGCGCCCGGAGGAGGCGTCGTACTTGACCACCAGAGCCTGCAATCCGTCCCATGGACCATGGAATAATAAAGATAAAATGAGAGAACTTCATCGCGGGCAAAGGCGGGTGTTATGTGAGTGACTTCGTTAGATCTTGAACGCCTCAAAGCATCATCGCTCCTAACGCCTCCGCTGCACACTTAGTAGGTTACTATTACCTGGTATACACGAAGGCTGCTGGCTGCAAAACGAGGCTGAGCATCATGAATCGCAGGCAGAAGCGCAGAACTCAGGAGCTTGTCCAACAAAATCTTGGCTACGGGGCACTCCTCTACATGGACCTAGAACGGTACGCAGAAATAAATTTCGAGATATATAATCATGCTTTGAGTAGAAGAAGCCTACATGAAGAGCATACTATACAATCACTCAGAGCATGAAAGTATAAGAATTCGAGTGAATGCTTTGATTAAAATCAGTAGCGAGCGCCTTTTTCAAAGGATGAGCCCTCGATACCCACCTCATGGGATGAAGTTTGGTAGGTGTATCGGGAGCCCCAGCCGTGCTCCGCTGCCCTCGACTCAGCGCTCTTGACAATTGCGTCGCATTCGTCGCTGGTTAAGAGTGGTTGGTCTGAAACGTGGACCAAATCTCGGCTTGGGCTGCCCTCCTCAGTTAAGTAAGGCGCGTTGTCGAGGGCAACAACGCAGTCGGCGCTTACAGGCTTTGCCATCCACCCACCTTTGTAGCCGACACCGCCGCTGCTGCCGGACTTAGAGCCAGCCGAAGGTGCACCCGCTGGAACCGTAGCGAACACAGAGGCAGCGCATTGCGCCTTGTGGTCTTCTAGCATGGCCGCCTGTGTTATTCGAGCGTCGGCCAGAAAAGTTATGAGCACATCTCGAGACTGAGTATGAAGCTTCATGTGTACCACCAACTATACCAGTACTTCAAGCTAGTTACAACTACCTTAGGACTATAAGTCTCTCCTAGGTTGCCTCACCTCCCACCCTGGATACGAGTCGGTTGATGGTTGCGAAGCTAATGCTCGACCCCGCCGCCAGCTTCGCTGATGGATTGTCGGGGCCCAGCCTCGGCAAAGCGGCGCAAGTATTGTCAAACAGAGGATTGCTGCACGAGCCATCTATTTATCTGTAAGCGAAAGCCTCGAGTTCAACCTCGCGTGGAAAAGAAATATCTTTCAGTTATAATCTACAATATTCCTCAAGCGCCTTGTCTTAATTATGGGTATTCCACTGACTAGCTTCTGCAGTACACTGGCTGGCCTATGTAATGCTTTACTGCTCACTGCTCACGAAGATTTCGTGAGGTGACACGGTGACTTTCCCGCACCTGAGTCCTGAGTCCAACAGTTGGCACACGTCGTCGCGTCGTTCGTCGTTGCATCCATTTGTGCTGTTCGACACAAACTAAAAAACAAACTGGTTAGCTGGTTAGTCGTCTACACTATGAGCTAGCTTGCGTACTAATTACTAACAATATTCCTAAGCATTTTGCCAGCAGTTGCGGTTAGACGAATGAGAGCTGCAATGAGGACGCCATAATTTGAAAGGCTAGCTTAGCATGCCGCGAGCCTTCCAAGAGAAAAGCGAAGAAACATCATTAAGTGGTGACGACACCGAGCCACCGACTGAGCAGCCATGGTGGAAAATTAGCTTTGAAGAAAGGGCGGCCTGCGTCGGTGCCCTTGGAGGTATCACATTTGGCTACGATATTGGAGTCGTCAGTGGCGCCCTGGTGTCTTTGAGAGAAGATTTTGGGCTCGGCGCATCCGCAGAAGGCCTCGTAGTTGGGATGCTTGCGATCGGACAAATGCCAGGTGCCCTCGTTGGCGGCTACGTGTGTGACCACTATGGCCGCAAAGCCGCTATTTACGCGCAAAATGGTACAGTTATTATTCTGCTACCATCCACTTACTCTAAGACTCAATACAGCATATGCCTTATTTGAAGATACTCCTCGCCAAGCCTGCTGTTGTGCGCTCACGCGACCTCTATCGAGCTGTCGAGAGAGCTCATTGCCATCCTTTCACACCTAATTACTGACTAAATGAAATCGGCGCATTATGGTGTTTCATGCCTCTCTTTGTTGCCTATCAGTGTGTTACCTTTGCGGGACTTTGGTCACGGCGGGCGCAACATCACTTGGGGGGTTGTTGGCAGGGCAGTTTGTTGTGGGAGTAGGCGTAGCTTTCAGCGTCGCCTCTAATATAGCGTACGTGACGGAAATGGTGCCGGCCGAACGCAGCGGTGCCATGGTGGCGCTTTACGAATTGGCCACGACCTTTGGTATAGACACATTTAAAACCATTCTACTCGTGAACCTTGAGACGGCTTCTTGTCTAGCTCCGCTAAGCGTGTTTGCATTTTTCGATTATCACGCTCGTCGGTCGTGGCTCGTGCTTTTTTGTTGCACCAGGCGTGCTCTTGGCGTACTTGGTGTTTCTCGCGCTCAGCTCTGTTGGCCACGCATGGCGCGTCATGTACCTGTGCGGCCTCGCGTTTCCTGTGCTGCAATCCGCAGCCGTTGCCATGATGCCAGAATCCCCCAAGTGGCTGTTTTCTCGAGGCAGGCTCGTAGAGGCGAAGGAAGCGCTTCTCGTGGTATACGAAGAAACTGAGGAGAGCGATGCAAGGAGTTTGCAGGCAGCAGATGCTGTAGCTGCTTCACACACTGCAGGAACTCAAGGAAGCACAAGTAATGAACCTCGCATGTCTGAGGAAGAAGCCTCAAACGACGTGAAGAGTACCACCGATGAGAATGCTGGCAGCAGCAGAAGAAGAGGCAACGGAGACCAAAGTGCTGCATCACATGGGCTGATAATGCAAGACAACGAAGGTGGCTCGTCGTTGCCTTTACCACATCACCGCACGCCTCGCACCGACGCTGCCCTCTTGGCTTTAGCGCGCGCCGCAGACGAAGACGCTGCCGAGTCCGCGCAGATTGAAGCGGCGATGCAAAAGCGCATGCAGGCGAGGCGACCAACTCAAAGGCAAGAACAAGGGCAAGGTACAGCTCTGATAAATGACTCACCCAGCAACACCTCGACGTCGTTTGACAAGGAAGAGCGCATCCATAACGGTGACACCAGCGGCGGTAGCGGTAGCGGTAGCAGCAGCAGAAGAGATGGTAATCTCGAACTATCGGATGGCAACAGACCAGGAACGGAGACACGGGAAAACGGTGCAGACAGCTATTCAAACCCTTTACACCATGAGTCGGAATCTGATGCAGTAGCTGCAAGAGGCAACGAAGAAGAAGTTGACGACAGGAATGGGAACCAAAGCTCTGACGATTTCGAAGATGTGCCTCTGCCACTCTCAACGGAACGCAATGCCAGCGATAACAGCACCACCGACGATGTCTCCACAACACCAGTCTCCGATCATCGAGAAATGAGCGAGAGGGACTTGCCACTACAGAGCGGGTATGTAGGATCAGGAAGAACTTCGGAGCAATGGCGCTTGTGGGCTACCAGGCAGGCTCGCGCTTTGCAGAGAACTGCGCACTTTTGGCGTGGGCCCCTCTTGGTAAATATCACGCATCTTAGACGGAGGAGAGAAGAAAAAAAAAAATGATAATTTTATGCATTCGTGTGGCACTTGTGCAGATTGATAAGCAGACATGTCTGCTGACCTTCTCATGTTTCCACTCCCTGGTGCTTCTTTGAATGCTAATCATTACGCAGGTGGTGTTTACGCTGATATTCTTCACGTTTTTCACCGGTGGCATCAACATTCGGATCTACGCGCCCACTATTTTTGGGCTCGCTGGTTTAGGCGAGAGCGACCGAGCCATCATGACGGTGCTGCTCGGCTGCATCAAAGTCGTGAGCACCGGTTTAGCGGTCGTTTTCATTGACTCTACTGGCCGCCGAGTCTTCTTTCTCGCTGGCCTGGCTCTCATGGCGATAGCCGCAACACTCCTTGTAGCGGCCACGGCTGCGCTCGGCGACAGCAGCAGTAGCGAAGTTAGCGAGGAAGACGATGTTAATGATAGTGACAGTGGCAGTGGGCGCGCTGGTTTGCAAGCTTTGGTGGTCGTGGGTTGCCTGCTGTACACCATTGCCTACCAGCTCAGTTTTGGGCCGGGGATCTTCATTTTGGGCTCTGAAATGTTCCCCCCAGCGATTCGCGGCCGGTTGCTCGGCCTGCAAACCTTGTGGGGCTCCGCTTGCTTGGCGTTTACCTCGGACGTGTTTCCTGCCTTAGCGGAGTCCTGGAGCCTTCCTGCTGCGTTCAGCCTCCACTTGGGGTTCATCGTAGCTGCCGTCGTCTTCGTGGCAACGTGCGTCGTGGAAACACGTGGCAAAAGCCCAGAAACCATTCGCCGTGCTCTGGAAACTCGCCTCTTTGCGCCACCGCTGCCTCCTCCTTCTTCGAGTACACCCGTGGCAGGATCTGGTCCGTCGCCGAATGCTCGCAACAGCGTCAGCAGCGACGACTTCGCTGAGCCTGCGCCGCTAATTACTGCAATGCTCCATGCAATGAGCGGTTGGCGGCGATCCTTGGCCAGAACGGCGTCGCGATTGTGCTGCCCGTCACCGCCCGATGACGACGGTGGGTCGCCTTACGACAACCCAGAAGGAGACAATGGTGACATTCGAGGTGATTCTCACGGCCGCCGTAGCGGCATTGGAGGAAATGCCACCGACGACAGTAGTCGAAGAAGAGACCGCAATGGCACAAGGGGGAGAGGCAGTAGTTCTGGAGGGAAGGGAGGTGGTCGCCAGTCAATGGGCTTTGAAATGGTATCTCGCGATCCCTCCTTTTCAGCTGAATTGGTTTAGCATTCCATAATGCATAATGATCACACATCCAATATTCTTTATATATCCTGCAGTAAAAGTGAACTATGCGAAATTGGGCTGATAGCTGATTGCTGATTGACTTTAGCTCGGGTTGTGTAGTGTGCTGTATAAGTATAATGAAGTTATATATGAAGTGATCGAGATATGTGCGGACCTAGAATTGAGCTGATTGATATAGAGATGAAGCAACTGCAACGGAAGAGGTCTTGTGTACGTGGGTTGTGTGTGTTGTGTATTTCACGCTGGAGGACGACCACGACTAGCGTCCGTGGCGTTTGATGGAAGATATATGGGTTTAGCTCTTTGATAGGGAGGGACCGCTAGGCCACAAGCGGCCCGCTTGCATGTTGTTGTTTGCATTTTTG
>Ga0307931_1000963_pt1 | contig 19186 bp, 12 predicted proteins | sample OrgLakmetageno47_FD_201816 | JGI IMG/M metagenome (GOLD analysis project Ga0307931, IMG submission 201816) | Saline water microbial communities from Organic Lake, Antarctica - #47 | ecosystem: Environmental > Aquatic > Non-marine Saline and Alkaline > Saline | place: Antarctica: Organic Lake... | reverse complement strand
TCACTTTACTCTATACTCTCTTATATTTATTGTTACATATATTGGTCTCACTTCATTCTTGAACGCACTGCACAGTCGTGGCCATCCGTTAACTCTACTACCGAGGATGAAGACAACAACAGCCGCATCGGTGGCAACAGCTTAAGCGAGGCAGCTGCAGCCTTGCGGCCAAAGCCAACAATACCGTTGCGGGACAGCGAGGCAGCGGACAAAATGGCTCAGGAGCTCGAAAAGGCCACGACTGCTGCTGCTGTGGCTAAGCCAAGTGCATCGAAAAGTATGAAAGGTAGGCGGCACCGAGAGGGAGATCCAACAGCAAGCAACACCAGCCAGGGCAACAACGACAGCAATAGCAGTAGCAACCAAGTTTACAAGGCTCCTGTGACGAATAGCCGACCACCTTCTAGTGCTGCTCCTTCCAAGGATAGCGAAGAAGTCGATTGGAATCACGTGGTAAGAGATTGCTCGGCCATTACATTTTTTACTGCATACTAGAACTGGCTTACAGTACTGATGAAGTCCACGCAAACTCTTTGAATGCGCAATTTCCATGTGCACTTTCTCTCTATCTCTCTCTTAGCTTGCACGAGCACGTGCACAATACATGCACCCATTTTTCTAGCCAATACATCAACCCACACTTCACTTGAACATTTCAAAATCGCACTCTCAGGTGCCGCTGATGGCTCCCCCTTCAAATTCACGCTCCGCGTGGCGAATGCAATTGCCTCCCACCGTCGCCAAGAATGCACTGGGTGGGGACAAGAAGGCCCTGGGCCGTCGCGTGTTTGACTCGCCCCTCATTGGCCGGTGATGAGTCATAGAACACAATGTGTTCATTCAGAACTGTACTACTGATGAGAAAATAAGGGCTGCGACTATTATTTTTTCTTTGCGCTCATTTTCACCATGCAATGATGTATAACATATGCAGTATGCACTGAGTTTCACCTATCCTTAATCTGCCACTCTTCATTTGTCTGCCTTCCCTCTTCCTTCCTTTCTGTGACTCTCTCAGGACGGGGCCCGAGCTCTTGATCGTGTCCTACGCGCTTTACACCATCTGGCTGTTGGACGAGTTGCTCACCGACCGGCTGCCGCCGCCTATTGGTTCCCACAAGCGCACCCCCGCAGGAGGTGGCATTCCTCTCTCTAAACCTTCGACAGCAGCAGCAGCAGCAGCAGCAGCAGCAGCAGCAGCTACAGCAGCTACAGCAACAACAGCAAATCAAGCGAATAACAGCAGCAACCATGGGGCTAAGAAGAGCACTCGTGGTGTAACAAGAGACACAGACGAAGAAGTTGGCGAAGGAACAGCGACGACATCGCCAGAGCAGAACTCATTCACAGCAACAAGAGCAGCAGAAAACATGCATGATGATACTAGTCGACCCACCTGGGGAGCGGGCTCAGACTGGGCGCTTCCCGAAGAAGAGCCGTTGAACAACCTTTCTAGTGACGATTCGTTTGCAGCTGTTGCCTATTGTGTAGCTGCCCTCGCGGTGCGTAGATTTTTATGGAGAGAGAAAAGACTTGCCACAATGAAAAAGTCTGCCTCTTCTTTTATCACTTTGCATCTGGCGGTGTTTGCTTATCTTCTGCGGAACATCAACATTTTATTGTTCAGGACCGGTGCATCTTTGAAGAACGAGTAGTTCAAGCATCAGAGCGGTTGCTGGCAGCGATGCGCGAAGGTACCACATCAGCAAGTCAACTCTCTGCCGTCTGAATCCTACCCTAGACCGGAAGGAAAAGAAAGGCGGAGAGCATGAGATGAAGTCGATTTTTTCCATTTTTCGTCGCTTTTAGTTCCTTATCTTGTTCCTCACTTCCAACCACTCTATACCTTTAATTCATCCGTTTGTGTATGTGTACGTTCGCATTGGCCATGTTTATCGTGGGGCCACCATTTACGCCATACTTTATTGTCACATGCAGCGGTATGCGGGTCTCGCTATGAAGCAGTGGTAGCGGCGGAAGTCTTTGCAGCGCGCAGTGCTGAATCGCAGGCCGCGAGTCAAGCGGGCAGTGCTTTCCACAGCTCACCAGGCACTGCTCGAAGCGGCGGCGACTACACAAACCATCAAGGTGGTGGTGGTAATGGTTACGGCGGTGGGAGCTCCACCACGGTTGCCGCAGCCGCCGCGCTGCTGCAAACAGCGGCCGTAAGTTCCGAAGACGCTGATGCAGGCGCCCGTCAGGGCACTGTTAGCTTTGATAACGGTACCTTTGGGGACACTATTGCAGCAGGCGACAATACGTTACGAGATCGTGCTGGGAGTGTTGACGAAATATATGCGGTGCGCAATGACGACGCCAGCAGTGACGGAAGCAGCAGCAGTGGCAGCAACAGTAGTAGCGCTGGTAGTAGCGAGGGAGAGTCATCGGTGATGGCACCGGTATCCGAAGCGAGTGCAGCTGCATCATCTGTGGCAGTGCTCACACCTGAGGAAGTAGAAGCCAAAGCTCGAGCCACTCACGCGGCAACGGCAGCTGCAGTTGCCGCTGCTCCTCTGAAAGAAGTGCCCCTCGTGGTTCTCGAACCTTGGCAACAGCGGCTTCAAGCCATTGACAATGCGATAAAAATCGGGCGCGCCAACGGCTTCATGCAGGGTTAAGGGGGGAAGTCTACGCTTTATTTTCGCACTCTAAGTCAATTGGGCTGTCAATGGATTAGCCCTTGTATTACTTTGCTAGTACTGTAGAGGTAACTTGTGTTGGCCTTTTCCCGTTATAAATCATAACTTTATCTTTATCCTGCTGCTTATGCGCTTATAATTAAATCGAAATGGCCGATAATCTATAATCGAAAGTGATATATGATTCCCGCTTATTGATTTAGATCAGATCCCCAATCGCAAAGAAGCATCACCAAAGAGCGAAGAGCAAGGAGCTGTTTCTGACTGGGCTGAGGCTGGGTGTCTATATTGAGAATCTTTATTGCAAGATTACGTGGAATATGCATAAAGGCGTGAGTTATGAATCTAAACTGCTTCTCCCCAGTAAATTCCAGCGTCGCATGCTATTTATCTGAAAAATAATGAATGCTCTATCAATGGTCATCGGCGAGTCTTCTTCAATGGAGGACCAGACGCCAGCTTTTTCAGAGAAGACAATGTATCCGACGATAATTTCGCAACTCGACCAATACCTGCTGTTTGATCTTCATCTCGACCTGGATCTCCATGAGCAAAAAGGTAAATGCTGACAGTCGCTTTGTCGATTGCTGCCGCCACTTTGTTTCCCTTGGCTTGACTAAGGGACTCTTGTCCAGAATGGGCTCTACGATGGTTCCTTGGCTTCTTGACTACAGCATCTTGAAGATCATCGGCTTGTGAAGATTGGGAACTACACTTTGTTTCTTTGCTGCTCTCTTTACCATCACTTCGACCCAAACTTTTCTGCGTTTCTATTTTTTTCGTGCGCAAGTCCCCCCCCTGAACATCATTGTCTTTGATAGCTGGAATGTTCGTTGGTCTTCCAGCGATTGCCGCTTGTAAATCATACTTATGAGCTGCCATCAATTCGCTATCGAACAAACCCAAGTCCAGGAGTTTGCCACCTATGCGAATTCGAGCCCGCCACTTTTGAGCTGAGACATCAAAATGGACCCCTCTGAATACTGAGGAACCCTTCTTTCGAACTGTAGGCGAAGTGCATTCTTTGTTTACCGTGGAAGAGCTAGTGATATTGTCTTCAATAATTTCATTTCGTAGCTTTGAGGTTGCTGCAGCAGCTGAATCCAATGGAGTAGAATTCTGGCATACCTTCGTTGCAAATTCATCAGATTTAAAATCTGTCTTCTCAAAGGTAGCAAGTTTGGTAACTTCATCCATTTGCCGCTGCGTGCCTGCCCCTGAGGACTCAGTAGGTAAATGTTCGTGATAAGGTTTAAAGCTCATTAGATCAAGCTCTTCCGCGCCCGCTACTCCGATTCCTGATCCCTGTTGTTTTTCTTGATCCTTCGACCAGTCTGCAAGTCGACGGATAATTCGGCCCTGAGTAGTCAATCCCTTCATAATTGCACGGCATATTTGCGAGGGATACACCTGTCAAACAAGAAAAAATGGGTTCTCATGTTACCACAGGTACAGTACTCCATATAATGAGCTTGCATAAAAAGTACAGATAATTTGTTCTAGTACATTAAGAAATGAGGCTGCTTCAGCCTGGCTGCTGCATATTCGCTCGACTTCTTCGTTGAGGATCAAAACCACTGCATACTTGTTCTGGCCTCGTGCTGTGGTGTCCGTAGCAGATGGTGATTTTGACTGTAATTGTCCGCTACCATAAAGTGAAGGGCTTTGGTTTTCAGTACTCGATTTCGGCGAAGCGAACAAGTTGGGGCTGCTGACTTCGGATGGCTGCGAAGTCTGAACTTCTCCGCTAAATTCTTCTTTACTTGCACAAGTTATTACATTCATTGACGTTTCGTCTGCCCTTCTTTTTGCACCAAGGTCTGAGACAACCTGCTGAGTAAACAAAGAAGAAACGATGTGTAAAGATGACGACATCTGAGCTTACAAGAACAGGTTGTTAATCAAGAGCATGGCCGTAATAAAGAGTGCTGATCAAAATTCACCGGCTGCGGTGTAAAAGTAGATGGGAATGATGACGTTGATGAAGATGACGAGGACACGTGCTCTCCCTCCCCAACGTAACAAATCAAGGATTCAGTCGTGGCTCGCAGCGCAGGTGCAGGGTCAACGGTGGAAGAATCGTTGAAAATATTCAACGATTTTCCAAGAGGTAAAGCTGCCTCATTGTATCTGCGCGCAGCCTCATCTTCGTCTCGAAAATAACCCAGATGTACAATCTTAGAGTCCACAGTTATCTGAACGAGCCATTTGCGATCGCGACTACACCAAGACACTCCTTTGTACTTCGAGGATCTTGGACGAGTACTCCGTAATCTAATCGCGCCACTTTCGTCTGATTTCTTAGTGGCCAAGGCAGCGTCATTAGCAACACCACCGAGACTATCGTGATGCATTTGCTGAGACTGATCGGCCCGTTCTGCTACGACGTCCACTCCAGGTAGAGATGGCGAGGGCGCTATTTCGCCCACTGATTCTGATATCATTATGCTGCACCCTCCAAAATTAAAATATGTCGGTGCTTCTCTTTATGCAACTCTATCTGCACGGGAACAATGAAGCTCCTATTTCAAGTGGCGCAAAGCAACACCACACACCCCACCAGCAGCAGCCATCTGACGTGATTTGTGAAACGAAATACATGAAAATGTGTGCAGTGCTTGCTGTAGAGCAGTACACAAAAAACATGTATTTGTGATCTTCCCTGTAGAGTATGCGATTTTTTTCGCGCCTCCCCCGAGGGGAGGACTGAAAAATATTGCACTAGTATAGTATAAAAAGAAAAAAGAGGGAAAAACCACACTCAGTAAATCCGAGAGAAAACTGTGCTGCAACTAGGACTGGTGTTAGTAGCTATACAGGGGAAGGGCGCCATTTAGGCGGCATCATAGGAATCCCGTGGCCCGGCTCAGAAGCCGGGCTCGGAGTTCATGTTGCTATCATGCGCAGTTTCTTCGTCGTGTGCGCTACGATAGTTGCTGCGGTTGGAGCAGCCGCGGGGTGCGTTGGGGGTGCCTACCAGGCATCGGCGGTCGAGTAGGAGACGTGCCCATCCCCGTTGGCTCCCAGGCCCCAAGATACGATTTTTTTGAAACGTGACAACGCGACTCATCGCCCTTGGCGCTAATATAACAGCGCACTTTCATTTCGCTTTTGGTGCGTTCCATTTGAGCGAGTTCAAAGAAGAATCCAAACCCGCCCTATAGCAAGTTAATGTTCGTGCTCCGCGGCCGTTCTCTCACTTGCAAATCAAATCTATACTTAATACTAGAGCTGCTGGACTGCGATTAAGCAGACGCCAAACCAACTGAGCCAAGTGCAGTCCAACCAAACGATGATCCCGGTCCTTGGGTATTCATTAATTCGATCGCCCGACCAATTTTAGGCCTCGCACAACTGAATTACACAGTTGTACTGCAGCCAAGGCATTATGCAATTGGCTGAGTGCGCCCCTGTACTGGGTTGTTTTGACGACGCCGGGAATCGAACCCAGAGCCTTTCATTGTTTTGTTGGACTGCGATTAAGCAGACGCCAAACCAACTGCGCCAAGTGCGCACTTGTTCTTCTAGCCCCAGGCCCCACAGGCTCACGGGACTTCAGGAATTCAGGGCTGGACCGTACTATTACGCGCAGTGTGTTGTTGTTCTGTGTTCTGTGGCAGGAAGCTTGGTCTTCTAGTGTAGTTAATACTTTTTAAAATACCATCACTTCCATGGCCACTCGGGCATGTGTGCCAAATTAGTTTCTTAGGTCTAGTTTGCGCTGCTTTGTATTTCTTCTCTACCTGCTGGTCTTCTAATTCCGGACCTTCGGGGCCTGTCTCAAAAAAATACAAAGAAACGGAGGCCAGCTGTATAGATCGCCGCATATTCGAACTCGAATTCGAACTCATACCAAATGACACAGAAATCATTGCTCATGGAAGAAGTAAAGTGCAGGCGCATATGCGATTCGAGCGAGTAGATGCCCATATTCCTCTAAATCGGAAACCTCACACTCATAGAAGCATTTGAGACCGGCAGCTGGAAGGCATCCATTTGCCGTCGCGTTGTCGTTTTCGCGTTGAGAATTTTGATTTTTTTTATAAGGGTTTGGGCGGCGTGATGCGCATTGCGCTAGGGATATAAGCCAGTGCTGTTTCCTTTTTCCTAGTCGTTATTGTAACCCTCGAAGGGCCCTCGAAATGCACCCCTATGGACCTGAGTCAAGGCCAAAACAGACACTAGGAGACAGTCTCCCCAAGAGGAGAAAGGGCGAATGAACTAAAAAAAAACTATCCGTCACACTAGCACACAACCACTTAAGGCAAGGAATGAATTTCTAGCCGCGTTGTCGTTCGATTTTCGCAATGTGCTCACGGGTCATTGCCACCACCGCCTCGACTTCGGCAACGGTGTGCCACTCGAGCATAAACTTGTTGGTGCGCGGACAGCCACACATAAAGTCGCAGCACCTAGGGCAAGACACAGCCTGCTCGCTACAGTTGCAACACACTGCCGACAAGAAGCATGTGTGCTGACAGGTGTGGCACATGCGCTGGTCGTCGTAGTTCGCGAGCTCTTCTGGGATTTCGGATGCCATTCGGCCTTCATTTGGCAGCTGCGCGACTTTGGAGACGTCCTGCACACCTGTGCTGTAGAGCAACTTGCGGAAATAGTCTTCGTCCGCTTGCAGCACTTCCAACTCCCGCAAGAGCATCTTGCAGCTCTCCAGTGATAGCTCCGGGAGATGGTAAGTAAGCGTAAAAAGAAGACGGTCGAACGAAAACACTTCGCGCTTGCCTTTGAGTCGATAATCTACCACCGAGACGCTTCCATGTTGAATCCAGTCAGCCGTAGCGAAGTTGACCGCTTCGGCGCAGTTGAACCCATAGCTGAACCCTGCATGATAAGCTTGAGGAAAGGTAACGATGAATTGGCCGGCTTCTTGCCGTGTCTTGTACACGGGCACGTTATTGCTCAGAAGCGTCGATGGTGAAATTTGAGTGGTGATGTGATGCTCTGAAATGTAGCAGTAAGCAGTTGAAAGGAAAGTTGAATCTGAAGTCAGGATTGAAAAGCCTATAATCCATACTAAGCTACAATATCTGATGCAGATAAATGCTCTGACCTAAATCTGGGCATTCTTTTAGCCGCAACTTCATGATCTTTTCCATGACAGACTTGAACGCCTTCGCCTTGGCACCAGGGATGCCATACCACTGTTTGCCATCGCCAGAGTGCATATAGTTGATGGACGCGAGGTAAATATCTTCGCGGTGCCAGCAAAACGACGAGTACATCATGCCCAAGTACAGCCAAGGCTTGTTGATGCCGTCGATCGAGTGCGATACGCAGCGGATGGCCGAACCAGGCCAGGTCGAGATGTTGTTGAGGTTCCAGCCACACGTGCGGTAGTACTCAGGTGATCCAAAGGGTGCGCTAGTATCGCCCAAAGGTGGGTCTGATGGCTGTTTAGAGAATAAAACAGCTTTGGTTGAAGCATTAGAGACGGGCAGTCCTGATATACAAGATGGATGTTCTTACCAGCCGCCGGGGAAATCCTGACCAGTACTCAGACGTCGATAAATCGTTGCCATATTCAACCTAGAGATACAACAGAAGCCAAAAATAAGTCTTCAATGTAACGAAAGAAGAGTCTAATCTTGCCAAGCGACTCCCATGTTGTTAGTGCTCGTTTACTAGTGTTACCTGCACTGCTTCACCCGAAACTCCCTTGATGAGTTTCCAGTAGTCACTCTCCAAGTCTCGGTAAGTAACTTTGGAGGGGTCTTCATGGTGTTCTGCAATCCACTTAGCTCGAAAATCGTCGGCCATCTTCTCATACTGTCGCACATTATAGAATTGGCCATCCCCCATCGCCCGCCCTTCCTGCATCAAGCTCATTCGTTGAAGCTTCGTCGCAAACTTTTTCTTCGAGTCAAAATCAACTTGATTAGGGTTCTCCCAGCCTTCAGGCGGCACAATGCGGCAGATACCGAACCGTATCGCCCTTGGCATGATGGAAGAGATATACTTGATTGGGCAAGCAAATTCCTCGATGGTAGGGTAGAAGACCGGGCACTCTTCGATTTGCACGTCCACATTCACGTTCTCGGTGCGCGAATTATCGATAGCTTGGTGCAGAATTTTCATGTCCTCAACATCAAGGTCGTGGTCCTTTGGAGGTTGCCGACGCCGACGCTTCGTTCGCCCCGCTTGATCTTCAGTGTTCCCCACAGGACTGCCATTTGCTTCGTCGGCACCTCGGTCAGGTGCCTTGGTTGTCGGGGATATGGGGGGCTGCTGCAGAATAGGCGGCTGCTGGGGCCCTTTCGGCAACAGATCGCTGGTCATAACATTGGCCATGGTTGCGTCTACCATCAACAGACGGCCAGGATATTATTCAATTTCAGTTTTGGGTTCGAGAGGCGTGTGGTGTCTTAAAAAAGTATTTTGGCCAAAACACCAATTTGTGTGGCTCATGTGCGGCAACAACTCTCATCGAGTGCAATGCAGTCAAAGTGTGCCGACAGTGAACCTCAGGCTCTATCATTTCATAATGCAAAAAGTAGAAGGACATGGAAAGAAAGCGTCTTCGCCGGTGCATGACACACACTCAGAGACTGTCTGCCCACTGTCCATCTCTGGCCGCTGGCCGCACTCTCTACTACACTGCACACAGGAAAAATCGTGCCGACACCGAATGTGGAGAGGATTTTTTTCGAATGTGTGGAGCTAAGGGTGACATACTGGGCTCATGACTCGCATCGCATCAAACTGCATGCACGCACGTGTTTCTTTGAAGGGGAGGGGTAAAGGGGCAGCAGCATGGCACTTACTCTAGAAGTCAGCCGAGACCTGCTGACAAATCACACAGGTCGGTTTTTGTTCCCTACTCTACTCTACCGTAAAAATACAAGCTGAAATCAGCGAGATTTCGATGGATCTACGAGTTCGTGAGTTCCACGATTCCACCTTCTGCGCGAAGTAAGCTCAACTCAAGCCTCAACTACAATGACTTTGCTGTCATTTCAATTTTTATTCTCGTGCCGAGTGCATTCTTTTGCGATGTACCTTTTTTAAATACTGTAGACTCAAAGATGTCGCTGAGTTCCCAAACTTTGACGCACTCGCCACGAGTTGCACTCAAGGTGTTCAAACCTTGCGAGCATATCCTAGCAAGTTATTCTCATGACTTAAACTGACTTCGGTCTACTTACACTGTTTACGAAGGTCTCTGATGAGCTTCGAAAGGTTGTATTTCGTTATCAATTTCATGAAGTAAAACGAAGAAGCAATAGATAGTGACGCTTTGACGGTTTGACGGCGATCTCACTGTGTGTTTTATGCGAAACGTGACACATGAGATAAAGCAAGCTAGGATGCACGCTTGGTATATGCTTGAATTGAAGGCCGCCGCCGCGGGCAACAGTTTCTGCGGGCATACTACTACTACTGTGGATTTAGTATTTGCAATAATGATATTTTCGAAAGAATAGTTGACAGCGAACACTGCAACCATGAGCTAGTATATGTGAATTTGATTTCGCAATCCTTTACTCTTACAAGTGTTTTTTGCGGCTTATTGATAGATTGGTCGATCTGTTGTTTCATTGTTTGGCCTGATTTCGAGTTTTAATCTACTGTAATTTCTAAACAGGGCCTTTCTTATTTCTTGAGATTCTCAGCTAGAAGTGGCAACAAGAAACGTTTCCACTCTCGGTGTGCTAGATATATCCTATGCTTCACACCTGAAAAGCCAAGAATTGCTTCTTTCATACTTCTATTCATCGTTTGACAGCTCTGCCAATGAAGTGATGTGGATTTACACTGCTTTTGTGCATTGTTTGGGCGCAAATTCTATCGAAAAACTGATTCCTATTGCAGGTTTTTACATTGTAGTAGTGGACATAACGCGCGTGATTTTCGAGGCAACCTTTTTCCTCCCAAGTCTCTGGGGGAATGCATGGGAAGGATTTGGAGTAGCAGCACGATTGAGATACCTTACAGAATTCTGATTTGATCGTTAATATTTAATATTTAGAACCCAACTCAAGGTGTTAATGTAATTTACGATATAAGGAGGCCATGCGACCGAATTCGCGTTATCCCTTTTTGTCTTTTGCTTGTGCGATGGCATTCGAATTTTTTATCCCGACTGGAAATAAAACAAACAGACCATAGTTGCGCTGATGCAACAAGAGGGGACTGCACTTGTATACTATTCGAAGGAATTAAGCGGGCTTCCATCTGGTTGGTTTCAAAAATAGTCCCCCGGTTTTTAAGGGAGCTAATTGCTGACCCATATCAAAACATAGTACTGCATGCTGTTCTAATCCCAAGGCAGTATATCACTGTCTACTGGGCAGCTGCATACGTGAACTCTTGTGCGTGGCGGATACCTGTCGAAACCTGGCCCTAGAGTAAATCAAATGGCTTGATAAGGCAACTAAGGCATTCAAAAAGGCTTTGGTTGCTCGCATTTCAAAGCAACTTCTGGGCCAAATTTTGATCCAGAAAAGAACACATCTAATTACATCAAAATCTGTTTGTATTAATCAATACAATTGACTTTTCGGTCGAACTGTAAGGAAAAGATTTCGCCGGCTGCCGCGACTGACCCTCATCGATTCATCTAAAAAAGTAACTTCCACGAAGCCCTTCGGCCTCGGTAGCGGCAATGTCAGTTGAATGGGCGGCCCACGGCTGAATGGCCATCTACGCGGCGGGTTGAGTTCAAACGACGATTCTTCAAAAATTACTTCGAGTGTGGTGTCACTAATGGGCTGAGCTGAGCCTGTCACCGTAATGCACCCGCTCGGCCCACTATCGCTGCTGCCCGCCACTGCACCGAACTCGACCACGTTGAATACTTTTCTACGAGAAACATCTATATTTTGAAAGCTCCTTGCGCTAGTCTCGGGATTGGTAGGTTGTAAGCTATCGTTGTTGTCTCCTGCGTTACTAGTGCTCCCACTGCCACGAGCCGCGCCAGCAAGCCACGACCAGCGGGCATTCTTGTACAAAGTCTCGTATACACCATCACTCAGAGCCTGCATCGCAGCAAATGCTCCAGTTGCGTCACTGCCTTGATTAGCTTTCAAGGCTCGGTCGGTGGGGTATGTAGCAATGAGACTCCATGGCCCGTCTAGCAGGAGCTGAGCCGCTGCGCTCGTTGGCTTCGGCGTCGGATTGCGCTCTTCTAGCAAGCAAATGAGGTCAACGACCTGAGCAGTCTCTCGAGGGTCGCGGGCCGCCCGGCTAACGCCTCGCAGAATAGACGCTTTCAGCTCCGAAGTGGAGAGCTGCTTCGCAGCAGAAGCAACGACGTCTAAACTATTTCCAGTCTCTGTGGAACTAGTCTGCAATGGAGGAAGATAACGTTCTGTAGTGCGAGGAGCTAGCAGCCACCGTGACGGTATAAATCCAGTGTTGATCCCTATCAAACTCAGAAATGTGACCGCAACTAAGCGCGCCATTCTCATAGTTCAGGTGTAACGCTTTCAGGTGTTGCTTGGGACATGATTGGGGCAAGCGGCAACTAGCCGGGCAGCCAGGCAAGAAGCAAGCAGCAAGCGAAGATCTTAGATATTTGACTCGTTGGGATGACGCGACGACGACGATGACGTTATGACGAGATGACGAGATGACTTGATTCTTGATTCTTGACTAATCAAGAGATCAATATCAAGAGTCGATGATTTTCAAAAATGCCTGGCGGTAGTGGTAGCATTAGCAATTGCTAAGAGCTTGTAAGCGTCTCATGAGTCCTCAGTGAGCACTATTCGGTATTAATGGAGGGCTCAAGTTCTAGGAGGCGAGAAGCTCGGGCGCGGCGTCAACGATGCTCTGCCTGTGACACAGGAGGGAACCTGCACCCTTGCCGGGGTTGCGGCTTAGCTTTCCATGCTGAAATGGCATGCTCGGGACGCCGCGCTTCTCGCCACACTAGCGGCAGCGGGAACAGCGAGCTCGCCCCAGGTGCGGCGCTCTTGTGTGCAGCGTGTTCGAATACTCAGTGCCCGGGCTGCCATTCACGGGTGGGCAGTAGCAGCAGCGTTAGTGGCAGCTCCTCTGGCCTTGAGGCATTTGCAACTGGGTGCCATGCTGCTTCGGGCGGCTGCGGACGTGTCTTTCATACAGCATGCCTAGCTACTACTTTAAATTTGCCAGGAAGTACAGAAGCTGCAGACACCTGGCGCTGCGAGGATTGCTCTTCTCCTCCTCCTCCTCCTCCTCCTCCTCCTCCTGATGCTGCGATGGATTCGGGAAGCGATGGAAACGGAAGCGCCGAGAACGTGGCGCCAGCGGAGCGGAGGACGTCTCGAAGCAGTGGACGGAAGGAAAATCGCCTTCCATTGTTGTCTCCTGCAATAGTAGGGCGCGTGTTGAGTCGCTCTGCCCGAGCTAGCCTTGACCACAAGAGCCACTGCCAACCCCTCCAGTCTCGCTCCAGCGACCGCCGCCGCACGATCACTAGCAGCAGCAGCAGCAGTAGTCAGCAGCTCAGCATACTGGCGCAAGTGCCCCGCAGGAAAGACAGCAATTTGTCTTCAAATAATGACGACGAGGAAGGCGAATGGGGGCCGGGCATTCCGTCGGACGAATCGGACGACTGGGACTCGAAATGCAAGAAGTGCGGGGCTTTCGGCAACTTGGTGTGCTGCGACAACTGCCCTGGAGGTAAACGTGGGTGTACGAGAGAGAGAGCAGGAAACAAGCATATGGGCAAGCTAGTATTCGCGCCCTTAACATTCCTTTAGTTTTGTCTGAAAATGTCGATACTGTCTGAAAATGTTACTTGTTACAGTTGCTCGTCTCAACTCTCTTACTTCTGTCGTTCTTTATGTACTCTCCTCCCCCTTTGTATTGCAGCGTACCATTTGAAGTGCGTCGGCCTGACCATTATGCCTACGGGCTCCGACGAGTGGTTTTGCCCGCCCTGTACTACTTTCAAGTCCCTCGTGCAAGCTAAGCGTAACGTTCCGCCTTTGTCTCCTCCTGCTGCTGCTCACGGTAGTGGCAGTGCAGACGAGGCGATGCCTTCTCCTGATACGAACAACGGTCGAGTGACTCGAAGCGGCGGTAGCAGCAGGAGACTTCTTGACATGCCCACTGCTGGCAATGGTGGTGATGGTGGTACTGGTGCTGGTGCAGGAGGTGGTGCTACGAACGAGCCTGACGACGATTTTTGGGACGAAACCTGCGGGATGTGCCAGCGCGGAGGAGATTTGCTGTGCTGCGACGGCTGCCCCCGTGCCTTCCACTGGAGTTGCTTGGTCGGCCTGCGTGGCGTGGTCTTGCCTCCGGTGCCTTCAGTGGCCGACAATGGCATTGGTGATGTTGGTGATGAAAGCAATGGAGAAGGTGGAAGAGGATGTGACGATGACGACGACGTTCCCTGGCTGTGCCCCGACTGCTGTACCCACGATTGCGCTGCGTGCGGCCTAGCACACCCGCCGCTGGTGTTAGGCAACCACATCATTTGTGGGCCTGATGACGATGACGACAATAATGGCGACGACATTGATGGGAAGGAAGACAACCCTCAAGACGACGACGATGACGATGGTGTAGACAATGACGACGAAAATAACAGAGGGATTCTAGCGTTGATTGGAGCTCGCGGAAGGAACCGTTCCGGAAAGAAAGCACGCAAGAGCAAAAGCAACGAGCGTGACGACTCTCCCGGTGCTTTGTCTTCGCTACCAAAGCTCGGCTGCGACCGCATGTTTCACTTGACCTGCGTGGGGCTGTCCAAACTGCCAGAAGGAGACTGGTTTTGCCTCGACTGCACCCTCGCAGAGCCGCAGCTCCAGTTCCTCGCCAAAGCCCGCAAGGAGCATTTGGCCGCCGGCCGCGCGGTGCACCGAGCCCGCCAGGCTTTGGCGGCAGAGAAAAGTAGTTCACGGCGCCACCGGCCTGCAGGAGTGGGTTGGTTCGAAAAGAGTGGCGGAGACCAAGAAAGTAGAAGGTCGACGAAAAGGTCGCATGGAGGCGATGAAGCAAACAGGTCTAGTAAACACAGCAGCCACCGCCAGAAGCACCGCGATGGCCACCACCGCCGTGATCATCGTGATCATCGACACGAGTCTTCCCGGCAGCCGCAGGGATGGCTCGGGCGCGACCCCGAAGACGACGGCAGCGGCCTGTGGGCACCTGTAGAGCTGTTGGATGCACCGCACGAGTTTGCGCACAATGACGAAGCAGCGGTATGAAGTTTGAGAGGGATTTGTGCCATCAATTACAATTATTTCTGAATGCCTTCGATCTCAGAAAGGATAAGAGAATGTACTCCTTCAAGTCTTGGCAGTATACTACTCTTGCTCTTCCGCACCTTTGTTAACTTTGATGCTCTTCTTTCCTTCGCTCGTCGTTCTTTTCTTTTTTACTTCATTTGCCTCTTCTCCAGGTGCTCTTTCGAGGCGGCGAACTTGACGGCCGCTTTGCTCTGCTTCCGAAAGGCACTGCCACTGCTGCCCTGGCGGCTGCCCCAACCACAGCAAGAGGAGCGCTCGACGAAGATACTTACAGTGCTTACATCAACAACCGCAAAGGCAACAGGGAAGGCAAGAAGCGAGGTGGTAGTCGTGTTGTGAGCACTGGGCTTTCGTCTTCATTGCGTGATTTAGATAGCAGCAGTGCCGGCACTAGCACGTGTGGCGCGCTGTCTGCTGCGGCGCTCGCGGGCGATTGCCGTTACTTGTGCCATGCCTCGGATCCTCGGTGGTCGTGGCGGCCGGTGCGCGCCGAGCCTCACCCTCTGCCCTCCTCCTCCTCGTCATCGTCGTCTCGTCGTCGCCGCACCGGTGGTGCGGCCGCTGCCTTCTCCTCCTCCGCGCCCAGGTTTACGGGGCTCTGGCAGCGCACCCCTACTCTGGCCCGCCGAGTCGCGGTATCGTCTGCCTCGCACGCCGCTCATCTGTCGGCACAGCCGCTGCCGCCACCGCCGCTGCCACCACCACTGCCACTCTCAGCAGATGGTGGCTTCAATTATGATGGGGATGTCACGGCTACTATTCCGGGCAGCTCTGAATTACCAGAACCTTCTTCTTCTTGCTCCTCGTCCTCATCTTCGGCTGCAGCCACTGTAGCAGCACCTGCAGCTGTCGCGTCAGACCGCAACAAGCGGCGGCCACCACCGCCTTCACAGCAGCCATTCGACCCCCGCAACGTGATGAAACTCGAAGCGCTCGCGGAAGCCAGTGAGCAGCGGCGCGCGCGGAAAGCGGCTCAGAAGGAGCAAGCACAAGCGCGGCGGTGGCTGAGCCAATGGGAAGAGACGAGGCGCATCGCTAAGGCAACCTTACACCCGTCGTCCCTGGGGTACCCGACTTTCCAACGCTTTGACCCTTTCTTCCAGCGCTCTAGTCAACACCACGATGGAGCAGAAGATAGCGAGGAAAGAAAGAAGGGCGCAGAAGCCACGCGCGATCGACAAGATTGCAGTGACACCATGCCTTCTGCTACTAGTCCTTCTGCAGCTGCTGCTGCTGCCGGGTCAAGAAGAAGTAAGAGCCAAACGACTGCTGTCAGTAGTACTAGTAATCGAAAGAAGGGTGGAGCCTCCAACCATGTGCCCCCCTTGCGGGTGGCGGTGCTTCGCCTGGTGTCGTTTTCGTTGCGGGAGCGCGGAGGGGTGGCCGAGCCGTCGGCCGACTTGCGCCTCGACGTGCGCCACTTCAAGCACCCGAGCGTGGCCCTGAGTCACCCTACAGGATGTGGGCCGGGTCAGGGCAAAGCGCAAGCTCTAGACGCGATTGCTGCCCAAACTCGAAAAGAGAGAAAAATAGCTGGCGAGGCTAATGCGTCAGCGGCGGCGGTGCAGGCAGTGGTAGCACAGGCTGCCGGTGTTGGCGTTGGTGACAGCAGCGCCATAAGCGGCCATAGAAGTCCTTCCCCCAAGCGCAGCCGGCATCTGAGCCCGAGCAGCATCGATTGGGGCAGCGACGAAGAGCCTTTCCCCGAAGACACTTGTGCGACCACTAGAACAGCTGCTGCTGAGAAATCAGAAGAAGAAACTGAAGGAACAGCAGCTGGAAGAGATGATGACGAAGGAAGAGGCGGGTTGGGTGTTGAAGAGACTCCATTGGTGCAACCAACAACTAAAACTGGTGCACAATTAGCTTCAAAAGCAGCTACCGCTAGGATCCTGCCGTGGTGGTATTCGCGCACCGGGCTAGACTCCCAAGTCCAGGCTGCGGTGGCCGCAGAAGAAGCCAAGTTAGGCGAGGTGCAGCGCCTGGTGGACGCCACGCTCTTCCGCCTCGCCATGCAGCACCACCGCCCAGAAGCGCTCGCGCACGCTGCTGCTCTCGCGGCGGCTGCCGCCACAAGCACTACTACTACTACTACTACTACTAGTGGTGGTGGTGGAAGCAGCAGCAGTAGCGCGCTCTTTTCGTCGGTTCCACTGTCGATGCCTCCGATGGTTCGCCCGACCCGCAGTGCCGCCATCTCTTCGGTGGTAAAGCAGCACGGTTACAGTGACGCCAAAGACATCAGTGGCGACCGTTACGCCGCGTCAACTTCAAGTTCAAAGAGGGCAAACCACGACTACAGCAAGCCGTCTGTGCACATCGCCAACCAAGGCAGCAGCAGCAGCAGCAGCGGTGGTGTTGATGAAAATGGGAAAGGTGGCCTAGTGGTGACGGTGTCGTTTGCGTGCTACGAGGGCAGGCTGCGTGCGGTCGCGGTCGCGGAGCTTATTGCCCAGCACATGCGGCGGCGAGAAGACGCGCAGCGTGCAGCTGCCACAAGTCAGAGCAGCAGCAGGAGCAGGAGCAGTAACAGTAGTTCGTTGCGCGGTAATAGCGCGGTGTTGTCCGTAGAGAAAGTAGAAGTGTGCCATTGGGAGCTCCTCAACAACGACGATGACGGAATTGACGACAATTTTACCCTTACAACATCAAAAGCAGACACTCAGTCACCTGCGCCTCTTGCGTCACAACCCGTGTCTCTTGATCCACCCCACAAGCGCCCGCCTTCTCTAGTTCTGAAGAAGAATCAACTGCTGCTGAGCTCCAGCGAGCGGATCTCGGCTCGTCGCATTGGCCGTCGCCGCAGGAGCAGCAGTGGCAGTTTCTCTCGTGGCAGAAGCAGCGACAAAGAAGGCAGTGATGACGGCGGAATTGACATGGATAATAGGAGTACAAGCGGCAAGGAAGGAGACCTTCTTGACAAGAGCCACTCGTTGCGGCGGCCGCGGTCATCATCGACTAGCAATGCCTCGCGCACTTCAACGAATCCAAATCGATCTTCGCACACGTCTGCGTCGGCCGCTGTCTCCTCTCCTGCTGTTGCAGCATCCTCGGTGCATTCTTCACTTCCCCCTTTGTCTTCGTCGTCTTCTTCTTCAGCCCCAGCAGCAGCAGAAACCTCAGCCACTGCCGCAACCTCGTGGGTGAAGCGAAGTGCGTTGGAAGACCAGCACGGAGTCGCCGAGGGAGCGCTGTGGCTGTCGTGGAGCGAAGCGTGGGGTGCGCTGCGGCGCCGGGGCTGGGTGCGGCACATTGGCACCGGCATCGACCTCGCGAACTACTACCTGGCGCCCGGGTGCCCCAAGCCCAAACGGGACGGGAGCGGCTTCGCTGGCGTCGTTTGGCCTCTGGCTCAAAGCCAGGCGTCGAGAAGTGGCGAGCCACCGCTTCGGGGGCGAGATTACTTCACGCGGCCCGAGGCGGTGATTGCCCACGCGCAGCGCGTTTTGCGCGCTGAAGAGCAAGAAGCCCGAGGCCCTGCTGCTGCCGTGGCCTGTACCATGAAGCAAGGGGGGTGGTTGGGTGATGTAGGATAACTAATAACCACCCTTTTGGCTTTTAGCGCTCCAAAAAGCCAGTTACCCCTCCCTATTCCAGACGGCAGTTGAAATACTAAATTGATAATACGAGGCTGAGAACAAACGCAGTAGAATTTATTAAAGGAGGTGGCAGTGTGGCAGTGGCAGCAATAATATAACAATGACCAATGACCCGCCGGGATGCTCGAAATTACCTCCCTGGCATAGGAAATGCAACAAAAAGAGACCGGGGGAGCAGAAAACAGGCAGCTTTTTGCTTTATGTTCCTATTTAGCCACTGACCAAAGGATTCACCTCGTTCCGCAGTTCAAGAACTCGCCGCGCACGCGCCTCTGCCTTCCTCTTTATTGTTGGTTGTTGGTTCTCAATTCTCAATTCTTGTCTTTCATAAGATTGAAATAAAAAGAAATTTTCCGAATATCCCTGTAACCTTTCCGAACTGTTTTTGTTGTTTAAATCCAAGGAATCTTCACGTAAAGCACACGGCCATCAATAGATCAACGTATTTTGATGTTTAGGGGGGCATCTCAAAACTGCTCTCACTGAAAAATGTCTGTCCGTCCGTCACATCAAAATTTTATCTGGGTAAATATTTTCTGACACTTTACGTATGTTCTGACACGTTTTCACGTCACTGACATCAACCATGTTCTGACACATTGTCACGTCACTGACATCAACTACGTTGATCGCGGTGCGGCGGACCCGCGCCGCTGCAGTTTTCGACCACTCAAGTTAATTGCGCATATATTTACATGCAGGTTTCGAGTACAGTGCAGTGCAGATAGATGATGCATTCAGTGTATTA
>Ga0307931_1000959_pt1 | contig 19214 bp, 14 predicted proteins | sample OrgLakmetageno47_FD_201816 | JGI IMG/M metagenome (GOLD analysis project Ga0307931, IMG submission 201816) | Saline water microbial communities from Organic Lake, Antarctica - #47 | ecosystem: Environmental > Aquatic > Non-marine Saline and Alkaline > Saline | place: Antarctica: Organic Lake... | reverse complement strand
TTAGATAGAAATGCCATGGAGCTAAATAGAGTGGGATGAAATACGAATGGCCAAGTCTCTAGGCGCGCTGGCCAACAGTGGCCAACACACGAGGAGGCCTTGTCGCAAGGTAAATCTAGAGCTCACATGTGAAAACTCATTTCGCCTGCGACGAAGAATTTAGTACTGGAGCTTACCCTGCTACCCAAGAGTATTAGACCGCAGGAAGCTTGCGAACGTAGGTTTACGAATACGAATGATGAGGAGTGGGTGCAGTGGTGAGTGGTGAGATGATGATACGATGATGTGAAAAAAAAAGTCCCCCTAAATTTTCCAGATGACCGACGACCGCCGACGACTGTGTATCTTCTGTGTATCTTGATATATCTTGATTTCTTGAGTTCTTGACGAAAAGCACGCAGGTTAAAGTTCTGTGATGGGAAGAGACAATTGACATACCCCAAGCTTGAGACTTGAGAGTGTCAACACAATGAAGATTCTTTGGCTTGGCATGCTTACGATGTTGAGCGCTTCTCCAGCCCTTGCCTTTAGGGTTTGGCCTTCTTCGTTGTGGATTTCGAAAAGAACCCTGCTGCTTGGCAGCGCAGAACGAAACCCCATTGAAAGCATGGATGTAGCCGAAGAAAATACGCCTGAAAATAGATTTGGGCTTCAAATGGGTGCGGGAGTTGACCTCATCGTCAATGGAAATTTCAAAGAAGCTAGTGAAACAATCAAAATAGCTCTCGAAGAATTTGACCAGAACTCTATTTCACTGGAAGCAAGAGCTGAGGCTATGTGCCACATGGGTGGGGCTCTCGTCGGGCTCGGGGCAACGGAGGAAGCTCTCGAATGCTTCAAGAAAGCGTTCCAATTAGACCCTTCGTTAAATGAAGTCGCTGATGTTCACAACAACATTGCGGTGCAGAATTCTGCTCTATAATTCCTTCATTTCCATTTTTCAGTTACTAAAAACATTCCGCGTGTTAACTCCTTTGTGCTCATGAAGTAGATTGTGTTCATTGATAAAATATCCAGGTGGCTTTCGAAACAATTAATCTCCCAAAAATGGCAAGTTCTGAATACAAAGCTGCCATCAAAGCTGAACCGTGGCGTCCTGAAGTTCGTGCCCATTATGCTGATTTACTTTATAAAACGGGAGATGTTGCTGCTGCGGTGCTTGAGCTCGAAGAAGCCGTCTCTCTTTGTAAAGATCTAGATTCGGAGTCAAAAATGCTTCTTCTCCCGGGTGATTTTTAACCTTTCCTACTAGATTCTTCAGCTTGCTGATCTTCTAAGAACTCACTTTCCTGACTCGTCTCGTGAAATGTATGTCAATGTACTATTTGGAAGGACTTTACTCTGCTTTGGGATCTTGGCGCATGGACTTAGGGTGGTCAAGTAAAGCACTTGAAGCTCACAAAGAAGCAGCAAGACTTGCACCTGGAGAAGCGAGATATCTTGCCATGTACGCAAAAAGCTTGGCAATGCATGACTCGAAAGAAGAAGCAGCGAGAATTCAGGCGCTTGCAGAAGCAGCTGAAGTTCGCGAACAAGCAAGGGCAAAAGGTCTTCACATGCATCCTCCAGCCACTTCGCCTGATTACAGCCATGTCTTCGAGGATGAGGAAATTGAAGAAGAACTTCAAGAAGTAAAATCGAAAATGCCGCAAAAGGCGTCAAATGACTGGATAGATGAATGATTGAAGATTGTGTCTCGTTTCAATTCCAACTCTGGCGCTTCTTATGAGAATCGAGATCGATCCTGCGTCTGTTGTTTGTCTTTGTAGTGGCCCAAGTACGAATAATTTAAATCGCACTACGAAATAGGGAACTTTAGGGATACAGGGAATCTTGCCATGGTTTTTGTGCCTTAGGGATGCGGCAGTATGAATCCGCTGTGGCTACTGTTTGTGTTTCTTTGTAATTGGGGTGTATAATCCAATCTAATCGCTTCTTGCTGTAGGAGAGTAACTTGTATTGGATACGCCGGCCTTGTAAAGAGCACCATCCTCTTCTTCATTCCAGTTAGATATGGGCATATGTCTGTTTCGTATATATCTGCATTTGCTTTCTTTGCGCAACGCACACATTCCCACTCCTTCCCGCATCATAGGTATCTGTGCCATGGGTTTGTGTTAGTCCGAGTTTGAGTTATATAAAGTTCAGACCGCCAGGAGCCTCCCCTCCTCCATATTATTCTGGATAAATGCCATGAGGAAGGTAGGGGAATCCTGTATTATCTTTTCGAAAATTCCCAAGGCCATACTCACTTGAGCCATAGTCAGGTAGTCTGTCTACTCTTCTTTTTTTCCCGTTCTTTTTTGGAAGTGGGAATGCGGGAATCCCAGCATCCCAGCCAGGGATAGTACTGTCCCTTTGCAACAACAATGCCCAATACAATGCCCAATAGCCCAATGCCTTATTACTTACTATGAGACTATGAGAGGTCGAAGCCAAGACGCCACTACTTAGTGCATAACTCAGTCTGGTTTGTCTGTATACTCTTCTTTTTTTCTTCTTTTTTTCCCTTTATTTTTGGGAAGTGGGAATGCGGGAATCCCAGCATCCCAGCCAGGGGTACAGATAGTACGTACGAGTATAGTACTGTCCCTTTGCAACAACAATGCCCAATACAATGCCCAATAGCCCAATGCCTTATTACTTACTATGAGACTATGAGAGGCCGGAGCCAAGACGTCACTACTTAGTGCATAACTCACAGTCTTACGAACGCTAAATTATAAGTTTGTGGAGAGCCAACAGTTGTCAATGCAAGTGCCACCTTCAAGACCTCGGCGGCCTTACTACGTAGCTAGCCTTTATCTAGTAAGTAGCTAGCCTTATATACGTAGTTTTACAAGCTAAACCTACTCGTTTAATCGTAGCAATAATATTGTCTCTTATTCATACCTCATGAGCTGGAATTGATAGTCTTTTGTCTGTACGTCAGCAAGTAAATTTTAGCTTTAGCTTGTATCTTACTCAATCACGATAAGTACGCGTTCACATAGAACGCCACAGAGCTCTAGGAATATGGCTCTACGTGCGTTTGCGTTACACAGCCCCCTTGGAGGCAGCCGGCATTCAATCTATGAAACGAGAATTAAACATGCATCAGCAAATTCTTGGTGGGCGCCCACTTCGAGTGCTCTCGTTATGGCAATATCTCAGCTTTTTGGAATTGGCCTGGCTTGTTGGGGCTTGAACTTTATGCTACGTGCTGACGACGAGCCCTTGACACCCAAGAGGCACTCTAACAAGCACAATATTTCAAGCGCAAATCGAAGCGATAAAGCGCAGACCTCTTCAAGGAAGAAGTTGGATTTGCGCACTGAGGATGAAGACGAAAAGAGAATAGAAGATTTAGATGAAGATGAAATTGGGAATGAGGATGGTGCGGGGTACAAAGAGGATCTTGACGATCTCCCACCAGGCCTCCGGAACAACGGCAACCTTTGTTTTTTCAATTGCGTGCTTCAGGCCCTTGCATCGGCCCCATCATTCGTAGATCATTTGACAAGCCACCCAGCTGCGACTTCGCCACACTGCACTGCCTCGGTGGCTGCCGCACTGAAACCTCTTATCCTGCAGCTTGAAACACGCTCAGGTCGCCGCCGTCGCAGTTACATGACCACATCTGGTATTGCTGATGCTCAAAGCGGCTCGTTAGACTCAGCAGGAATAGGTGTGTCGGCACCGCCGCCGAGGGTGTTAGATGGGTCGGTGGTGGTGCGGCGGCTTTTGCAAGCTGTGAACGAGGCATCTCATGAAGAACGTGGCAGCGAATCGCTCTTTGGGCGAAGAGGCCTTCAAGCCCAGCAAGATGCGCAGGAGTTGATGCAGACACTCGTAGAAACTTTGCAGCGCGAATGGGCGCGCAATACTGCAGCATCTGGTGCTGAGGGCCACGGAGCTCCCTCTCTCCGAGCTGCACTTGATATGAAGTTGGCAGTTTTAAGCTCACAACAAGGGCCTTTTGAATGTTCTTCTGCTAATTTGCACGGTGCCTCGGCGGCCATGCGTCTCGTGGCGCCGTGTCCGCTCACGGGTTGGTTCGGCACGGCTGCCACCTGCTTGGGTCCCTGTAAAAGAGCTCGGCCTGTCGCACAATCTGCCTTCACCAGCGTGCCCCTCTCCCTCGCTGAGACTGTTCATGATCACGCCATTGGCTCAGCGGTACAGCTCGAATCGCTCTTAGAATCCTTTACCCGGCGCGAAGTCATGGCTGGTGTAGACTGCGAGGACTGCACGCGCGCCGCGCGTATAGACCAGCTCCGCACAACTTGCTCCTTTTTGGAGAGCAGTGTGCAGCGCTTGCGGTCGACAGATGGCAAAACCAATTCTTCCAATGATAGTTCGGCAAGTGAAGATGATGAAGCGGAGTTGTCACGTGAGTTGGCAGCTACACAGAGGGCGCTAAAGCGACTGCTTGCTTCGCCTCAGAGATGTTCAAAGCAACGAGTAGCTCGCGACCATTGCAAAGCTGGAAACGATTCGAAGGCCACTGACTGTAGTAAAGACGAGGAGATTCCTGAAGGTCCAGTAGTGGGGGACGACGAGGTTAGAGTGAAGAGCCATTTGTCGCGCCGAATGCTCTTTACGCGGCTACCACCTGTGCTCGTCTTCCACGTGGGCCGGCAAACGTACAATCGAAACACGGGCGCCGCAGTCAAGTTGAGGACGGCGATTAACTACCCTGAGACTCTGGACATGCGCCGTTTTACAGCATACGGCGGCAGCCAATGGGAAGCAGTGCGTGACCCAACAAGCGGAGAGTACGGTAAAAAGAAGAGGGGTGGATTGGAAAGCGCTCCCTCCTCAAGCCATGATTGCACGACGACCGCTACCTCTCCTACAGTGGCCAGTAATAGTGGCTCCTCCTTCGCATCTGATAGCTCCCAGTCAGAGCCAAAAGATTTGACGAAGCCCTCATCATCATCGTTTTTGTACGACTGCTGTGCTTGTGTGATTCATCATGGCGGCAACGACGGTACCACTGGACACTACACTACCTTCCGCCGGCTGGACTGGGGTGCTAATTCGAAGACGAATACTCGTTGGGCCCACGCTAGCGATGCCCAGGTCGCTGAGGTACCAGAAATGAGCGGAACGATGGGTTTGAATGGAGAGACAACTCGGCATCGATCGGAAGCTTTTCTTCTTGTTTACAGCTTGCGGCCGAATACCCAGCAGCTTTTGAATTGAAAGAAAACGGAAGCGGTGACGCAGGGTACATCATTAAGGAGAGAAGGGGCTTCACTCAGTTAAGAGATGTGGCTCAAATTTACCTGCTTCCTACAAGTTATTAAGCACTAAATTCGGCTCGGCTTTCTAAGAAATATATAACGACCTACCGCAATGACATAATAAGTGGCAGCCGTGGCAGATGCATCTTTCTGATTTTAGTGGCCCTCCTCTCTGCTACTGAATTTGAAATCAAAAACCAAAACCAAAGCAGAGAGAAAACACGCACACGGCCGCACGACCACGCACGGCCAATCGGCATCGGCTTGAAATATAAGAAAAAACTATTAATTCATTATCATTATTTAGATTGCTTCCTTAGCTCTAGGGCCATGGCTAATTTTTAGTAGGTTCGAATACGAAATATACGGGAAAGCCCTTGGATATTCGTAGGTAGCAAGCAGATAGCAGATAGCAAGTAACAGGTAACAGGCTCGGGACTGAAACGATGTATTTACATGATCGAGCATTCTTCAGCTCCTGGCGGCGTTGGGTCTTGAATGCGTTTTACGAGCCGGGCATGAATCGCAGCAGCAGTTACTTTTGGGGCAGTGCTATAAAAAGAGCAAGTCACGGTTTCTTCGCTGCTGCTGCTGTGCGCGGAACTCCGCTCTAATATGAAGGAAGCACCACGCGCGCTCACCGGCTGCCGGCACAGGGCATCCGCCCAACCCGGCGGTGCTTGAAAAGTGGCAACATAGTGGTTTGAGCCTACACTACTCTCGTGATTAACTGCCTTGGCAACGGTGTACGGGAGTGAAAACGGATCTGGCATCTCTTGCGCTACTGAAGCATTTGTGGAACCCGAGCTCTTTGACGACATCTCGTCGTGAAAAGATTGAGATTGAGTCGACTTGGCAACCTCAGGTGTGGCATGTACGTCGCTGTCTGAAATCAATGGCATCGAGCCTTTGTCAGCGACAGCATTTGGATTTTCCAGAGACTCACTGTGCTCCTGTGAAGATGACGCAGAAGAAGCAGGCGCTGGATCGAATGCAACAGGATTGCGTGACGGTAAAGAAAGCACATGAACCACCCAAGCTGCGAACTTCTCAATGGCTGGGCTTGTGAGCTCGTGTTGAGCATCCGGAAAGGACCCAAATGACACATCAAAGCGTGGCGACCCCTGCTTGTGCTCCGTAACTTCATGGCCTTCGCGTGCTGTGTTGCCTTCATCGCGTTTGGTTCGGCAGCTACCCATGCTATTGCTAAGCTCACTACCGCTGCGGCGCTTCGCAAGATGGAGGCCTCGAGCAGTGGCCAGCCCCCATGCGTGAGGCACTACTTCGTCGCTCTCACCATGCGACAACAGCACTGGCAATGACCGCACGTCGTCACGTAATTTGACGCTTTCTTCACTCTCAGCTCTAGTGGAACCTTCACCGAGGGCAACAATTTCACCCTCACCAGTAGGTTCCTCACTTCTAGCGAAATCAGGTGCTTCTAATACGACCCATCGAGCTGGGTCTACGGTTGCAGCCACTTCTTCTCCTTCTATGGCAGCTTCTCGACGCTCAACCCTTGCAGCACGCCGCTGCTCTGCAGCAATCCGACGATGCTCGCGTGATTTAGCCCGGGCGAGAGCTCGGTTATCACGATCAGCTTGGGCTTGTCGTCTCCTGCTGGGGCTGAGTGCTAAGGAGTTGATGTCCTCCTCTGAGTCCGAGACGTCTTCGTCATTGTCGCTGACGTTGTCTTCATCGGAAGAGTCTTCAAATACAGATGCTGGCATAGGCCGGCGCTGCCACTTCACGTTGGCCAAGGACCATTGCGGTGACGTGGCAGGTAAAAAACCGCTGAAAGCAAAGACACCAGCGAACCGTGGCAACTGAGACGTTGCGAAGTGTCTAGTAGAGTTTCTTTCACCCGAGACTTGAGGTGAGTCGGAGCCTTTAGAAGCGCTCAGCTTGTCGTCACTTTCCCTGCCACTTTGAGTTCTGGCAGCAGCAGTCGCTGAGTCCGCAGCAGCTTCACGCGCGAGAGCACAATGCAAAGCCAGCACGCCCCCAGCTCCAAAGCCACCCAACAGCACGTTGCTCGGGTTTATATTAGGCCACCGCTCATAAAGTTCTTCAATGACATCGTCAACTGCTGCCATGCTCCATGCGAGATCGTCAGAACTGCTCACAGGTGCAGCTTGCTTGGATGGCGGACGACTGGAGCTCGCTTCCTCACTATGCGGTGCCCAAAGTAAAGATGACCTAAGACAGTTCGCCGTCCCAAGGAAAGAAGCATGGATAGCACTCAACAACTCACGATATCGCACAGTACTTATCTATAGAGGAAGTTGAATATGATAATTGATGTTCATGTTCAAGCCCTATCTGAACTGAAAATCCCACCACACCTGCTTAGCCATCCAACTTCACGCGCATCGTCGTCCTCGAAGTCTTCAGCCGAGCCTGCCTGTTTCGAGGTGGCATCACTGGGCACATCTACGCTGGTTCGTGTCGGTGCATCGGGGAAAACCATGATGGCACCGCAGCGCTCGGCGAGATATTCCTCTAAATCTTCGGTGGCCCACGCATGACTCAACCAAGCCTGGCACGAGGCACAACAGACGAAATTATGAACTTGAGGGACATTGGAAACATTTGAGCGAAACAATTTGCAAGGATTTCAAAAGATTCACAAAGACTAAGAACTTTCCTTGCTCACTCTCATTCATAGGTTATGTTGAATGTTGTGGCGTATGACACCTGTGCGCCCGCCCCGGAGTCGCCGTTGCCGTGCAAGAATATCACTGCTGCCCGCGGTGGCGCATCGGCAAATAAGTCGTCGGCGCGATCCCAAGCTGTAGTTACACGTTTTTCAAGCGCGCGGAGACCAAGGTCCACCCATTCAGGCGCATGTGGTGAAGCCTGACGGCCAGTAAAGGGTTTAAAGGGCGAGTTCAAGTACTGAATGAACAAAAATAGTGGTGCATTACTAGTCGGTCTGTAATCCAAAATGAGTCGCTTTGCAGGAACGCACTCGAATAGCAATCATACAAATACCTTGGATGGTGAAGCAAAGGGATCGTCATCACGATCCGCCGCCTCGCCAAATAGAACGCTCGGCCGAGGGATTCCGTACAGCAAATTATCTTCCGAGAAATCGTCATGCAACGATTTTTGGTGCGGTGAAACACCTCTAGGCTCAGCACGACGCGGCATTCTGACGTGAGAAAAAAGTAAGATACTCTATGCTACTCGAGCGCCTGAAACAGAAGCTTCCAACTTGTTGAGAATGCACGAGGATTGCGAATTAATGAGAGAGTCTGCGATAGCTTCCCGTTGCAACTTCAGTAGGTGGCTATTATAATAAGTCGAGAGAGGATAAGCAACTTATTCGTCGGACCACGAGAAGCTAGCACTCTTTTTAAGCAGACGAATTATTTCAAGATCACATAGGGCATTAGGACAGTATTGTGTTGCCATTACCCGCCGTGTTAATGATCTACGTTTACTAGTAAAAGCCGCATACGCATACCCGCCCGCATGGCCGTAATTCTACAGTTACAGAGCGACCGCGCCGCACCGACTGCGCGACTGCTCGAAAGTTCAGGAGTGCATTTCCCCGCTTTTTCCTTGCTTTTCTGGCTTTTTCCACCTACTTTTTGTCTCCTTGTGAACGTGAACACATGAACACTGAACACCTTCGTGTTCGTGTGGGCTGTGGGATTTTCAAGTCGTCAGTATTCGGCCCTCGGCCTACTGTTACCTACACCTCGGTTACCTCGGCGTGGGACACTTAATCATTGCACAGCAAGTAAGGCACGTGTTTAACTGACCGAAATGTCAACTGAAGACTTGACAGCAGGATGGGATATGTCAGCGCTGCAGCAGCCGGTCTGGACGCCATGGCCTACAATGGAGCCCACTCAAATGCCGACGGTAGCAGCGGGACTTATACATAGTGGTGTGGACCTGCTTTCGCCGTCGCCCGAGTCGCTGTTTGGCTTGTTCCTTATTGCCGCTGCGCTTGTGCTGGCGTCAGCGGGCGGCATTGGCGGTGGCGGTATTTTGGTGCCGCTGTTTATCCTGGTTCTGCGGTGGACTCCGCGCTACGCGATTCCTCTCTCCAACGTGACAATCTTGGCGGGCGGGTTGTGCAACACATGGGTGAATTTGATGAAACGGCACCCGAACCCCAAGGCCAATCGCCCTATGATTGTAAGTGTGATTCAGCCCGCGCAGCACTTATTGTAGTGGGCCGGTGATTTTTGCATAGTTTACAGCTTTCAGTTGCCATGATTTCTAACTTGATAATTATTTCGTGGTTTTATTGCCGCCGTGAGCAGGACTGGGACCTGGTAATGATCATGGAGCCTACCACTATCCTTGGCGCGCTCTTTGGCTCGTTCTTGAACCGGCTCCTGCCCGAGTTTTTCCTCATTCTCATGCTCGCCATCGTGCTAGCGGCAACTGCCAACAAAACCCTCAAGAAAGGGTTTACCCTGTGGGCGAAGGAAACCAAAGAAAACAAAGCCAGAGCTGCGCTAGAAGGGCCTCACAAGAAGGGTGGGTACGACCGCGTCGCTAACGAGGACGACTTGGAGAGGGCTTTGAACGCTGCCGATAACGCTGGGGCCGAGAGCAAGAACGGGTGGACTGTAGGGCAGAAAGTCCGAGTGCGCAACCAGCCGACGGAATCTTGGAAGCGAGCTACGGTCACGGGCTTCAAGCCTGGCCCTGCGGGGGTGCCCCTGTCGCAGCGGGAAGGCCACGCGGTGGCGTACACGTGGAACGAGATGGAGGCCGCGGACGGCAGCAGTGGTCCGTTGTCCCCTCAGGGAGAAACCCTGCCCCGCCACAGCGGCGACGGCGCCAAGAGCCCGTCGTCCCCTGGCGAGCTCGCGGAAGCAGACGGCGGCGACGTGATCACCGAAATGGCGGGCCTCGAAGGCATCGGCGAGAAAGTGCAGCCCGTGGGGACGGTGGCCCCGGACAGCGTGGTGGCGCTGTTCGCTGAACTCCCGTACCCCATTGGGTTCACCAAGACCGAGCGCGTGCTGTGCCAGCGCAGCAACGGCGAGTGGTGCCACGCCAAGGTGCACGTGTTTGAGAACTGGCCGCCCGAAGGCGGCACCCTCACGCTGCATGTCGACAAGTACCGCCGCAAGGTGCTGGATTTGTCGAAGCGCCGCCATTTGCTTCGGGTGCGCGTCTTGAAGGCCCGCGTGGATGCGCTGAACTCGCCCTTCGACGCGGCCCAGTCGAAAGCGCCGAAAGCGCCCGGAGCGGGCGGGCCAGGCGGTGCGCTGGGCCGTGCCAGCAGCAGCGGTGGCCGCAGCGGCCGGGAAGAGCCCGACAACCGCTGGGACGAACTGGACGGTGCTGCGATGCCCCAGGGTGCCAACGCTTCCCAACGCCTGCAAGACATTTTGAAGGCGGAATCCGTAAATTCGCCTTACAAAATTGGCCTAGTTGTCTTGTCCTTTCTTGGAGTGTGCGTGCTTGACCTCTCGAAGGAAACAGCGGCTTGCGGCTCTTCAACGTATTATTTGGCTACATTCCTCACCATCCCATACGTGGCCCTCTTTTTCTTCACGTATCGGCGCTATTTGATCAACATGCAAGCCGAAAAAGTGCAAGTGGGGTACGTGTATCTACCAGGCGATGTGAAGTGGGACAACCGCAGCACAGTGATCTACCCGGTGCTCTGCATTTTCGCGGGCTTCTTTGCGGGCATGTTTGGTGTCGGTGGCGGCATTATCAAGGGCCCACTCATGTTGGAGATGGGGATTTTACCCCAAGTTGCCTCGGCCAACGCTGCTGCCATGATTCTCTTTACGACAGGCACTGCCTGTCTCAGTTTTTTCTTGTTTGGCGCCATCGACACGGAAGTAGCCGGCCTGTTGTTCTTTCTTGGAATTGTGTGCACTGGAGCGGGGCAATATTACGTGGGGCTTGCCATCAAGAAAGCCAACCGCTCTTCGCTCATCGTCCTTTCAATGGGCTTCGTGGTGGTTTTCAGTGCTATTCTCCTCACCATCCGGTCCATTATTGACGCTGCAACCCGCGAGGGTGGCATGAGTGAACTCATGGCCATGGGCCAGCTGTGCGAGGCTGAAGAACATGGGGAAGACATCCCCGTGGAGGATGCTATGAGCAGCAACGGTGGATTCGGCCCGAGCAGTAATTTGGGTTGGGGCATGACGCCAGCGCCAGCTCCAGCTAGTCACCGGCATGGGCACTTCGTATATGACGACGACCAATAGGCGCCACTGAGAAATGTTTAGCTTCTGCTATCCTCTTGAATACTTGAATTAACTAGCACTTGGCAGTAAAGACACCCAACGACGAGGGCAATTCGCAGGTAAATGTTAAGATTTGAATTCTAAAGTAGATCTCCGCTGACGGGAATATCATCGCCTTTAAATTGGCTCTTATGACTAGTACTAATAAGCGGCATGGCAAGCACCGAAGTCGAAGCTCTGCTGGCGGTTGTGTTACCGCTCTTGTTGCTTGGCTCTAATAAAATATTCGAAATAAGTAATGGCGAAGCAAGTAAGTGGAAATGTGAAATGTGGAGCCCCCTCTTCCTCTTCCTCTTCCTCTTCTTCAACTCCAATTCTAAAACCTCTCAAAGTAGAAAGGAACAGAACTAAGATCTCTCCTGAATCATTCCGCACTTGCTTTGTTTGCGCAACGCACGCGCATTCCCACTTCTGCCCGCAGCATTGGCTTCTGTGCCATTTGGGTTTGTATTAGTTCGAGTTCGAGTTCGAACTAAGATCTCTTAAATCGACTTAGTACCAAGATCTCTTCGATTCTGCCAGCTGCCAATTCCCTCTCTCTCTTTCGATTGCCAAGATACAAGACTCCAAGCCCCCCTTTTTTTGTACTTATATACCCATTTGCTCATTAAACAAATAATGCACCGTATACCCTCTTGTTACATGGCAGCAGTAGTACAGAAGAATCAAGAAGAAATCCAAATCCAATGTGAGTTACACATGAAAATGAAATGGTATTCGGGAATAATTGCCTGTTTGGTCCCTCTTGATAACTCTCCTTGTATTACCCTCATATAAGCTGCTGTGCTTTTTGTTCCTGTCTGTTAGTCTACTTATTTTACCCCTTCGGAGCCAATGTCAAACTTCCATCAAAATTCGCCTGTTTTTCCGTTCTGATATACCATGTAGAATACTAATTTTGAAAGTGGATTTAAAGCCGCTTGAACTCGTGCCTTAATCATACATGGCACCGAATTTTGGACTTGCCGTGCCTGCCAATTTTTATTTTCTGGGGATTAATCGTTATTATTTAAAGGGATTAAGTCGAAATAATGGGAAATAGAAATGATGTCCTTAAGGAGCATCTTAAGGAGAAATTTCAAACGAATGCCCTCGATGGTTAGAAGAGTTGTTTAAATTGACACTGTTGAGGAATGACTTGGAGCATAGCTTCGTTCGAGCGTGTGTAAAGTATCACCCTCCAACGCGCAAATTCTCCACTAGACTTGATCGTTTCCATAAGTTCGTTCAAGTTCTTGTGCTCTGACACTGATTTGCCATTGATGCTGTATAATAATAGACTATCATCTTGAGATAAGCAGCCATTAGCAGGCGCTCCAATCATATACGGTGGCAGATTAAATGGAGCAAACATGACCTCTGTATGCGGTGCACCTACTCCATCTCTGTGGCGTTGCTTACCGCACAGCCAAACACAAGAACTCCATGTTCCTAAATCGACTGGATGACCTTCTTCAGTAAGCTCATTGCATATGATGAAGTCGTGGACTGTCGCATTTATTGTTCGAAAGCGTATCATGGAGTAAAATGAGTGCTCAGGAGGCATGAATTCTTCTGCAGCGCTAGACTTTATTCTGAATAAGTGACACAAGCGCATTCGCCAACTATCATCATCCACGCATCTCTTCAATGATTCGTGCAACGCTGGCTCTTGATGACGGAACTCGCTCTCCCAAACTTCCGCCCAATCGTTCTTGGCGTATACTTTGATAGCAACCAAGAAATCCTTAGAAACTACGGAAAGGGTGTCGAGTTCATGTACTCGGCCAGATGTGAATTGAACCACAAAAGATACAAGGTCGATTGGTAAGCAGTTCCACCAAGAGGGAGAACAACAAGAAGCCATTGAGGATGAATTCATTGAAATTCAAATTTTACTTGTCTTTCTTGCTGCCCGCTTCGCATGTGCGGGATGCTTCGGCCTGCAAGTAGAGAGTAAGTTGAATAGACTACAGCTTTCTGAGTGTGTGTGGAGTTTAGGAGGGCTTATGGGACAACAGTGGTAAGTGATAAGTCAGAATTGAGACCTTTCAAGTCGGAATGACTATTTTTCAATTTAAGTCTGAATTGCTAGGTAGGTGCTAATTAGGTGCAACTCTTCCTGGGCCTCTGAAATTTCAACATGACCACCAAATAAATCCCGAATAGAAAACTCTCTCTGCATTTAAATTTTCTTCGAGAGCTCGAGCAAGTAGTCATTATAACAATTCATTTGACTTTTGTTAAAGAATTGAAATTCATTGTTCAAAAAGTACAGTGTGATGTGTGATGCACTATAATACTATATTGCTTGCAGAGCACTTTTTTGGGGGTCGATTACTTCCAGTCCTCGTCTAGACCTCCATTGAAGAATCGGGTCGCAAAAACACATTGGGGAGGCCAAGGCCAACAGCCAAGAGAGTCAGAATGAGAGTGAGAGTGAGAGAGAAAAATATTTTTTTTAATAGCACGGGTTTTAATGGTGTCGGTTGGATAGCGACGCTCTCCTTGCTTCACCCGTGAATTGCATATATACTAGTTGAGCTGATTTAGTAAGAAATTATAAAAAAAAAATGATATTCGGACTTAGTGCACTCTTATGAAGTTCCTCGCTATTGCACATGTACGCATGTTTGGTGATGACCCGTCAATCCTTGATGGATACACAATGGCGATGATCAAAATTGCCTCATGGATTGGTTTAATATCACTTCTCTGCGCTACATATTCTATATTAAGAGCTGCTAGTATAGTCTCCAAATCTGTTAGAATAAAATGATATTCAGACTTAGTGCACTCTTATGAAGTTCCTCGCTATTGCACATGTACGCATGTTTGGTGATGACCCGTCAATCCTTGATGGATACACAATGGCGATGATCAAAATTGCCTCATGGATTGGTTTAATATCACTTCTCTGCGCTACATATTCTATATTAAGAGCTGCTAGTATAGTCTCCAAATCTGTTAGAATAATTTCCATAGAAGATAGCTTTTTCGTTAGACTATTTCTGTGGTCCATGTGTTTACTTTTATCTTTTCGGGCCGCACAGACGTTCGCATCCTTCGGATTTGCGACCTTGCTCGTGGTATTGGCTGCGTATTACTGCATAGGCCTGATATCAGTGTCTTCGCAGTGCGTGTTGGTTTGTGCGGCCGTAGAATATCTATGCTCTTCTTCGCCAATTGAACATGCTGAGAACATGATTGCAAACCGTGTTGGGTCGGGTGCTTCCTCAGTATCTGAACAAACTGTTCTTGAAGAAATTGACGATCATTTTGTTCAAGAAACTACATTTAGAGTGGAAGAAAATCTTGAAGAAGTAAGGAAAGTAGTTCGGCTTCCTAAGTATTGATTTAAATTAGGGTTTGTCACGACTATATATTTCAGCTTTTTATTCATCAATGAATCAATCAAGCATTTGCTTTTTTCTTCCTTGCAGGATTCTATGGCAAACCGATTGGACGACTTCTTCAATCTCACGTCACCATACTTCGAACAGATTGAAGAAATATGTGAACCAATGTCAGCGACATCAGAATACTGTCGATGGGCTTTATGTCTATCGATTATCGCAGTAGGTGGACATATAACAGGTCTAATCGAAATTTGCCAACGAACACATTGCGAGAACAGGCCCAAAAAAGTAGGGCATGGTGAAAAGCAAATAGTCATTTCGCCGTTTGAAGCAATTTAGGGGTCGTGGCAATTCCATTAGAAGGTAATGTGTCAGGAGCCTATATTACCAAAGCAACACACAGACCCCCTCCAACGTTGGATCAAACTTTAACTTTACATCACCGTTAATGCTATTCGTGAATTAGCTGTCATATGGTGCTTATTAAATCGTCGGAAAACCGGCCTCAGTTTAAAAAAAAATAGAACTGTCTCTTTCCTCTCATACTTATAGAACTGGCTTACATAGCTGTATATATGGCTCACGGTGTTCGTGAAGTAGGGCAAAATGGCATCATGAGAACACAGGAGCTTAAGTCTGCCTGCATTTTACGACTCACGCAGAGCTAGGAAACTTCTAGCTCACAGCTGCGCTGAGAAACACGGACCCAGTATTGAACAATACTGTAATCCCGTGCTAGTGCTAGCGCTTCCCATTCTCCGCCACCGCTTTGCTCTGTAGGAACTTCGTAGCAGCACGTTCAAGACTGACAGTCCATTCCGCACTACCTTCTGGTATCCCCTTGAGAAATCCTTTCGCTTCTAGCTTCTGGCTCCATTTCAACCAAAGGTCTGGCCACTTGGCACGTGCTTCAGCCAGCGCACTTCTTTTTGGTTGTTGAACTTCCAACGGCGCACTCGCGCGAGTAGCAGCAGAAGGAATTAAATTTTGGAAGCCGCTTCTGGCGCCGAAGTTTCCGCCAATGTTGCTGTTCTGGCCATGCATCATAGCTTGCAGAGCGGCACCAGACTCGGACATGGTGAGACTGCCTTCATCTAGCTTGTGCTGCGCGACATCGCCCAACAAGCCGTTGACGGCTGCTCGAGGTGCTTTGGCCAGCGCACCTCTGTTGTTCACGGCATGTGCACTGAGTGTTGACAAGTCGCCAGTTCCCGCGGCGCCCATGGCCTCCATCATTGCTTCAAGCTTCGAAGCTTGTTCTTCCATCTTGTTGCAGTGAAAGGAAAAATCATTTTAGTGTCCACTATATTTCCAAATTATCTTTGATTTACAAAAGTTTGAGGTTGAGGCGTGATACGAAAACCTTCTTCAGAAAGAAAGAGAACTTTCAATACGATCAATCGTATAGATTATCAAAGGTTCAATGCTTAACAAACCTCAATACGTTGCTGCCGTTGTCGCGCTGCCGCTGCGGCTGCATCCGCTTCTGCGTGCTCGGCTGCTTCTCTTGCGGCTAATGCGTCCAGGTACTCTTGCCGTTTCTGCCGCTGCTCGGGGGCCATGTTTGCTTCTTCCTCTGCACTTAACGCAGGAACTTCGACAGGAGCAGGACCAGAACCACTGGGTGCACTTGCTGGCAACGATGGCCGTTGCCCCATTAAAGGGTGGTTCCCGCCAAGTACTTCTTGTAAGATCCCAGCCTCGACCGCTGAACTGACACCTCCACCATCACTACCTGCATTTCTGCCGCCATCGTGACCATTCACGTGAGGCGCTTCGCTTTGAAGAATGCCCCAAAGGCGGTGCATCGCTTCCATGTTTGGGCCTTGGCCAGAGCCTGCCTGCAAACGTTTCGCTAATTCTTCAGGGCTTTCGTCCACATCTGTTTCAGAGTCAACAGGGCCTTCCTTGGACTCGCTTTGTGCAGCTTTGTCATCGTTGCCATACTCATGGGAAATCTCCCCAGCACCACCATTTTCTCCTCTGTGGTTGGATCCCAGAATCCTACGTTCCAGAACGGGCGACAAGGTTGACGTTTGGGCAGCGGGCTGCAAATGGTTACGACGGATGCTGCTGATAGCGTTATGGCCTGCACGGTTGCTGTCCTGTTCTTCTTTTGCTTGGCCCTTGGCTTCGGCAGCTTTCGGCAAGTGTAAAGCAACTGCTGCGGATACATCCATGGCTTCGCGCTTATGAACGTTGGAGTGAAGCTTTAAGTGTTGCATAGCTTTGAAAGTGCGCATACATAGAGGGCACTCAAAGACTTTGCTGCTTTCACTGCTTTCTCCCGCTGAAACATTCCCCGGTTTTTCATCAGTTTTCTCATCGCTGTTTCTGCTGCCACTACGCGCGTTGCTGCGACGGTAGCCACCATTGCCACTCTCTTTGGCTTCAGCGCTCGCGTCTAGAAGTCCCACTCGAGCAAATGCAGAGCGCAGGTCTGGTGGCACAGCCACCTCACCCTGTTCATCGCCTTCTGCGCTGTGTCCATGGTATGGCTGAGAAGCGGTGGCACCTTCGTCAGGCTCCGACAAATCAGCCAATTGCACCAGTGCTTTAAGGGACTGCTGTCGCCGGGACTCAGCTGCTCCTGGCTGGACATCTTGTTTCTTCGCATCTCTGCCACTATTGGAACTTCGACTGCTCGTGTTAGCCTTCAGATGTTGCTCCCTCAAGAGGTCATCCAGCAAGTCGTAGTCTGGACCCCCTTCCTCTGCGGCCAATGCAGCTGCTGCCCTGGCCAGTTCAATACGCCGAGCCTCTTCTGATTGATCTTCATCACCGCTGCCATCTTTATCATCAACAAAATCTGTGTCTTTAAAATCATTACCTGAATCTGTTGCTGCTGAGCGGCTGCCACCTACTCGTAATTGGCTGATGAGGTCGCGCCGCCCCTGCACTACTACCATGCCTTGGTGCAACTGGTTGGATGCGCCGCCATCGCTGACATTACCAGCACCATCATCTTCACTCCTACCACCAATGCTGCCACTACCGCTGTCATATGCACTGCCGTCATACTGTCCCCTTTCATCCGAAAGGGTGGGTAACCTGGGTGATGATTGGGCGAGCGCAATCGTTTGCTTTTCGAGAGCAGCGCTGTCGCTTCGCTCCTGTGCGCTCACAAAGGACGCCCGCGCAGCATCTGCTTCCTGAGCACGCGATGCTGCTCGTTGTCGTTGCGCAGCTAGCTCGCTAGCTGCTCCGTTGGCTTGGGCACGCGTAGCTTGCAGCGTGGCCATTAGTTCGGCGATTTCCGCGCGCCGCGCTTCGGTGGTGTATGAAGATGGCTGTTGCCTACTACGAAGCGTGTCCTCAGCAGAGGTTGACAAGGAAGCAGCGGGCTGCGTGACACGTGGCTTAATAAGAAGAACATTTGGCCCTTCTGCATGATTCAATGTCTGGTTTTGATTCTCCCTCGGTGATACGTAGTTTTCCTGTGTGTCTGCTCCTCTGACTTCCACCTTCGTCGGTGCCGGTGCTACTGTAGGCGTATTGCCGCTGACACTGGCTGCTTCAGTATTTGTTGCCGATGGCGTCAATTTCACTGGACTATGCCGCACAGTCGTATGGACTTTGACGGGTGATACATCGTTAGTGCTGCTTTTAGCCTCCGTTCGGGCCCGATCCCGCGCTGCGCGTTCTAAACGAATGATCTCCGCGCGCGTGGGTTCACGGGCCAGCCTCCTATTATCAGTGGATGCTGCTGCTGCAACCGTATTTGAAGCAATTTCCTGAGTTTCAGCCGTTGCTTCGGCGGCGTTTAATACTTCAAGACGATCTTTGATCCGCGCAGCCCGTTTTCGCCAGTCTTGAGCTTCATCCGGTACCGGCAGTTGCCAGAAAGGAACGTCGGCTTCATCACTCATCGGACCAGGAGGGTACGATCAATTGCTAGCTTTGCAGCAAATGCGAGCGAGCTCTTAAAGAATAGTATGACGCAGGAAAACTTTTGCACCTCGATCAATGTGCGTCCCTCGGAAGTCTAAGGACGGTTATACTTGTACCAAATACACTTCGAACGAGAAGCCAAAATAATCAGCCCACACTCGAGCTTGGTCCCCTTTCTTGTAAATAAAAGATTTCAGTTCTAATGAGAATCGTACTGCAATAATGGTGCGTTCATGTAAAGACGACTACTAGCCAGGTGCAGCGTGTTTCGAGGCGGACTCATTATTATTATTGTGTTCACCGTTTGTCCCACCGTCAGGCATCAATCAGTCAATCAGGCAGGTACAGTAGAAAATAATGTCGAATGTCGAATGTCGAAGGCCCTCTGTAGAACAGCTTATTTTGCAAAGTGGTTCTTTTTTTTTTGACCACCTGAATTTTTGGGACTCGAATGTTCTCTCTCGAGATTTTCAACAATTTTCAACCAATTTCAACTGCCGAAGCCCACCAACTGCCAT
>Ga0307931_1000953_pt1 | contig 19252 bp, 29 predicted proteins | sample OrgLakmetageno47_FD_201816 | JGI IMG/M metagenome (GOLD analysis project Ga0307931, IMG submission 201816) | Saline water microbial communities from Organic Lake, Antarctica - #47 | ecosystem: Environmental > Aquatic > Non-marine Saline and Alkaline > Saline | place: Antarctica: Organic Lake... | reverse complement strand
AGCTTCGCAAAGTTAGAGTAGAACTCGAAGCGTTTGAGACGAAAGCTTCGCAACCTTCGGACGATCGGACGAACTATGAAAAAAAAAAATCCAACGAATCCAAATTCTGAAGATCAGAATTGTTGACATACGTACGGACGGACAATTAAATCTTGTAGAGTCCTCCTACGGAGCTGAAGCTCCTAGAGGATATAAACGCTTCATGTAAATGAGTTTCATTGGGCACGCCAAGAAGCTAAGAGGTTTGCTGACATCATGATCTTGGCAGGTTTCTTTCGTACTGCCGGATTCCTAGTTGAAATTACTCCAGCAGGTGCCAACTCTTTCGCTATCACTTTCATTGAACCTAGCCCAACATGACATTTACCGCCAACGAATAGGCAGGTTTTCAGGTTACAAAACGACCGAAAATTTCTTCGGGTTCCCTTTTTTCGCATGATGACTTTCTGCTGCACCCCAAAAGAGTCAACGAGTCAACGAGCCGACGCTTCGCAACTCTCTTACCCCCGGGACAACCTACACGGCTCTCTCATCCTTTGATCATGTTTAAGAAGAAGCCAGCCGCTGATGCAGGTTGTACACTATGTTTGAGCTTCAGACATTGCCTGAAGTGCCTTCTTTTTGTCACAGTGTTGTATTATGTGTTGGCGTGGTAGACAGTGAAAGCTCCTCCCCATATCACCAATAACGCTAACATGACCTGGTCCACTGCTGCACGATTTTTCCGTGCTTTTTTTGCTTTACATGTGCATGACAATTATCCAGCTCCTCCGGCGGCCGCCAAGGCTAAGCGTGGTGTCATTCACAACCGCACGGACGAAGATTTCTCCAAATTTAACAAGGTGATGGGCCGGCTGTGGGTTTAGCTATGCCGGGAGTTTTTCGGAGAAAAGGAAGTGCTCTCACATATTCCCCCGCGCCATTTAGTGGCATATTCAGTACATTCACGTGAAATGATTTGCGCGTGCACATACATTCACGTATAAACGAGGAAGTCAGAAGCTCTATCATTGCACAACCCACACAGTGACAGCATTTTTCTTTCGCTTGGGGGCGAGGCTGCTCCATTTAAGGAGTTGAGATTCGGAAGAGCTCCTGCGTTTGTGGGGAATGTACACAGCTTTGAGCATTGGCAATTCTTGTACATGAGAGACTTCAATGATAATATGATGACCTCTAGTGAATGTGACATAAGTCTCTGGAAGGAATGTGAGTCATTGCTCATGCGGGAGAGCCGTGCGTGTGCATCTATTTTTGCTGAAGAGTTCCAAACAGTGCCGGTCCTTTTCTTGACATGCCTTCGCATGCACGCCTTGTGAAACCTTCTCCTTCATTCATAAACCTCCTCTCCCTGCTTTTGTCGTTGGTACGTATGGGCTCCCATCTCCACCACACACGCTCTCCCACCCACCCCCCCAACAGGTGATTGTGGAGAAGTCCGCGGCCGATCGCAAGGTCATTCAAGACACGCTTTCCGAGCACTACGTTTTCAGTGATCTAGCAGCGAAGACCATCTCCGATGTAGTGGACGGTGTGTGCCTCTTTCAACTCATCAAACATCATGTTGTTCTCACGTGTCTTTCACTTGGCTTGGCGCCACTAGTAGCTTTTGCGAAGTGTTCCCGTCCATCTTTAGTTACCTAAATTCTCCGCATCGACTCATCTTCTCTAACCCGTTAAGGCTTCGAAGCTCTGGCCCTCTTCTTCTTTTCCTCTCTTCCTTTTTCCCCCCATGGCCTGACTGGCTCTGTATCTGTCCTTTGCTGCTGCCTGCCCAGTGATGAAACCGTGCGACGTGTCGGATGGCACCGAAATCATCACCCAAGGCGACAACGGCGACCTGTTCTACGTGATGACCTCTGGCAAAGCCTACGTCGTGGTCGACGGTAACCAGGTTTGGCAATAATATGAATGTTCAGACTTGCACTGATGTCTTTCCTTTACCTTTTTTTTTTGACTTCCACTCCGTCTGTGTATCTTTTCCCAAATACGTGCCTCCTCGTTACTCTTGTGCCCAAACCCCTATGTATGCGTTTCCCTCCGTGGGCTTCTCCTCTTGTTCTCCTTTCCTTTCTTCCTGTCATCTCAACCATTCACCTCAACCCCACTAGGTGCACATGTACGACGGTTCCGCCGCCTTCGGTGAGCTGTCGCTCATGTACTCGGCTCCGCGGGCGGCCACCATCAAGGCCAACGGGAACTGCCGCCTCTTCACTCTGGACCTGCGCAGGTGATAGAAGAGTTGCATGCTAGCTTTGCTGTGTCTTTTACGTTCAATTTTCTTTGAAATTTCTTCTGATAGAGCCTGTTTTCTTGCCTCCATCATCAAATACTTCCCCTTTCCCCCCCTTCTCTTCCCCTGCCCTCGAATCTCAATTTCTATCCACCATCGTCATTCCCCTTCTTCCACTCTTTCCTCTCAGCTTTCGGTTCATTTTGTCCAAGACGGCAAGCAGCGGCTTGATGGCCAAATGCGACTTCGTGAAACGCGTGAAACTGCTCCAGGTCAGAGTTCTGACGAAGCTGAGAATGATGATGAGGATGCTGTGCTGTTTGGAATCTTTGCACTGTCTCTCTTCCGTGTGTTTCTTCTTGAATGAATTCTGTGCATGTTTCATCGAATAGGTGGTTACTTTTTTTGCGCCTGATTACCACGTATTTTCTTACCCTCACTCCATCTCTTCAATCGATGAATCTTACAGGCGCTCAACGATCAAATGGTGAACCAAGTGGCGTCCGCTCTAGTGGAAGAGTCTTTCACCGAGGGCCAGTACATCATCACCCAGGGCGAAGAGGGGGACAAGTTTTACATCATTGCGGAAGGCGCAGTGAAGTGCACCAGCACCAAAGAAGGCGGCGCCGAAATTGACCTGATTACCCTCAAGGTGCATGGTCATTTTTTGCTGTTCTTTTGCTTTTTTTTCGTATCTTTCCTGCGCGAGAGACTGATAAACGCACGTTATGTCATTAATGAGGCAGGTAAAAGATGATGTGTGATGTGTAGACGAGCAAGTCGTCATTGACATTATTTTTGCTGCATTGACTACTGTAATGTTACCCACATCCCAATCATCCTTCACCGGTTGCGATCCTCACTTTTTTCAAAATGTCTATTGTTTGCCTATCTTTGTATCACATTAGGACGGCGACTACTTCGGAGAAATGGCCCTCATGCTCAACGAGCTCCGGCACGCCAACTGCATCGCTGTGAACGGTAATTGAATACACATGTATATATGTGTGCTTTCCACCTTCTGCTTTTTTGGCGTGTATGTGATTTTTGCTTCGTCGAACCGTCCAATTGAATTCTCGATGTGCGTGTGAACTCATTTTTTTTCACCGATGTCCAAACTAAAGGTCCTGTCACGTGCTTCGTGCTGAGCCGCGACAACTTCATGCTCATCCTCGGAGGGATGGACAAGATTACCCAAACTTTGGCTCAACAAATGCGCATTCGGATTTTGAAGAGCGTGCCGCTGCTGGCCATGCTTACCGATGAGGAGCTCATTCAGGTGAGGAGAGAGGGGCGTGAAGAGATAACGAAAGAGAACAAGCAGAATGAAGAAGGGGCAAATACGAAGGAAAAAAAAATTAATTGTGTTCTTTCAGATGCCATCCCATAAGACGCATACTCTTGCTTGCCTGCTTGCATTCGCATACTTCATATTTGTCATTTATGACCACCCACACCCTTACACCCGTGCACATGTATATATATATATTAGGTGGCGAACAGCATGCGTGTGCAGTGCTTTGGGCCGGAGGAGTCGATCATTCGGGAGGGCGAAAAAGCCAAGCGGTTCTACATCATCAACGACGGAGAGGTCGCGGTCACCAAGAACAACAACGGCAAGGAAGTCGAGATCACCCGCCTCTCCAACCAAGAATACTTTGGCGAGCGGGCTCTCATCAAAGAAGAGCCGCGCAAGGCCACCATCAGCGCGGTAAGGATATTCTCAACAGTATCTTTTTTCTATTATATTGGTACAACAAGACTCATCTTGCCTGATCGGTAAGTAGATGCACATTTGTGCACGTATGTGTCAACGTGTTCGCGATCATGCGTGCGCGTGATACGGAACTATTGCTGCATTTCAATTGTATTCATCGCCGCCACCTTTGGACCTCTCTTCTTCTTCTTCTTCTCCTCCTCCATTTTACCTCCTTCTCCTGCTCTCTCTCTCAAAGGTGGGTGAAGTGGAATGCCTGGTCTTGGAGCGTGTGGCCTTCATGAAGCTCTTGTTGCCCTCGGCTGACCGCACCTTCGAAGAAGAAATGCTCAACCGCGAGGCCAAAGCATCAGGTAGCGCCCCCGCGGCTGCTGCCAAAGCACAAATCCCGTTCGAAGAGCTGACCCTGCTGGTGACCATCGGCACCGGCACCTTTGGTCGCGTGAAGCTAGTGCACCACAAGCCGAGCGACCGGGTAATGAAAGATGAAGAGGGTAATGAAAGATGAAGAGGGTGATGAAAGATGAAGAGGGTGATGAAAGATGAAGAGGGTGATGAAATGAGGATATTGATGACGATGAGATGTGCTTTTCACCTTCTGCTTTTCTGCAGTGTTACTGTAAGCAGGAAGAGTCAGACGTAAGAGTTGGTACCAATTGAAGAGACTTGCTTGTTCTTGATGCTAATGTGGTTGTTATCGTCAGTTCTTGCTCTCTTGTCTTGTTTGAGGAGGAGTTACACCTATTTAATATATATACTTTTATTCTACGTCACCATCTCTTCTTTTTAGGTGTGCGCGCTGAAAGCAATGACCAAAGCGCAAATCATTTCGAGCCACCAGGAGCGGAACATCATGAACGAAAAGAACATCCTCGCCGAATGCACCCACCCCTTCGTGCTCGAACAAATCTGCACTTACCAGGTACGCATGCTTTACATGTACATGTGCTTGCATCCATTATGTGCTCCCGTGCGCGTAGAGACCGTAACTTTACTCTTTTGTGCTTCCATGATTTCTAAGACTTCTTCTTCTTCTCCTCCTCCTTCTTATCCTTCTCACAACTAGAATAAAGACGAGCTCTTCATTTTGATGGAGATCGTGCAAGGTGGGGAATTGTGGACGTATATTTACGAGAAAACCAGCCTGCTCCCACGCTCCAAGGCAGGGGGTTTCAACGTCAAGGAAGCGCAGTTTTACTCCGGGTAAAAAAAAATAAAACGCTCAAACCTATCTATTATTACGGAAATATAGGATGAAAAAGGCACTTTGAATTATCAGAGCCAACACGTCAAACTTTCCTTGTTTGAACCCACATTCACACCCGCCTTCATATTTTCTGTTTTATATTACATTAGGTGCGTGATTTCGGCCTTCAAGTACATCCACAGCCTGGGCGTGGCGTACCGCGATCTCAAGCCGGAAAACCTCCTGATGGACTCCGAGGGGTACCTCAAGGTGAAGGATTGATGGATTGAATGATTACTTGGCGTAATGATTTGAACCTCCCTAGGATATGCTTGTGTTATCCTTTGGAAGTACAATTTCATTTTCTTGACTCCTCATCCCCTCGCCCTACTGACGTCTCAACCCACTCTCACCAATCATCAACGCAGGTGATTGACTTCGGGTTTGCGAAGCACATTCCGTTCAACAAAAACGGCCGCCCTCAGGCCAAGTCCTTCACCCTCTGTGGCACCCCCGAGTACCTGAGCCCAGAACTGGTGCTCTCCAAGGGCCACGATAAGTCGGCGGATTACTGGTAAGAAACATAACATGAATGAAGGAAGATACTGGAGAGATGAGTGCAGAGGCAGAGAAATAATGATCTCTGTTATTGTTTAAACTTACAGTAATGCATGAGACCAGTGTACATGTGTGCTTTCTTTATCTCGTGTCACTCAAATCCTCTCTCTTTCTCTCTATTTGCGGCATTGTGCCCATACTGTCTGCGTTGTTCTTGTCATTCCCACCGTCACCACTATATCAGGGCGCTCGGCTGCTTGGTGTACGAACTGCTGGTGGGGCACACTCCATTTCAGCACGACAACCAGCAGGAGATCTTCAAGCGCATCATCCAGTCCACCCGCTACTTGCACTTTCCCAAAGCCGTCGACAGCGGCGCGGTGGACATTGTCACCAAGCTTCTGGCTGCGAACCCGGCCTACCGCCTGGGAAACCTCCAGGTGATCCTGATCGTAGGATATAGAATAGTGTAGAATGACAATGAAACAATCTTAGGACAGGATCGAATAGGATCGAAGACAATTCATTTTCATGCCCATTTGTGTTCTGCCTCCATTCTATTTTTGTTTTGCGTCAACTCATCTTCGCGTCTATTTTTCCATATATATTAGGGCGGCGCGGACGACATCATGAACCACGTGTGGTTTAAGAAAGCCAAGTTTGACTGGACCGCTCTTTACAACAAGAAGATCAAGGCCCCGTACGTACCTTCATAAATCTTTGCATGTGCCCGCTAACCCTGTCCCTTCCTGTGCATACCGCTTGTTGAAGCCTTAACACTTTTATTTTTAAGCACCAATTTTCAAAATTTTACACCTTCATTTTGCCGAGGTTACCTTCCATTAATGCTAGTCTGATTTGTCAGTGTTTCTTACACCTTTCTCTCTCCCTTCTTGCTATCAGATACTGCCCGAAGATCAAGGACCCTCTCGACACTTCTCACTTCGATGCTTACCCCGATGACGCGCACATTCCGCCGTACACCGGCCGTCAAGACGTGTTCGAAGGCTTCTAAAAGATGAGAGGAGGTGGTGATGAAGAAGCATTACAATAGACAAAAGAAACCCGCCGCATATCAGCAGGAGGCGACAGTTCTCTGAAGCGCTGAACCGTAGAAAAAAACTGCTTGAAAAATCTTGGATTTGGGGAGTGCCAACGGAGTGTAAAAATTTTGAACTTTGAAGAGAAGGGCTCCTCTTCTGTACTCTGGAGGTGCCTTCGAGGGCACAACAGGTCCTGCTTTTGCGCTTGAACGCACTCGTTTCTCCATATAGCCATAGCTTCCTGAGCTACGTATAGTAGGCGAAATATGAATCGGTTTGTTATAAATCCCAGAACCCGAGATGCAAATGGCGAATGGGAATGGAAGAGAAATACTTTCCACAAGTATCTCGAAATTTATTACGATGGTTCATATGCATCATCATATGGACCTGACATTCCATATAGAATATGGACCATCGCGTTTTAAGACCATTGCTTAATAACTGAATATGGAGTTCGTCTCGTAATCCGAACGCCACTCAGAAGACAAAAAGGTGGCCATAAAACAAACATGAACAGACATGCCCGTATTCTTGCTTGACAATAGACAGAAGGTTTCTTCGTTGTGCTTCATCAGTTCATATTTTTGTGTATATGTGCAAGTTAAACTTCAGAAACGCTTTTCCTCTTTCCTTTATCACATGCACGCCTTCATCATCACAGGCGAGGCCTGGCGCAAATGGCGTCCAAATGACTCGACCAACTCAGAGGTGGGGTGGGGACGTCTTCCCACCCGTTTTTCAACACCCATAAACCTAACTTCGCCAAACCATCCGATTTCGTGTCGGGGCTCTGGTTCTGCGTCATGGCCACGTTGCCTACTTGCCGGCAGTGCACCACAATTTCGCTGCCTGACATGGCTCCTGGCTCGCACCCGAACCGCCTCGCAATGTTGTTGGGGAGCAGCACCACTTGCATGGGGGGTTTCAGCACAGACCCGACGATCACTTCTCGAAAGGCGCTCCGCAAGAAGGGGTTTTTGTTCCAGGTTAAGTGCAGCCCGTACCTAGGAGGAACAAGTATGCAGAAATGCCGTTTAAAATGTAGGCGCACCCATACCCACATCGGATTGAATGCATGCAGGGGAGGGCCGTTAGGAAGATAAAAATTTAAGGCTGGAAGAGTTGCGTCCTAGCAGTATACACACGAAACGATTTTGGATGAAGACTAGCACAAGCACACCAAATCATGCGCGCAATTATGTGTTCGTTTTAACACAAACACTTACTTGAGCACGAGGTTAAACGCCCTCTGGTCATCTTTCACGTCTATCAGCCTCTTGATGAAGCGAGGCAAGAACTCGAGCGTGGAGGGAGTCGAGCGAATGTACACGTAGCCCATGCAAAGCAACCAATCAGGCTCTGGAGAACCTCTTGACGCGATGATGTCGACCTAAGTAAGATGTAGAATATCCGAAGAAGGAAGCGGGGTTCGATAAATGAAGGACAATTAAAGGAAAAGCGAAAAACATGGACAATTGTCGCGTTGTCGCACTGTGAAAACAAAATATACAGCTATGGTTTTAGAAGCATCATCCAACCTAGCCTAGTACTACCAACATCATAATACCTGCAAGTTCAAAATCGCCGAAGGGTCGCCAATCCACACCGCATCGGCATCGCTGTGCAACACGTCGAACCCGTGCTTCACCACCTGCGTAAAAGAATAGAATAGAATATGCTTGAATATAGGATGCCGAATAGAATGAGTACACAAGAGGAAAATGAGAAACGAAGAGACACACGGGAATTTTCTGTATGTCCAAAATCATCCTTGCTAACAAATTAATCGTCCTTCCATGCATTTAGTAAGGTACCTCGGACATGAGTCGCCACCGGTTGAGCCACAGCTGCTGGTGAAACAAATGGCCCACTTGAGTGCCTTTGATGCGAAAATGAAACACTGGGGCCTTGATTTTTACCAGCTTCTCATAAAGCGGGTCATCGGCGGCGAAAATAATGTAATTCGTGAACCCAATGTGCTCGAGACGGCATACCTTTAAAAATAGGCATAGACATTCGAATGAGCACCGGGGCAGGTTGAAGAAGAGAAGAAAAACAAGCAATGATAGTTCTTTGCAAAAGTACGAATGCAAATTGGGGTATTATTTGAATCATCCCGAACAGATGGAGGTCGGAATAACAATAACAGAAACAAAACGAAAGAGGTTTAAAAATTTGCGTGGTCATGCTTTGAATGAAATTCTTGCTTACCCAGTTCAGAAGCACATCAATCCAATTTTCCGACGCCATCACAAACACAATGCGATTGCTTTTCGCTCGTGCCCGCACCTTCAGGAATAAGAAAAAGAAGAACAAAGATGATTCGGAAAAAAATGTGCAGTTCAAAGTACACGAATAGGAAAAACATCGTGCGGTATTGTGTCCTTCATTTAGCTACTGTGTAATTTTCAACAAACCATCATTTCAGATGAATCGAGGCAAATTCCTTACCATAACCATGAGGTTTTCCACTAGACTCTTCCAGTCATCTTGCGACGAGCCACTTCCAGCGACCGTCTCCCATCCAACTACACTTCCGTCACAGCCGCCTCCCCTTGGGTCACACTCTTCCGTGCCGTTGCCACTGCTGCTGCTGCCACTGCTAGGAGACACCAGTGCAGTGCTCGAGCTACTAGAGCTGCCAGCGCCCATGCTTTTGCCAGGGCTCAATTCGGGGAACCTCGACCGAAACCACGCCGTCAGAGAGGGCGCGTCTTTGTAAGCCCTCGCCCGGTCCTCCAGGGACGGTTTACGGTCCAAATAATCAGGGTTCAGCAAGGTGTCGGCGGTGGAAGCTCCGTGGAAATTGCCCACGTCCCTGTAAAGTTGTGCATATAAGTACATTACATGTACGTATCACATGAGGAACACATCAGGGGTATACTGCAAAGTACAATACACGAATAAAAAGTCAAGAATAATGGGGAGGAGGAAGGTAAATTAGAACAAAGCATGAGAAAGAAACATCAAAATTAGCCCCTACGAATCGTTCCCTTTCGTTAGTTCGCTTCACAGTTTTGCACAATTCTCTTACCAGTACGCCATGTGATATTGCCGGCACCACACAGACGCATGTCGGCTGAATGCGGTGATGTCTTTCAGAGATCGCTTGAATTCAAACATCGTAGCAACTTCGTCTCGGCTGAACCCCACCCCTTGCAACTTCTGGGCCAAAACGGGCCGATTGAGTACCATTTCCTCGTACAGAATCACCTGCTTAGTTATGTATCGTGGAAGTAGTGCAATATTAAATATGGCATGCGGTTCTCTTCACATGAAAATAAACAAAAAAAGATAAGTACAAACCAGTGCAAGATCGGGCAAGTAATGCATTTCACCTTAATTCGTACACTAGGAGGATCCTATGAACAACAAAATAGTACTGGCTTATGCACTTTTGTGCTATCATACAACCTTAATACTATGCTCCTACAGACCTCATCAAACAGTTTCTCCCGTCGCTTGTACGCATCCTCGAGCGCTTTGAATTTGTCGTCTAGATTCCCTGCAACTCCAGCATAAAACTTCTTCTTGAGGGACGCTAAATTGTGCTCAGGATGACGCACAAACAGCAACTTGATGTCGGGCTGAAAAGCTTCGATATACTGGTCCACCTATGTAAAAGATAAAGAAATGTTTGATGAGAACGAGAAATGAGTTCTTCAATGTCGCTACAGTTGCGTAATAATAGCAACTTCCATGAAATTTGCTGCATATTGAGGATAAGTAGTGAGAAGATGGTAATGCACGCCCTAAAGATAATATCAGCAACTATACAGCAGCAAATACCGAACGCACACATGACAGCAAAACAATGATGTGATCTAATGTAGTATACAAGTAAAAGCCCACCGTGTAATTGGTGTTCACAGTGCCTTTCAAGAAGACATATGGGCTCACGGATAGGTCAAATCCCTCCGGAGTAGGGGCGGGGCGGCCCACATACCTAATGTAGTAAGATACACAAAAATAGGATTAGGAGAGATGAAGCACGCAAGCGCTTATGAGTCAAAGTTTAAGTAACGGTGTCTTCTCCCTAATCTCTAATACATCATCATATCACAATATTCTTACAGGTCGATGATGCCCACACTCTTGGCCAGCTGAGCCAACAAGTAAAGAAAGGTAGAAGCTCCGCTGCTCTGCATTCCATACACGAACACTCTCTTCCCGCTTCGCGCACACAAGGATGGCCAGTGCTGTTTGTACCACCCGTACAGCATCGGGCTCGCCAGCATGGCTTTGGTGTGCTCTTGTTGGGTCGGGAACTGTTTGTGTAAGGAGTAGATGGCATGGTAATTCTCACAAGAACTTGAAGGGTGAAAGTAGAATTCAGAACGGTCATAGATCAGCTAAAAAGACGAAGCCCACAGTGGTAGACGAGTGAACAAATGAAAGATAAGACCATATTCTCTTTTTTTCTCCGGCTGCGAACGTTTGTAATGCATTTTCTTTTGAACAAAGGTATGCATGCACAAAGAATCACACCCACAATCATTCTCACTCACTTGTTCTACATGGGCGTCGCTCAGTTCAAAGCCCACCCCCATGCGAGCTCTTTTGGTGGCACTGAGCTCCCAAGATGAGCCCGCACTGCGCTTGCACCACAGACACGACTTCATTGCGTGGCTGCGGATCTGATGGCGATAATAACAATTAAAATTCGGGAATCAAGAACCAAAGTGACATAAAATAGATGATTGGCCATAAATATATATAAATAAAACACATTCACATTCTTTATACGATCTAAGAATAATAATGAAAATAAAATAAAAAAAACGTATACATTTATGAATAATCTCCTCACCTCATCGGCGGAGCGGCTAAACTTGTACATCGCGTTCACTTGCGCTACCGTAAAACCCAGGGTTATCAGCTTCTCATACAGGGGGGAGCCAGGTTGGCCCCTACCCGGCGCGAAGGTCAACTCTTCGTAGGTGACATTCGCATCAAACCCATATGCCAACTGGTTCACGTAGGCATCTTCCATCATTCGCAACTTCGCATCGGCAGTGCCCGTGCCCAGCTTGTGCAATCCCGACGCTTCTCGGCGTCTTAAATTAGAGAGGGCATGGGCAGGGTGCCGCAGGAACAAAATTTTCACGTGCGGTTGGAAGGTCTCGAAAATTTGAGGAATTTTGAATTTATTGCTGGCGACCGTCTGTGAAGGAAGAAAAGGAAGAAATGTGCATTGAGAGAGGAGAATAATCTAGGCTGGTATCAACGACAAAAGAAAGAGAAGAAGAACACAAAAACAATATTTGTACGGAAATTCATTCACACGCAGGAAGGAAGAAAGAGTAAACATAAAAGTCAAAAAAAAAGGGAGGAACTCTTCAAAGACATATGCCCAACCTTGAAGAACACGTCAGTGGTCGGAGCGACCCCGAGTTCCGCAGCCGTCGGCACCGATTTCGCCGCCCAAAGGTCCAAAATGCCGACGCTGCCTCCTAATTGGCTGAGCAGATGGGTGAAAATGGTGCCTCCCGAAGCTATGCGTCGGTAAATTCATACATTTCAAATAAAAAGAAATGAAAAGAACTGAATAACAAGGCACATGATAGGATCGAAACATCACAGGTATCGGATGCGTCGTTCGAGTATTTATTACCCTGCAGTGAATACACAAGAAAACGGCGGCCGCGACCTCGGCTCAATTCCGGAAATCGCTCTTCAAACAGCTGGAGCACACCAAAAATTGACGATGAGGACAGCAGCACACGTGGGAAGAAGCAAAGAAAAGCAACGATGACGACAAAAATCAGTGAGAGTGCATGCATATAATTCTTAGCACAGGCTGGAATGCTACTTCATTAGCCCATAATTTCATACACTGCACACATAACGCTTGGCATTCATTCATTGTAGTTTGCGATTGTTTTGATCTCATTGGCGCTCGTTCCTATTGCCTACCTGCACGAGAGTTGGGCTTGTTGCAGAGGCAACTTCGAAATCAAGCTGCGACGGCGGTAATGCCTCCTTCAAAATGTCGACTCGAAGCATGATACTATTACTTTCCGCTAATCCTGTTGCAGCTCCATCGCTGCTGCCGCTGCTGCTGTCTTTTGGTGCATTTTTTCCATTCATGCCACCCCCAGCACCACTAGCACCACTAGTGGTGGTTGTCTTACTCGGCGGACCAGTACGGTAGTAAGGCAGTTGCGCGTCCCAGCTCTTCTCATAGTGGTCTTTCGCCCACCCAGAGTGTTGTAAAGTGTACTCAAGCACATCGTGGGGAGTTCGGTCGAAGCGAAATAACTGAAAATTGCAAATATGTGTTCACAGTAGAGGTGTGCATAGGAAGAGTAAATTAGAAGAGAGATGAAACAGATCAAGGAATGCTCAAAGTGCGAGGAGAAAGGGCAGGGTGCCAACGTAATTTCTAGTAATTTAGCTTTAAACCATAAATTGACACTCACTGTTCACAGGGCTTAGTAACAAAAGACGAAGTGCCCAATTCCTTTATGTAGGTAAAAATATAATATTTCCATGCTGTCTCCTAACCTTCCGTGGGTCAACATCCCCCAATCCAGCGCCTCGCAGTTGAGTGCCAATTTTGTCGTGGTTAAGAACCAAATCCTCGTACAAAACCACCTTTTGAAGTTGACAAAGAAGAAAAGAAGGAAAGCCAAGTAATCATACGACACACTCCTACAACGTACATGAGATGATGTCCTTACCTCCCTTCACATGATTAATTTCTTATACGCCTTTTGGTAAATCTCCTTACCTCGGTAAATAATGGCGTCTGCATATGAGTTGTATGTGCTAGCTCTGCAACGGACAATTGAGCGCTCGCTTTTGCTTTTAAGAACTGGTCGCCAGGTGATGTCGAAGCCTGAGTAGATACATGTAAAGGAGATAACACGAATCATCAAAGAAGAAAGATGATTTAGCATTTCAAGCTAAAATTGCACCATAATATACGCTCTCCTTGCGTATTTCGTTTTGTTTACTCCAGTGTGCAACTGTACGCACAGTGAATAGACCTTGATGCTGTGATATCACTGCACCATACCTGAGGACAAAGCGAGCCATGGTGCCTCGCAGGGTGCCGCAGCACTGAAAAGGACACGTCAGGCTGAAAGGCGGCAATCGCTGCGCGCACCCACGCTACATGTGCGCACAGACCAGAGGAATTACTTGCCTGGCATCCTGCATGTGATGATGAACTGTGGCGCCCTATTTTACTACCACTACCATTGCCACTGCTGCTGCTGCTGCTGCTAATTTTGCCTTTGTTGCTTTGTCCGCCACTGTGAGCAGATGTGCCGTTCATCATTCCGGCACGAACGATACTACCGCCCACCGGATTACCGTTGCCATTACTGCTACCACTCTTTTGACCGCTGCCAACACGAATCGTTCCGTTGATTCCAAGCAACTTCCGGCGCAGCGTACTTCCTAAAGTGGAACCACTGCTCGAAGTTGTCTTCACGGGACTAGTGGCAGAAATTTCTTTTTCGAAGAGCTTGTCTTGAAACAGTGGCACACATATGACCACATCAATCGCATCGAACGCTAAGGCTTTCAATTGACCATTCGAAGGATCTACAGCACGCATCAAAGCAGCTGAAACGGCCAAAGCACTCCCCTTTTGTTGTCCACGCCTGATGCGCATTTCGTTCTCTGGTGCGCTCTCCGATGAGGGTGACGATGACATCAATGTTCGCCTCGCATTCGAAAATGTGTCGCTCTTGCTATGCCTTTCATGACCGTTCCCTACACTGCCACTGCTGCTGCTGCTAGTTCTATCAATGATGCTACCGACTGACGCTCTCCCAAGCTTGAGGTCGTTCGATCTTGGCACTGGAGCACCTTGGTACACACGGGGCATGGTTACAGCAGAAGGGCGTTGCGCGAGCAAGAAACTGAACAAACTAGCTCCAGAGCGCGGTAGGCCAAAGACCATGATGCGCTTCCCCAAACTTTGATCATTCAAGGACGCATGGGCTTTAAGCTGGTTGTAAAATTGAAATTGCGCTGGCATCAGAGCTGAGGCTGAACCAAAGAGTTGTTTGGAGACCTTCATTCCAAAGTAAGGGGGTGTACATTCAAAGGAGAGGTGAAAGAGAGATGGTGGATAAGCCAATAGAACAACAATTTCTTCAGTGGTGAGGTATCACACAAGCGCATTTCAAACCTTCTGAAAGATAAACCCACACATATGCACACCACCAATTCTCACCTTTCGATGCACTCCTTTTACAACACCCGCCCATCTCGGATCATTTGCGCCTGCGACATCACCAGCAGTCTTCCCATGCCCTTTCAATGATATAGGGCCTCCTCCTGGCACTGAAAAGGTCTTGGTGGAGGCCAGGTGTTCGAATTTAAGAGTGGCAAGTTTCGTCGAAGCGGAGCCCCAGGATTTCTTGTGCGTTGCGCTGCACCACCCACACTGGTTCAGGGTCCAGGACGACAACTCTTCGTAAGTTCGTGGGAAACGCAACCAAGCATTGACTTGTTCTAGCTTCAATGAGGATGGCGATGATGCGGAAGATGAGGGTGACGCAACCTCTGCAGGATCGACCAACAGCCGCTGCCACAAGCGCCGCAGAGAAGGGTGCGATAAGCCAGTTCTATCAGTCTCTGATTGAGTTTGGCCATTAGCCGTTTGATGAGCGCTGTCCGTGGTTCCTGAACTTTCTTCTTCTATCAAGAGTGTGCGCCGATGCCCTTGCGCCCATTCTTCAGCAGTCGCTGCAGCATGGTTTGTAGCCGTTGGTTTATCTGATTTGGACTGTGAATTTCCTCCTTGCTTGGCGTTGACCAATGGTGGCGAGTGGGTGGCAAGAGAATCAATGCCAAGGGCTAAATCTTCGTACAACACCACCTGTGATTGTTTGACGAGAGCAAGGCAGGGAGCATGAAAGATTATATAGGTCTTCATGATATGTGGGCCGGTATAATACGGTATTATATTTTGTTTCTTACCTCGTCAAACAGCCTTCTTTGCCCTCGTCCTAATGACGAGGCTGATCCGGTGAAGAAGGATTGGGTGAACACAGCTTCGAGCGCCGCTGCTTTGTCCTCTAATTTGCCACCCAAATCGCGGGACGTCTGTGGTAAAGATGAGACGGGATGGTGTCAATACGTTATTTACAAAATAAAATAAGTCGGAAGAAGTGAGGACGTGGGAGAGCGGGTCTAAGAATTAGCTCATGAATTGCACACTGTAAGATGTGCTAGTGTTGGTATGTACCAGACAAGACTATCTTAAGCGTCCACATTTCATGCACACGTGTATGCTCATAAGGAAAGCAAGAGCCCACCTTGGAGTGAAGCGAAGCAAAATTAACAGCAGGATGCCTCAACACAAGGACGCAGAGATGAGGTTGAAAGAGGTCCAAAGCACTTTTCAACTCGCTGAGTACATGTGCACCCGCCTCAGTAACTCCACCCGCGCCATCTTCGTTGTCACCGCCAGGCGTCGATACAGTCATCTTGAAACGGAGAAATTGATTGCGAAACCGGGGAATAAAAGTGAGAATAGGAGGATGAGAGAGCTAAAATAGTGTGAGCGGTAATGTATTTTATTCAATCCAAATATAGACTCGTTTTTGGTATCTCCAGTATGCAACTTAGAACGCTAGCGACTGTGAGGGAGAGTGGGTGTTAAACAACAACAACTACTAGTATATCACCTTGATAATCACATCGGTTGCGCTTGCTTTCAGCTTGGTATCATCAGAAGTTGGCAATTTTTTGCCGCTTTTCAAATCCAATATTGCAACTGCACCAGGCCGCTGACGAAATATGAAGAAGCAATGGAAAAGTGAAGTTATAGAATAAAGAATGTAATAGTATTTCTTGTTTGTTTTGTTTTTGGCAATGCTGGAGTATTCAAGTACACGCGTATAAAGTACCTCTAATACCGACCGAACATGTTTTAGAATTATAATTGTTTCGTCCTTCAATATTTATCACTCTTCCCCTCCTCTATTCTTTGTCTCTTCTCACCTGGGCAAGCGCATAGGCCACTAAAGCTGCGCCGCTGCTCTGTAAACCGTACACCAAGATACGCTTGCCGTCACCAGAAGGCCTTTGTTGATTGGTGGAAATAGTTTTGCCATCTGCAGGCTTTTGCTGATGCTTGGTTGAAATTACCGTTGCCTGCTGCGTCAGCGCAGGATACACTGCTTGGTAGTGAGACAATAGAGTAGGGCACCATTGTTGCGCTTTTTCGAACCATTTCTCGTTCAATGGAGCCGCCAGCACCCTGTGCACAACATGAAACCATTGCATGAACATACACGCATACATGAGGGCAGGCCTAAGATTTTCCCACCCATACCAAGATAGGCGTACAAACGTACGAACGCTTTTTTTGTGTAAGTGGATGGGATGTTGTTTAAAAACAAGCTATGAACGACGAACCTATTGGAGTCTAAGGCAAATTTCCGAGGCCCTCCAGACGGCGGTGGCAGATGCCACTGCGACTGCCAAGCGTGCCTGCTGCTGCTTGCGCTAGCATTACTACCACCACTCGTGCTAGGAGGGAGAAGCGGATGAAGAGGCGGCCCAAATCGCTTGGTTGGAAATTCCCACAAGTGTCCGCGGTGCTCTTTGGCCCACTGTATGTTGGTGAGTATATTTTCACGCGCACACATACAACAGAAAAATAAGATACAGATTATGTACAGTTTAAAAAAAACAGTTGAGAGACTCAAAGACGAGCGAAAACAGAAAACAGAAGGAGAGCAGGCGTCTAAAGAGAGCAGTAGAGCATTGTGAACGGGCAATCAATATCCAAAAAATAAAAGAAGAAGGTTATAAAGGGTCTTATAACTGACTTTGCAATGGCGAACGGTAAAGTCCACGAGCAATTCAGCTTGTCTTGGGAAAGCGTACAGGGTGTCAATGAGTGAAGGTGCATAGCCGAGGCATTCGAGTTTGTGGGCCTGATGAAGAGTTGCAACAAGAGGAGAAGGCGGTCTAAGTCGTAACTTTCGCAAACCAGGAATTGCTTGAGCAGATTGGTGATTTATAACTGCGGTTATGTCAAGGCTGTCAAATGATTTGACCTACGTAGCTCAAAGGAAATGAAATCTCCTAAGTACCGTTAAGCTGTGATTGGTGAGAAGTTCTTCCCACGAAATGACGGCATCCACCATAGTACTCGCATCGTCAACTTCCAAATCGACTGAGGAGCCACCATTGCTAATGCGTATGCTGCCGCCAATACTACTGCTACTGCTACTGCTGCTACTGCTGCTATGCCTCAACGGCTGTGAAATCAAGAGTGACGCAAAGAGCAGCTCTAGACTTTTCGCTTTGTCTTCGATGGAACCAGCCCGAGTAGCAACAACGGCCCCGCGAGAAGAGAGAGAGGCCAAGCCAGCTGCGGGGTGGCGAGTCACCAGCACCTTTTAGAAGCGTATATTAGAGCAAAGAGGTTCAAAAAGGTGGTGAAATTGATCGAGGCATTGAAGGGGTTGCTGCGTGAGTTAAAAGAGGTAACAAAGATCAGAAGAGAAAAATAAAGGGAAATGAGCAAACATGAAAAAAAAAATGGGTGAAAAGGAAACGCCAATTCAACTACAAGAAAAAAAACAGCGTCAGAAGCATGTATTTCGCACTGCCTTCTTTACCGTGAAATGCGGTTTGAACTTCTTCACCAGCGAGGTTAAGTTTTGGCGATTGTTTACGAAGGCCTGCGAGGGCAAGGAAAAGGAAAAACAGAGTCAGTAAAAATCCGGTGTAGAGGCAATCAAGCTAAATTCAAGAAGCACATTCAAAGAAATGCAACAAAAATGTGCTACCACATTTGCCCTCCATGCACCTGCAGAACCACCGACGGCACTTCTTGTTCGCCCTCCGGAACAGTGAGCTTCAGGTCCGAGGGGGCAGGCGCCGCGCGGCCCGCCTAATATAGTATATACAAGTATGGAGCAGTACACTAATGCACCAACAAGCACGTCATGAAAGGAGAAAATTGACGATGAGTTTGAAAGATAAAAAAGAGACCAGCGCGGTGCATATGTAAAGACGACTAAATGGGCAAATATCTCCATTGTCACAAATACCACAAACCTGAAGCGACGCCAGCAGAATGGTGTTCGGTGCTTGGGCTAACAAGTAAGCGACAATCGAAGCTCCTGAGCCCTGCATCCCGTACACCAAGACGCGATTGGCGCGCGTGGAGCTCCAAGAATTGTCGTTAGCGTTGTTATTGTTGTTGATGCACCACCGAGGTGCATACACGACTGAGGTGATGGGTAAGGACGACGACGAGGACGATGATGACGGCAATGAAGATGCTTGATCCACCTCTTTAGGCGACGTCATTGCTGCAGGTGGTGCATGTTGCACAGGGACAGGCTTTGAAGAGGGAGAGAAAGCGTGAGATGAAGGTGGAGGAGTAGCCACCGATACTACTGCCGTACTGATTGAATCCCTCGGCTGTTTTTCAGGAGCATCTGCTGCCGCTGTTGATGATGAAGAAGTAGATTCTGATGGCGTTCCAATAATCGGTGCCACTGCTACTGCAGGAGCGTCCGGAGGAA
>Ga0307931_1000951_pt1 | contig 19264 bp, 25 predicted proteins | sample OrgLakmetageno47_FD_201816 | JGI IMG/M metagenome (GOLD analysis project Ga0307931, IMG submission 201816) | Saline water microbial communities from Organic Lake, Antarctica - #47 | ecosystem: Environmental > Aquatic > Non-marine Saline and Alkaline > Saline | place: Antarctica: Organic Lake... | reverse complement strand
AAAAAAAATTTTTCGCCCCCGCGCTGACGCGTCAGGGGTCAGGGGGCCATCGCTCCGGTGCCAACTAACTTTCAGGGCGGTTTTACCGCCCTGCTACCGCCATATATAGCTCCATGTAATTGATAAATCAGGAGATAGGAGTATAGCTTTGCCTACATGCTAAAGGCCCGAGAAGTCCAGTTACTCAGGCACTATATTGCCTAAGCACCAAGTCTAGTCTAGTCTTGTCAAGCCCCGTCTTTAAATATACAGATGTTGTGGCGTTCGAGAGAAAAACTGAATTAAATTAGACATATACATTACAAGTCACAATGCGCCTCTCTCAAGTGACGCCACCCGAAGGAGCTACTTCACTGCCATCACACTTCCCTGTCTTATCGCCCCTGTTTGATGTTCGACCAGTCCATGATTTCGTTTCCTGCAGCGTCCTTGCTGTTCCCCGAGAACAGGCCCTTTTTCTTGCCGGAGGTCTCAATTTTGAGGGTGTCCGACCCGGGTTTGAGCTTCGGCACGGGTCCAATGGTGTAGTACGCTTCTTCGCTCTCCTGGGTGTGAGCCAGCACCTTCTTCAGCTCGTCGAGGCCGATGTACCCGTCGTGGTCGGGGTCCAGCCTCTTCAACATCATCTCAAGCTCTGCGTGGCCCATTTCTATGCCCACATCAGCCAGTAACTTCGCCAGCTCGTGTCGGTCTAAAACACCGTCAACACCGGCGTACCTGACAGGAGGAAGCAACACATTCATATGAAAGGCGAGGAGGAAGGAGAGTCATCAGAAATAAATAATGTACAGAACACGTATATTCGATATCATTACCGCTGCAGCGGAGGTGACAATCAACTAGGCACTCAAGAGAAACAAGTAGCATATTACGAAACCTCTCAATCTGTTCTAATGATGTCTCACTTTTTGAACGCGGCCTCCATGGCTCTGTTGTCGGTGAAAACGTGAGAAAGTTCACTCAAATGCTTTGAGGTCATGTGGTAGATCACCAGCATGGTCACTCCAATGCAGAACATGTAATACCCGAACGCAGTCATGAACCCCCCCAAGATTTGAGTAGTCCCCACGTAGCAATAGAATATCCCTCGGCCCCATATGGTGTCGAGAGCAGCGCAATACCTGGACAGCAGAGAGCACATTAAAAAACGAACATCATAGGAGAAAAAAGGAGAGACGAACCAAGTTATCACATGTTCGCTAAATCAATTCGCAACAGCTAAAAGCAAAAGGAGTACTGCTTCTTGCCATGAATGCCTCACTTCATGATGTTAGTTTTAAGGGACATGCTGATGGTGTCTCCGCTGCTTTCCACGGTCATGATGATGGCGCCGAAGAAGGTTAGAAACACGACGTTGATGCAGGCCAGCGGAGTAGCCATCTAGCATGAGTGGAAACATCCAAAGTATGAGTATGCGGAGGCAAGACAAAAGTTTTTCGAAGCCGACTATATGGGAGTAGAGGTAAGAGTTAGATGATGATAATACACTTTCGACCCGCTCCCAATAGCATGCAGCTTTACCTTGAGGAAGCCCATGGGTGGCAAGAGCATGAAAAAGCCTTCCATGAACGCGTAAGCGCCGCCGAAAAACGCCAAGCGCCCAATCGACCAGGTGCCGTTTCTCAGAGCTTCCTTGATGTCGGCAAAAATAAGCTTTGCGACCTTCGCAGAGGCAGTATAGAGATAGAATGTAGAGCGCTTATAAACGAGGGTTTATCTATCAAGAATGTTCCGATGGTAGCATGATACCACGACTAGCAAGGCATCTGAACAACGAGCGAGTTCAGGGCGTAATAAACACACACACACCTCAATAGGGTCGGTGGTGCCGTAATGCTGCTCCATTTCTTCGGTGATAGTTTTCGCGTTGATAATCTCCATTATGTTTTTGGGGTTCTAGAAATATGAAGAGAAAGAGATGATGATGTTAGTGAGGGCAAAATGGAAGAAGCGCATGGCCTTACTAGTGAAGTCCGAGGGAAAGTTCTGTTGCGCGTTCGAACCAACCTGGAGGCATGCGAGGAGCTTGATGGATAAGTTCGCCTTCACCACGGTATCGAGCGCGCTATCGGCGTTTTGGTATTTGGCCGCGTTCTCCTCTGCTAAGGCGTCTTGCTTGGACTCGCGGACTTTGCGCTTTTCCTGAGCCTGAAAAAGACGTGGAAATAATGCCATACACAAGCACATTACTGTATATAAATTGGCATAGATAATGGCTCATCATCAAAACGGTAGCAAATTGGAAAGGGCGTGGGGGTAGCTTCCTCCTAAAAATATGCGCTTTCGAGTGGCGAAGCAATGCGGAATAAACGGTAGGACCAAAAAAGATTAATAGGGGATATAAAATGCTAAGAGAAGAATGTAAGTGCAATAAGAAAGAAGTGATTAAACGAAGGGGAAGGATTCGACAGATTATTCAGCTTCTTAGCTCCTCAATGTCATTTTCGCCGCACATGACCACCACGATGATTACAAGGTAATTCAGAAGTGTGCGGTAGCTTACTGCACTTACTGCTTCAGTTTTCAGAGACTCGCGAGGAGGTTTTCCGAAAAGACTAATCTTCCTCCCTTTAGCTTTGGTTGGGGCCACATCGGCGTCGTCCGCTACGCCAACCTAACCGTAAGGCACGAGAAGTTTACATGATGAATGCCCAAAGCGTGCGTTAAGACTAGATAATAACCACAAGTGGGAACTGTAGGCTCAGGGCAAGCATAATTAACAATTAATCTCGGAAAATCAGGCGCCACATCACCTTGGCATACATCCCACTCTCCGGGTCGCCCGGGCCCTTCTTCTGCGGCATGTTGGGAACAGGCGCTTGATGAGAATTGAGAAACAGCTTGTTCAATCGGATGACACCATTTTTGTCCCCTTTCCAGAGGAGGGATTTCAAACTTCAAATTTGCATGTCTTGGCACGCTGTGCTTTCTCGTTTTTCTTTTTCCCTGTCTCCTACTTTTCCCACGCTCCTCCCTAAACTCGACCAACTGCTGGAGCTGCTGGAGGAACAAACTGGAGCAGTAATACGCCCGTTTGCATCATTTCTTCCTTTCTTGTGGATTGACTGGAGCTGAGTCTGGTGCATCATGTCGGGAACTTTTGGGCGCACAAAGAACAGGGTGTCCGCCCATCAGAGTTCAATGAAAATTGCGCTGAGTGAAGACGCAGTGACGGCCCGGAAAAGCCGCAATAGCGTGCGAAGCTCGACGGAAATGATCGCAGAGGCCGTTAGTAGAAAAGGTAAACTCGGGGCTTCTAAGGAAGGATCTTTTTAAGAAGCATGTGTAGCCGGAAATACCACCGACAGCACATTCTAGCCTTGGGAAGAATAGTTGCAATTTGGGCCTAGTGAGCTGCTGTAAGCGACAGGTGTTTATTTTAGTGCTTTCTAAACCCAACCTCTCGTGTCTTTGCCAGGCGATCCTGACGAAGTTGTGGAGGCTATCGCAAACCCTCACGAGGACGCAGGCTTGCAGTCATTTCTCCCGCCCTCTCTGCAGTGCCTCGACAAGTTCCTCCCGTCGGCCATGCTTAGGCACCCCCCTGATCAAGCAACGGTATATACGGCGTGGGTGCTTAAGTTGTAGCAATCTAGGTTAAGTGCTCAATGCCAGAACAAGCTATATAACGCGTAGTGGCCGGTATTTTGCTAGGCTATGTGCGAACATGCGTCGTGCTTTAGGCAGAGATTGATACAGGGCTTTTGTTGCTTATTGATGATTGGAGCACCTCAGGATTCTGCTAGACAGCTTTGAATCTATGAACCTATCGATAAACTGTCGCCATAAACGGGAACTCTTAGCCTTGCCCGCCTTACAACTACTCTTCTTGTCGTTTAGCTTCTTGGAGTAGCGGGAGCTGCGCCAACGGTGGCTCAAAATGTTATCGGGGAATTGAGTCGCATGCAGGTGAGGCCGTGTCGTGCTGAAGGATTAGATCAGCGCGTCGTTATGTCTTTGCAATGCACCCTTGTTTCTTCTAATACATAGACATATCCTTAGTCGTTGTAGTAGCCCCCAATATTCAATACCCTGTCTTCTATCACTTCCTATACTCCAGGCCGAAGCGCCCACTGGACTGCACACACTTGCCTTTCTGGGCGGGCTGCTGCTTCTGATCTCGAGCTTACTCAACATCGTCTACAACGTCATGAAACTCGGGTATCCTCCAGAAGTTTCGTCAAAGAACCTCTGCAGTGTGTTTGCCTCTCCATACATTTGTTCGCTCATGGCTTTTCTTTCGATTCCGCAAGTCCTTTAGATTTTCGTACTCCTCCCTGCACAGGCCGCTCCACACTTTTTTCGCCGTCATGATGTTCATCTTTTCGGTGCTCATCTTAACACTGGAGCAGCAGCGGACTGTCTTTCCCTCATGGTTCCGCGCTAACTTAGAGCGATACTTTCTCTTCATGACCCTCATTGCCGGCCGAGGTGATTGCCTAGCTTAACGCTGCTTATATCAACCACCACCATTGTGACAGTCGTCTGATTCCAAATGATGTGGCAACTGGTCACTTGATGGTCATCCTAAATGGCAGGTGGTTTTTACATCTACATCGGCATGACGCAAGCTGCGGTGAACTGGAAAAGTTCGTCCTTTTCTCTCTTAGTTGGGCTCTTCATCATTTTTGTCGGAGGCCTGTACATTCACACCGGCATTTCTGTGGGCACCAAGCTCCATCAGCTGCGCGAATCCCTGCAGTCGCCAGAAGCTATTAAGCATGCGTTCATGACGGTGCGGTTGCGTGAGCATTCCTAATCATACTGCTTTGAGCTTTCAGCAATATCTGAACACTTTCCCCTTGATTGCTGTTGTATTTTACAGGCGGACGTCAATGGAGACGGCGAATTGGACAAGGGCGAGCTGATGAAGCTGATGGCGGTGCTGGGCACTAGCATGACCGAAAAGGAGGTAGGCAGTTAGTAGCCTTTCTAAGCAACTACCTTTAGTATCTTACGCTGAGCTTTTTTCGAATGTGCTTTGTGAGCTCGAATCACCTTTCTTGTGATGCTTCTTTTGGAACACAGGCGGATACTTGCCTTGAGTTAATGGACAAACCAGATGAGGACGGCATCAAAAATGGGAAGATCTCGCTCTTGGAATTCATGACTTTCATGGAACGAAGCGACTCTAGCGTCTTGTTTTGATTGTTACGCAACACGCAATGGTGGTGCTTGTTATCTCCCCTCTTGTTTCATTTCCATGTACGTATAATACAGTTATTTATCATATTATTCAAACGGATTCTAGATAAAGTCAAGAAGGCACCTCTATGACTCGCAACTATATTCTATATTTACTACTCTCGTGATCTTTCCGGTATATAAGGGCTTTAGTCCTTAGTGGAATTTGGAATTGGTTTTAGGTGAAACTTATTTGACATGTGCCATGTTTATATAAATGAAAAATTAAAAGGAATGCCGCTATCGCGCTGCCGTTCTACACCGCATGCCACAAGCCGTAACCAGAAACTTTAGGAGTAGGAGCAGGAAAAGGAGAAGGAGAAGGCCGCCAGCAATTACATGTTTATCTATATTTGCATTGCAATTGTTTGAGACAGGCCCCGAGGGGCCGGAATGCCGGAATTGTAAGGCTAACAGGTAGAGACAAAAAGCACAGCAGCGCAAATTAAATCGAAGAAGCTAATCAGGCGCATATGCCCGAGTGGCCATGGAAGATGCCGTAAAAACATTAGCGCTTTCTACCTTAGACATTTAAACACTCAACGGGGCATCGGCTCTTATGTTATTTGGGTTTGTATTAGTTCGAATTCAAGGTCGGAATTCGGAATTGGGTGCAACTACTTCGCTGGCTTCAGACGTAGCAGTATTTTCTTTGAGGCTGCCTATGCGGCCTAGGCACAAAGGATTGATGTATTTATCGTTCAGAAAGGGAAATACTGCACCATGGATCACAGCACACCGATAACAGGATAAAAGGACAGTGGGCACACAGGCAATGGGTTGGCGAATTTATTGACGTATTTAGATTGTTTGCATGTCGTATTGTCTCAGCCATGATGCCATGATGTCATGATGCGATGATGCGATGCCATGATTGAGCATTGAGCAAGTATAAGTAGCTCTGTGGCGCTAGCTCGCGGAAAAGGCTATCTGTGGTTATTAGTGAATGAAGCAATGCATGTAGCGGTAGAGCTGGCAATCATAGATGGAATATTTTGCGGACATTCTCAAGTTTAGTGATGTATCGTCGGATTTAAAGTAACTCCTAGTTTCTCGAATGGCTGCTCGTCCGCTCCTGTGTAGCTAGACCGCCAGGAGCTAGCGCTTTGCAGCTATGATCGATGATTGGCTTACATCTTATCATCCAGCCTCAGAAGAAATGTCGAACGAGGAGAGAGTGTGGCCCCCTGGAATGAAGTCCGACGCCATGATGTCAGATGCACTATGCTGGCATTCTCTGTCAGTTCTAATGATCACTGCATCGCATGAGTCTAAAATAGTGCACCCTTTCTTCGAGAGCGAGCACTAAGCTACTATCCAACATTAGATCACACTATTGATGCAAGTTACAATATATAGCCTAGAAAGCCCTTTTTATTGTGTCTGTTTTTTGTATTTGTAGGTCAACATTTAATGACTTTAATCTGCGGGATAAAGCGCAGCCCAAGGTTTCTCGCGCATTTTCAATGAGGAGCCCCTATTCTACAGGTGCGATGCACAATTAGAAGTATCAGCATAGTGATAATCTTTTGCGATGTGCATGATATCTGTTCGTTGTGATAGACGAGGACGCTCGTCGTTATCTTGCTGAGCGGCACGCGGCGAAGGAAGCAGATCCTGAGCATTCTAGCATTGAAAAGGGTCCTGAGACTGGACCAGCCTTGGGAGTATCCGTGCAGTCTCCATTCAAATGGCACACTGACGACGATGCCCGTCACACTGCTATGGGGCTGCGACGAAGGCGCAGAGAGCTTAAATCAGAGTTGAATCGCGCCGATGAAGAACTGAACCTTCGAACCGTGGGTTTAGAAGCCGCAGCCGCCGCATGCAGTGCTGCTGTCAATGCTCAACAGGATGCTGTTTTCACTCATAGGCAGGTCAGCGATAACCCCCCGAAGCGCAAAGCTGAAGCTATGCGTGCTGTAAAAGCTGCTCAGAAGGCCTTGGCAGTTGCCGAAGCTATGACGGCATCAGCCGAAGTTGCTTACATGAGGGCAGAAGCGGCATTCGCTGAAGCAAAAGATCGTGTTGATACTTTGCAAACAGACTTAACCCAAGCTGAAGCGGAAGAGGAACCAGCCTATCAGGAGTACGAAACATTTGTTAGGGCTGCTGGAGGTAAAGGTGGGAGTGACCGAGACGCTATCCACTCAGTCGAGGACACTCTAGGGAAGCCGAGCAAACCAAAAGAAGTCCAATGCGTCCCACCATGGCAGCAAGATCAATTTGTACCAAAGGGGTTCAAGGCTGAAAAGTTTATCAGAGCAACAGGTGGTGGGAAGGGAAGTGACAGAGAAGCTCTAGCAGCCACCTCCTCTGATGATTCCTGTGCTCCGCCAGTTTTCAACGCGCCAGTGAAATGCGTACCTCCGTGGCAGCAAGATCAGCTGAACGATTACAAACCAAAAAAACACGAGCGTATGCAAGGTGGCAACAATGGTGGCGACTTTGGAGGCCTCGGCAATTTTAGGTCAATCAACAATTCATATTCTTCGTGATTATATTTGCTATGCAATATCATTTTTTCATCACCTTTTCTGTCTCTCTATCGCATATCTAGCAATCCACCTCCATGGTACAACGCAGATATTGATCTCAAAAAGAAGAAGAATGCCCAACAAGGGAAGCGAAATGGCTCTAATGGTGAACTAGAGGCTGCACTTTCCGATTCTCCCACGAGGTACATAAGTATCTTGTCGTCTACTGTGCTTGTTGTCATTAAATAGCACTGACATGGGTCTCAATGCATTTTACTTTAAAACAGATCCACCGAAGGTCAGGAGGAACGTAACCCAGAGCAAGATAGAAGAGATGTATTCAACAAGAAGATGGGCACACCACCATGGCTTGACGATAGTCGCGATCCGATGCCGTCACGCCCGCGGAATTTAATGGAATCGCCTGAAAGTAAGAGCCCAAACGGCAAAAATTCTTTAACGGAATCATTCAACGGCCCTAATGGCTATCATCCATTTGGAGGCGACGGCATTGAGGTCAAGAATTATGAAGGTGGCACCATCGATGAGGGAAACACTGAAACCATCATGAAGTTAAAGGTGCTTGAGTGCGTGCCACCATGGCAGCAAGATCAATTTGTACCAAAGGGGTTCAAGGCTGAAAAGTTTATCAGAGCAACAGGTGGTGGAAAGGGAAGTGACAGAGGAGCCTTGAGCGCCAGCAACGCAGAAGACGAAGATTCACCTGTAGTTTTCAATGCACCGATGAATTGCGTACCACCGTGGAAACTAGATCAGCAGGGGAAGCAATCTGTGAAGGTTTTGAAACCAGAGGATGAATTGAACGATGAGTCTGACGAAGGCCTTACTGTTAAAGACAGGATGGTGGCTCAAAGTGTACCTGTGCATTCGCACCGGCCCTACGGTACACACGACGAGATGTTCCTCCAGCAAGACATGAAGCGGGAGGAGAAAAGAGCATCAGGAAAGTCCTCAGCAGCTTCGTGGAGTGGTGAGGTAAGCAAGCCTCCGTGGGCGCACAGCGAAACTGAAACTATTGTCGAATCCGATGCTGACAGAGCAGCAATTCTTGTATCAACGCTGGCAGCTGCCACCGCGCATGCACAAGCTCTAGATGAGGATTTAGCAGCGGCTGAAGAATTCATGCGAGTGGCGCAACTCAAATCAGCTGCTTTAAACGCTGAGTTGGTAAAGTTCGCTGTTGCTCTCTTAATAATTGAAGCGTACATACTTGAAATGTAGTAAGAAGAGCCGCAAGAGTTGCTCTAACGCGATCTATTATTTCTGTCAGGCTGAATTGCATAGGCCCCAGCCAAAACGCAACGCAGAGCGCCATCGGCACGCACAACTCTGCAAAGAGCTTGAAAGCAGGCTGGCTGGCCACGCACTCCAATGTAAAGAAGCTGAGCTCGCCCTCCAGGTGATTCTTTTACCGCTGCTTGTCAAAAGAATCATTGATAATAAGTTGTACCTGCTACAATTATCAATGCGACTTGATTTTCGTGGTCATTCGTTATTTCTGTGCAGGAGCAAACGTGCTTATCCAGAGTCAATGAGCGCACCAAATTATCCAAGTTGGTGCACGAAGCGAAAGAAGAGCTCGTGAAGATTCAAGGAAATTATATGGAAAGAAAAGGCGCAGGGAGTATTGACAGATAGGCCACAGCCACATCTATTTTCTTGCAGGCACAGGACACTTGAGTGGACTTCTACACAAGAAAAGATTACAACAACAATGCTTCATAAATAGATTGGCGACAATGGCGCCGAATTCCTTGCACAAAGCACAGAGCCCCTGCTTTCTTGCGTTATCACTCTTATTTGATTCCCTGTATTCATTAGCCCCGGGTTATTTCCATGTAAGTGATCGTATTTTAAGCCAACTTATTAATATTTAGATCGAATCTGACTTCTGAGCGGCGAACTGAACAGGAAACACTGCTTGCTGTTGTGAGTCCGGGGCCCAGTTTATCGTTTTATTATCTCATTAAGCCAAAGCCCAAATAAGAAACCAGGTAAATACTGTGCAACGGCGATAAGTTTGAAATAGTTGAACACTTTCGCTAGAATACACGCAAGGGAACATCAGTGCTAGATTTGAATGCCCCCTCCCGAATATTTATCTATTGCTTAGGACCAATGTGTTTGGATAATCAAGTACGTCAATTTAGTTACACACAGCAACGGCAATCAAACTGCCGTAACATCTAACATACAGCCGCCATCATCATATAAGGCAGCCCGCTGCAACGGAAGCTGCTGCTGTCGATGCTTCAAGACCAGGGGCAGGCACCGCAAAGGGAAGCAACGTGGTGGGGTGCGATGATAGAGCAGTGCCGGTAGTTGCAGGTGAGTCATTGCTCGAGCTGAGACCTGGCGCTTCCTTGCCTGTCATCGCAGCTTCACCTTCATTTGTAGGAGCAGGCAAGCTGTCGTTGCCATTGAAATGATTGTCTCCAACTGGATTATCGTGTGCATTGACAGCTGTTACCGTAGATTCTGCAACCAAATCCATCGGTGTGTTCGAATCAACACCAGTGACTGCGTTCTCAGTTACAACATCCTGTGAGATGTCTGGCGTAGCCGAGGAGCTTTCTAAGGACGGTTGGTTATCCGCTGCGCTGCTCTCACCGGAGTGCCCTTCGGCACATTCGCGATTCTCAGGCTCAACTGCTACGATATCGCTCAAAAAGGTACGAAGCCGCGTGCCGTGGACACGAGAGGGCACTGCCCCTGTACTGCTCGTTGTGCTTTTCAGGGCAGCGCATACTCCGTCCATCGAGATACCAATGCGCTGTGCCACCTTGACATAGCCAAACTTGCCATCGTGCGTGCTTGAAGACGGAGGGCTGTATTTGGTGCTACTGTACACCTTTGGTTTCTCGACGTCAGGCGGCAAGGTCATACCCGTTTCCCGTTGAACCCGCGTCTTGAAGGAACTCTTTTGGCCGTTGTAGCAACTTCGGCAGCGCTGGCTGCAAAAGCGCCCGCTACCGTACAGGCCATTGTGGGGTTCTGAGCAGTTGTCGCAGAGCTTTGTTGTTGATTGGTCGACTGCAGCCGCGTCTTCCACTCGCTTGGCAAGCCATGCAGACAAACGCAACGACGAAGGCAATGGCGGAGGCTGCAGCGGTGGCGACGTCGACGAAGAAGGAGACGAAGAAGAAGAAGAAGACGATGAGGACGAGGAGGAGGAGGAGGAGGAAGGCAAAGTCATGGCCAAATTGTCTGCTGCCGAAACTTTTTGTGTTGTCGAATCTGCCACCACTTGTGCAGTCGAGTTCACTACTTTGGTTGATGCAACCGAAGCAAGGTTCTGATCATCAAAATTCGTAAGCAAGTCGTCGGACCGCGCTACACTGTCATACGCCAGCGCCGCTTCTAGCTCAGTGGAGAAATAATTGAGCGCAGCGCCTGCAGTGGCCGATTCTCCTTTCCTCGCTATGACCGGAAACGGCCCACCCAGCGCCAACCACTGCTCGCGCTCCTGAGACCACCCTACCCCTACAAAGTGAGACACCGCCCAAGACCCGCAAGGAGGACACGCCCAAGCTTTCGGGCACACGCCGAGGGGTGGCGTGGCGCAGTATCCCGGCGGGCGCCAACCCGGGGGCCAGGGCTTCAACTCAAGAACTGCTTTGGGCGGGGACTGCTCTTCAACGAAGCCATAGTGGTGCGTTGAATGTGAAGGTCGTTCCTTAAAGGTCTCACCACTGGTGGTTCTGTGAGCCGACTTGCTTGCTTTGCGCGTTCGTTGCAGTGCGGGCTCAGTTGATGCATCAGTCGAGGCTTGAGGAGGACGCGATGGAAGCGGTGGCGGAGAAGGAGGTGGCGGACGACTAGTGGCCGCTTTAGGGGTGGACTCTTCAGCATCCTGTGTAGTAGACACAGCACCGTGAGGGGGGAAGTTGAGCGCGCGAGGCAACCGCCGCGCCAGGACCTCAAGATCGATCGCCAGCGCGGCTTCAGCTTGCGTCTTATAGTACCCGAGGTGCAGCGTTTGCTTCTTGACTCCAACGCGGGCGCGCCACGGAGTGTTGTGCGCTGAGCTCACTCCGTAACCACATTTCCTCAACTGGAAGAAAACGCCTGAGAATCTGGACAAGGGTTTGATCCCAGCCTCAGCGTCAAGAATTGCTTGAGCTTCAAACGCGGGATCTTCCGCTGCTGCTGCCAAGTCTCGAACTTTGGACTCAGCCAGCGCAAAATCGTCTTCCGAGTCGCAAATGAAGCCCACTTTGGTCGTTTTCGCGACAGGTCTTTCTTCCACTTGTTCTTCTACTTCTTCCTCGCTGCCAGAAGAAGACCCTGAGCCTTGTTCTGCACGCTCACTGCGAGATTGCAAAGCAGCTCGTTGCCTCGCAGTCAACCGCACCACAGGTAGGCTCCCTTGAAATACTGCCGTCGCTGCAGTGGCGGTAGCCTGCACTGGCGACACTGCACCAGTTGCATCTGTTCGCTTTATCTTCTTCGCTGCACTTGATCCAGTGAACGCAGGTGTCTCTCCTTGTGCGCGCTTGCGCTCAGATGCGGTGTCTTTGGGGACCTTCTGTTGCTTCGACTGCACCGACGCATTCACCCATTGCCGGTGCATTCTGGCAGCGGCCTCCAGAGTGGCCTTAGGAAATGCGCCGTTGGAGTTGCTTCGACTGCCGGTGATGGCACGCCATTTGTCTCGGACGGAGGTGGCGGTGCGAACAAGGAGGACATCGAAGCTGGAATCCCGCCGCATCGCTGCCCAGTCCATGCCTTTCACATCATTGCCACCGTACTTGCGCACGCCGTTCACTAGTGCACCTAGCTCGAGGTCAGACCACTTCTTGCCCGGTGACTGAAACGCGTCATGATCGGCCTCTAGTCGAGCTACCACAGCTGCTGCTCCTGCTGAAGTGCTACCTCCCTGCTTGGTGGACGAAACTGCTAGTGTGCCCGAAGCCGGCGAAAGAGGGGCTCCCGAATGAATGGCCACAGCCCTCGCAAAGGAAGTTTCTAGGCTACTGCATTCGTCGCGTGTTGCTTGCGGCAGAGCTCCTAGGCCCTTGCGGGTTGTGCTGTCAACACCTGCCCAAAAGGCCGCGTGCTTGCGCTCTTTCCACGTAGGGTAGCGCGCAGGGCAGCGGCCGCGGGAGGACGCTTCGTAGTCGCGCCCCGTTGGTGGACCATCTTCACGCAATGCTTTTGCTGAACGGGCCCCAGACGCCATGAGGCGCCGTGCTTGTTGTCGGGCCTCTGGCTCCATGTGACCGCAGCGCAGGAGCTCCTGAAACTCTTGCACGGCGTCGAGGAGGAGCGGCCCCGGACAAAACTCACCGCCTAGTTTAAGCACTGACGCTGCTTCACTGTCCATGCTAGCATTATCCGGCGACGCAGCTGTCTCCGAGGGCCGCGACGATGAAGAGGAAGATTGTGAAGCCACTGCTGCAACACTTGACTTGACGTCCTTAGCTTCGGGAACTGCCACAGGTTGAGTCATATCACCTAGAAATGACATGAGCCCCTCCATGGTGCGGTCGCCATCTGGCAGCAGCGAAAACAACTTGATGCGCTCTTGGCTTGTAAGGTTGGATGCTAGCACCTCCGGCGAGAAGACTTCCTTGGTAAGATCGAAGGCCCCCACTGTCACCAGTGGAGAGCAAGGATCCACCACATATCTCTGAACTTTGTCCAAATGAAGGGGCATCTCAATTTCCAATTACGATGCTAGTGACTTGCTTCTTCTCTCGCTATGGGTGAACTGTGTGTGCTACTACGCCTGTGTGCTGCGGGCAAGTGTTGATAGAGAGAAGAGTGAAAAGTGAAGGAGACCGACGAGATAATGAGAGCGCGAGCGGACGACGACGGTGAAGAAGAAAATAAGCACTTACGGGGGGAAGTTCGGTGGTCATACAGATCTGAACAAGTTGTTGTCCCCTTCTTGGTTCAAGTCAAACCTTCCTCCCTCCCGTCAGCAGTGGGACATTGAGAACCAACTCCCTCAGCACATCAACACACCGCAGGCCTAAAGCACTTCAAGTTGCCACTCTTGGCACAATCCACACAGAAGCGTAGAGGCCAAAGCCGTTACAAATGGCATGCTTTAGATAGGAGGAAGGCGGGCGGATGTTCTCAATGGGGATATAGGCAAGGAGCCAGCCGACAACGAAACACAATGAGGCAACCAAATCAAAGCGACTCAACCGAGCTTCTTGCCCGAAACCGGCGATTCCCACAGAGCAGAACACCGAGAAACCGGAACTGGGACAAAATTTAGAGATTTGGACCGAAAGGAAGACGGAAGGTAAAATGCGGCGTGTTCTAAGTGGCAATCCAATGAAAAATAAAAATTAGAAGTAAAAATAAAAGATAATGTTTTATGTTTCCACCTCAGATAAATTGTGAATTCTCATAATTAGGTATTAGATTAAGATAGACCTCACTATTAAAAGCTCGGCATGTGCGCCTGATTCTGATTGGCCCCTACTTCTTGGTATATGCAGCTCTGCTTTTTATCTCTACCTGTTAGCCCTCTAATTCCGGCCCCTTGGGGCCTGCCCAAACAGAAAAAGATTGGAACTAAAATATATAAATCTTCCTCAGACCGCACTGAATTATGAATCAACAACCAAAGAAAATCCAAGAGCATGCTATTCTCCATTTTAGCCCTCACCTTACAAAGAAAAAAACTGAGGAAGTCGTGGACGCACAGCCTCCTTTTTATTAGTGCTACAGAGGCAAAGCCGTCAGCTGCTATGAAGATGGTGGTGCACAGTTCAAAGGTTAATTCTGCCAATAATAATTCTCTTTCAAAGAAACGCCATCTCTATAAGCGCGTGCCAGCAGCTGAGCCTTTGGTCTTCTTGACTGCGTCCATGTCGACTTCACCTTCGGCCATCTCCAGACAGGTCGCGAGGTCGCGCTAGGAAAGGAGAAGGGTTCGTTGTTGCACGAGGACAAACAGACAGGTTAGTCGATCACTAAGAAGCGAAATTTGATGCAGTGCTGTCGAAGCAAGACAATGAAACGAGAAGGCGATCTCAAAGGCAAAAGCATCTGATTGAATAAGACACACCTCTGCATCTCGCGTGTACGCGTGTTCGGGCCCTAAGGCAGCTTCAAAGATGGCGAGGGCGTTGCGGTACAGCCCTACAGCTTCGTCGTACTGCCCTTTCGACTCGAGCACGAGGGCCAAGTTGTTGATCACTATGGCTCGGCTCGGATTGTCGGCTTCCAGTGTGGACTCTGCGATCGCCAACGCTCGCCGAAACAGCAGCTCAGCCTCGTCGAAGTCGCCTTTTTCTTCGAGCACCTGCGCCAAGTTGTCGATGGTGATCGCGGTCTCAGCATGGTGCTCGCCGTACTCGGCCTCGGTGAAAGCGAGCGCTCGCCGAAACAATTGCTCGGCTTCACTCAACTCGCCTCGCTCCTGCAAGCGTGCAGAAAGTAAAAGAGTTGAGAATGATCTTGCGAGGAAGAGAAGGAGAATAAAAAGAAAAGTCGAAGAAAAAGTGAGAGGGTTTCACCGCATCACAGGAAAGGATAATTTTTCATGGCGGCGAGAGCGAAGAAGTGCGTACCTTGAGCACGAACGCCAAGTTGTGGACGGTGGTGATGGTTTCTCCGTGCTCGGGGCCGAGCTGCTCTTCGAACACATGTAGTGCCCTTCGGTGCGCCGCCTCAGCTTCGTTGAAGTACCCCAGGGTCTTGAGTACTTGCGCGAGGTTGTTGGTGGTGATGGCGACCTCCGGGTGGTCTACTCCATAGACCTTCTCCTCGATCGCGAGGGCCTTCCGGCACAGCACCAGAGCTTCCATGTGTTGCCCAATCCTACGAAGCACCCCCGACAAATTGCCGTAGGTCACTGCCGTCTCCGCGTGGTCCTAATATAGTTTTCATTTGAATACGCACGCATGGTGTGGGGCGCAGCGAATTTGGATGAGACAGGAGAGTGTGTGAGAGAGAAAGGATGAGAAGCATGTACGTCACGACGATTTCCACCTACTAGAACACACAAAAATCGATCACAAAGCATCACAAACACACTTTTACTTCAAACTTCAAATGTCGAAAGCTATTCATGAAACCACCACCAGAACTACTGCTGTTACCTCGCCAAAAGTGTTGATTTTGATGTTCAGAACCCCCCTGTAGAGCTCTTCGGCTTCTTCGAATTGCTCGGTCTTTTCCAGAAGTAACGCCAGCCTGTCCATGGTAATTCCTGATGATGTGTGGTCAGCCCCCAGTTGCGCTTGCTTCACCCGCAATGCTTCTCGGAACAAGTCCTCGGCTTCGTCGTACTGGTCGAGCGATTCGAGCACTGAGGCAAGGGCATTAACCTGAGTATGGTGTTAGGAGAGGAAGAAAGGGGAGAGAGAGAGAAAAGTGAAGAGAAGAAAAGCCCAAAAGGATACGTAGTCTTGTATAAATTGAAGGGGGGAACAAAATATAATACTTCAGGGGAATTTGGCTCTCAGTGGCTCAACAGCTTTAAAAAAAATGAATACACATCAAGAAGTGACAAAGAGGAAGAGGATTTACACATGCGACATGAATGCATGTATACCGTGGCCGCTGTTTGTACGTTGTCTGCGCCAAGGCTGTCTAATTTGATGGTGTGCACCTTGTGAAGGAACAGAGAGAGAAAATAAAAGAATCAAATAATATTGCATAATCCGTGGGGTTGCAAAAAAAGTGAATGCAGAAACCAATTTTTAAAATAACATGGAAGTAGTGGTCAAGAAAGACGTGACGAAAAAGGACCTATTACTATACAAATAGTGTGTTCACAAATATAGTATCCACTCACCCTTCGGTAAATTTCCTCGGCGTCTTCGAATTCCCCCCTTTGGGTGCAGACTTCGGCCAGGTTGTTCAAAGTGGCACAGGTCCAGGCATGGCTGGGGCCCAGCGTCTGCTCCGCCACGTCCAGAGCCCGGCAAAAGAGCTCGTGCGACTCGTCGATCTAGAAGGAGGGAAGGGAGAAATGGGAGACGAATGAATTATAATCAAGAGACACCAAAGAGCCAGAAAGGACGCGTGGTAAGGTACACCAACATTCACATCGCATTTTGATGATAATCTTGGCGATCGAAGAGAGCAATGGTCGAGCGCATGAGCGTATTTCGTGTTGTCAAGGACTCTCTCTCTCATTGTCGCTATGATATGTTACGCGCTTGCATACCTCTCCTTGGAGCTTCAGGACTGTGGCCAAGTTGTTGACGGCAATGGCTTCTTCAGCAGAGGGGCTCGGGGGTTCGGTCCCATTAAACCCGAGGCGATCCTCGACCAATAGCAAGGCTCGCCGAAACACCCGCTCGGCCTCGGCGTATTCTTGTTTCGCTTTGAAGGAATAGGCCAAGTCGTTCAGCTCGGTTTCGGTCAACGAATCGAGAGCTTCCCACGCGTCCACTCCTTCACCACCATTGGCTGCTGTAGTGGGGCTGTAGCGTATTTGCCCCCCTTTCTCGTTGGACTTCGATTCTAAAATTGCTCTTTCTTCTTCCTCGTCTTCCTCATCATCACTGATTCGATTTAAGAAAATGCACAAAATGTAAACAAATCAGAAGAAAACGCGCAGATTAGAGCACTGAAACTTGAACAAGTGACTGCTCAGTAGAACCACACAAAAGCAAGCCCTAGAGCAACATGTGCATTTGTAGCAAAGTATGGCGTCGTCAAAGTAGTAGTCAAGCTGCTCAATCCACAACCGCACCTGTTGGCAGCGGTGTTGATCACCATGAATTGAGTGTGCTCGTCTCCTGACACGCCACTTTTGCCAATGCCCTTGGAAGGCGTGCTTAAACTCGCCGGGGTCCGAAGAGGCGGGGTAGGCGGCTTGGAGCGCATCACTTTGTTTTCCCTGCCACCCTGTGAACTGCCCATCATGAAGCCTCCGTTCGCACTGCTGAAATCACCGCCTTCGAAATCCAGGTCAAGGTCGAGATCGTCTACGTCATCCTCTTCTTCGGAAGGAGCTGCATTAGGCTCAGGGAGCGATTGCGAGCTCGCTAGAGCACTGTTCATTGGTAAAGCAGACTGAGAGGAAGCTGGCGAGAGTCGTTCTGGCGGTGTGGCCTCTTGAGGATTCCCTGGCTGCACCTGGAAGAGAGATCAAAACACATGACAGGCAACAAGCAGAGTGTCTCAAGTAATCGACAAGAGCTAGTAACATAGGCAACACCTTCTATTGGCTGCAGCTGCACTATAGAAGCGTAGCAAAAAACAACCATCAGTGCTATGACAGCAGTATTGAAAAACACGCACACCTGATTCGAGGGGTCTTGTCCACTGTCGCCTTGTGTATGCATTGATGCAGTATTCTCTGGCTCAGGCGTTGTACTAGGGAGCTCAGGGATACCTGGCTTCTGGCTATCCTTTGGAGGTGTTGGGCGCTTCCTCGATGCAGGAGTCTTAATCGGCGGCGGCCGTTTTGTTAGCCTGCCCTTGATCTTAGTGCCGTCGCCTGCCACTGCCGTTACATCTTTTGTCTCGTCTACAGGTGCATTCGGTTGCATTATGTCTGTGTCGCCGCTTGCCAAACCAATTGCTACAGCCATTTCGAAATCTTTCGGTAGTTCTGCCGCCGCGCCTCGCCCGCATAGCATAAAGCGGGAAAAGCAATTGCGGTGTCCCCGTGGCTCCGGTGTCTGCGCTTCAGTGTGGGTGCCCGAGTCCTGTGGGCTTAATTCGTCGATACTCGGCATCATCTATTTTAAGCCTAAAGAGTGAAGAAAAGCAAAACTTGCCATGAAACACTTCATGAGTTCTCAGCACCTAAGACGGCCAAGTAGAGCGCCCTTATCATTCATTCATTAGCAAGGTCTGCGTCTACTCAACGAGAAGATAGGTCTTATCGTCTTATCTCTCTCTCTTGCCACAACGAATCACAACAACAGGGCGACGAGCATAAAGTTCTTGAGTTCAAATCTCATCCTAACGGCTCTCTTCTCTCAGAACAACTTATTACTTCTTTCCGTTCTGTTTGATACAGGCCTTGAAGGGCCGGAATTAGAAGGCTAGCACAAAGGAATTCAACAAGTGTGGGCCTTAAGCATCCCTAAAGGGCCGGAATTAGAAGGCTAGCACAAAGGAATTCAAAAAGTGTGGGCCTTAAGCATCCCTAAGGAGGAAACTCCCACGGCGGCCTTGAGAGCCGCGAAGAGGGGGCGTACACCAATTGCCAATAGACCCTGCCAACCGGAATTCACCGGAATTAAAGCCTGAGGGAAGAGGAACGAGGAACCCCAAATCCAAATCCCGACTGCCATCAGGTGGATCATACCCGACGCCGCTTGCGTTGTCGTCCTCACTGCCACTTCGCCCGTATGCCTCACGAAAAGAAGCAGCCTTTTGCTTGCTAGCTCCAACAAGACAGCTGTTGCTGCCGCAGCCGCTTTCGTAGACGCATTTGCCAGAGACCAAAATGCCATCGAACTTCTGGTCCGAATGAGAAGAGGAAGGCGAGATGCATTTGGATGTTGGATCCCACGACCTCGTGGAGTAGTCTAGTCTAGTCTAGTCTAGTCTAGTCTAGTCTAGTTAATATTCTCCAAAAAACAAAGAAAGGCAAGTACACAGCAGTCACAGAGGCACATAAAGAACGCACTTGAGCTGCAAATGCGCTAGCA
>Ga0307931_1000949_pt1 | contig 19289 bp, 25 predicted proteins | sample OrgLakmetageno47_FD_201816 | JGI IMG/M metagenome (GOLD analysis project Ga0307931, IMG submission 201816) | Saline water microbial communities from Organic Lake, Antarctica - #47 | ecosystem: Environmental > Aquatic > Non-marine Saline and Alkaline > Saline | place: Antarctica: Organic Lake... | reverse complement strand
ACAATGCTTGTAGCTGCTGCCAAAATAAATCAATCCTCCATTGTGCCTGCCTTTGATCAAACGAGAGTCCCACGGATAATTCAAGTACCAAGCGGTGCTGCAAATTCATAACGGAAGGGTTCATCAGCTACAAGCGACATGTACGGTAGTCGGATTTATTTCATATAAACCCGACGCAAACCAAAAAATTATTTCAAATAAGAATTTAATTATTTAATAAATTTTTAATTTTAGAATACTTCGACATCCGACATGCGCCATCCGACATCCGACTGGGATCTGGGATCTGGATCTGGATCTGCGATGTGGTAGTGGTATGTCTTTCGCTTGAGTAAACTGATTCAGAACTGGGGAGTTTCATGGCGTAGGGAATATCCGGCCTTTCGGGCTCTATCCTCATCGTTCTACTGGTACTGATAACTGATATCAAATATTCTTTTCAAATCGGAATTTAGAAACTATAAACTATGAAATAAAATCTGAGAAAGCAAAAACAGTAAGCATCCTACATGAGAGAGCCAATTGGGTTGAATAGATTCGCTGGCAGCGTTATGCCCGATGGAGTTTCTGACGAAGCAACTTCATTTCACGGTGTACTATTGCTGCTTCTCGGCGCTGCGCGAACTGCGTTGGCTGGAATGTGCGCAGCCAAGGAAACGCTCATAACATTCACAGCTTTTCCTCAAGGGCCGCCAAAAAACCATTGAGCGTTTGCTTGCCAGCACTTGTGTCCACGATCACGTTTTCCTGTCCAGGACGGGACAACGTACAAACTCCGTTTGCGGCCGTAATCGTGCCATCTCCTGCCAGCAAGGCATTGGCTATCTTCGCAAAGCTGTCACCAAACGCAAAGAGAGGCGGCAAAGGCCCGCCCTCCGCGTTGCTGGCCTTGTCAGACGATTCCATAGCAGCCAAAGCACTGTCGCCGTAAATCGACTGCTTGTGCTTTTGGTACCTGCCGTCATTGTAGTGGGGAGATGATTTAAAGTGTGCGGAAGTACTTAATAGTCACGCGAGAAAAAAACGATACTTGTGTAGGCTCGCAAAAATCACATAGATAAATGAAAGCAAGCGCCAGATCCTAGTTGCATAATTTACCTTTCCAGCCAACTTTCTGCACATGCAACTTCTTCCCGGTTCAACAAGTCGTTCAATGCTGTGGCGTCCGCGGCTGGACTGTCGGCAGCTTTTTTCACTAAGCCGCCCTTGTTGGACAAATTTACTCCAACTTTGCTCATTCCCACACTGCATCCGTTCAAGAAACAGAAACTGAGAACTGGGAAGGAATGCGCAAATAGTACTTCCTTTTGGTCCCCGTCGTATTGGTAGTTGAATTCAATCTGTCAAATCACAAAGAAATACTTATTTGTCAAATCACGCAAACCTTTCAGGTAGAGTCGTGCAAGTGCAACGTTTCAAAGCGACAATAGGATTCAGTGATATGATATGGTGATGAACTTGGCAATTAATTTATATTATTACCTGGTCTAAGCCATCAATGGAGATTGCTTTCGTGAGCGGCATGCTTGTATATGCCTTCACTCCTTTGCAATGTTCTCAAATCAGGTTATGCCTTGACACCAAAGATTTTTTGAAGTTTTCTGTGAACGTCTCTTGGTGGCTTGCGCTTGGTGGACAGACTCAATCATAGTATATATATTAGAGCATCGTTCATCAACAATACAGTACAGGGGGTATGGTTAGTTGACGAGCCCTTTGCGGGACGTATCGTAGCTTAAGAGCGTGTCGGTAGAATTGTCTCAAACTTTCACATCTTCGAAAGCATGCCATTATCATGCTTGAGTGTAGAACTCCCTTCCTGGAAGTTGATTCTTCAATCTCTACGGCTCGTCTAGTTTCTATATTTACTAGTAGTAAGCTGGGTCCGATCTCGGCGTCTCCCGAGTGTTGTCATCACGTTAATCATCATTGCGCGCGCCCCTCATGGAGCTATGAGGTGCATAATATCGCATTTAAAAATTCTTTCATCAATAGAAAATGTGCGACAATTTTCAATTTCACGCGTATCGATGTACTCTCACTAGGTCAGTGGCTGTGACTCAAGAGACGCGCGATTTCTTCTCACATTTGTGTCGCTACGCACATCACCGCTATCTCAAGAAGTTGACGGTAGAATTGCTCCAGAATTTAACATCGTCGAAAACATGCCATTATCATGCTTGAGTGTAGAACTCCCTTCCTAGAAGTTGATTCTTCATATATAGCTCTGGTACTCGAACTTGACGACATTGTGCATGAAAAATGTAGTGTTCGGTAACTGAAGATACCCCCTGTACCAGGGCCGGTCCGAATTCTCGATTGAAAACAATAATTTCCCGATTCCCGGAACCGGTAAAATATCGACAATTTCCTGGTAAATTCCCGGATTATTTAGCTGTTTTACGGTAGAATCACTAGTGGGGGGGAATTCCCAAACCGGGAATTCCCGAGTTCGGGAATCGATGGGAATTCCTCGGGAATTCCCTTTTCTAAAATGGCGTTTTCTGGGAATTCCTCGGAATTCCCATACAGAGGAGGTATATTGGCTTTACAGGGGGGATTTTACTTACAGGGGGGTATTGTTATATTTACAGGGAGGTGCCTCTTCATTGCGCCACTAAAAAAATCGTTACTTGCGGCTTCAAAACTAGAAGAGAACGGGCCAGGAACGGGCGCTAAAAGCGGCCATTTGGGGCCGATATGAAGTTTACAGGAAAGTGGTTTTCTTTTCTGTATTGCCATACTTCGCACACGCCTTTGATGTCTAGGTGAAAGATCTAGTGGTGGACCTCAATTCCCCGCTTGGGGAAGTCCTCTCTTGAGCTCCTGCAACGGGCTTGGATTCCCAAAACTACCGGGAATTCCCGGGAATCCCTGGGAATTCCCGGGAATCTTGGGAATTCCCAAGGCCACTTTATAAAACCGGGAATTCCCCTCCACTAAGTAGGTACTGTACATACTTCGAATGTAGTAGCATCTCAAAAATGGACGTGGTAATAAGTGGTAGCGATGTACAAGTAGAAGTAGTGCTTGTAGGACTAAGAGTAATGGGGAAGTTTACATGCAGAACGCCCGCTAGCTAGGTGTTTAGACTGCCAATCATAGTTTAGAAAAATGCCTTGGAGCCCTCGTTCGCGGCGTGTACAGGACGAGACGAATCTATCCCCACGCCTTCGATCCAACGAAGAGAGTGCCGAAGTCCATTCCCCCGCAGGTGACCGCCGTGCAACTTCGGCAGCTGAGCTTCGCAGAGAAGATGCTCAAAACGCAGACACTAATGCGACTGACAGCGATATATTAGAGTCAGGACTATCCGGGCCTCTGCCTGCTGAGACCTCCACACAGATGCCTCCTTCTTCTACCGTCGGCATTATCGGGTCGCCAGCGCCGATGTCTACATTCGCTCGCCCGGTGGCGGTCACAGATGCGGCCGACGATTCCGAAGCGCCCGAAGGCACTCGACTTGAACCAAGGAGCCTCACTTCAGACGCCTCGGGCGTCAGTAGTGCAATTCGCTTAAGCCTCGGAAGAAACGAAGCCCTAGGGGCAATGCTTCCTAACACGTCAGCCGCGCAATCGCATCTGTTGGCCGAGGAGAGCACCGCGCCAGATGAAGTAGCGAGCGTCTCTCAGCAAGGCCTGAACGTGGCTACGAGTGAAACGCCAACTCAGAATGACGAAGCAGCACTAGAGAGCAACTTGCAGGGGGGCAATACCATTTCTCCTTCGTCTGCTTCACCGCTGCCCTTGCACTTAGCTGGCTTGCCGGCAGCAGATCGAGAAGCTCTCCAGAGACGAAGAGCTCACGAGTTAGCGGTACTCATAGTGACATTGGTTGTATTTTTGTCTTATGGTGTGCCGCTTTGAACACTTCCTTGTCCTGCCTACCACGTCTTCTCCCAGAACTATCCCCGTCTTTCCCCAATAACCACCCCTCGTCGTTTCCCGTACACCTCCTTTTCCCATACTTTCACCCCCTCATCTTCCCGTAAAGGTGGACGAGGCGCGCGCCCAAGAGCCGCGGCGAAGGATTGGGCGATCGGCTTTGCAGCTCTACGCTGCCGCCACGGGCACCCTCGCATTCCTGACCTTGCTGCTGGTGAAAGACGCCGAAGAAGACGAGCTTCAAGCGGGCACTGCGCAGCACCCAGAAGCGGAAGCGCCTCTACGGTGGATGGTAGTGCTGGCACCTCTGGCAGCTCAGTACTTAGCCCTAGCGGTATAGAAATGCACTTGTGGCATTTGATTTATTGATTTTCTAGGCGTCCTTTTTTAATACATTTTTTTAAAAACTCTTCTTCATCTCTCGTCACCTCACCGTCACCTCGTTATGTGACCTAAAAGAACATCCTTTCTCTTTCAAACACACCAATAAACAATACAGTTGCTAACTGCTTTGGATGTTCGCGACGCGTGTGCCACTTGGGCTTTCCTTCGGCAAAGTTTGGTGCCAGGAATGGAAATCGCGGCCAGGCACCAAATCCTCGCCAAAATTCACGAAACGCTGTGGCATTGCGCCTGCACACTGTCTGCTTTCTTGCTTGCCGTGTATTTGGAGACTCGCGGTAGCAGCGAAAGCGGGAGCAACAGCAGCAGTAGCAACAGCAGTAGTAGTGGCAGCAGCAGCAGTGCGTCTTCTTTTGTCAACGATGACATTGTCAGCAGCGGGTTTGGCGTCGAATCCTTCGGAAGTACTCCTAGCAGCGGCAGCAGCAACAGCAGCAATGGATTAACTTTAGTGGAAGTGTTTGCGCCGATATGGCTCTATGGGCTATTGTCCGTTGTTTTAGGGCTCGGGTACGTATTCAGTGGGACACTCCAATGCCTCTAGGATATTGCACTGTTTTGCGCTCTGTCTCTTACTGTTCTGGGCATTTTGCCTCTATTCACAGGTATATAGCACACTGGTGGGCGTGGGCGCTCGAAACCAAAAAGCTCATGTCATCACTCGGTGGCGTGGGATTTGCTCTAATGGTAATATATATGCAATAATATAAGGAGACAAGCAAACAGGGAAGGAATGACTTTATCTTCTTTATTTTTGCATTCCTTCAGCAGTACTTCATCTTTCCTTTAAGTACTTCTCTTATATTTTTCTTCCTTTATGGTTCTCTTCTCCTTACTCTGGCCCCACAGGCGCGCGTGCTTCCCATCGCATTAATCGTCGACAAGATATTAGGGCGGCCCACGCCTTGGTCTCTGGTGTTTCTGCCGCTGTGGGCCTCGGTGGGCGCGCTCGCTCTGATTGGCACTTGTGTGGCGTGCATGGTCCCTGTGCTCGTGCTCACTCAGGTATGCTTTAATTTGAGATGCCACTTGAGGTGGGCTGTTGCTCTCTATTCGAATGGCAATTTTCCATATATTTGTAGTTTGAAGGATAATTGATTTCTTTGCATTGTTCTTCTTTTTGTACTCTAATCCTGCTCCACACTCATGTTCCCCTTCTTGCAACACTTTCTTCTCGGGTGCTTAGGACGAAGCTAGTTTATTGCTAGGGTGGATCGTAGGAGTAGCTGCGCTCTTCCTCCTCATTCCTGCCGTCTGCACCTTGACTTTTCTAGCGCTTCTCTGCCGTTACCTCGAGGAGTCCACAGATGATGAAAACAGCGCTGAAGGCAGCGAACTAAGTCTAGCAGAAGTTTTGACGCCGCTCTTTGTCATGTAAGCAAGCATGCTCTTCTTTATTTCGCATCATAAAATCGACCATATTGAATGATATTCTCCTTTCTCTTTTTCTTTGACGCACTTTGGCATCCCAACTGACCCCGCATCTTTTTTACCTTCTCAACAGGTACGGCCTCTTAGCTTGCTTAACGCCCTTGCTGATGCGTGTCATAACATCTACTCACCAGGTAATGGTATCCAATTGTAGTGTTTACCTTACTCTACCTTGCAACATAAGAAGACCTCCCATTAGGCCCCTCTTTTCTACCTTCTGTCCCTTCAAATTTGTTTATACTTTCTTTTGGGAATCCGCGCTTCTATGTCTCCTTGATTTACCTCCTTCACTCGTATCGCCATTTGCATCGTTTGGCTTGCTTTCTTGTGTATGCTTACGTGTGTGTGGTTATGTGTTCCATCCAGACCCTCGATGCCATGAACGCGCACCCTCTGCACCCCCCACCCGGTGCCGACGGGAACAACAACAACCCGGCCGGGGCCGTCGGGCCGAACCACCGGCTCGGTACCACCCCCAAGCGGCCCGGGATCGAACGGGACTGGCCGGACGTGAGCCTGGCGCCCCTGTTCGCGCAGCAAACCTCCACGCTGTTTCGCAAGCTCGGCCCTGCTGCGGGGGAGGTCCAGCGCCGAGCTTTGATAGCGGCTGCGGCGGCGACGGCGGCAGCGGCGGCGGCTACTGCTACTAGTACTGCAGGCGAGGGGACTGCTGCTGCTGCTTCTGGCAGTAGTCATAGCAGTAGCAGCGCCCCAGCAGAAGGCAGTGGCGACGCAATCAGTGCAGACTCCAGTGGCACAGCTCACAGCAGCGATGCTTCAACTAGTGACGTACTTGCAAACCAACAACGACCTGTAGAGTGGAGTGCAGCGACTCGTGCTCCAACCACTGTTTCTCCTTCAAAAGAGGAAAATGAACCGTTGCCTGCTTCGCCGAATGCAGCAGTATTACTTTCCACTCAGCAATCAGATAGCGCTTCGAACGTTGAGATGGTAGCTTACGGTGGGAAGGCCAGCAAAGGAAGAGACAAAGAGAGTGGTGAAGCAGAGGCTGCTGCTCGAAGTCCAGACGAAAGACCAACACTTTCAATGACCAGCTCAGCTGAGGATGCAGACGCGCCTTTAGAATCGGCGAAGAGGAAGAGCACCAATACTGGCGATGAAGTTGACAACAAGGATGCACTATTAGAACCATCATCACCGCCAGAAACACCGCCTTCTTCTTCTTCTTCTCCTTCTCCTTCTCCTTCTTCTTCTTCTTCTGAAGCCCAGTGCTTTGTGTGCTGCGAGCGGCAGCGTGACGCCGTAGTGCAACCGTGCGGTCATGGGGGCATGTGCTACCAGTGAGTTGCCTAGGAAGGGTTCTTAACAATTTGTTGAGAATCAACTGAGTCTTTTTTTTTCCGCCTTTTCTTTCTCCATTTCTTTACTGTCTGTAGCGCGAACTTCTTGGCTTTGCTACAGTATCTTTTTGATGATTCTTCCCTTCAACGATCATCTCTCTATTTCTGCCAGGTGTGCAGTGGCGTTTGTCTCGGCGCCTGCGCACGGGCGGCGGTGGCAGATTGACGCATCGCAGGACGACCCGCCGAAATGCCCCCTGTGCCGTGCGCCCGTAGTTGAAGTAAGGACCGCGACCTCTCTCAGTCATAACACACGCCTCCGTTGCCCTGCCTGATGTTCTTTTTCATTCTTTTTTCACCGTCCTATTGTTACGAATTTGCCGCGTTTGACACATTCGTCCATCTGCCCAACTTCATGCACTGCTAGTGCTTTCATGTGCGAATTAACTTACCGTCCTTGGACTGAAACGATACACACAGGTATTGCGGCTCACCCCATTAGCAGGTTTCGGTGGTACTTTCGTGGCCAACGCGAGCTGGACTCTTCTTTCCAATTCCCCCACATCAGTAGGGAGCAGTGGTGAGCCGCAGGGGCCATTGCTGAATGGCCCTCGATTAGCACCTCTTCCAGGAGGAGGCAACAGTGGTGGGTCAGGTCCCTTATTGTCAGTGCGACCAGCCCCGTCAGAAGAGCAGGCGCCAGCAGCAGCAGGAGCGGCCGCAGCGGTTACCACGGCAGCCGCAGTAAGCTCGTTTGTGCCGTTATTTTTGCCTTCGACGACCACAACTACAACCACAACGACGTATTTCCTTCGGCGTCATTCCGACACTCAAGAAGAGACAGGCGGTGAAGGTAACCTACTAGAGGAGGAGGCAGCTGCTATTGCTGCGGCGGCGGCGGCGGCAGCCCAGGAGATGAGCCACCTAGCTTATGATGCAGTACTAGATTCAGGCCGAGACCAGCAGTCGCACGACAGCAGAGCACGCTACGGCAGGAGCAGCAGCAACAGCAGCAGTAGCAGCAGTGCCTCCAGCGACGAAGGAACAGTGCGAAGTGGAGTGGATGTAGAGGCAGGTAGTGGTGCCCTGTTCGACGGAGAAGGAGGCGCTTATTTCGCGGAGAGTGAGCTGTCGGCGAGTGAGAGTGACGTCAGCACGCCGCGGAGTGACGTCAGTGGCGCTGGAACTCCCGTGTATGGCTCCGTTGAGACCGACGGAGCTGCTTTAGAAAGGATGAGAAGAGTTGACCTCGAGCTCGGAATGAATGACGAGCCCTAATTCAAATAACTGTATATAATTCCATCTAAAATCCACTGAAGAAAAGGGCTAGTTTAGCCCTTGGTTCTTGGTTTGTCGTCGTGGCGGTAATCAGATGCGCGACTATATACTATATCAGTAGGAAGCTAGTAGACTAGTAGTATTAATATTATACAGTGACTTCGTTTGTTCCTTCGCTCGTTCTTGTGTTCAGGTGTTTGGATGCTAGAGAATTATCCGGTGTCACTCATCTCCAGTTCGGCTCGAGACGTAGACGTAAACTTCACCTTTCTCGCGGCCACGCAGCAAGCAGAAAGGCCTCCAAAAAACTCAGAAGTCTGCCGGGCCGTGCTGCTACCAGTGGTCGTCGACTATTAAAGGGGTGCCCCAAACCACGAACTTGTACACTGCGAAGAAAGGCCGCGGCTGAGCGCCCTTGGCTCTTAAACTCACGCTCGTTGTCACGAGCTGCTGCCCTACGAGATCTACTCGCTGCGAGCAACGCGATCCGTCGGGTAACTGCTCGGTATATACATGCAGCAGGGAAGGAGGCAACAGCGACCACCGTCATCACGGCCACAGCCAAATCCACCACAGGCAATGCAAGGAGGGAAGTTAGGCAAGCAAAGAGAAATTGGAAGTAAGCACCGACGAAAAATAAAGTGAGCGAGATTTACAAAGTTCTCTTTGCTGCTACAGCTCAACCAAAAAAAAACAGAGATGCAAGAAGGAAGCAATCCTAATTCTTACCAAGTGATCTAGATCTACTTCTTGCCCGTCGACGTGTAGCTCGAGCATGAGCTTCGAGCAGCCAGCAACGTCGACATCTATTGCCTCAAGCTTTATCGGATGCGCAAACGTCACCGCGAAGAACTATATTGCAGAGAAAAGGAAACAACAAACAAAGATGGTGCTAATGGCAATTTTGTTTATATTTCACGAGCAGCTAGCGTAATATAAGGGCATAAAAAGTACCAACGGTAGTAGGCAGCTCCTGCACTAGCAATACTCCAATCAATTCAAAGAAAAAGCGTGTGTTAGCACACCTGTGGGAAGAGTCCACTACTGAGCCATCCTTCATTTCTATGGCCGTTAAAGGCGAGATGAACATGCTGCCCCTGACTCGACGCAAAAGTGCTCCTGGTAGTGAAGTAGGAAATAGTCAGCCATGAAAACTGAAGGTAATCGAAGGACTTTCAAGAAGTAACTCAATTGATGATGCCTTGCGGTTGATTTATATATACCGCACATCCACCCCCTCACCGAATGAATTTCCGGCAGTCTACGGCGCCGCTAATCGGAGCATCGCGCACTGCACTGGGCTTCTCTTCTGTCGCTTCGTCTTCTTGAAGCCCAGCCGAGGTGTACAAAGCGTAGGAATCTTCCGCGAGCTGGTCCAAAGACCCAACGCCAGTAGGCGTCGGTGTTATTTGTGAGCTACTGCTTTGAATCAATTGGGTTGAGTGGCTAGGATGCAGAGCTAAGACTCCCGCAGAGGAATCAGTTGTAGAAGAATTTCTTTTAGGGGTTCTGGGACTATCGAGCTGGCGATCGCTGGCGCTGTCGTCGTCGTCACTGCTGTTGCCAGCTACCCACACGTCTGCTTTGCCGGTCGCGCTGCTGTTGTGTTGCTGCCATGAGTCTTCTTCTCGGGAGTCGTCTTCTTCTCGAATGAACGAGTCAATCGCGTGCCGCCGCTCCTCTTCAGGATCGATAGGCTCGCCGTAGGTTACGATTGCTGTCGTGGGTCTCGCCACGAGAGCCATGTTGTAGATGCTCTCTGCACGCAATGGGGGGAGGTCCTCGTCATCCTCTTTCTCATCCTTATAATCGTCGCCATCGCCTAGTGCAGCGGTATAGATTGAATCCATTCGATGACTACAGCTTCTCTACTAGAACTCGAGGTCAATTTGCCGCTAGGAGCATTGGTATGGATTAGTAATAGTAAAAGTGCTAAAGAGCACCATGGCAAATTGTTGTGTTCGTGTTTGATTTGAATTTTTTCGAGGACATGACAGACAGACGACTCGTGACCGCACAACCAACTAACGACGACACTTCTTTTTTGGCTTTCTGTTATGTTTCGTGTTATCTTTCTCACTCATCGAAGCAGTAGCGTTTAGTTTGTAACTTAGGTATCGAGGAATCTTCACTATTACTGACGCTTGTGCGCTGCACTCTGCATCCTAAAGGACATGATATGGGCAACTTACCATCTGGCAGGAAGATTTAGCTAGTGTTTGGAGTAATATCGTAGTTGCCGTAGAAGTGAGCTGCGAGCAAATCCTACGTTTTAGTGACAATCAAGCCTACAGGTACTGTATAAACTTCAACGCCCTTGAGTGACAATATCGCAAGATGAGCATGGCGCTCAGACTCTCGAGAATACTTTTACAATTACTATGCTCAAGTTGGATTATCTTTGGTTTGACAATATCGAGCCGTCGTAACCGCCCGGGTTGCTTTCGGGTCAATGCCCTTCAAATGAAAATATCTGAAGGAACGGCGTCACGAGCAGTGAAAGCATTCACTCCGATGCAACGGCTGAGTAGTGGGCCCAACCCTCACGTCGTAGTTGAGACCTGGTTACATGGTATACCTGACAGTAGTTTGGAAGAACGAGCGCCCGTACATTTACCCACTACCGCCTCGTCTGCTGACCTAGCCTATTGCTCATCGTTCGAAGTCGTGTGGAACCGTCAAAAGGCATTGCTTGCGGAGCGGTCCGATGCCCTACGAGCGTTACCCGGCCGCGGTATTGTGCTTGGTGAAGTGTGCCCACTCGATGATTATCTCATATTAGTGCAGCACGCACCGGTGTTTACGCTGGGCACCTCCACGCAAGCTGCCGACGTGGCAGGTTTAATACCGTCGACAGCAGCTTCCGATGATGCGATGAAAGGAGCTCTAGAAACGAGCTACAATCGTAGTCTCAGCAACACTAGTTCCAGCAGCGGTAGTTTCAGTGTTAGTAGTGGTGCTTCAACGCCGACATCGCAGTCGAAAACAGCGGTGTTGCCCATTGACGTCGTCAAGGTGAATCGCGGCGGGGAAGCAACCTGGCACGGGCCCGGGCAGCTTGTGGCGTACCCAGTGCTGGACTTGAGGCGCTATCAAAAGGTGAAGAGAATTAATTCTTTGTGAAATAGTCATCAAGGTGATTGTGAACTAATCAGACTTACATTTAAAACTTTCATTGAGCTATAGTTTGAGTCATGTACGTAAACCTTATGGCCTAAAATTTTAACGTTCATTAATTACCTGTCTTTACTGTGGTGCTTGCAATTGCGTTCCTTCTGCCCTTGAACCAACTCGTTGAACCTCCTGCCAGGATGCGCATTGGTACTTGCGCGCACTCGAAGAGGTTGGTCTCCGTGCGGCTACTGCTGCCACCCTGCATGCACTTGACAGAGCCGCTTCAGAAGTCAAAGGCAGCGACCACAACAGCGATGCAGCCGCGTCTGGCACATCAGCCGCGTCGACTGCGATAGGATCTGTGAAAACATCAGCTGCAAAAAGTACGCGCACAGAGATCACTGACAGTGATGTTTACTATCCTATCACCAATGCAGCACAGCTGGAGAGGAGATGGGGGCTGCGCTTTGGACGAGTTCCAGGATATACCGGCGTGTGGTGCTTTTCGAAACTGGTTGATGGTACAGATGTTGACTCCTCAGAAAATAACCCTATGCGCTCACCAGTGCCTTTGGAGGCACAAAATCAAAAAAGAACTTCACCGTCAGAGCACACAGAGGAGTTTGTAGAGGTATGGTCCAAACCAGTGAAAGTGATGGCGACGGGCGTAGCCGTCAAGCGCTGGGTTACGCAGCACGGCCTTGCTTTAAACTGCGATTGTGACCTTGCCTGGGCTTCACCTAAAGCTGCCAAAAGTAGTGGCAGTGACAGAAGATGCAGCCTACTAGACGAAGTAGATGGAGCCGCTAATTCTCCTAACAATAGTGGCGACGATAGTCATGCCCACATCGTACCGTGTGGCATCAGTGACATGAAAGTGGGGTCCTTGTCTGGCGTGATTGTCGAGGCATGGAAGCAATTGGGCTGTGCGGGAGCGCCACCATCAATTTCAGTGCTCAATGCAGCACCTCATTTGCTGAACGCGTTCGAGGAAGTCTTTGGCTGCGAATGCGCGTCAGATCTTCGATGTTTGTAAGCCTTTACCTGTTACATGCCCCGATAGCCACTTATTTACTTAATCCGAAGATTTGTATCCCGGAGATTTATGCACCGTAGGACATTAATTATTTACTTCTCGATTCACACACACACATATATAACTCACGCGAGCCATATATGCACCTTATAAATAGTAATCTGGTTGCAATTTAGACCTCGCTTGGGGATTCTGGCGGTATTAGTATTTGTATTATGGGTTCAGCGTTCAGAAGATGCCGTTATGTCCGAACTTTTTATTTCGGTGGCCGAGCGACAAAGAAATTTGCGCCTTTGTCTTCAACGACTTCCGTCTTGTCGAGTAGAACAGCTGCCTTATTCATATTCACAGTTCGAACTTACCCAGCTCTTTTTGCTTCTTCGTGCGCTTCAGTGTGAGGTCCTAAGCTCAAGCGAGATATATCATTCTCCTGATGGTAAGACAGTAACATCGTCGCGCCGAAGCACAAAGATAGTGCCCTTGTTGCCACGCGCAAGCCTTAAATCGTCGTCCACATATATGTTGTTCAGAAGTCCCCTGGGAATAAACAATACAGAGAAATATGTACCGCCTCAATCAAAGCTCATAATTTAATTTCACGTACTGTAGGTGCCTTGCCCGTCGGCAGGTGGCGCATACACAGACTTAAAGAAGACAATTTCACAATTGGAAAGAAAAACGATAAGCGCCCGAGAACGCTTACCTCGATTCATTGGGCAGCAACCGAAACGGCACGGGGTATGGCAACCGCACCGGAGGGTCCAAAGTTTGTTTCGTGAAAGGGTTTTGGTCAAACTCAAAGTAGGCGTTGGAAAAACGAATGTCCAATTGCGTGCCGCCCGTGTAACCTTCCACCGTAGCCTGTCAAGAGGTGAAGTGGATTCAGGCATTTTAAGATGGATAGGACTTGGTTTCGAAACTGATATAGTGTTTGCTTGCAATAAAATCGTCGACGACCTCAGTCCTACTGACTGCAGAAGAAGCCACGTAAACGTAAATCCGAACTGCGCACCTGAAGGTTGAGCACGCCACCAAAAGCGTCCCTGAAATCAATGAAGTTGTTGAAACGGCTATTTCCGTCAGCTGGGACGTCGTCCAGCTCGAGGGTTTGAAATACGCGGCCTACTTGTGCTACTGACCCAATCACAGCCCGCTGCACAGGGCTGCGAAGTTATGTATACAACGCAAAATTGTCAAGGAGTAGAGGCTCGACCTAAATATACCTTATCCTAAATGAATCTCATCAAATTTGCGCACAGCTCTAAAAGTAATTTCACGTCAATAGAGAACTTACCTTGGTCCATTAGCTAGCAAGTACTGCGACCACTCAGAGCCTTCCTTTCCCAAGTTCGCGCGCGCCGTGTACACTAGCCGCCACACGCCGACTAGCTTCGTGCGCTCCGAGGGGTTTATCGCGCATTGTGGGTTCGGACTTGCTAGCGCTAGTGCTTCGAGCAGCCGTTGCAGTTCTAGGCCTTGCTCTAAAGGGCTAGCGCTACCGCGGCTACCACCCTTAGATTCGAGGTCTTCGATCAGTGCTAATAGCTGCGCCTTCTCCGGTGGTGACGACGGTGGTGACGAAAGTAGATTGGGCTGAAAGCTTGAAAAGAGGTCCTCAACAAATTTAAATGGGCTGACGCTGGAAAAGATTCTAGTGCGGGCCCGAGTTGAGGTGCTCGAAGTTCGATGCACAGAACTCGGAAGAAATGATACGACCGGCGTGAACGAGAATGCGGCCAGCGCTAGAGCGTTGATAACTACCTTCATCATGCTGGTTTGAATGAGAGCTTGATTTATAGCATGAGCGTTTTTCTAGCAACTTATAGTCTTGCGAGTGCTCGGTAGTTCTGCCGAGTGTTGCCGCAGTCCAGTTCCCCGCGTCGACGTGTTGCGTGTAGCTCGTTGTCGAGTTGTCGACGTGTTGTGTCTGTCATCACATCAGAACAAAATCAGGAATCAGAACACCACAGACCAGTAGTTTTATCGAACTTTCGCCTCCTATTTTTGTTCTTCAGAATTTCCGACTAGCTAGTAAATCCGAAAATTGGCACCGAATTTTATGCTGCCAGCTGTTACAGCTCTCGCAAAACTCGCAAACAACGATTCTGTAGCCGGTGTCATCACTGATCAGAGTCTGCCATGGCCTTCATTTCAAACGCGGTAAGCCTACCTTGAGCGTTGCTGCATTCGGACTAGTCTTGTTGACGATACCGATACTTCTCTTTAATCTCCACAGCTCCGGCGTGCTGCTCGGCCCACAGTCCATGCGGTGCGCCCGTTTGCGACTCAAGGGCAGTACGAAATTATCGACCACCAATACGACGTCTGCGTAGTTGGCGCCGGCGGTGAGGACTTCACTTAAGATTTCTATTTCAATGCGGGATTATCTACTACTGTAATTTAGTTTAGCGCGAAGCGAGTTGAGTGTCTCAATATCCATAATGACTTCGGACTCGTGCGAAAGATATTGAGCGATGTATGATATCATTGAGTTGGCTTTACCAGAAGCGGAGAATTTAAATCGCGCCCTCACCGTCTCTGGTGTGTCAAATTCTGCACTCATGTTGAATATATCAGGCGCAGGCTTGCGTGCGGCCATGGGCGCCGCTGAAGCTGGCTTCCGCACCGTGTGCGTCTCCAAGCTCTTCCCGACCCGCTCCCACACGGTGGCCGCGCAGGGCGGCATCAACGCCGCGCTCGGCAACATGACCGAAGACGACTGGAGGTGGCACATGTACGACACTGTAAAAGGTAGCGACTGGCTCGGCGACCAGGACGCCATTCACTACATGTGCAAGGAAGCGCCCCGTGCCGTGTTGGAGTTGGAAGAATACGGCCTGCCCTTCAGCCGCACGGAGGTCGGCCTTGCGCTCTTTGCTTCTTCTTGCGTGCATTTTGCACTCCCTTAAACATTGATTGCCTTAACTTTTCTATCTAGTGTGGATCCCTTTGACAACCTTGTTTTCTTTTCCGTTCTTATTACTTCTCCGGAGTTGACACGCTTTCTCCTCACCGAAGCTTTGTTGTGCACCACGTCATTACCCGATTGCGTGCTTCTCTCCTTACTTCTTCCATTCCAATTTCCCTTCCATGGTCCAGATGATCTATAATTCTATGTACCTCATCACAGTCATTTTCTTGTTTGTTTGAAATTGAGACAGGACGGCAAGATTTACCAGCGCGCGTTCGGCGGGCAGTCGCTGGACTTCGGCAAAGGAGGCCAAGCCTACCGCTGCGCCTGCGCGGCCGACCGCACCGGCCACGCCATGCTCCACACCCTGTATGGCCGCAGCTTGGCCTTCAACACCACGTGAGTAGTGCGGAGAGTTGCGCATGCGCGTGTATGCATGCACAGATCGTTGTGCTCGGGTGTAGGCAGATGAGAGGGAAGTTAGAGGTGTAGAGCGAAGTAAAATCCGTTTATGTTTAGCGAGAAGGAAAGCGTAGTCTGCAATAGTTCCCTTCCTCCTCTTCCTTACATCCATTTCTCTCCTTCTTTCTGCAGCTACCTGCTGGAGTACTTCGCCCTGGATCTGATCATGGACGACTCTGGCCGTTGCGTGGGGATTATGGCTCTGTGCATGGAGGACGGCACCATCCATCGCATCAACGCCACCAACACGGTAGTCACTACTATCAATTGATATATCAGTGTCGAGAGTGATGGTGGTAGCTGTGCAAGAGTGTCCTGACCAGGAGCTCGTGCATGCGTAGTATACAAACGTGTCGTTGCGTCACATTGCGCGTGCACCATCACTCTCACACACACGCGTGTTTTTTTGTCCTTTACTAGGTGCTGGCCACCGGCGGCTACGGGCGGGCTTACTTCAGCGCGACCTCAGCGCACACTTGCACGGGCGACGGCAACGCCATGGCGCTTCGGGCGGGCCTGGCTTCGGCTGACCCGGAGTTCGTGCAGGTGACGGAATATTCTTCTTGTTAAATTAACTACAGACTGTAGTTACGCTCATCTTCTTTCCCAGCGCTTCGCTGAGCTTTGCCACTTTTCGCTGGACTTCCTGGGGCACGCATACTCGGAGTATGGCTTTTGAGTATCACTACTTTTCATCTTTATAATTCACGGCCATTTCTGTACGTGTTGTTGTTGCTGCAACAGTTCCACCCGACGGGTATTTACGGCGCGGGCTGCCTCATGACCGAGGGCTGCCGCGGCGAAGGTGGCATCTTGCGCAACTCCGAGGGCGAGCGGTTCATGGAGCGCTACGCGCCTTCCGCCAAGGATCTGGCTTCCCGCGATGTGGTGAGTTATTATTCGAATTGACTGGCTACTTTCCTCTTGCTTTACCTATCAGTCCTTTTATCTCTTGGCTGGTTTCTCGTATTATCTGCTAAGCCTGCGCCCTTCGCTTAATCATGTTTTAACCTATTTTACCACCCAATCTTTCGTTGCTCCTTTTTTAAAAGTCTTTTTGCTTCTTCAATGTTTGCATCTCTCTCATTCGTGCGTCAGGTGAGCCGGGCCATGACCATGGAGATCCGCGAAGGGCGCGGCTGCGGCCCCAAGAAGGACCACATTTACCTGCACCTCGACCACCTGCCTCCGGACCTCTTGGCCGAACGCCTCCCCGGCATCAGCGAAACGGCGGCCATTTTTGCCGGGGTGGACGTGACCAAGGAGCCAATTCCGTGCCTGCCCACCGTCCACTACAACATGGGCGGAGTGCCCACCAACCACTTCGGCGAGGTGAGAATCGCGCGTTGAGTGGGTGGCGAAGACGCCGCCAGGACTAGGTTTCTTGGGGGGGTCTTTTGAAATGGATATTCGATGGAGGTGGTAATGTGCCTATAACAAAAGGGTAATTTATGAAGTTTAGCGACTAGTCACCTATGAATGATGACTTCTTTTACTCTTCTTCTTCGTTGTTGTTTGTTTTTCTTTCCACATGTATGCAGGTGGTGCGGCAAAAGAAGGACCCGGTGAGCGGGGAAGTCGTCGACCACGACCACGTGGTGCCGGGCTTGTTCGCCGCCGGCGAAGTGGGCTGCGCCTCGGTGCACGGCGCCAACCGCCTCGGCGCCAACTCCCTCCTCGACATTGTCATTTTTGGCCGGGCCTGCGCGCTCCGCATCGCCGACATCAACAAGCCTGGAGACCCCATCCCTCCTCTCCCCAAGGTACTTGTGTTTTGTATACAGATGTATCTATGGTAGAAATCAGGAACGGGAGTTTTATGTGAAGTGATGGCGGCATTGCGGCATAATGTGTCCTGTGCAACAGCAATCTATAATGCTTTTCCGCGGTGTTTGTTTCTCTTTCTTCTTTTTTTGAATTCAATCTCGGTTCAATCCGCCAAATCCTCAGGATGCGGGCGCCAAGGCGATTGAAGATATGGACAAGCTGCGCTTCGCGTCGGGCAACACCAAGACCTCGGCCCTGCGGCTGGAGATGCAAATGGTGATGCAAAACCACGCGGCCGTGTACCGCGCCAAGGACACCCTGGACGAAGGCGTGGTGAAAATCGACGGTAAGGAGGAAAAAAGAAAAAAAACGAGGACGAAAAAACTCCATGAGGAAACGGGAGACATCGTTGTGGCATAGCTTGAGATGGATTTTTTTTTTGCGATGGAATGAATTAAAACTGCCCGTGTATATTTATACGGTGGTGTTTATCCTTCTGTTCTTCTTTCATTGCTCCTGTCTCCTTTCGTGCGTGTGCCTCTTTTTTTTTTCACCCAAGACGTGGTTGGCAAGTTCAGTGACGTGTCGGTGTCGGACCGCAGCTTGATTTGGAACACCGACTTGATCGAGACCCTGGAGCTCCGCAACTTGCTGGCCAACGCCGCGGCCACCATGCACGCCGCTGCGGCCCGCACCGAAAGCCGAGGCGCCCACGCGCGCGAAGACACCCCCGACCGCGACGACAAAAACTGGATGAAGGTGATCGGGCTTTACGAAGGCGCACGCATGCGCGCACTTATTTTCTAGTTTTTCGAAGGCGCGTTCGAGCGCGCGAGATTGAATGAGTTTTCTTCGATTATTTTCTTCTTCTTTTTTTGCGTCACGGTGGTGGTCATTTGCTTTTCTTTTCGCTCACATTCTCCTCGCTCTTTTTTTCTTGGTGCTATAAACAGCACACCATGGTGTACTTCGACGAGGACACCGGCAAGACCTCCATTACTTACCGCCCCGTGCACTACTACACCTTGGACAAGAGCGAAATGGACGTGGTGGCGCCCGTGGCACGCGTGTACTAAAAAGGCTCAGCAACTCTTTTAGATTTTTGTCCACACTCCGAGGGTGGTGAAACCGAGAAAACTGGGACGCAGGTTCTAAATGAGCGCCCATGTGCGATGTCAATGAGCTAGTTCGCAATTGAGATTCGGCAATTGCGCTTCGAAGCGCGCGCATGAATACAGAAATAAGCGGCCTGCTTCTACACTTCATAAAATGCAAAAACAACAAAGAAATAAGAAGTCCCGCTCTAAATTTGCAATTTGATCCTACGAATTGACTGTATTTGTTTGGCTTCTTGCTGTACTCCAGTCTAGTCTAGTTAATACTCCCCGAAATACAAAGAAACACCACTGTGGCAAATAGCAACAGAAAAATGTAACCTTCAGAACAAGTCTGACTGCTGACTGGGCTAAGTGTCCTTTTGCGTAATGCAATTGTAATCATTTTCTCTCGAGCCGCCAGGCATCAGGAGGTTTGGGAATGGAGTGAGTCAGCTGTCTCCACTTCGACCTGCCCTTGGCGAACTCGAACTAATACAAACCCAAATGACACAGAAGCCAATGCTGCGGGCAGAAGTGTACGCGCGTGCGTTGCGCGCAAGTCAAAATCGTAAAGAGGATAGTGTGTAGAGGGCAGGAAGCATAAT
>Ga0307931_1000948_pt1 | contig 19300 bp, 22 predicted proteins | sample OrgLakmetageno47_FD_201816 | JGI IMG/M metagenome (GOLD analysis project Ga0307931, IMG submission 201816) | Saline water microbial communities from Organic Lake, Antarctica - #47 | ecosystem: Environmental > Aquatic > Non-marine Saline and Alkaline > Saline | place: Antarctica: Organic Lake... | reverse complement strand
AAGGAGATTGAACAAGGGCACATAATATGATAGGGAAGTAAGACATACTGAGCAACATTGGTGACGATAGTCAAAAAGTACTGGCGACTGAAACAAAGATTCTACACTTCGACACCATCTCAAACTGTAAACCTTCTGACACTTCTAGCACTTCCCCTTCTAACAATCGCCTCCAATGTAGCCCCACTTCGAAGGATGCGGCATATGCCATTGCGCATCGCGCCACCCTCTACTTCACTTCCATTCAAACTTCCTTCACGCTCTCTCACGACATCCATTTCAAGGTATCGAGAATCGACAACGGTATCGACGTATCGACATAAAAAACACTTCGTTGATCGTGGCGCGGCGCACCCGCGCCGCTGCAGTCAGAGACTAGAATAGAATGCAACAAGCTGAACGAAAACGAAACAACAACAACACCGCAACACCGCCCCGCCCGCCCTCTCGAAGTCGTCTAAAATTGTGTAGCTACTCAGGTAACCATGGCTGCGCAGCTGATGCATCCGCGTAATGAGCTTACATCTGAAGCGAAAATAGGGCTTCTTGAGTAATTATTTTAATTTTCTCAAAGGATTGTCGACTGTTTGCACTCTGATGCAACCTCGGTGTGTACAGGAAATAAAATGGGCGGCCACGGCGAATTTCACGCTCCTAAGCAGGCGACTCAGGAAGAGATGGCAGCGGCGAAGCTGGACATCGCGTATCGCGATAGCTGTGCCGCGCTTTTAATTCCACTCAACCAGTGCGTCTTATATTGCTATTTATTGAGCCCTGTGTTTTACTTCTCTGTATTTGAGTAGCCTGCGCTGCTGCACTTTCCGATTGACTTTGGATGCGATTTTCAGGTGCCGTTACGAACAAATGTACAAGAAGACTGCGTGCATGCACGAAAAACATGAATACGAAAAGTGCCAATACTTCGAGTGAGTACTAGCTTAAAATATCAGTAATGCCCATTTTTCTAGCGGGCTATGCTCCTCTGTGCTAATCTAGACTCTTAAATGCACGTGTTGTCCGACAGATTCTTGCAACGCGTGGAAACACTCAAGAGCAGGAAGTAGACATGACCCTTTGATGCCTGAGGAGTGTCGGGTGGCTGAACAGAGCTGGGGATTTGCAGGGCATGCTTCGCAGATTGCCTGTCTGCGGGTTCCCTGTACCTTTCCACTTTCCACACGCTAAATTGGGATGACTAAGCGCTTGATTTGATACCCTTGAACCCCAAATGGCGTCGCTGATTAGTGCTGTTCGTTCCATGCTGCCTTTGAGTTCCTACATTGGTATATGTTTGACTTTGATGCTAGGCTAATCTTAATCTTGCGAGGCCTAGGCATTAGTTCACGCAAAAAAACGAATATACCTTGGTGATTTGGTTTAGCCGGTTAGCCCAGATAGCCGACAGGATGGGGTACTTGCCGAGACCATTGTTATTATAACATGGGGTTGGAACGGTTGGATTTTCGGCTTCAAGGGGGGAAATCTGCATTGATAAAATGCGTTATAGTGCCGATTTATAGTAGTGCGCTGCTCGCTATATAAAATTTAAGTAACTGCTGACTGCACTCAGAAAGAAGCAGAATAATTACACGGCCAATCACAAAAAATGAGGCGTTTAGCAGCATCAATAACAGATAAATCGGCCTAAGAAGAATTACTCCACGGGATAGTAGTTTCCGCTTGACTGCCGACCAATAAACCCCAAGGACTTCCGCTTCATTCCTTTCTCCGTACGATCACCATTAAAAAATCACTCTCAAGTTCTTCACACTTCGCCGCCAGAGATGCACATGACAAGCCAGTCAAACCCTTCGAACAAGCCGTTGCCCTTCAGCGCGCACGTTTCTTGAATCGACCACTGCCGGTTTCGAATTTCCGTGAGCCGCAAAGCTTCACTCACGTCTTTGGCACTCAAGGACCCCGGTTGGTCCTGTTTGTTCGCGAATACCAACAAAATCGCGTCTTTGAGCTCTTCTTCTTCCAGCATCGCCTGCAGCTCTTGCTGCGCCACGTTGAGCCGCTCTTTGTCGGCGCTGTCCACTACGAAAATGATGGCGTCTGTGTTGGGGTAGTAACACCGCCAGTAAGGTCGTATCGAAGTTTGCCCGCCGAGATCCCACACCTGAAGGCACGGTGTAAACGGTGGTTGAATCAATTGTCAAGAAAGGTTCGAAGAAAGAGGGGAATAGAAGTGTAATTGCAACACCCCCTCCGCTGGAAAGTCTAGCAGCAGCAGTCGTTACTACAGCCACCTCTACTGCCGCTCGTCAACTAGGATAGATTTGCAGTGACCCGCTCTCCGCTATATTTTCACCCAAAAGATTCTTTCACACGCACCTGAAACTTTATATTTTTGTATGCTAACGTTTCGACATTAAATCCAATTGTTGGAATTGTTTGAATGTCTTCATCCGATTCATTCTGAGCAAAGAGAGCAAACGTGAGAGCGTGTGTAAAGTGAGGGCGCGCGAGAGAACGACGATGTCCATTTACACCATTGTTACCTGAAGCTTATACAAGATGGTAGTCTTCCCAGCGTTATCGAGACCGAGGATGAGAATTCGAACCTGTTAGCATAAGCACTATCGTAAGCCTCTGCTTCGTACAAGCGTTAGGCCTGAGATAATGCTTTATATTTGCAGACGGCAGCAGAAGTCTAGTACAGATGCAGCGGGTGGCATAGCCTACGCAGTACACAACACGTGCAGGCGAATACCTCCTTGCTGCCAAACAATCTTTGGAAGACTTTCGAGAAGAAGATGCCCATTCGAGTCTATGTCTGCGGGGCAGCACTCTTTGAACACGATGTCGACCCGAGCCACCTTCGCAACGATGCCCAAAACTCTTCCACGAAACATAACATAAATTTTCCCGCAAATACGGGTTTGGCCATCCCAGTTTATAACCGAAGTGGTCAAACTGCGCTACGAAACGGTGTGCATAGTTCACTCCTTGACGGCAATAAGGAAATAAGGATGATATAGACATATAGAGCAGAATAAAACTCTAATAGTGTCCTAGGTTTGAAAAGATACATTCAGTGCCCGATCCATTGCACACACGGCGTGGCGTTTCTGGGCTGCGCAGGCCCGCTAGGACCAGGTCGTGGAAAAACTTTAGGAAAGCGTTAACTCACGATAGGGCAGCCTGCAACAACCCACCAGCCGGTGAATTAAACTTGCCTACTCGAGCAACATGGAGATCAAACTTATGGACGGCACGGCAGTGCGGCCACCGCAGCAGGTCAAGGCAATGCAGATCCTCCGAGAACAAAAGCTCGGGCTGGAGCAATCTCGTCGGATTGCTCAGGAAACCGACACTGTCGCGCTAAACGAAGAGAGGCGCGCGAAAGGGCTCGAAGAAGAGTTGCTTGCGGCTCGCAACACTCTAGCTGCTAGCATGCGGCGCTTTGGTGGAGCTGAGTCGGGCCTGGGCCTCAAAACAGCACCGCCCGACGAGCAAAAGGCGCTGCAAGCGATGGCGGCTCGGGCAACTACCGCCGAAGACGAGTGTTTCGCGCAACAACAGCGGGCGGCGCACGCGCGGGCCACCAATTTAGCAGCAGTGCGAGCCATGGAGATGCGGGAGCGGCTCGAAGTGAAGAACGCGGAGGTCGCGCGGGCTTACGAGCAGCGCGTAAAGCAAGAAGCATTGGCTCGCCAAGGACGCGCCAAGAAAGTGAACCAACAAGAAATGGCCGCGGCCGCAGCGCTGACGAAGAACCACACCAAGCGTGTCGAAGCTTACGAAGCATCAGTGAGCGCGACCATGCAGCTCCGCGACCAGCAGGAAACAGCAGCGCGCGAGCACCACGTAGGTGCCGTGAAGCGCATGATGAAGACCACCTCCACTACAGTGGAGGCCTTGAAGCTCCTCAACGACAAGCGCCGAGAAGACCACGCGAACAAAGTGGAGAGCGTGCTGAGCTTGAAAGCCAACACCGACGCAGCTTTCGCGAAGATGAAAGCCGCCAATGCCCGAGCGGCGCGGCGTGCTGCGGCCAAGGCAGCGGCGGAAGCGCAGGAATTCGCCGACCTGACCGCGAAAGGAGAAAACCCTTACAAAGTGTTCCGAGAGCGCGACGTGGCGACGGTGGCGGCCAAAGCAGAAGCCAAAGCCAGGGCTGAGGTAGCGAAGAAGGAAGCAAATTTAGTCCGGCGCATCGTCAAAGGCGACGAAGACGGCCAAAAGAGGGACGCAATCGAAGCCCACCACAAACGCATGGAGCGAGAGTTTCGCGACGCGTTAGGGAAGTCCGTCACCGAAGCCCGCAACCGTGCTTACCTGATCAGCCGCACCACCGCGGGTGTAGACATGGTGGACCCGAGTGGGCGCGAAGTGCGCCCTTTCGACCCGAGCCAGGTGACCACCATCAAAGACCACTCCTTTGGCCTCGGGTTCAACCCCCGGAAAGGAGCGGAATTAAACGCCGACGTGATTCGGAAAGTGTCCAGCAAACACCCCGGCCTGGACCTCGGGGAATACCAACGGCTTTTGCCCAAACCTCCACCGCCCAGCCTCAGTGATGAGAATAATATCAGCGGCGGCGGCGGTGGTGGAGACGCCTCGCGCTTACAAGAGATGACGTCACCAATTCACGCAGCGGCCACACCCGCAGGTCTGGGCTTGTCGAGCAACGCTGGCAGCCTCGCGGCGGCTGCTTCAGGGCACGACGATGAAGCGGGTAACGGCGGCGCTGGGAGCAGAGGAGGAAGCCAGAGTGCGTCGACGCGTAACTTGCTTGCCAGCACCAAACCTCTGTCCAAATTTGAGCTCGAATGCCGCGCCAAAGCGCAGGAACGGCAGCGGCAAGCTTTGATTATCGGGACACCTCAATCGACCGCGGGCTACACTTTTGCAGGAAAAGCGGCGTTCTTACCCAAGCCTGCCAGCGTTGAATTTTTGGACTTTGAGCCGGGGCATGTGTACAAGCGCAAGTTTTCACTCACCAACACCTCCTTGACCTTCAACTCGTTCAAGCTGCTGGAGCTCCCGAACAACGTACGCGACTTCTTCGAGATTTCCTACGACAAGCCAGGCCGCATGTCTGCGGGCACTTCGTGCAGTGTGGAAGTGGTGTTTCGGCCTTCGGTGAACGGCGACATTCGCACTGCTTTGCCACTTTTGACCGAGACGGGCCCTACGGAGGTGCCGATTGTGTGCTGCACCAAAAAAGTCGTCCCTTCGGTGGCGTCGGACCATGTTGCTTTTGGCACTGTGACCATGGGCGAGTTGAAGACACTGAGCCTGGTGATTCGCAACGGTGGCGCCCTAACTACGTCCTTTGAGCTTATTGATCCCGAGACCGGTGCTCTGGTCGGAGATCAAGCCCCGAAGTCTCTGCCTGAGAATGAGCAGGACCCAGATCCGGCGCGCGCTGTCACACCAGGTGGATCTCTAGCGTCTCCCTCGCTCGAGTCACCGCCAGGATCGCCCCCAAAGGACGCTGACGCAGCTGCACTTGACGCAGATGGCAACGGCAGCGGCAACGGCGATGACGGCGAGCTCACATTGGATGCGTCACAAGAAGGCGTTACCGTACTTGAATTGGGCGGCGGGCAAGAATATGGAGATGGTGAGTGCAATTATTGTAGCAAGCAAGGATCTTAGAAAATATAACAGCAGTGGCGCTATCATCTGTATTTCATGGTCATTTCCCAATACAGTTCACAGTCCTTAATGTAGTAATAGTCTTTCAATCCTCTTATCCGCCACAACAGGTGATGGGGTGTCTATCGTTGCGGATCCAGCGGCTGCGCTGCAATCATCGCCGTACCAAAGCCCTGAAGCTATGGCCGCGGCAGCAGCGCAGGCAGAACAGGCTGAAATCGAAACATCTCTACTGGAAGCAGTCGAAAAAGTTAAGATGGCAGCTCTCTCGCACCCTCCAGGAAGTTCGGGGACTTTGCAATTTGCGTCTCGCGGCACCGTAGGCGCCTACGCAGAGACCCACCACGCCATTCATTTCGAGCCTCTTGAAGCGGGCTACTTCCTGAAGCGCTTAGCGATTCGGTTCACGGGCACGTCGGAGATAGTGGAAGTGGAAATCAGTGGCACTGCCGAGCTTTGCCCGGTGTATGTGCGAGACCCCGTGCTGGACTTGAACACGGTGATCGAAGGCAAACTCTACCGCAAAGCCCTAGTCCTCATCAACCGCGGCAAGATCGCCTACAAGGTCGAGGCGCATGTGCCTCCTGAGCTTCGGGACTTCTTGGAGTTTTCACCCCACGATGGTTTCGTGCAGCCGGGCGTGAATCTTGAGCTCGGAATCAAGCTGCGCCCCAAGCCCGACCTCTTGGCGGCGTGCTCGGCCGTCGCGATTGCTACAGGCGGGCGCCACAGTGTGACACAAGTCGGCAATTTTGCTTCCCAAGTGTGTGACATGGTGTGCTTGCCACTGCAAGTGTCGGTCTCGAAGCAATCCTTGCCGGTGTTTTTCACGCTCCAGTGCCAGGTAACCCCGGGAAGCCTCACCTTAGACCCACCTCAGGGCTTGACCTTCGGCCCGTGCTACGTCACCGAGCGGCTCGTTCAACGGCTCAGACTCACCAACGATAGCCGCTTGCCGCAGAAGTTTGGGTTTGTGCACTTGCCCCCTAGCTTAGAAGTGCAGCCTGCAAGCGGATTTGGCGTGCTTCTGCCGATGGAGTCTCGGGCTGTGGATGTGATCTTCAAGCCCAGCGAAGTAGGGCCACCCGTGGATGTCAACACCCCTCCGCTCGCGCTGACCCTACGGACCAGCCTCGGCGCCACCTATCGCGTCCCGTGCAACGGTGTTGGTATAGCCCCTCCGCTGGACCTGAGCGCGACGGTGCTGCAATTAGCTCCCTGTGCCTTGGGAAGCTTCATCACAGCATCCTGCATGGTGGCCAACCCTAGTCGGACCCGCACCATCACCTTTCATTTCACCGTGCCGTGCCCGGAGCTCAGCCGGCTACACGTGAGCCCAGCGGTGGCTACCCTCCAACCGGGGGAAACCATCCGCGTTGAAGTGCGCTTCAACGCTCAAGCACCCCCACCCACCCGTGCCGAGCTCGAAGAGAAAGTGGCCGCCAAACGAGCAGCAAGGCTAGCAGCAGCGCAGGAAGCAGCAGCAGCAGCGGTGGCCGCGGCAGCGGCTGATGACGAAAGCAGCGTTGGCACGGCTGCATCTGCTGCTTCATCGAAGAAGGGCAAGAAGGGTGCTCCGGCGGCAAAGAAAGGCGACAAAGGAAACAAGAAGGGAGGCGCCAAGCCCGATCCAGCGGCTGAAGCTGCGGCTGAGGAAGCAAAGGCTGCCGCACAGGCCCAAGAGGAGGCAGAGGCAGCGGCTGCAGAGGCCAAAGAATTGTCGGTGATGTGCGTGGACGATTTGCCGGAACATGTGGGCATTGTCACACAAAGCGGCAGCGGTGGAGACGGCGACGACGAACCGTGGAGTGTGCATGCCAAGTTTCACATCCCGTGCTACGCCCGCATGACGCCTGTTGAGGGAAGCAGTGGCGGAGATAAAGGCATGAAACCGTTGCAATTGGGAAGCGCAACTGCAACAGGCATGGTCACTACCGGAGCTGCCCAGAGCTTCGTCGGCACGCAAGCACTCAATGGAGACATGGCCATGAGCGGCAGAGAAGGAAACGGCTTCATACTCAATGAATGCTCTCAGCCGCAGTTCTTAACAGTGGTGTCTACGGTGGTAACACAAGTGCTCGAGGGCGATGCTACTTCCCTGGACTTTGGTGAGTTGGCCGTGGGGCAAGTGAAGACGATCATGCTTCGCCTCACCAACCATGGGGATGCCCCGTTAAGCCTAGTGGCAAGCGGGTTGAATGGAGTGGGCTCTTTCTCTATTCGCAATGCTTTGCGCGTAATCCGTGGTGGTGGCGGCTACATCACAGCACAAGTGCAATTTGCGCCGGATGTCCAGGGGGTCCGCCAAGAGGAGCTGCTTTTGCATGACCCACAGCTAGGCGTGAGCCTGCGGGTGCCTGTCAGAGGAAAAGGGGTCTCGCCGCTGCTTGAAGTGCGCGACCCCCCAGAGGGTGTTTTAGACTGCGGCCATTGCCTGGAGGGCGACTCCATCAGCATGGCCGTGACGCTCCACAACGCTTCCCATTTCGCGCTTGGCTTTAAATTAGAGCCGTTGGATGCGCCGCCACCTAACTTCAACAACCGCCCTCCGTTCACCTTATCGCCTTCAGAAGCTACAGTTGCCCCAGGAGAAGACCTGAGCGTGAAGGCTACCTTTGCTCCGGACCTTGCGCGCGCCTGGCCCTATCACCAAGATCTGAAAGTGGCGGTGCCTTCCCAGGAGAAGGAGCCTCAGCTGAAACTTTCTGGCCATTGCCACGCGCGGCAGCTTTATGTGGCGTCAGTGGGTGCGAACAGCAGCGACGCTGCAAACCATGCCCTCGAATTGCGAGAAGACCCTTTATTATTGGCTCCCAGCGCGTTGCACAGGGTGCTTGACCCCAAAGCCTCCAGCGCTCTCTTTGGCGAGCGCCCGCCTGAGTTGCCGTGCATCAAATTGACCTTTCCCCGTGAAGTACCCAGCAGCAGCAGCAACGGGATCAGTGACGCCGAGGAAGGAGCAAGTCCCAGTCCACTGAGCGTTGAAGTCGGGTGCTGCGTGCTCGAGCGTTACTTGGGCTCCAGCAGCGGTGGCAGCTACGCAGTGGAGTTTGACGCTTCCAACAAATACTTCGCGTGCAGTGATCCTGCTGGCAATGTAGCGCCTGGGGAACGCAAGGTAAGTTGCCGTCACTTGTACTATCTCTGAAAATAGGTTTACCTGTTTGTCCTACCTCGCCTTTACTCCTTGTATCTCTTTTTATCCAGGTGGTAAGCTTCACCTTCTCGCCACCTGTGGTGGTGGAAACCTACGGTTTGGACGTGGGTCAGTGGGCACGCACCACCGCCAAAATCAGCCTCACCGGTGGCTTCCATCACCCACATGCCGACCTCTCACCTGTGCAGGTGGTGCTCGAGGGATACATCCAGATTTAATTGAAAAAGGATGGCTTTGTGGGAGGCGATGCGATGGGACTTGATCTCCGTGTCATTCCAAGCTCCTAGTCGCCAGTCACTTGTTGAATAATTGATATATGTACAAAAGCCAGTAGAGGCACTGTTTTTGTGCATGGGGCATGATGTTGGTTATGAATCCTCAACGAGTAAGGGATCTGGCCGAATTCCATATTTCTCGTTCGTTGAGAAGCAGGCGGAAGATTTATATAGTCCCTAAAAACAAAATTTAGGGTTGAGAGCAATTGGCATCTAGCTAGGGAATACGGTATACAATCTTGCATCTTGCCAATTGCCACTCGACCACAATTTCAATTTCAGATTTCCTTTCGAAGGCCAGAAGGGGCTCTTTTTATACCTCTTTTATTCTACGAATTAGCATAATGCAATATCTGGAACTGCTTGCTATCTCCATGACCAAGGTGTGTGTGTGATCGAGACACATGTAAGTTAAAATAGATACAGGAGAGAGAAACAAGGATTTGCATTTGCGAAGTTCGCGCTCGCACGCTTGCACCTCTAGAAAACATGGGATAGAATCATACTAGACACGCGCAATTTTGACAAATTCGATAACTCAGTGCTATCCGGAGTTTCTCAGCTGTTGTCTTTGTAGTCATCGCCCATCTGCTCTTCCATTACTTGCAGGATCTCCACGGTCATCTCGTTCACCTCGTCGCCCTTGAGCGTGTCCCGCACAAACGCGCACTCCACTTTGAGCTGCACCATTTCCAACGCGCCGCGCAAGCAGCCGCACAACATGTTTGAGTAGACTAGGCCTGCCATCTCCGGCGGCAACTCTACGAATTCGGTCAAAGGGTTCTCGAAAAACACCAGGCTGAAGGAGTTGCGCTCACTGTTCCAGTTCATAACTTCAGCTGCTATCCCTAGGAACATTTTAAAAGCTACTTTCGCAATAACATCAGCAGTTTCTCTGTGCGACTGACATGCGGGGGTGCCTGACTTTGCAAGGAACTCGTCGATCAGCCGTACGCCAATGTTGTAGCCCATTTTTTCGAGCTGTTTATTCACCTCGGTAACGTCGTCATAGTCTTTGATCAGCTGCATTACCATGCTGCCATATGTGAGTGCAAAAAATTCCCCATTGACTTTAGGAGTTTTGGCCCAAGCCTGCTCTCCTGACCGCGCCGCAGCCTTCGAGGAGGCGCTGCTTGTTGTTGCCATGATACCTCGACACGAGCTCGACTGAACTACCTCATCAAATCATGGATCAAATCAACACAAGAAAGAGAAAGCAAAAAAATGAACAAGCTGTCAAGATCCTATCCCAACCCTGTGGCTACGGCTCCCTCAAAAGCCGAAATAAAAAAAGCAACGAAGCTACTAGTATAAGCTTACGTTTTAGCGTTTTAGCTTCCGATGGAGGAATACCTGCGACGCATAGATTTTACCACTGCTCAATTACTTGCAGCACATAATGCATATTTTACTTTACGCTAGGGTGCGGTGCTCGTCACGTTCATTTTGGATCTCTTCATTTTGAAACTATTTTCTTTCGAATTGTAATTATAGTGACACCCACCCACCTTCAGTATTCAGTACGCTCGCATTCACACTATAGCAAAAAGAAGGCTTGGTAATCACCTACCTCATAGAAATGCTGGCATTGCAGCACACCGCACTCATCATCTGTGGGATATGCTGCTCACTCGGTGCTATGATCAGTGGAGCCACGGTAGCTCGTCACCTGATTCAAACACGGCACCCGTCACTGAAAGCGTACACTATTCGAATTCTGCTGATGGTGCCGATTTACTCGCTTGAAGCTATCGGGGCCATTCTCTTTTACGAGTGGGCAATTGTGCTGACCGTGTTTCGCTCATGCTACGAGGCTTTTGCGCTGCTGGCATTTGTGCAGCTCATGCTGACCTACTTGAGTATGGGTTGCCCGAGCCAAGGCGACGGGACGCGAGGGGCCATTTGGGTGGCGCTCGACATGCGTGGAGACCCTCAAGTTGTACACCCTTTCCCGCTGTGCTGCTTGCCGCCTTGGCCTATGGGACCTGTCTTTCTACGGCGTTGCTTAGTGGGGGTATTTCAGTACACCGCGGTAATGCCATTCGTTACTATTTTCACAGGCCTCAGCACATGGTCTGGCGTTTATGGCGAAGGTGCCATCAATGACTGGTCGTCGTCTTACCCTTACTTAGCATTGGTGCAGAATGTCTCGCAGGGTTGGGCTCTCTATTGTTTAGTGCTATTCTATCAGGCTACGAAAGCACGATTGGCGTCGGTGGAGCCTCTCGCGAAGTTTCTAGCTATCAAAGTAGTAGTGTTCTTTACCTGGTGGCAAGATTTAGGGATTGCTGCTCTCGCTGATTGGGGTGCTATTCAAGTATGTACTTCATGTGCCGTGCCGTTGTTTTGCCTGGAGTTTACTCTGTACTAAGGATCTGTGAAACTATTTCAAATTCTCCAGTCATCGAAGAAGAAGAGGAGGCTCATTTTGTTTTGACGTGTTTCTGTATCCAACTGCATAGGCCAAAGATGTCAACGGCAACCCCGCCAGTGTCGACGAAGCCGCCAACTTGTTGTCCAACTTGATTGTGTGCATTGAAATGCTCATCATGGCTCAGGTCTTCGCCCTCGCCTTCCCACCGTCGGACTATGCTTCTTCCTCCGCCACTTTAAGTGACAAAAAGGGCGGCGCTGGCTCACGATACCTCCTTCAGCCTGCGCTCGGTGCTTCACTGCTCAATAACGTTTCTCTCGACGGCAGCATCAATCTTTCTACGTCATCGCATGGTGCTTCGCCGGCTGGAAACATTTTTAGTACTAGCAGAGCACAACTACACCCCGCCACACATTACACTCCCTGGCTCGAAGGCAGCGACGGCAACGACATTGAGGATGACTTCATGAGTGGTGGGATGCCTGACAGGCGAGCGAGCAGCGCATTGCATGGCGTTGCTCTGTCCGGGATAGCGTCGGATTTGGCGCGGAGTTTCGACTTTTGGGACGTGTTAAGAGACATGCGCACCATGGCTCAGATTGGGAAAGTACCGGGAGACTTGGGGTATATCGCAGAAGATGAAGAAGGTGCTGGAGATGGCAAAAATGGACCCAGACGAGCTTATGCGCCAGGCGATCCCTCAACTCCCAGCCCAACCTTCCTAGAAAGATTGCTAGGCCGCCGCCGAGCGCCACTGCAGCCCACTCGTGGAGCGACACCATCAGCACCGGTGTCTGCTGCCCCATACGCACCACCGAGCGCTGTAGATGTTGGACACAGAGAAGACTCTTTGCCGCATAGCAGCACAGAAGAGAGCGGCTCGAGGTGTGGAGCTGAAGGAGCAGGTACAGCCACAGCTCTTTATGTAGGTGCACCTCGAGAGCGAGCTGGATCAGGTCCCATGTTTGGGTGCGTAACGAGCGATGAGTGGGGCGAAGAGAGCATAAACTTCGAAGTCTAGGGGCCTTTGCCCTCGTGGGTTTACTCTAGCTACGCGCCTTGTATGAAATTGTTATGGGCATCTCAAAAGGCCCCTTCTTCTTCTCCTCTTCCCTAGCGCGATGGTTCTCCGGAGAATCCAAACTCTTGCTTGTGGGTTGTATATGGCCTTATATATGTCATCAATCCGATTTATTCTCCTGGTGCCAAATGCGAGTGAATGGCTGAATAGGGCGGGGCTACTAACTACTGATATCTACTATACTAATATCAGAACGAAGGGGCTGGTTCACCTGCGTATCGGGCATTTGTACATATACTAATCATGGGCCATTTGCATTCTCAAGGCTCTACTTAGCACCAGGGCATGCCACTGTGAGTTGGCTGGGTGGAGGCTTTGACCTTTGCACAAAACCCCAAAACGCCGGCATGCAAACTCCAACCGCCCCTTTACTCTCTGTCGTCTTCCCACTTCTCCATATTTTTTTCTCTTATCTCTTTTCTCCTCTTCTTTTTTTCGTCTTTATTCCGCACTCATTTTCTTCTTCCTTCCATGTTTTTTTTTTGTTCTCTGCGCACTCTTTCAAGTGCCCCCAAATTCTCGCGCTTCCATTCCTTCACACTCCTTCTACGCCACGGCATCTTCTAATTCCTCGAGCCTTGAGCTCACCGCCTTCATTTCAAGGGTGATGTTTCCAAGGTGGGTCTCTACAACCTGAGACATGTGATTGGCCTGCGCCTCTTCTTCGGCGCGGTGCATCCCTTGATCCTGGGCCGCGATGGTGTTCCGGTTGGGGATCCACGACAAGTTCTGCTCTTGCATCATTTTGGACACAAAGGACTCAACCCCGTTGTATTCCGTTGGGTCCTAGAATTGTTCAACCATAAAAAAAATGTTCAAGAAGAAGATAGAAATGAACAAAGAGTGCGTTAGGGCAACTCAAGGTGCTTGTTGAAGTAAACCGACAAAACAACAGAGATATTGAGGAACAAAAACTTCTTCGTGAAGGGGTTTCTTGCTTCGTACCTTGCGGCCGAGGTAATGGAAGAAGTACACATATTTCCAGAGGCTATGCACTTCGTCTCGGTGCTGGTCAAAAGTGGGGCCGTTCCGTAGACTCAAATCGTCGTACAAAAAGCGCGTGTACCTGAGTGTGTAGTATCGAAAGCACACACGCATATGCACAAGGTCACAAATACGAAAAAAAAAACACCAGCAAAACAACAACATATGTAACGTCCATCTATCTTCTAATCCTTCACCAAGGGATATGCCATGAATACAACGCCAACCAAGCAGGAAAGAGCATAGCTTACCCGCAAATGTAGCACTCGTTGGCAAGAACGTCAATTCTCTTGGCATCTTCCTCGCGGAGCCTCGAGAAGGTGTCTACAATGAGACCAGTGATCACGTTGAAGAGCAAGATCCCCACCCACACGAAGAAAGTCATGTCGTAAGCGAGCCGGCCAATGAACTCCATGCCCTCGCGGTTGCTGATTGACGGAAGAACGAAAAGCAGAAGGGAAAGACCGCAGTTGGAAATAAGACAGGCAAAGAGTGAAAGGTTTGGTGAGAAAAAGCACAAAAGTCGTAACAGGCTGAAGCGCATGATCGATTCTTTTAGTCTTGCGACAGCTAGGTTTAGACTACACCAAGAGGGGAAGGAGTCTGCAGCAGTTTATTATATTCTAAATGATATAACATGTACAATTCTCCACGCATACTTATCTTGTACTGTCCTTCTCCCCTCCCTCAGTCACACTTTCATTTCGTACCTGGTGTTATCCACCACTTCGGCCATGTTCCCAATGGGGACTCCTGCATAGAAGATGAGCCAGAAGCACCCGACTGCGGAATGGCACCCGTGTTTTTCTTCGTCATCGGCGAGGGGGTCGTATTGGAACCAGTCTTCGAAGTAAGCCAAACCTAAATTGAAAGAAGACGACATAAGGAGGGTCAATTGTGGCAATGTTGCGAGTACCAAGGCATGGGTAGACGTAAAGAACCACGGCGCCACGACAGAAGCTACCCTTCACCCCTGTACCTACCGAACTGCGCGTAGACAATCACGGTGATGATGAAGGTGAAGAGCACCATGGAGAGCGCAGGCAGCGGGATCGTGATGGACTTCATGATGTCGTTCAAGACTGACGAGTTGTTGATGATGTCGAGCAAGAGAAGCGAAAAGAAGGGCGAATGAAAGAATCCCAGCACCGAACACGCCAACAAAAGCACGTGGTTCCGAAAGGACCTGTTTTCGTAGGACAAATAAGAAATGGATGAAAGGGTAGACCTAGAACAATATGTACGAGGCATGTGCCGTTCTACAGTGAACACATACGGATAGGAATGTGGGCACAGATGCACGACAAAACAAGCACGAAAAAAACTTACGATTTCGTGAGCACCACGTCGAATATAATCACGAATCTCCGAGCCAGCTGGTTGGTGGGGACCACAATGGCCCTGCGCAGCGAATGACTGAACCAGGGGACGCAAACCACCACCAACAAGGATGTGTACAGGGAGTAGTCGATCTTTTCGGGGTAATTGGCGGCGTGCATGGCAATGAAGAGAGTCACGGCAACAATTCCCAAGAGCCACCATCGGAAGGCTACACGAAACCGGTAGGGCTTGGGGGGCTGTGACGAGTGGGTGCACATGTAGATGATGGAAGCACGAGGGAGGGAAATCGACGTTAAGAAAGGAAGAAGAAAAATGCGGGGGAAGCGAGGGGGAAATGAGTAAACGGCTGTCGAATAGCTCGGTAGCTATCGAGAAGTCGGAAAAGAAAAGACTCAAGATGTGCAACGAAAAGACGCTTCTTCTCACCGGCGACGCGTATTCCGCATCTTTGATGACTTTGTCGGTTAAGTTCACCACCAGAGGCACTTCGGTGGTCGCCAAAAACGAAGCAATGGTGATGTAGCCGCACACATTCACGAAGCCCATCGCCAGAGTAATGAACAGGCTCACGTTGTAGTCGGGGTTGGGGTTGCCGTTGTAATACAAGTCAATGAGACCGTGGTACACCGATTTGTAGCCTCGGTCAGCGTGCTTCTTCCCGAAACTGGACATCATCACGTTCAAGTTCAAGAGGCACACTACTGCATAGGAGAGCCATTTTACCGAGGCAATGTTCCTGTCAAGAGAAGATGAGGAGAAAAGGAGCACAACAGGAAATGGAACGATGAAGACATGGTCGCGTGAGGTAAACGCAAAGATGCAGCATGCTTGCTTATGAGCCCCACAACTTTCATTGTATAATAAGAATTATTGCTCTCTTAACTTTCCAACCTTTAAAGAGAATAAAAAGAAATTATTTGAAGAAGATCACGCACCGGTACAGCAGCCAATAAATGCGACTTTTCACAGCAATGTTGTGCGTGCCGTCCATCTCGGTCACAAAGGCATCTTTGGCTTTGATCAGCCCTTTTACGCGCTTTTCTGCCGTCGACAAATTCACGTTTTGCAAAAACCGGTGCCGCGTTTCATCGCTCAAAAAGTCTCGTTCGACAGGCAAAGGAAACGACACCGCTTCGACTCGCCCCTGCCACATTACTTCCACCACCGCGACGTAGTCCAAGGCCACGCTGCCGCCGTTCGCCCTGCGCTGCTGCCGAATCACTTCTTTGGTCAGCAAATTGGCACATCTGAGGATATGTCATTTCCAAAAAGAGAAAGAAAAGTACACATGTGAATTAAAACACAAAACCAGGAGCATTACAGTTTGAGTAAGCTACAGCTTCAATCGAGTAATTGTTTTTTATCAAACACAGAAAAGAGGCCCTGCCATGGTCTTATCGTGATCTACAAGGTATTCGACCATCACTTATACACACGCATACCCGGGCATCGCCGACAATTCGGCGAGTACTCGCTGAAGCGAAACCACCCCCACCATCACTTCTGCCATGTGCGCTTCAGACGCTGCCTCCATCTCGTTGGTCTTGTTGCTGGCCGCACTGGAGGATGACGCTCGCGCTTTGGGCTTGGGCAAGAGCTCCCGGCTGAAATACAAGTGAATGAACTCAAACACCTGGCCATAGAGAGACACGGCATTTTAATCAGATGTACAACACGATGGTGAGAGGAGGAGAAGAAGTAACGAAGTGAATGGAATTCAAACCGCCAGAGAATCGAGAAAATACTCGATAAGCATGGCAAACCAAAAACTGTCTCCTAGCAGCATAGGTGTTCATTTCTACTCCTTCATCATTGCAGTATTTGCTTAAACTGGCGCAGCACCCTCTTGCCTGTTTATCGAAGACGTCAATCAGCTTTTCGTGGACAAATTTATCGTGCCTGGCCTCTAAGAGGGACGCGAGCACCAACATCGCCTTGGCCTTGGCTTGAATCCGCAGCAGCCAGCTGATGCGCTTGTCGAAAGTTACTTGCAGGACCTTGTCGAGAGAGTGCAAGTAGCTCGCGTCCTTGGCGATGAACGCTTGGTTCCCACTGCACGGGCCTTGGAGCAACTCTGCCACCACATTCATGTTCGACACTAACAGCTCCACCTCCAACTCCTCCATGCGCACCAGGCCATCTGCAGTTTCCGCCTAATGTAGTATAGAAATAATATCATAACCAAGAAATCAATCTAGAGAAGCAAGACAAGGCTTGAAGAGAGAAATGATACATGTTGGTATAGTCAAAGCAAATGTTATCATGAGTTACACATGATCTGCTAGTTTTCACATCTTCTTCGAGTAGTCACACTAAAAACTGTCTCATTACCTGAATCACGAAAGCCTTGAGCACCTCGGTCACGAGGTTGCAGTCGACTTTTCGAAGCGGTTGTTCCCGGAGGTAGTTCTGGAGGCCCGAGTTGTGGTCTTCGCACAGGAGTTGCAACAGTTCAAAGGTCTGAAGGCAGTCCGCGAAGCTGTGTCGTAGTGGACGGGCGTAATAAAAACAAACAGAAGAGAGAAAACGAGTCAGGGAAGAAAGAAACACACAGTGAGAAAGTATCCATTTGCTTGTACGTCATAATAGACACCAATATTCCGCAAGATGTTATATTTGACGTTGTGTCAATCCACAAAAACCCTGTGCCCTCACCCGTCCCGCTGGGATTCGCTCATGCTCGTGAACCCACGGCTCTCGGTCAAACGGCCGCGGCGCTCGAGCAAAATGCCCATGCTGTTCCCCAAGCGCGACTTCAGGTGGTTCAGAAACTTGGCGTCCTTGTCGTCATTCGTCAAGTACCTGAAAAAAAGAGATAATGTGAAGTAGGCGTACATAAATTGAGGTGTAAAAGGCGAACAGAAGACAGGGCGAGCCACTTTGACTATGATTCACACAAAGTAATGACTGCTAAAACGAATATCCATGTTAAGACAACAACTGCATGCATTTACTCATTTCAATCGCTTCCAGCTGTCCTTCTCCTTCTCCCTGTTTCCTTCTCTTCTCACCGGAGCACAGACGACTGCACGGTATAATTCCCGAAGCACAGCATTTCCTGCAGCAATTCAATGGCTGCATCCGCCGCATTTCCTTCCACGCCTGGAGCATGGCTGTTCACGCAGGCGACCGCAGCCACCGTCACTCCGTGCGCATCCAAGTTGGTTTGTTTGCTGCGGTAGTGCGCGAGCTGGAGCTCCGACAGAGCCTCGTTGATTTCGAGCCCGCTCTCGTCGCAGCGCGCGCGGAGGACGGTGCTTCGGAGCACGTTAAAGACCCGGATGATGCCCCGCTCGTCGCTGTCAAAGTTGTGCGACTTCAAGTAACGCACCTGCGAAGGTTATTGAAGTTTATGGATGAATAAAAGGTGAGGGGCGCAGTATAAAATAAGCGTTATGAACGGAGAGAGAGAGAAACTTTTTGAATTGACCAGATGGCGAGACTCAGGTCACGCACAAATTCTAAATTTAGAGCAGGCCACATTTACAAAGTTTCAAGAGCACACAAGTCAGTGTGCGGAGGGCATAACTATTGGACTATTTGTAGAGTACAAGCTCACCATGCGATCGACAAGGTCGCTCCAGGTGACACACACCCCATATGGCGTATACGGCATGGGATGCGCGGGTTCTGCGTGCAAGGGGCGCTTCAGTTGCGTTTTGAGTCCACTCGCGAGATGTGACGCGCCGCCCACCTAGGATACATGTATGAAGGAAGATTCAAACAAAATCGTAACACGCAAATACCTTGAACACCCAGATCAAGGTAATACACAGCTGAAGGGATGTTTAAAACATAGGTAAATGTCGCGCAGAAGAAACTGAGCGAAATAAGAATTAAGAAAAAGAGGCATACAGCTCTCTCTCTTCTCTTACCACATCCCCTGCGCCGTGCCCGTGCCCTTCGTTCTCAGAGTCGTCTGAGTCTTGGGCAAAATCGACTGCAGTCTTGGTGTGCTTCTCAATACCTTCCAGCATCTGGTGTCAGGACAACCAATGAAGAAAAAAACTAAGATGGCAAAAAGTCAGTTGAAATCGTGGATATCGACATGCTCTAGAAGGGAAGAACAAGCAATCGAGCTCCTCGACTCCGATGTACTGCTCTTTATCTCCGTCTAGTACATGTGTACCTCGGCCAGCTGAAACCGCCGGTGCTGCAGTTTGTTCTTGATGCGGCGGTTGTTGACCATGGCTACATGTAGATACTTCAACATGACCCCCGACGGCAGCTCTTTGTGAGCAGCTTCGAGGTTGACATCTTGCACTTCCTGTGACCGCAAACAATGGCAGCAATACACACACACACACGAAAACGAGAGTGAAATCAGTCAGCAGCAATTATTATCTTTTCGAGCAGAGCGAACGCTCGAAAGAAGTGCGTCACAGATTGAAACGACGAAAGCAAGTGGCACATACGGTTTGGTATTTTCCTTCAAATGTTGCATTTAAGATCCTGATTGCTGAGACACTATACATGTA
>Ga0307931_1000945_pt1 | contig 19327 bp, 15 predicted proteins | sample OrgLakmetageno47_FD_201816 | JGI IMG/M metagenome (GOLD analysis project Ga0307931, IMG submission 201816) | Saline water microbial communities from Organic Lake, Antarctica - #47 | ecosystem: Environmental > Aquatic > Non-marine Saline and Alkaline > Saline | place: Antarctica: Organic Lake... | reverse complement strand
AATTCACTGATGAAAGGATGGTTGGTCAATCACCATAGCCATCGCCACCTGTGCGTTGTGCCCTGCGAAGATCGACATAGTTCAAGAGGTGAGGCAAGAGCTATTTGCACAAATTTGCACTGAAAATAAAGAAATAAAAACTCAGCCCATAGAATGGCCAAATTATTTTTTGGATCCGAGGCTCGAAACTCAAAAAATAACTGAGAATTTTCTAACCCCGTAGAATAGAGCCTTAGTTCAAGAACGGAGTCTGCCCAAACTACAATCTACGCCTACAGCGCCCAGACTCAAAACTTTCTACTCCATTACAGCCGACACCTTCTACAAATTCGACACATAGTTGATAGCAAACTTGTATTTTTAGTCATATACATCTGTAGAAATAATCGCATCCCATCTCGATATTACGCGTTACTATGAAACTCTTCACCATATTCTTGCTTTTGGGCTTGACGTCGGCTTTACGATTAACCCCATTGAAGTGCCGGGGACCAGAAGCGCACAGCAGTAATCTTGGGCGCCGCGTATTTCTCGATGGAAGCATAGCTGTTTGTGCGGCTGCACTTGCTGGCCCCATTGCTCCGGCAATTGCTAGCAACAACGTACCCATGGCTGGATTGAGTGCTGCGCAAAATGAAATGTATGGTAAGCCTCGAATGACCTACCCGGACTTCACGAGCTTGCCAAGCGGGCTCCAGTACAAGGCAGCAAAGCCTGGTAGCGGCGTTGTAGCAGAAGAGGGCGACCGGCTGGTGCTGAGCTGGAGTGGCTACACGATTGGGTACTATGCTCGGCCTTTTGAACTCTCAAACTCGGTGAAAGGAGGCGCGTTCGAAGGCGAGCCTGACTCCTTGCGGTTCGTATTGGGGCAACATACAGTAGTGCCAGGGCTTGAAGAAGGAATTTCTGGCATGCGCGTAGGCGAAGTGCGGCAGATTGTGGTACCGCCGGAGCTGGGGTACCCTGAATCCGACAAGGCGCATGCAAAAGTGGGCCCTAAACCATCAACATTCAGCGGGCAGCGTGCTCTCGACTTCGTTCTCTTCAACCAAGGCCTCATTGACAAAACCCTCCTGTTTAATGTCGAGCTCAAACGTGTGGACAAACCAGGCGAAAGGGGGTTCAAGGGCGCGTGAAGTGCTCAACATCTTTTTAAGTTTATAAGCACCAAGAAGCCAAGTTTTCGGTCTTTTGGCTTTCAATTGAGTTGTGGTTTATGTGGTATGAAGTATATCTCTAGCCCGAAAGGAAGATGCGTGGTGTGTGAGATCGAGGGCCACTTGCTCCTAGATCTCCTGGTTTATGGTTTATGCGCACATAATTCTGAGCATCAAAAATTAGAAATTACGCCAAGGGCCAAGTGTCAAGTGAGAAGCAAACAATAATCAGGATTGGCGTGATCTCACTAAAGGCAAAGAGGTGAAGCTCAAACAGAGCTAACGTCTACTGGGGGCTTTTTCAGCTGCAAATTTCTCTGGTGGTGATGGTTCTGCCAAAGTCCTTCCAAGGTGACGGCAAACGTCCAAACTGGCGCCACAAATACCTGCACCGCGAGCATTTTTGCCGACTATCCACTCGTGGGCTTTGAATGTAGCCAGATGCCCATGAAACAGCACATCATACCGCTCCCATACCACATCGCCATCGCCCAGTGCAGCCGCCATGGCAGTGAGCTCGTCGCGTTTGGCGTCACGCCGGAATCCACCACCAAGACCTCTGCCTAGACCAGCAGATGATTTATCGGGAGAAGTCCCTAAATGGGTTCCTCTTTGACTTTCTGTAATACTTGCTTGTACGAGCATTGGAGATGGCTGTGCTGTGGCCGCCTCTAGCGACACGGCAGTGATATTAGGGTATGCCTCAGAGCCATCTGTGGGCGCCCCTCGCTGCTGGTTGCGCCGCGTGCGATACGGATTCGAGGAACGAATCGCTGCGGTACTGAAAGACACTTGAAAGTCATTCCACACGTTGCTGTAGACCCGGCGCATGGCAAAACGCCTCAAGGGCACGAGGAAAGCGTCGTCAGTTGCCATAACGAAGAGCAAAGAGGGTGTACCTCGAGGCCGTGTTTCTGCGAGGCACAGCTCATGAGCAGAACGAAACCCAGGTAGCGATGCGGCGCCCATCTGCCAGGCCCATTCAAACGGCGAGGTCAGCGGCCGTCGAATGCCGAGATGCGGGGTGGCAATCGTCACAAAGTGCCGGCATCTTAATCGCTTCAGGAGGTCGCAGCCCTCCAGTTCATACAGTGCATACCTCAAAAACATGCCACCGAGAGAATGGCCAACGAGGCTTAGCTCTTCGAGCGCTGGCATTGCGTCCGCAACAGCGCGCAGTTCCTGTGCCACTCGAGTTCCTCCAGCTTTTATACCATCCGTAGTACCTCGGAAAAGAGTGTTGCACGAAGAGATGTGAAGATGCGTCGTTGAACCAGTGTTATGTTCGACACATAGCTCCTTCGTGACAACGGCCAAGTTTGTAAAGTCGTGCTTTGAGCCTGCAAGCCCATGTGCAAAGAATATAAGCCTAGTGCATTGGCTTTGAACTTCCATCGATGAGAAAGGGCCTGCTGCAGGAGTACTCGCTTGAAGAAGTGATTGTGACTCTGTAATTGTCGACCGGCGCCTCATGTGAAACTTAGCCTTGAGGAATGTAGGAGGTTTCAAGAACGGCAAGTAAGAATACTCCTGTTTGTGTTGGTGCCTGCAAACAACGAACCCTGCGTTGCTAGATAATCCCTATAGTGCCACAGTCAAATTGCTGCCCTTAGCATTGGTATTATCCCAAAGTCATGATGATTAACTTTTGTGGTGTAGTTGAATAGTTCAGGTATCGAACATATCGCGAGGCTGAAATGAACTGTAGACAATTTTTGTCAGCAGCTTCCGACAAGCTACTGTAGCTCTCGAGAGAATCGACTAATCTTCTAATCATCTACAGATATTGTAGCTTATTATATGAAGCTAGCCTATATTTAGTAGCTGTCTCGGCTGCAATGCTGTCAGTCATTATGCTTAGCTCTAAAAGTACGTCCTACGTTTTCCTCTTCAGCCTTCAGCTCTTCAGCTTCATACGGCCAGTACGTCAGTACTGGAGTACTGGACCAAAACAGCACGACGACAGCACAGCACGCAGTACGATGATTGTATGAGTTGTATATTGTACTCGAGAGCGAAATGAGTTGCTAGCCAGTGCCACAACTATCTCTGATAGCTCACATCCCATCCTAGCGTCGCGCCAAATTACTTGGCTCTTTCGGCGAAGTAATATCAATTTCTTTAATCTTGCCTAGGATCAAGAGAAGCATTTGCTCTACTCAAGCTTATGTGTCGTGTATCATAGATTTTTACTGTAAGAGCGGTGAGCGCCATAAGCGCCAACCATACTGTGATTGAGGATGATAGGTCTTAACACAATTTCATTGATACTCGTCCTATGCCACTGCGTTTTGCTCTGCGGCGGTAATTGCGCTTGCCCTGCAGCCGACAAAAATCCATGGGAAGCTACACTGCCAGGGCCTTCGCATGAATTTGCGCTGCCTTGGACCAACCAACACCCTCTGAGTGAGGACATGGTGCGCCGCGCGAGGGCCCATGTTGGAGACTCGTCTGCACTGCGCCGCGTGTTGTGCAAGGCAGCTTCTGGCCAAAGTTTGCATGTTGTTGTGGTAAGTCGGCAAACAAAAATTACGTCATGCACTTCTTGGTTAATCTAAATTGCACCATCCGAGTAGCTAACAGATGGTATGTTTTTGAAGGAATAGAGAAGCAAGCATAGAAATTTCCATACACACGGAGGGTCGAAGTACGAAACATAAGCATGCTAGCATTTCTTATGGGCTTCGTGCTTGTCTTTCTGTCATCTAAGGTGGGTGGCAGCGTAACTGCAGGCACTCATTGCGTTGACCCTATCACGAAACACGAGTCTCCAGCGTGTGGATGGCCAGCGCGCTTCCAAAAGTGGTTGAATTACGCGTTTCCTCTTACGAATGGCGCAGCTCACGTGGTGGAAAACTTGTCAGAGCGAGCGAGTTCAACTCTAGTAGCGACCGAGCTGTTAGCACCTCATCGCAAGCGTCTAGCAGGTGCTGACCTGTTCATCGTGGACTACGCTGTGAATGACGCTAGCAACGTGCAACTCAAGCCGTCTTTCAAAAAGACGACTCTTCACGCCGAAAGTCAAAACATAGCTAGGGCAACTGCGGAAGCGACTCTAGGAGGCAGTAACCATACGGCTGCGACCGCTGCTGCAGGGGTGTGCTCGTCCTTGAGTGGCCATTACCGCGACCGCCTACTTGTCGGCACGGAGAGGCTCGTGCGGTGGTGCATATCGCTGCCGTCCAAACCAGCAGTCGTGTACTTCGACACTTTCAACCCGCGAGTAGGGTGGCACAAGCAAGCTCAAGAAGTGCACTTAACGGTGGCAGCCTATTACCAATTGCCGGTGGTCAGTTACCGGGACGCAGTGTGGCACACGTGGCGTGACCTGGTTCGCGACCATCCGGAGAGCAAAGACGCTCACAGCAGCAAGGGCGTAGGCGGCGGTGGTGGCAGTGGGCGGCGTCTCCTAGGGCGACGAAGAGCACGACGGGAAGATGGAATAGGAAGCCACGCTGGCAGCAGTAGTGTAATCAGCCGTGAAGACAGTTACAGCAGCAGCAGCAGCAGCAGCAGCCTAACAGAGACCTCTCGAGAAGAGCAGCAGGAGGGTGGCTTGTGCTCATCCATGGGTCTTTGGCCCAATTGTGCCGAGGCCTTTTGGACGGTGAAGTCCTTGCACCCGCCGTGGCACGTGCACCAGCTGCTGGCCGACTTGATCGCGCTCACTTTCGCCCAAGAGCACACGCTGGCCTGCACGAGCGCATCGCAATCTCAGGCCTCCTTCCATCCGAGTAGCACTCGCTATTACTACACGCCTCCTTCTACAGCTTCTGGAGCTGGAGTAGACGGCGGAAGTGCACTCCGTGTTGTCCCACCTTTGTTTGGGCACAGCAGTGGCCGCAATGGAGATGAAGACGCTGGCCACTGCGCAGCTCCGATGTCAGTAGTGAGCACGCTGCGCACAACGGCAGCGGTGTTTACAAAGGACCGAGAACAAATACAGCCGGTAGGCAATCACGTTGGCTGGAATCTCGAAGAAGACACCCCGGTACGCACCAAAGTTCTTTTAGTTAATGTTTCTAAATAGCCGGTTATTGTTGTCTGTAGCTTTGAGTGCGCGCCTATTAATGATGGCCTATTTTTCTAATATCTTTTAACCTTGAACCCCAAGTTTCGAATCCAACTTGCGTTTTGATATCATACTTCGCTTCAAAAATCGCCTAGGAATCTTTCGTTTTGGTTATTCATGTACACTTTTCATCTCTCCCTTCAGGGCAAGCCCGGGTGGATCTCATACGTGCACGGCGCTGAATTGGCGTTTGACCTCACGTTCGATACGGGCGACCTCGTAATTGGTTTTTTGAAGTCTTATTCGAACCTAGCCCAGGCCGAGGTGTGGGTAACCGACATCACGGACAGCGACAGCCATGCCTCGCTTCCGGCTCTGCACCGAATCAACAAGCACGGCCGCTCTTTTAGTGAGGAGAAGGCTACGGAGGCCCACCCTGTGGTGTTGAACGGCTTATGGGCCGAACACAAGTCGGAGCTCGCGAAGAAACAGCTCAGTGGTCTCGGCCATGGGAAGCACCGGGTGCACTTGCGCACGAAATGCGATGATCCAGAGGCCACCTGCAAGTTTAAACTTCTCATGCTTTTGTCGTGTTGAGACACTTCTGGCTTTTGCTCTTTAATAACTCCTGGTCGTCGGATATTGGACTTAATACGGGACTCTTTCGACTGTGCTGCGGCCTTAGTCTTAAACTTAGACACGCGCATGAATTACTGCCGAGTTGCGAGGTGAGTGAGGTGTGTGTATGTGGCGCTACTTCAACCACATCTGATATCAGCTGGAGTAATATCAATGATATTATATATTATATACTGGCAATAGGGGAACTGGCAAAACACTTCCCAGACGCACAAAAAGTTCAACGCCCGTAAGCGTAAGCAATAAATTGCGCCATGCACCTTTGTCGTTCACATTTGCCTTACTTGTTTAGCTCGTTGCACTTCGAGCTCGCAGCTCGCAAGTGATGGCGTGGTGGCAGCCCAGTGCAGCCGAATTCAATTCAAACTAATTGTACGAATGACTGCATAAGGCAGCTCTTCGATATGTATAAATCAAGGAATTCGGCTAATTGCTGAATGCTATCGGTCCCTCTCCCATTCGCTGATGCTCAGATGCTGCTCTACCGCGGAGACTATAGTGGGTATGTCCACAACAGGAAAAGCGCCATTGATGCGATCATGCCAGGATCTTCCGCCGCAGTCGTCTTGAAATGCGTATGCCATGCGGCGGTGCCTCGCCAAGTGTTGGTACTGATCGTAGAATGAAGGCAAACGAAAACACAAAGAAGAAGTAGAGGAGTCAATTGAGAATATTGGTGGCTTCGTCCTGACAACGCGTGTGGAAAGCCGGCTGCACAGATTGAGATGATCTATCAGTAAGAGGACAAAAAAGCCTAAGCATGGTAAGTCGAGAAACCATCATTATGAAAGGGCGCATCGGAAAGGAGAGTACCATCAAATGAAGGCGAGGGCAGAGTTCGACGAGCAACGAAGAGGGCTTTGCGAACAGCACGTTGGTGAGGCCAGCGCCGTGTTGCCCAACGATCACTTGGGCTTCGCTGAACAGCTGTACCTGAATGATAGCGAATAGGACGGAAGGCAGACGATTTTTGGGTTACTGAAATCAGTGATGTGTAGTGAATCCATCGTTCAAACGCCTGAATTTTTCTCATACTAGCATTTGAACATGCCTCCCCCCCCATACCAAAAAAAAATTCCAAAAGAATATTCAAAGTTCATACGTAGCCAAATGGGTACAAGAATGGTAACGTTTGTGCTCTCTGTAGTTTGGGCGCATGTGATGTACAGGGGTCACCTGCTGCGCGAAGCTCAGAGCTTCCAGCGCCACGTTCATGACGCGCTCTTGGCCGAATTGTTTCACCAAGGCACCATGCAGCTCGAGGTGGTTGCCCAGTCCGACGCGCCGCTCATTGGTCAGTCTTCGTCGTCGGCTATGGCGCTCTCGTATTTGTTGCCCCGGAATCTGCCACTGAGTGTTCTGGGTCTCTGAATTGATTGCGTGCGGACGCTGACGCAGTATGGTGCCCTGATTGTCTATATGCAACAAGCTTGAATACCTGTCGTGGCTGCTCGTGCGGTTCTTGTTGCTACCAGTAGCAACCCCTACTGGTAGCACCCCTAAAGAGGAATTGATCCCAAGCTGTCTTCTTCTTATCTTGCTACCGCTACTACTCCGCCCTCGACCGCTCATAGTCGAGTTCCCACTCAACCTCTCAATGAGTACAATGCGGCCGACTCCTCGAGGCAACGGCGGAAAAGTCAAACCTGAAACTGGCGCGCGCTGCTGCTGTCGCTGCAATGCAGCTTGGGGGCCGAGAACGCGACGTTGAGCAAAGGCAATCTAAAGTGGGAGCGTCACAGCAACACATAGCTAAGGGTGTCAAAGCCGGAGGAATGCGCCATCATGCACCACTTTAAAAGGAAATAATCTTTCCAGCTTCATACAACTCACAGCTTCGTCGAAATAGGGGGGGTAGAGCCCTGCAAGTTGTTTGGGGGCATCAAGGGTGCTGGAACCCCGTGGGTCGGTGTCGGTGGTAAGCTCAGCGCAGCTTTCTGGGGCACACTTGCAAGGTACTTCTTCGACACGCACGCCATAAACCTGTGTGCATCGTTTAGGAAGTCAAATTGGAAACGCACTGAGACTTACAATGCACACATATTTATGAAGGTTCATAGATCTATCGTTGGCTGCTGACCGCCTCAAAAATGGGCTTGAATGACCCAAAAGATTGTCGCCCCCAGAGCATCACTCTTGAGATAGTAGGATTGCCTTCATCGTCAGCAAATGCCGTGTAAAGTGGGAAAAAAGTGAGCAGCGCATCGTGCAAAAAATGGTAGTAATGGTCAATGTGGCCGTGCACGTGCACATAGATCAAGTGCACGTTTCGCACGGCAGTTGTGCCGCCTCGAGAGGCAGAGGCTGCAACTTCGAGGTCCTTTTGGAGCTTCTTCGCGTGGCTCTCGCATAAAGCGTCGTTGCCTTGTGAGGAAGATGCCATACCACTCCTCACTGCCTCACGCGTTCTGGTCCCACTGCTATCGTGTGGCGCCAAACGACCGCTGCTCGAGGCATCCTTTCCCTTAAGAGCTTGATTGGATGCCTCAGGTCGGCACATCCGTTTGTGAAGACGTTCGTTCCACTGGCAATCCACCGCATCCGATATTCCAACGTTTACGAAGATGGATAGCCACGCCACGACAAAGGGGGTCGTCGATGCTCGCCTTAGATACATCAGAGCCAAGCTTTTGTTGGTCTGACTTGTCAATAGGCAGCAAAATTTTAATAGCTGACCTCTTTGGCTGGGTCTGGACTACGGTATGGCATTCAGAAACCTACTCATGTAGAGGCACGTATCACCAAGCGTGTTTAAACCACACGATTCTGAAGATGGAGTCGAATTGAGTGATAACAACAATTCCGTGATGTAAATGGAAATACTTTTGTTAGCGCTCCGATTCAATAAAATTCTACTAGCAAGAGCTACTAGCTAAACTTCCTGGCTTTGGAGCTTTTGAATGAAGGCGGTGTTGTTCCATTTTTTGTTCCACTTGAAGAGTTGACGGTCTAGACCTAATATAATATCAAATACAATACACAAGGACGTTCCCCCTCCTCCCTCTCCTTCGTAGTGTTGATCTGGAGAGACTTGGAAGTGACCAGTAGTCCCTCCTCCTCCACACTGGAACCCAGTCCGGATGACTACATTTCTTATTTGAGGCAAGGGTGGCGGGATTCAGGTCCCTGTCCCTAAGAAAAATGTGTAACATCGAAGAACCCAAAGGATGCGAAGACACGCGTGCGCGTGCCATGCTGCCATGCGGTTCTTGATTTTCTTGAGTTTACCATCAATCATTAGTGAAGCACTGGGGGTTATTTGTTTTCGTATCCTAGAACACACCCGCCGCACGGCTTTATTATGCTCACACGAGTTTCGCTCCACGAACCGACCGAACAGAGCCGCTCCCAGGCGACTTCGGTCCTTGACTCATGCTCGAGCGGCGGCGCATGGCTGACTGTTGTTCCACCAAGCTATGCCTCGCAGCGCCAAAGCGCCCCGCCGAATGGCCTGGCGAAGCGAGGGCGTAGTCTGCTATGGTGCTCACGAAGAACTGCCAGGGGATCGAGCCGCAGCCCACCGCAATGCAGAAGAGCCACTGAACTCCGTTGAGACCACGGCCCGAGCAGCCCACGACGGCCCCGCCAAACTGCGCGAAAATCACTTGCAAGACAATGGTTGAGGCCCAAATGCGCACGAAGTACTTGTTTTCGGTCATGCCACTGAAGACCCACTTCTCGCCCAGCAGCTTGCGGCAGTTGACTTCGTTGAAGAGCTGCATCAGCACGTAGGTGTTGAAAATGATGGTGTACTGGCGGGAGTAGGTGTGGGTTACTTCCAAGAACTCGACGCCGTCTTCCACCCCAGCGTCGTCGAGCTCGTCCATCGCCAAATGCTGCCCCTGGAACATGAGCACCAGAACCACCACCACTTGGTATGCGGCTTGCCCCAGCATGTTGTACCACATGCGCGGAGTGATGATGGACGAGGTGCGGTTGACGGGTGGCCGCTTGAGCTGGGCTTCGTTTGGAGGTTCGGTGGCGAGGGCAAGCGACGCGAGAGAGTCCATCAGGAGGTTGAGCCAAAGGAGCTGGGTCGCGGAGAGGGGGCTCTTTTGCACGTACAAGCTGCCAATGGTGGCCAGAGTGAGCGCGCTCATGTTCACCGTCAATTGGAATTGCAGGAACTGTTCGAAAAGACAGGCAAACGAGTGAGTTTAATTGAAGAACACAAACTAAGAAACTCTAGGCGAAGGTGGGAGAACGCAGAAGGCTTTCAAGAAGTAATCAGAGAGAAGAGTTATTTGCTTTGCAGTCTCACTCACTTTTTGAATTGAGTCATAGACGTTGCGTCCCCACTTGGCAGCCGTTACAATCGACGCAAAGTTGTCGTCGAGCAGGATGATGTCGGCGGCATCTTTCGCCGTCGGTGTGCCACTGATGCCCATGGCAAAGCCCACGTCAGCGCGTTTGAGAGCGGGAGCGTCGTTGGTGCCGTCGCCCGTCATGGCCACCACCTAATATAAACACGGGAAAAAGAAGAATCAAGAAAAGAAGGTCGGAGAGGCAAGAGAATGCATTGGAGGAAAAGGAAGAGGAGTAGGAAAAGGAAGCATAAGAACAAGGAGGAATTCATCTGCACCAACCTGCCGGTCGGGGAAAATGATGATGCCTTCCTCGCGCCGGAGCCGCTCGCACTCCACGCTGTCTTCGCAAATGAGGGACTTGTTGAGACCGTCGGCGAGCACCTTCTTGTCGGACGGGTCGCAGCGCGCCATGACGCGCAAGTAGGGCCACACTTTGTCGAATTCTTGCTGAACAATCACGCGCTCTTCGCTTTCCACGCCGGTTTCGGGGTCCAGCACCATTTTCTTCACGCTCACGTAGTCTCGGAAGGTTTCCCCCGTCATGGCCCGAAACGGCTTCAATTTACGGGTTTTGGGGTCGTTGAAATCCCCAAAGAAATGCTCAGGCTTCAGGATTCCGCAGCGGCTGGCAATGGCTACGGCGGTCTCGAGGTTGTCTCCCGTGACCATGCGCACATCAATGCCCGCGGTGTAGCACCTCTCAATCGCGGGGGGCACTTCATCGCGCAGAGGGTCTTCGATGCCCACTACACCAATGAGCGTCAAGCCGCACTCTGCCGCAAGAGCAGGGGACCCATCCGGCTGTTTCTGCTCGGCATCCAGAGCGGCCCAATCCACATCCAGGGGCACGTCACGGTAAGCCAGAGCGATCGTGCGCATGGCCTCCGAGGCAAAGGTGCTGATCACGTCTTCGGCTTCCTGGCGGGCTTCCGACGTAAGGGCCGTGGTGTTGTCATCGTTGCGGTTGCCCGAAGAAGCGCCCAGCGCATGTGTGCAGCGTGGCAAGATCACTTCGCCGCCACCTTTGCTGTAGACCCGGTAGCCTTGGTCGCCGTTTTTCACGGCCCACGACATCATTTTCCGGGCCGAGCTGTAGTCGAACTTGCGGCCTTCTGCGGCGACCGTTGCGCCGGAACGACCGGCCGTGTTGGCGCGAACCTTTATTTAGATGCGCACAGTGTGAAGTATGATCGAAAGTTTACGTTTATATGTATGAAAAAGAAAAAGGAAACAGATGCACAATGCAGGAGCGCACAAAAATTGAGTAATTAGCACATGAAAAACGTTATCTCTGTCACGCGGCCTACAAGGAGCAAGAAGAAATAACACGAACCTTGTTGAAATCGTAGCCGAGATCGTAAGCAAACTTGAGAAGAGCGCACTCGGTAGGCTGGCCCATGAACTTGGTTTCTCCGGTGGCTGCATCAATTGCGAACGATGATTCGTCCATCGAATTGATGCAGATTCCCAGGCCTAAGGGGTCGAGTGCTTGTTTGTTAGCAGGAAGAGAAGCACCACTGCTGCTTCCTTCGCCTTCCACGGGCACGCCTACCGCAGCTGACTCGTCGCTCTTAGCAGCAGCAGCCCCACCAGCAGCAGGCTTGGCATACGCTGCTTGCACTGCATCCCCGAGTTTGGAAGCCGCCGTGGCGCACCGCACCAGCCCAGCGGCCGGCGTCCAGCACCCTTTCACCGTCATGCGGTTCTGCGTCAAGGTGCCGGTCTTGTCCGAACAAATGGTGGTGGCGCTGCCCATGGTCTCGCACGCGTCCAAATGCTTCACCAAGTTGTTTTCGTTGCTCATCTGAAAGCTGGAAAACGCTAAGCTCAGCGTGACAGCGAGTGGCAGGCCCTCGGGAACCGCCACCACCAGAATCGTAATCGCCGTCACCAAGTAATCCAAAGCTTCGTCTTGAAATCGAAGGCCTTTCACGCCGAAGCCAATTACGCACATGCAAATCAAGCACACTGCAGCCACCACCAGGCCCATTTTCCCAATGTCCATAGCTAGCTTGTCCAATTTCTTGAATAAAGGGCTGGGTTCTTCCTCGGCGCCGTCTTCGTAAACCTGCGCGCGAATCTTGCCACTGAAGCTCAGGCCGCCCACCGCCACCACCACCATGCGGCCACTGCCCGACTTCACTTCGGTGCCCGAAAACATGAGCGGGTTGCTGCTTTCGCCCTCGTATTCGATGCCCTTGGCCACAGGTTCGGGCTCCCCAGTCAGGGCCCCTTGGTCCATCTTCACGCCTGCGCCGCTCACAAAGAGGCCGTCCGCTGGGATGTTGGACTGCAAGACGTTGTTGAAGACCACTAAGTCGCCCACTACAATTTCACGGTCGGTGACCTCCACCATAACTCCGTTGCGAATCACTTGCCGTTTGTTGGTCTTCTCGAGCTGCTTGTTCAGGCTCGAAAAGAGCATTTCTTTCTGTTTGTCGATCGAGGCTGATACGAGCAACACAATGCTCACAGTCACCAAAATAGCTACTGGTTCTACCCAACCGGGTACTCCTGCGTGCTCTTCGGCTACCGTCATGTTGAGAATGAGCCCAATGAAGGCGCATACCACGAGCATGATGATGGTGGTGTCGTGCAAACCGTTCCAAATCAGCTCCAGGAAAGATGGGAACTTTTGTTCAGCGAAAAAGTTTCTGCGTGGAGCAAGTGTAAGAAATCAAGAGTTTGATTGATATAGAAGGTGAATGAAATCTGCGAGTTGGTTGTGTCATTGGCTGAGACCTTTGAGGCTCAAGTGTTGCAGTGGTTACAAGGCGTGGGGTTTCGTGTCACAGAATAATATCTTGAAGTTAAAGTCAACGAACATACCCGCCGAAATGCTCCATGCGGTTCTTGAGATCAGTTTCTTCACCGGAGATGCCGTTGACGAGGTCTGTCTTGAGGGCTTTCGCCACAGCTTCCACGCTGCCACCGACAGCCTCGAAGCTTGCCTTGTTGGACTTCGGGTCCATCACGTCCGAAAGCTTGCTTGCCGACACAGGGAAGTGCTTCATGCCTTCAGGCATGACCTGGGAACCATTTCGAACACTCATGCTTTCTTAAACGAGCGGTCTTGATCGCTGCTTAGTGAGTCAAGGCAATCCCAATCACAATTTAACGACAGCACATTTTTGCGATCCCGGTGAAATGTTGTGCTTTGGAACGTGCCATCGTGATGATGTTCCGGAAGTACAGTACGTAGTAGTCGAGAAGCCTTTGGAGAAAGTGCAAACAACTCTTGGCGAACGAAGTGCTTATTTTTGCTCTAACATAATATCGCCAGAAAAAGTTTTGTTTTGATGTGAGATGTGAGCTGCAAAAATGCTGAAGCAGCTAATAAGAAAGAGTTTATCACTGGCCGCAGAAGCTTGCTCGACCAGATTATTGCACAGTGAACGTGCTTTACAGACTTCTCAATAATTATCAAAGCCGTGTACGTACACTAGCATTCTATTTCTACCATTAATTGATACGTTTTGTCAAGTTTCAGCACGAAGCTAGACACATCTGAAGGTTTACGTGATAGCCGCATCCATGGGCAAGGACAAGGGCGCTAAAACAAAGCACGGCGGGGCTGCGAAAGTCAATCGTAAACTTGCCGTCAAGGCACCTGATAATGATGCTGTTGTTGCGCCTCCGCAACGAGTGGCCGCAAACAAAAAGAACGTTCGTATGGTAAAAAGGCTAAATTTCAAGAAGAAAGTTGATACAGCGATAATGGAAAAATCCATTGCAAAACGAGCTCAGTCATCGCTGAGCGTTCTAGCATTGGAAGGTGCCCTGGACGACACTTCAAGCCACAGTGAAACATTGAAGAAGGGTCCGCCCAAGCCTGCTGCTTCTATCCGAAAGAACAAGGCGAAGAAGAACCTGCAGCACAAAGAGGTGCAGCAATTTCAAGCTGTGCTAGCGCACGGCGCATTCCAGGCCAACCCGTTTGCAACAATCAAGGAGCACCTGACAAACACCGTTACATCTTCGAGCTAAGCCCAAGTGAACGCGTGTTATGATAGATACACTCATCGATGCTTTTGTCAGGCCTTGAGCAAAATTCCTCGGAAGTCTGCGTGATTTTTTGCTGCGATGGTAGTTACTTTTGCAGCCTCCTCCTACTCAATAGCCCCACCTTGAACTGAAATACGTGTTCTGAAAACTTGCATTGCCCGTAATACGTGTGAGTGTATTTATTTGTAGCACCAATCTTAGTTTTATGCCCCTATTGCTTACTTCAATAACGGTATCTTTTTACTTTTTACATGCGGCCGCGCATCTAGAGAGCAGCCTTGTAGTAAATACAGCTCAGTATAACAGTATCCCCCAGCTAATTCTAGGCTGCCGGACGTTTGGGCCATTCTGAGTGAGGGAACGTTTTACCTCTTTCGAGCCCTAGCTCCAGGAGAAGTGCATAGTGCATATCAAATATTAAATACAAGAATATAAGAATAATCAATTATTCGGGCTTGTATTGTGCAGCGTTGTATTTGCATCAAGCCCATTGGAAATGGGAACATACATGACATGTACATGCAGGAAGAATCTTCACCAAATTAACAAGCAAAACCAGGGCCCTAGCAGTACAACTACTGTCAACCTACGGGCAGTAGATTCATTCGTTTCCATTTGCTTACTCGTCGTCTGTTTTGATGAATCTGTCCAGCGACTTCCCTTTCAAGCGAGTCTGAGCCTGAAATGAACCATCATCGTTTTCACGCCACACAAAGTAACCTGCTCCAGAAGGCCCTTGAAAATCTTCAGTAGCATCTGCTACGTTCGCATCTAACTTCTTCATTGAGTCGTCTTCTCCATAAAAGGAACTTTTGCGCTTTCCATAGAATGAAGCTCCCTGAGACAGAGCATCAACGAGGTGAGAAATCAAAGATGCATAGAGAAATACGTGTTCGAAAGCAACTCACGTTGCCAAGGCGACGAGAAGTTGCGTCGTCAACGAAGTTATCGAGCTCGCGGAAGAACTTGCCGAAAAATCCTTCCTCACCTATACACAATAGGCATTCGATGGAGTGACGAACCTACGTCTAGCTAGTGGTAAAGCACTTTTTTTGTTGCACTACTGTATATATATCTAGTGAAGGTGTGTCAGAGACAATCTGACGAACCGAGTGATGCGACGTTTCGAAAGCTACAAATAGTAGTTCATATGGAAGTACCTCGTACAACCGATGTGTAGCGTGGTCGAGCCGATTTCGGGACTACGAATGCAGCAGCAGTGCTGAAGAGCACCATGATTGAGAGGTAGGACTTCATGACTTCTGTGCTACCACCAGTTGGCACTTCTTTTCAAGCACAGAGGATTCTTTCGCTACGCTAGCTAGTTCGCTCGAGCTGAAGCTAAGTTAGCACGCAGTGATGATGCAATGATCCAGTCAGCCTCCAGTCTTCAGACGCTTGAAAAATCTGAAAACGTTCGATTGATTACGTCTGTTGTGGGCATGAACCTGATTCTTGCCACAGAGGGACTTCTGTGGGTTTCTGTTTTCTGGCTGGTGGGTGCAAAAGTGCAAAGTGAAGACACATTGAATCAATGATGGCGCCTCGCCGTTTGCGCAATGGTTTTGCTGTAGCCATCGCAGCGACAGCGTCATCATGGCACGCCGTTACAACGGTAGATGCATTTGTGCCAGCGGCTGTTCTTCGCAGATCAAGGCCCCCTTCAGGCCATTTGGAACACACCACAGCGTTGACAACTCCGAAGACAGCGCCTTGGTGGGCTGGAGGTCGAAGCAGACAGCATTTGGCTACGCGTTCGGACGAAAGCACAGATTCCAAAGAGGTTGGTTTTTAAAAGCTACCTACGCATGCTGGTGCTATTGTACACCATTCTTTACATGAGATGCTTCTTTTCGAGCGGCTAAACCAGGGAAAGATTGTCGGTTGCAGTCGGATCAGCCATTCAAGAGATTTTCTATCACCGTACTCACTCCGTTTACTTCTGTGTCTCTTGCGTCGATGTCCACTCCAGGCCGTTCGAGCTGAGGACTGGGATAATATATTTGACGCCCTGCAGACGTACAAAGCGCAGCACGGTGACTTACGGGTGCCCTCTCGCTTCATTGTGCCAGACGGCGATCCTGCGTGGCGGCCTCAAACTTGGGGCCTTCGGCTCGGCATTCGCGTGGCGTCGATTCGGTCCATTGGCCGGTACGTGAAAGGGCAGCCGCAGCGAGTAGAAGCGCTGGAGGCTCTTGGCTTTGAATGGAAAGTGAAAGCGGCTACCTCCTCAGAGGCTGCACCAGCTGCCGCCGCTACGGAAGATCTTTCAGCACCTGCTGCACCTTCCACCTTACAGTCTTCCGATGAGTCTAGCTTAGAAAGAGCTGCGTCTTCTCCAGCTGCGGCTTCTTCAACTAGGGTGGGCAGCAGCAGCAGTGCCGCCAGCCAGGGTGGCACGGTGCTGCAAATCGACGCCGGAGAAGCCGATCCCGCAGGCGTGGACTTCGAGTCGCTGGTAGGCGCGCTCAAGCACTTCGTGGAGCTGAACAAGCACACCAACGTCCCGGCGGGCTTCGTGGTGCCGGACGCCGAGCCGTGGCCGCGGAGCTGCCGCAGCATGCCGCTGGGGATGTGCATCAACCAAATCACCACCCGGGGCGCATACCTTTCCACCCGGGTGATTCGAGCGCAGATTGCCAGGGAGCGAGGCCTCGTCGGCACCCGGGTCTCCGACGCCGCGCTCGCGGAGTTAGATGCGGATGCAGCCAAGATCATGGCGGAGCGCACCTCCACGCTGACCTCTACAGGTTTTGCCTTAAAAGACCAGAACAAGGACGAGCCGCAGTCCATGAGCAAACGGTTCGAACGGCTCGTGGTGGCCCTCGAGACTTACAAACGGCTGTTCCAGTCTTTGGACGTGCCGCAGCACTTCGCCGTGCCTTCCGACAGTGACCTGTGGGACGAAGACTTGTGGGGTCTGCGGCTGGGGTCGCGCGTGAACGCGATTCGGTCGCAGGGGACCTTTGTGAAAAACAACCCGGCCCGGAGGGAGCTCCTCACCAACTTGGGGTTCCGCTGGGAGACGGAAGCGGGCATGCGCGCCAAGAGCTACCAAACCCAGCGCGAGTTGTCCGCGGAAGCCATGGGCGGTGCAGCAGGTGAGATGTGGCAAGCCCGCAAGTGGGCGGGGGCCAACCCGGGCGAGGTTGGCAGCGCTGCAGCGAACCCGTATTACCGGCTTTTCGGCACCGAAGGCGGCGAAGACGGCGCGGGTGGGGAGATGGATGGCGAGGGAGCAGCCCAGCGGCCACACACGTTCGACGATGTTATTGCAGCCCTGCAAGTGTGGCAGCGGGAGTTCGGGGAGTATGAAAACATCCCCCATGACTTCGAAGTCCCCTACGCGGGGGAGCTGCGCGCAGTGGAAGCCGAGCTGGATGCTCTCACCTCGCTGACGTCATCAGCCGACGGCAGCGGCGGCGGGGGCAGCGCAGTAGTGGGTGCGCCCGCAGCGTGGGCCACGGACGACTTCGGCCCCAATTTTCCCACGCCACCCGCCAAAGAGGGAGAAAATGGCGCCTCAGCCTCCTCCGAAGTGGGCGGGGACGACTCGGACTTGGCGGCTTTGTCGGCCTCCTTTGCCGACATGGACTTGCTAGGGGACTTGTACGACGGGGCCGACGATTTGAGCGACATCGATGACGTATTTCGCAACGGCGAGCCGATCGATGGTTTAGCGCGTTTTTTACGGGGCGATGGCTTGGTGGCGCCGCTCCCTCTCACGCCGGAAGAAGAAGCCGCTGCAGCGGAAGCCGCCGCTCAGCAAGCTGCTTTCCAACAGCAACTCCGCACTTTGGAGTGGCCAGCGGAGCTTGGGGGTTTGCCTCTCGGAAGGTTTGTGGCAATGCTTCGCTCGGGCGACGCGCCAGGCAAGCTCGACAGCGTCGACCGGCGGCCGAAACTGGACGGCATTGGGTTTACCTGGGGCAACGAAGCCAAGTTTCTGCACTTCGACTACGACAAGTTAGTGACCAGCCTGGCCAACTTCATGAAAATCAAGGGCGACACCTGCGTGCCCGCGCACTTCGTCGTCCCCTCTACCGCCCAATGGGAGACCAACTTGCACGGCTACGAGCTGGGGCGCCACGTGAACTTGTGCCGGGCCCAGAAGGCGATGTTGGAAGTGGAGTACCCGCACCGCTACCAGCTTTTGACCAACTTTGGCTTCTTGTGGCTGCAGCCAGAGCTGGTGGACGTCGAAGGCGAAGATGCCGGCGACCCCAACAGTGCGAACCAAGCCGCAGTGGCGGCGGTCACGTCTGCCCAGGGCGACTACAGCCCGGACGCGGCGTATTGGGCGAACAACTTCTACGAGGAGGTGTTGTCGCCGTCTGAGTGGCTGCGGCTGCGCACCGCCTTAGAGAAAGGCTACCAGTGGCCGAGCGCGCTGTTTGGAGTGCAGGACATGTATGACGTGGAAGCCGCCAACCCGGTGGAATACGACGCCGATGACTTCGCAGACGACGACTTCGTGGAGGACGACGAAGACGACGAAATTGAAGATTTGGATGGCGACGACGAAGACGATGAGGACGACGAAGACGATTTGCTTGGTGGAGACGTGTTTGAAGAAGAGGAGGAAGATGAAGATGAAGGCTTAGACGACGACGATGACGACGATGACATGTTAAGTGGAGAAGGTCTTGATGACGATGATCTTGACATAGAATTGCCCGGGGACGCCTGATCAATAACATCAGAGTAAACGGCCGTGTCATGAGGCAGACGAGCAGGGGCGTGGCCTGGGTTTGTAATTGAACCGAAAAGGGGCACGCATTTACCCTCCCTTGGTCTTGGTTCCAGTTCGGGAATTTCCTTTTTAATTCTTCAATGCATTGAGCATTGATGCGGTTTCTCTAATTCTGTACTTTATTCTTGCTTAATTCGCACTTCGATATATACCAACCCAATTCCGAGCTACGAGTAACCCGTTGTGGTAAATCGAAATCGATATACGCCCAGCAGACAGCAGACTCATGCGCCTAAATCTAGACGCACGTAGGTGTCTGCCGCTTATGCCCAGAAGTAAGTGGATTATGTCAATATCGCCATACTATTAGTTCTTTACTACGTCTTGTTCGTTCGAACTCGAACTCGAACTAATACAAACCCAAATGGCACAGAAGCCAATGCTGCGGGCAGAAGTGGGAATGCGCGTGCGTTGCGCAAACAAAGCAAGTGCGGAATGATTCAGGAGGGAGAGG
>Ga0307931_1000944_pt1 | contig 19345 bp, 21 predicted proteins | sample OrgLakmetageno47_FD_201816 | JGI IMG/M metagenome (GOLD analysis project Ga0307931, IMG submission 201816) | Saline water microbial communities from Organic Lake, Antarctica - #47 | ecosystem: Environmental > Aquatic > Non-marine Saline and Alkaline > Saline | place: Antarctica: Organic Lake... | reverse complement strand
GGAGCCCACCGCGGATGGGCACGTCTCCTACTCGACCGCCGATGCCTGGTAGGCACCTCCAATGCACCCCGCGGCTGCTCCAACCGCAGCAACTATCGCAGCGCACACGACGAAGAAACTGCGTATGGTAGCTACATGAACCCCGAGCCCGGCTTCCGAGCCGGGCCAGGGGATTCCTATGATGCCGCCTAAATGGCGCCCTTCCCCTGTATAGCTACTAACACCAGTCCTCCCCTCGGGGGAGGCGCGAAAAATCTTGTGTTCTCCCCACCCACCCTGTAACGTAGCCGTAAAAAAATCCCGTCCGAGAGGCCAACAACCTGATGACGAGACGCGACGACACGACAAGAAGACAAACAAGATTGCGCTTATTATTACTAAAGCTAAAACGCAGCCAACAAGAAGGAGCAACGAGTGCGAAGAGGACACGGCCAGCATCGGTCTCCTTATACTAGATTTTAAAATATAGATTAGACGCCACGATTGGAGCACTTGCAGAATGGGCAAGATGAATGTGACGGTGAAAGGGCGGCCAGGAGAGGAGTCGGTCATCCCTATTGATCCTGAACGCAGCGGGTCGCTCTTACTTCGAAAGTGCATGAGGTAAAAAGCAACAACTGCCGATTTTTTCCTTTTGCATTTCATTGCAATACAGTCGCTAGCTTCAGTGGGAACTAGTCCATTTTACGAGGATAGATACAAGGATGACGTTATGAAAATCAAATCAATGTAGCGTCGTAGTGCTCGACCACAAGGCCAGTGTAAATTGACGTACTCTGACCATTGATTTATCTCCTATGTCCTTATAACGCAGAGCCTTAGAGAGTGGAGATGACATCGTTGGATTTCGAGGTTTAAACGGCAATGAAGCTGATCTTGAAGCTGCAATGGAGGTGCGAAGCGACTTTTGAAATACAATTTTGAATGACTAGGTTTATCATGCTCTTCCTACTTTCACCCAATTGTTTCACCCAGGGGTTTATGACCTGTAAACTTACATGGTACTATCTTGCTTTCCATAATGCGAACTGGTCAGACTATTGTAGCACAGTGCGGCGATGTTTTGATTGCTATCTATCCCGATGGAGACGAAGCTCCTGTTGCCCCGCAACAACAAGAAGAGGTGAGCGCTCCTCCGTCAGCAATGACTGCATGGGACGCTCCAGCGCCTGCCGCGGAAATCGTCCAGGTTGAAGCTTTGCCTGAGCCAGAGCCTCCTGCGCCGTTCGTAGAGGCGCCGCCTTCTGCTGCTGCTGCAGTCGAGGAACACGTCGCTCCTGACGCGCCGAAGAAAAAGATGGCGACTCTAAAGGGACACGACAAGCAGGTGCACACTTCAACCTACCCTCCTTGTACCAATGTGCAACAAGTGAAAGATGTTTTCAAGGGACCACTGTCGCCAAATCTGTTTGTACTTGTCTGCATGGTTTCTCGTATCCCAATCGGCGGTGAAATAAGCTCTTCAACGTTTCTGTAGCCCGTATGTGAAATTTCACCCACCTCAATCGCATTAACAGGTTGCAGCAGTCTCCTTTTCCCCGACCAACTCCACGATGCTTGCCTCGGGGGGCTACGACCACAAGGTGGTTCTATGGGACATTGGCGCTCACCAGCGAGGCGGCGGGTCTGTGGTCCGCACACTATCGGGACACTCCGACGCGGTCACCTGTGTGGCTTTTCATCCGGAGCGCCCAGGAGTGATTGCGTCGGGCTCAGGCGACGCGACGATCCGCGTGTGGGACACTTTGTCGGGGCAAACCACGCATGTGCTGGAAGGGGGGCACAGCGATTGGATCAAAGGAGTGGCATGGTCTCCTTTTGCGCCCGCGGCCTTGGCCTCGGTCTCGGATGATGGCTCCGTACTACTGTGGGACGCCGATAAAGGAGTAGTGAAGAAGAAGTTCGAGGGGGGGCACAGCGACTTCGTGACGGCGGTGGCGTTCTCGCCTGCAGACCCCACGGTGCTCGCAACCTCCTCGGTAGACCGCACGGTGGTGGTGTGGGACATCAAGGGTGGGGCCGTCACCTACAAGTTCACCGAGGCCACCGACGAAGTGCACACGATTTCATGGTCCAGCCACACCGAGGGCTTGCTTGCTACCGGGAGCCACGACGCTAAGGTAATGGATGGGAAGTAAAGGGTATGGGTGGGTCATGGCAAAGTTTCTTCTTGAGTAGCGAAATAGAATAGACTTGAGTTGAAAGAGGTATAAGTCGGAGCAAGCTCATGATAACAACTAGAATCGCTCACTAGTGACGCCTGCCCTTGATTCACGCTTGCTTGTTCTGTGCGTGCTTGGGCAATGATGCTTTCTTTTTTTCATTGCAAAAGGTGCGCGTTTACGACGCGACTACGGAAGACGGCGGCGGAGAGCTCTTTAAGACTTTGATGGGTCACACCTCGGAGGTGAACTACGTGGCCTTCTCGTCCGAGGGAGCTTTGGCAAGTGCCTCTGACGACGCCACCGTCATCGTCTGGAACTTCGAGGCCGAGTGTCCTCTGCACGTGTTGTCCAACGGCCACGAGGGTCTGGCGGCGTGCGTGGCCTGGTCACTGACTGACCCCCACATGCTAGCGTCCGGCGGGGAGGATGCCGGAGTTGTGGTGTGGGCGCCGCCGGCCTTAGCGGTGAGGGCGCTTGAATAGGCCTCTCCATACCTTGAGTAGTAGGAGATCGTGCTGCCCTTTTTTCACGTGTTCATTGACCACGCACACCGTATTGGTTGAACTATTCAAGTATTTCTTTCTATCATGTTTCTTTTTACTCGGCCCTAACACACTTCTTTCTTTGTTCTCCCTTCCACGTCATCAGCTCTGGAAACCGCCTTCCGCCAAAGCTCCTCCTCCGCTTCCGTCCAGGGCTGGTGGTGGTCACAGCAGCGGGGCTAGTGGCGGCGGCGGTGGCATGGGAGATGGTGGGGCAGCAGTGATCGCCGAGGTGGCGTTGGTGAAGAGTGAGGTGGCGGAATTTCGAAGTGAAGTGAAGAAGGACCTGAAGGTGACGATTAATTGCCTTGAACTGCCATTGTAATCACGGCCTCCCGCGCGAATATATAGCTGGCAATAACTATTCTCTCTTTTCTTGACACTGTATATCTGGCAGGACTTACAAAAAGCGGTGGTTTTGATGAATGCAACGGTTGAACACGTGCTCGCTCTCGTAAAACTCGGCGCCAATTGAGAAAGGAAATCTCACATCCACGAGAGCGGGCCTTTATGTCCCCGTCTCTCCCCGTCTCTCAAAGTAACAAACGAAATCGGCCGTCTGAGCTACGCTAGCACCTCAAATTTCTTACTGACCAAAAAGGGTACCGCCCGGATTGAATTTTATTTTGAATTAACCAGCCACCAGGGGTACTCGATATTCGGCCGCCGACCGCCTATCGCCTTGCCTTGACTCGCCGTTTTCGTTATTTTTTATTAAGTATTAAGTATTAAGCTAGAGAAAACGATATCACTAGGGCTCGCTGGGCTCGCTTGTGTCCTCTTTAATTGCCTTAACTTAGGCAGGGAGCATAGAGAATTCCATGTCTCTATTCACGTCCCTCTCTTTCCATTTCGCATATCCATTTAAGAATAGGAATTCGAAGTCAAATACTAAAATCAAAATCAAAACTTTGACTTGCTATTGCTATTTGGATTTAGGCTTAGAATATACAATTAGGGCTACATGCCAATCCGGCGATAGGATTTCCGAAGTCTAAATATCACTGAATATATAGCCAACTCAAGCGCAGCGTACATATGCCATAGCGTGGAAGTGTCAGGAATCTGCGCAGTGCAGCAGCGGACAAATACGTCGGCCCTTCTCGTGAGTTGTAATATTCGAAACCATCTGGTTATCCTATACAAATCTTCCGCCTAGCAGCAATTAATCGCAGCACTGATCTTATGTATGTAAATGTATTTTAGTGTGACAGTCATCGCCGCCACCGCGAATATCTAGCACGCTCCCGACTGTACAGAAGACGATGGTGGAACAAGGAGTTAGAGAATGAGAGGAAGTTCAGTAGCCCACCCTTGGGGTGTACGCGGTTCATAAAGAAAAATGACTTACGCAAGGGTACTGAAGATTAGATGTCCGGGCAGCGTGGTGGAGATGCAGCCAAACCGATTCGCAGAGACAAAGAAAGTTAGTTAGAGAGTTAATATGTTAGAATGCGCAATGCGGTATGCGCAGTGTTTAGCACGAGCGTGTACTCACCATGCAGGGGTAACCATTAGGGCACGCCGGGCAGCCAAGCACTGTAAAATCGTCGTCGTAGTCACAACTAGAAGAATACAGATACGCAATGGGTCAAACAACAAAATGTCTAGAAATGTTTACGCCCTAATGAGGTTGGCAGCATAGGAGGTGCGTGGGCAATAGCAGCGGCGTTACAGCACCTGTAGCAGCACTTTGAGACTGTGAGCGTGACGACCAAGTAGGCTAGAGTCATCGCCATGAGTGCATATAATGTCCTGTACAGAAGGCTCTGTGGCATTGCTGGACCGTTAACATCCGTGCGCCCCATCGTCGGGAGTTCGGCGTGCGTGAGACACAGGACAGGTCAAGGTCAAGGTATGAACCGGAGGTGAAACGATTTTGATTGGTCCGTTGGATTGACCTTGATGATTGATACCCTGTAAAACCAACTGCTAGACGCTGCGCTGAAAGCTGAACGGACGTGATTTCGTGAAGCTAGCCAGCCTACAAGCCCTTGCTACAAGCTGATATACAAGCCACTCGTCGTATCGTGCTGAATAACCGCTTGTAGTGGTTTCTTGATATGCTCCTCCAGCTATACTTGATTCTTGGCTTTCTTGGTGCTCGTAGTGCTGAAGTCACCTCATTAACTCCGCTGGTTCCGAGTAATTTCTACTCAATCATTTCTCGCGAAACCGTGATGGTGAGTGGTTTTACAATTATCATTGGATAAGTATATGCACCGGTGGGTCTAATTCTTCTTCTTGATGATTTCACCACCAGGTTATTTACTTCCAGACTCCGTGGTAAGCTTGAGCTTGATTGCGCAACAATGAACGATAAGGCTTTCGCTTACTAAATTTGTCTTGAAACGTCTTGCTTTGAGACAGGTGCCCGCACTGCAAAGACTTAGCCCCTGAAATGGCATCTGCTGCGGAAGAATTGGAAGACATGGGCATTGCAGTGGGCGTGGTAGACGCTAGCGAGCATCGAGGCCTGGCCGCTGAGGCGGGGGTTCGGGGTGTGCCTTGGATCAAGGTGTACTTTCGAGGGGAGGGTGTAGACTATGATGGCCCTCGAGACGCTTTGGGGCTTGTCGCTCGCATACGAGAAGACGCTAAGACAGCGGGGGTTGAGATCACGGCGCCAGCTAAGCTCAAATGTGGCTCCCTCGAAGCCTCGCAGGATCGAGGTGGCAACGGTGGTCACGGTGGAGCGTGCGTGGGAAGAGGGGCGCTGTCCTTCGGGTTGTGCAAACAAAAGCTTGCTGACAGCCAGGAATGCTCTGCGCTGACCTACAAGAACGGGGAGTGTTATCTGCACGACCGGCGGCGCGAAGACCACTGGAGCGACAGGGTAGACGGAGCCATCTATGTGGTAAAGCAAACCAAGGGAGTCGACAGGTGCATCTGAGGTCATGGTAGAATGTCAGAGTCTTTCCGACGAAAACGGCAGCTGAACTGCGCAGCGCAGGCAGAACCATGCACGCGCCTCAAGAAACAAGAAACACCCGTCTCTTTACTTGCTTCTCTTCGAAGTGGTCCCGCCGACTTGTTCGGAGGAAAGGCGCCAGTTGGAGCCTTCATTGGCCTTCTGGAGCGAATTTGCTAGCGCATATGCAGCTCAAGTGCATTCTTTATGTGCCTCTGTGACTGCTGTGTACTTGCCTTTCTTTGTTTTTGGGAGAGTATTAACTAGACTAGACTAGAAGTGGGAACATAGAATTGAATTGGCCTCGTAGCTCGTAGTCAAGTGCGACTGCTACGTATACGCTAAACGCGCTACCAAGTCTAATTTATTCAAGAAAAGTGGCGATAATCCTTTCGGAAAAGTGAGTTTATAGTCGAAACCCACCTAAGGAACCTTTCGCTCATTGCTGAATATCATTACTTATATCTTATAAATTATAAAAATAAAGGCCAAAAACTTAAAATTATTTCGCTGTGTACGTGTATCTAATTAGTAGGCTTATGCTATAAAAAAAGGAGGGGGCTACTGCTGCAACGAGTTTTAGCCTTATGAGGAGAGATCTGTTATAAATAAGCGGAAGGTTCTCTGCCTTTGCCGGTGAAACACGAAAATACAGAAGAATAGACGAACATAATATGAGTAGAATGTATAGCGCGCAGAGAGCGGCTTGTATGTAAGAGCCCACGATAAAAACAGGTCGCTCAATCCATTCCGCCAGCTACCACATCTAAAGAGACAAGATGCAACCGCCTGCACAGCAAGTCTGCTCTTGATTCATTGCACTGCATCCCAATGGCTTCTCGCTGCGATTCTTCCTTTGATATTGTCCTGAGCGTCTCGCTATTCGAAGGGCACTCTGCACCAGTAAGCTCGTCAACATCGAGGCTAAGTGCTGCCATCATGCCTGAGTCAAAGGCTTCGTCGCTAGCAGCCAACTCAGGCAGCGGATCAAGTTCGAACATAGAGTCAGTAGGTGGCACGGAGGCGCCTAGAATCGAAGGCCGCGTCAGGCAGTCGTGGAACGAGGCCCAGCTAGCGGAGCAAAGAGAGATCGAGCCTAGGGAGTCAGCACACGATGAGGCGCTCGAAATCGATGTAAGTTCAGAAGATGTCGACAAGTCGTCTCTGTCTGACCACGAGTCGTTGTCTGCCCTGTCCCAAATGTCTCCTTCCTCATCACTTGACGAACTGCGAGGACCTACGGCAGCATTAAAGTCTTTTCGGCCCGCTGGAGTGCTCGCAGAGCTCGATGCTGACGAGTCCGCAGAACAAGAGCTCAAAGAGTCGTCGGTTGAGCCTTCGAGATACTCGACGGTGCAATCATCGAATGCCGTAGGTGGTGAAGTGTCAGCGACAGGTTCAACCGCCGGAGTAACAGGTTCGGAAGCAGTCTTCACGGCGGCGAGGTAGGTAGCCGCGAACTGCGGGTTGGCTGCTGATGGGAGCAGGAAGACTCCCTGGCCTGAGGGCAGCAGCACAGGGAAGCCTTTATCCGAGGCCTCAAGGTCATCGCCGTTCTCGTCCGTAGGGTGAGGTGCGTAGTCCCACCACGAAAGCTGAGACCCACGACGTTTTCCACCGCGACCGCGACGGCGGCGGCATCGTACGCGTGTGCGGCGAGTCTTTGGTGCATCGAAGCTTTCATTCACTTCGTCAAAAATCTCGTCATTCATGGCGATTGTGCTCATGGTTTCAGTAGCAGTGGATACAGTCATTTACTGATGTTTGTGTGATCGTGACGCATAACACAAAGATTTTAAAGTCTGCGTTGGTTGTCAACGACGTGGTTACACACCTCGCAGAATTCGGGAATGCCGACGTGGTGGCAGTTTGGTGGGCGTCGCTGATTGGACAGTCAGCCCGCAACCATCAAATTTCCAAACTTCCCTCCCTTTTGGGAACATGATGAAGATCAACAAGCGAGAGCGAGACCAGAGCATAGCAGCGAGGATAGGAAAGGAAGGAAGCAACCTGGTCAAGACGTCAAGACGTCAAGACGTAGACATCAATCCAATTGATCAAACTTCAAAGAGCAAGCAGTTCAGTAGATAAGCTATTCACGAACGCCTCAACCACAACCTCACAAACGCTAAGCTGGCTAGCTAAAATTAGCGTAGTTGCAGCCTTCGCGAGTTCCACTGAAATTGCAACTCAGAAACGCAACTCTTGTGCGTGAAGGCGTGAAGGCATTACATACTACTGTACAGTACTACCGATCATCGCCGCGACCTCCGTTGAGGCTCGCCGCTTCCTCGACTCTCAATAACTCTGCTATTTTGCTATTTATCTTGTGATATAGACCTGTGCTAGTGAACATGGCGGAACCTTTTGTATCTGCGACCCCACCTAATGCGGCGCCGGCAGCCGCGCCTGTCGCCCATGTCGATGCCAAGGTAATGGATCAAAAAGAGCCAGCAGCAAATAAGCGAAAGTCGAATTGGGAAGAAATTAGGGGAGGTAAAGGCAGCGACGCAAGTTGGAAGCAAGGCAGAGGATGGGCGCGTGACGACAGGCAGCAGTTTGAGAAGCCTCACCCGGTGAGATGCTTTCCTAGCTACTTAGGGTCGAAACTATCAAAAATTCTTTCGTGTTTTATCGTGCATATCATATTTTCCTGGCTGACTCATATTCGCTTTATTTTTCTAAATCTAGGGTTCTTTCGCTGTAGAAGAGCTCGAAAGGATTGACGCAGAAGCTGCTGCTCGAGAAGCAGCGGGTGAACCAGCTGTGCCGGAATTAGGGTCGGTGGGCTCCAAAAAGAAAATGGCCATTTGCTTCGGGTACTGTGGTGCTGAGTACTTCGGTATGCAAATGAATCCCGGCATGAAAACCCTTGAGCAGTACCTCGAGCGCGCAATCTTCCGGGCAGGCGGTATCAGTCGCACCAACTTGGGTTACTTCCAAAAGATCGGTTGGTCACGGTGTGCGCGCACAGACAAAGGAGTCTCCGCGCTCAGCCAAGTGGTTTCTCTGAATATGGTTATGCCGCCAGACAAGACGGAGGCCAAAGTGGTGGAGGAATTGAACGCGAACCTTCCAACGGACATGAGAGTCTTTTCGGTGACGGCCACCACCAAAAGTTTTGACGCCAAAAACGCGTGCGCGAAACGACGTTACCATTACCTCCTGCCGTCTTTCATGCTCATGCCACCAGACCAACTCGGTGCTGTTTTTGCGGCGTCGGGGCTTCCTTCGTCAGCAGCGCCGTCAACGGGTCAACCAGGCAATGTTGCTGGAGCGTCGCCGGAAGCGTTGGCCGCGGCTGCAGCAGAATTGAAGCGATGGCGCGTAGGCAGCTCAGCACTCACACGGCTGAGAGCTGGACTTGCGCTTTTCCGTGGCACGCACAAGTTTCACAACTTCACTACTCGAAAATCTGACAAGGTCTTGTTCTCTTTGTAAGCAAAGTTGCCTTCTTACAGCTATGCCTCTCCCATGCTATCTCCATTACCTTCCTTTTCTGTATCTTCAGGACCCTTCCGCGAATCGCCATATTTATGACTTCACGGCCACGGATGCGTTTGTTGTAGCAAATGACGGGTCACATGACGGGTCACATGTAGGTGACCCCACTCCGCCACGCACCGAAGATGGTTTCATGGCCGAGGAAAGCAACGCATGCGAATGGGTGTTGCTTGAAGTGGAAGGCATGTCTTTTCTGCTGCACCAAATCCGTAAAATGGTCGCTACCGCCGTTGACCTGTCCCGGCGGGTGGCTCCACTCCCGGTCCATGATGGACCTGTAGACACATCAAATTCAGAGAGTGCAGGCACTGCTCCCTCGTCCTCTGAGGCTACAGCTCTGACTGCAGTGTTGGAAGCGGCGTTTGGGCCGAGAAAGATGAGCACGCCGATGGCTCCTGCGCTTGGCCTGTATCTGGACGCCCCTTTCTTCACCCAATACAACAAGTGAGTTCCATCTTTTCAATATGATTTGAATCAATCACTTATGCTATGCACCTCTACATGACTCCTTTTACATCTCGATTGTAGGTCGGTCAAGTCTGGGAGCATCGCTGGCGGCCGCGGCGAGCGTGAGCCTCTCTTGGACTGGCCAGATGGCGAACCTGCGCATTTGGTTCAATTTAAAAAGGAGGTAATTAATTATTCCTGTCGTTAGTGCTGAAATATCGAGAGAAAACCATGTTGCTGAGTCGTTGCACGCATTTCAGGTGATTTGGAAGCATATCTTCAGCACGGAGTCGCGCGACCACGGATATGTGGAGTGGTTGAACACTCAAAACGTGTTCCCTGCCGATTACGCAGTTGATCCCGTAGACAAAAAGGCACAGTTTAGAAAAGTTGAAAATAGCAGCGGTTCTGGCAGCGGAATCGGTAAAGATGACAACAAAGCAGCCGCTGATGAAAATGGTGCTGACGTCGAAGATGCTGGCGCGTACTCCGATAGCTGAAGCCTTAGATATCTCGTAGAAGAGCCCGCCTTGGCCGCCGATCACATGCGCTGGAACAGAGGGCCATGTAGAAAGAGTCCCCCCCCACCCCCTTGACTGGCATCTCCTTTCCCCTTTAATCGCCTTAATGGATGCGCATGGGCATAGCATAGTATTTCTAGGTTCTGGGTCACTTAGGAGAGAGAGCCCTGTACTGACCGTTTATTTCCAAAAATGGGCGAATGCCGGGAGGGGCTGGGCGGCGGACCAGCACCTCCTTCGAAGCCATAGACGCTTCGAGTGCAACCGGGATCTCAAACTTAGTGAGGTAAGGTGTTTGGAGTATCGCCGGTCGTTTACGGCCCGTCGTGCAATTTTCACCTCTTCATCACGTTCGAGGCGCCAGTTCTTGGCGCAGCATCCACCGCACGGGCTTGTAGTCGCGTCGCCTTGAAGTGTAACGCGGCATGCCTTTCCGCTAACACGTTTAAATTAACTCCGTACATGAGTCTTTGTCTGTGAGTGGTTGTCCAGGATGATTTCGAGGGCAGTATGGACTGCAAACCCCGACAGAACTCTGACACCGGATGGCACACTTTGACCTCTGCCGAGTGGACCTTATGTTCCGCATGTCACGAGCTTCTTTGCTCGCGCGCCTTCCTCTTTATTGTTCTGCGGAAGCGCAACACCCACAAATACCTCGCTTTTTTGCAAAATTTCCGAGGAATTTGGCCAATGCCTTCTCCCTCCTGAATCATTCCGCACTTGCATTGTTTGCGCAACGCACGCGCATTCCCACTTCTGCCCGCAGCATTGGCTTCTGTGTCATTTGTGTTTGTATTAGTTCAAGTTCGAGAGAGGGGGGGGCTCCTAAATCTCCTAAAGCCAGGTCTTTTAGTACTCTTGAATTTGAATTGTCCATAAGGAAAAGGGGGTGGTTGCTGTCAGCTGCCGAAATAAGAATAAGCAAAGAAGAAGCGGAGTAGAAATATGGGGATTTGGATCATGATAAAACTCAGGCGCCTTTTTCGCTTAACTCAGAATCGCACAATTACGAACAAACCAGTAAGACCCCCCACTGAACTCGAACTCGGATAGCAAGTCAGTCTGAGCCCGAGCACGATCGAATCTTTGTTCGACCTCGCTAAGTGCCGCTTCTGGAGCGGAGAACCACAACCTGGCGTTTGTCGGCCTGTGAACATTCGCGTTTGTACAGCCTAAAACATTACAGCTACGTGACCCATTCCTTGGGTTTGAATTACGGACCGTAAAAACGTTTACGGAACGTACCGAAGTGCTTTTCGGAGAAGTGAAGTTGCGGTACGGACCGTGTGTTTCGGACCGTACCCGGATTTTCGGACCGTAATTACGGTAGGTACGGAGTTTCGGGTGATTCCGCGTTTCGGGCCGTACCCGCAATTCGCACCCAAGTCCCGTACTTCGAAAGCAAGAAATAGGACAGGCGATGCTGAGATCGGCTGGCACCCGGGGCAAAAATAGCCCGGTGAAATGCCTCGTGGACCTGGGATGTGACACACGAACGAGCACTCAGTCTGGCTCACGACTTGTTCGGAGGAAAGACGCCAATTTGAACCTTGATTGGCCTCCCGTGGAGCGGATTTGCTAGCGCATGTGCAGCTCAAGCGCATTCTTCATGTGCCTCTGCCTCTGTGGCTGCTTTGTACTTGTCTTTCTGTGTTTTTGGGATGTATATTAACTAGGCTAGACCAGACAACACACAACAAACCAATAAATTATTGAATATTTAGAAGTAGCGTGGAAGTGGAATTGCCGTCTTACGTAAGCAGACGCCCTTGATACTAAATGCATTCATACATGCCCGACGAACATATATACGTACAGGTTTACGTTTTTTTCAACGTCTTGCGTGAAACGTACATCCCAGCCATTGTAAATCATATGGTTTCATTTTGCGTCACCTGAATAAGCGTTCCATACACCTTTCAATTAGGCCAACCATGAACGGGCTCGTATTCATTCCAGGAGGTTTTCATGTCGTGCACAATTGCGGGACAAAGCGCTTTCGCACCACAGTCTTGAAAGATGCATAAATCCACGGCAGGTGGTAAGGGATAAGTCGGCCACGGGTGAGACACTGATGCCAATGCTGTGAAGTTGTTGATTTTCCAGGCCCATGATGCTGTCGAATTCGGATGCCGTTCCAGACAAGCGTGGATGCATCGATTGCATTTTTCACCAGCATTTGCCAATTTCCAAGGCGCATGGCGCAAATCCCCATTCATACGCTTGATCTCGCCATATTCAAACCATTCACCTGCGAATCAAAATCAACATACCGCTCAGGGAGAAATTTAATTGAGTAGGTAAGAACATATATCTTTTAAGGAGAGCAGTGGAATAAAAGAGGATTGTGTATTCAATTTGTAGCACCGATAGTCAAGCCTGCGACGAGGGCTGTTCCTGCTAGGCAGCCGTCAGACGTTCTGTCTGGAATCGAAACTCCATCCATATGTTTGGTCCAGACCGATGCCATAGCTTTCCACCTTTCAGACTTGAAAAATGTAGGTATACTTTGTGCGTGCAAAGCTGCTGCAAGCTTGCTTGCATCAAAGAGCGTGCCGCCTGAGATACAAAGAGAGGGTAGCATGAAGGGGAAAGATGATGCAGCCAATATCTCTTTCAACGAGCTTTAAATGGCAATTGTGAAGAGTTCCATACGAACGATTCATCAATGTATTATTCCTGCCAATTACCTGTGGAACTCCAGCCAAGCAATCGTCCTTGAGTGTGTGGGAAAAGATCATCCAAACTGGCTTTGACTACTGGACTCCAGTGGTTGTGAACACTAAACATTTGCATCATATCGCTTGGTGGAGCATGCTTCAGCGGCCCAATTGCTCGAACGTCTGCCTCCCAGTAGAAGAAGTATCGCACTGGGCCACTCGCATCTATAGCTCGAAGCACGCGGTCGATGAACTTCTCGCAAGTGAATGCATGTGGAGCGCGACCGAGGTCTACGTTGATCGACGAGGGCTCCATGACGAAAGTGCAGTTGTAGATATCACACAAAGTGCTATAATCATCGCCATGGTCAGAGAACAGGAAGACTGGCGAGCATGGATAGAAGTACCGTACCCCCGAGAGCATCTGAGCCAAATCGCTCTCTCGTTCCTTAAACACTTGGAGGTAAAAGCCCACCTCGTCACGATTGATTCCCCACAACAATGATGGGTCTGAGAAGCCTGCAAACGAGTATGCCAAAAAGATAAAATTATCATACTTTAAGTATTCAGCAATGAGTCTACAAAAATAATCGCATGTTCAAGACAGATATTGTAATCAAAGGTGTTTAGCAAAAGAGCAATATAGGTAGTACTTTGAGCACTAGTCCTAGTAGTGGAAGCAACATTATGGAGTGCCGACGACGCATGAGAAAATCTATCAGTGTTTATGTGACGCAGCATCCATCTGGCTGTGCGTTCAAGTCCATCGTTGAGAGGCGTGCGTAAAGGCAAATGTTCTTCAAAGTGATAGTGAGATTCTGCATGCAAATACTCGTGCTGCTCAACTACTGTCCTTGACCCAGCTTCTGGCACCTTCTGGCCCGAGACGCCACTAAAGAGTCGGTCTTGTGGCTGCAGCTTATGCTTAGGTTGCAATTTCGCCTCTATTACGTCTGTTGGCGATCTTTTGGCATTATTCCATGCATCTGTACACGCTTGCGCCAGGTCGGATGCTGTGATGGTGAGACTTGAGACCATATCTAATGCTTGGTTCGCGGCCTCGGGCAGGAAACCACTGAGGGCGATTGCGTGGCTGATATCACTGATAAATGTTAAGTGCTGTATCTGCGGCCCATAACCGTCGATTCCTACACCCTCTTTGGCGCGAAGTTGATTCATAAAGCGAGCAACTGTATTTGGCTTGGAAATTAAGTCCATACCTGGCCCATAGACGTCATTGAGCTGAAAGACTGCGGACGAGACTTTAGGTGTCGCATAAGTGGCTGCTAAGTCAGCCTCCTCTGAACCTTTGGTAGCGATTCTAAAACGATCCAGCACGCGAGGTTCATTCGCTTCATATATATGAGAACTATTGCCATTGGCTACCTCTAACATCACGAAGACGAAGCGCTGCACAGATCCCACGTTCACACCCGCACGGAATAGGTTGGTGCACGTAGAATTGCTTCCTCTCCCGTCAAGTGCGGTGTCTTCGTAGTGGCAAAAGTCGTTACTTAAAGAATAGACAACGTGCGCCTTAGTTTTGAGCAAGAGCGACTCAACGAAGCTTGAATTTTCCACGTCGCCTTGCAAAAATTGTACTGCTTCGGGAAAATAATGTTTGTACCTATCGCTTTGAAAGAGAGCCTGCAGTTAGTGTAAGAATGCCCATTACATAAGGTACGAACGGAAAGGGATAAGGTAGCTTTTTACCCGTTCGAAATATTATCAACAAGTATAACGCGGGCAAATCCTAGCTTCAAGCAGGCCATCGCAACATGCCTGCCAACAAAACCCGCGTCACCTGCCACGAGCGCTGTTAATCCACTACCTATGGTCGTCGCAGCGGCTACGTGGCTTGCATTTTGCGAGAAGTCGATAGCCTCAATCTCGTCTGCGGATGAACACATCGTGATATTTGTACCAAAAGCTAGGATTGCAAAAGTGAGTCGGTAATGCATCCTTCTCACTCAAAATCCTATACCAGAGAGATTGTCACCACTAAATATCTAAGGTGATCGACCGACTAAACATTCTTGCACCCCTTTACCCCTTTATTATTTATAAAATAAATACAACACTTTCCCCAGTATGTAGGATGATAGAGAAGTAATTCATTCAGCATGGGCGCGAAGCACGATGGGTGCGAGAGAGAGGCATGGGCCTCCTGTAGCTACAAAAATATACTTTCAGCTTCCACACACACCGGCTACGCTACTACTTGGTGCAAGTTTTCACATCTGAGCATTGCAAGTTTTTGATTGGTTGAAAAACAGCAACCCCCAGTGCAAGGCCGCGGTTGCTATCGCCGACCGCTGCTCGTGATGCCCTGCTCCGGGTAGACACTGCTGTTGCTGCAGCTGCTGCTTCTTCATCATTGTCCACTCCGCCTGCGAACTTCGGCCGCCGCAGCCCTACCAATGGTGGTGCTCCTCGTGCTGCCTCGTCTACCTCCTTTGCTCGAAGCTCGTCGCCGCTCGGGAAGCCGCCTCTAACCCTAACCCCGTACGTTTACTGCAGAATGCTTGGGTGTCAGCCAGTCAGAAATCTGCACCAAGTGGATGTCAAAACCTGCACCAAATACGAAATTTACCCTTCCACACCACTCCCTATCATGCGTAAACCTACGTCTCAAGTTCCTTCGGTAAAAGAAGAAACTTGAGACGTAGGTTTACGAATGATAGGAAGCACAAGATCAACACTTCCACACTGCAGATAGACAGATAAATAGATCAACGAAGTTTGATGTTTAGTACGGACAACCGACGTGACCAGAAAGTGCCTATAGTACCAAGAAAATAGATCAACGAAGTTGATGTCAGTGGTAACGTGGCAACGTGTCAGAACGTCAGAACATGAGTATGTACCTTGTGTACGCAGATAAAAATGTGATGTGACGGACGTTTTAAAATGATCGACCGACTAAACATTCTTGCACCCCTTTACCCCATTGCTATTTATAAAATAAATAAAACACTTCCCCCAGTATGTAGGATGATAGAGAAGTAATTCATTCAACATGGGCGCGAAGCACGATGGGTGCGAGAGAGAGGCATGGGCCTCCTGTAGCTACAAAAATATACTTTCAGCTTCCACACTACAGATAGACAGATAAATAGATCAACGAAGTTTGATGTTTAGTACCGACATGACCAGAAAGTGCCTACCAAGAAAAATATCCGTCACTTAAAAATGTCCGTCACAAAAAATGTCCGTCACATCCCATTTTTATCTGGGTGCATATGTTCTGTTGTTCTGTCACGTTGCGATTGTGATCGTCTTCTCGACGCTTTATCGTCTCGGAGTGCACCACCTTCTTACACTCTTTGTGCCCTGACTTCTCGCCATCGCCAGCTCTACTTTAAATGCTCATACGGTATATCTTATTTCGAGTTTTGAACTTGCCAATGCTGCCCTTTTGGTTATTCGTTTCGAGAACCTACATATCTTCGACTGCACACAATATTCTCTTAGGCTGTACACCTTTCTCAAACTCTTTGCGATCTACCACCTCTCATACGGAATAACATACACAGTTTCATGGTTTAAATTGGAGCTGCATTGGTTGCGATGGTCAGCACGTTGTGACGAGTGGAAGCGATCTCAAACTGTACACCTACTGTCACTCCTTGCACTTCCCTTTCTAACGACCGCCTTCAATGGAGCTCCACTTTGGAGAAACTTGCGGCACATGCCATTGCGCATTTCGATCTTCCTCATGCCAAATTCTACTCCGCTTCCATTCAAACTCGCTCCACGCTCCCTCTCGACGTCCATTTCAAGGTATCGACAAGGGCATCGTCGACGTAAAATCACCTTCGTTGATCGTGGCGCGGCGCACCCGCGCCGCTGTAGTAAGTACAGCCGAGGAGATCACTACTTATTAGTGACCCCCTTGGTACAGCTAGCTGGCTAGATAGTCCACTGTAAATTTTATAGAAATAGTCAATCTGTAAGCAAGGGTATCTATACATACCTTAGCTGTAAGGAAGGCAAATCCGAATTCCTGGTAGAAATAGACGATTTCCAGATCCAAATTCCCGATTAAATCCTAGCCATTTCCCGATAAATTCCTGCTATAAAACGCTGCTTTGCGGTACTTTTGACCACAATCCCGACTGAAAATTAAAAATAATCCGCAGTTTATGGATGAAATATATCGTCTTTAATTACGGACTTTTCAGTAATCATAAGGATTGGTGCTATTTCCTTCCCATTTGCCCACCATTTCCCTGAGTTTCCCGACTTAATTCCTGATTCCTGATGAAGCCCCAATTCCCTGGTTTCTTGGCATCAGGAATAAGGATTTGCCTTGTTTGTAAGCTAGCTAAGTAGCCACTTACTGTGGCTACTTGCTGTACTGTACTACAGGGGCTAGTTTTTTCTTTCCATCGGCTTTAAAAATTGTCCAAAATTGGTTACTCCCGAGATTGAATAAGTTATGAGGAACGCTGCGATAGTTTTATTCGCGGTCATGGGAGAGAGTTTTTATACTATCAATAAGACATACGAAGTTTGAGCCAAATCCACTCGGATGGTCGTGAGTTCAATCGATGTAAATTTTGGTCATGAAATCGACATCAAAATTGGCGGTTTGAGACGCCTAAGGATATAATTTTAGAGATGAAGACCAATCTTCGGCCCCTCAAAAGTTAGAGGGATGTCAAAAAAGTCTTATTGGCTTTCTAATCTACCATTTTGGGACTCTGAAGGTGCTATTTGGCCAACATGTTGGTTATTTGCGTGATGACGGCAGATTTGTACAAGACAGAAAAAAATGCATTTCCGAGTACATTTCCGCACTGAAGTCCCCGTGATGTACACGAAGACCGCCAAGTTAGTACCATTCCATTCGCGATCATGGGAGAGAGATAAAATTTCGGACAAAATCACTCGAGTCCTCGCGAGTCACAGCCCATGCCCTAGCCGATGGGAAGTAAAAATGTAAAAACTGGCCCCTACTTATACTGTAGTACATAAAAGTAACAGCTTGTTACTTGTTACTCATAAGATTGCTTCTGTAGCAGTAGTTTGTAATACTGTATTACAGTATTACAGCAAGTTGTGGGTGGAAGTTCAAGCAGATGCTTGCATGCAAAAGGGATCACGCAATTGCTCGGGGATGGACGGCTCTTCTCCTGGATCGCCTTAAAGACCTCGTAGTAGTCCCCTCCTCTGCAGGAGGGAACTCTTCTTCTGAGCAGCGCTCTCAGAGCACGGAGCTACTCGGGCATGTGTGTGCCTGATCAGTGCTTAGCTTCTATCCCTAGTATAGCTGCCTTGCTTTTGCTTTGGGTTTCTGCCTGTTAACTTTCTAATTCCGGCCCCTCGGGGCCTGTGTCAAAAGAAATACTTGCGTTAAATTTCCTCACTTCCATGCCCGTGCTTTATAGGAATTAGAACTACGTAGAAGTTATACTGAAGACCAGAGGAAAACGTTCTGTGGCGTGAGAGCAATGGGCAACGCGCCTGCGGCACAACGCAGTTTCAAATACGGAGATTTTATATCAGAGCTAACATCAACTCGAACTCGAACTAATACAAACCCAAATGACACACAGAAGCCAATGCTGCGGGCAGAAGTGTACGCGCGTGCGTTGCGCGCAAGTCAAAATCGTAAATAGGAAGTGTGTAGAGGCTAGGAAGTTTGGACCCCCCCCCTTCTCTAAAGTGGAAACTGTTCATGAAATACATTTGGGGCCAGCCTTAAAGCTAACATCAAGGTCATAGTAGCACCAAGGAGCTTTGAAATACGCCTGGCACATTTCTACATTCGACGTGATGCGACTTATGGAAATGGGATTTGAATTACATCGAAAACTTATGAATGCAGCTAACAGCCAAAAGTCCTAATTGAGAAAATGAATTAACTCATCGATTAAAAAGAAAATGTGAAGCAAATGAACAATACGTGCGCTTATGTCGACGATAAAGTGCGATTAACTTAATACTTTTCCATTGAAAGCGCCTAAAAATTTGTTTTAGTTTGGATATTCTGCGTCATACGCTACCATAAGGACCGAGCTCTTGACTGCATCACGATTTTTCTTCACTTTAGGGAAAGTGTCGAGAAAGGTGCTGGGCGAAAGGAAATCAAACTTTCCAGACAGGATATTCTCAATCAACATGAACATTTGCAAGTCGCCACATGTAAGTGTTTTGCCACAGACGAAAGGACCATCGCCAAGGCGATTTTCAAGGAGACCCATCACCTTGAGGAGAAAATCTGCAGCATGCTTTTTCTCTTCCTCATTCGATAAATGTAGGCTCTTATCTAGACCTAAATTAAAGGGCGGTAAAGAGAGAACTTCGTAAAAGCGGGTTGAAACAAAGCAAAGAATTAGCAATTTGATAATTTGATGCAGAATGTAGTATAAGCATGCACGGCAAATGCAATGAGCAACCTTCGAAGACCGTAGTGGAGACCTCGTCGACTACCAATGCTTGATATGCCTCCTCTAAGCGTCTACAACTGAAAGTGAAAAATTGGTACAATAGTGAAAATTTGACAAGTCACCCTGTATGTTCAACGGCAATTCGACTGTCTTTTTTGTTGAGTTCTCAACAACTTTCCAACTACTACACACGGCGG
>Ga0307931_1000942_pt1 | contig 19374 bp, 18 predicted proteins | sample OrgLakmetageno47_FD_201816 | JGI IMG/M metagenome (GOLD analysis project Ga0307931, IMG submission 201816) | Saline water microbial communities from Organic Lake, Antarctica - #47 | ecosystem: Environmental > Aquatic > Non-marine Saline and Alkaline > Saline | place: Antarctica: Organic Lake... | reverse complement strand
ACTCCATATTCGGCCACGAGCCCCAATTTGCTCGTGAGCTTTGCCCGGCTGCGTGCCGGCGAGTCCTTGGCCACTCCCGCGGTGGCGGCCACCTCCCAGGCGTTTTACGTGATTGCAGGCAAAGGCGCGTCGACTTGCGACGAGCACGGCGTGATTCCGTGGGCGGCAGGCGACATGGTGGTTCTGCCCAAGTGCCAAGGAGAGGTAAATTTGAATGTTAGGGCCCCGTGGAAACCCAACTTTCTTTGAAGAATCCAGAAAATTCAAGTGATGTGGAAGACTACGGAACTACTTCTCTAAAAATCAACGTCGAGCTTTACTATGTTCTTTATACCTTGACCCCCCCCCCCCCCCTACCTTTCCTATGCAGGTGAAGCACACTGCAGACGCTGCCCACGACTCGCAGTTGTACTGGGTCCACGACGGCCCACTGCTGGCGTACTTGGGGGTGTCCCCTGACCGCTCCACCTTTGCCCCCACCGTGATTCGACGCGAAGCCATGCTCAAAGAAGTCACCGCCATCTCCCACGAACCCGGTATGGGTGGGTGTGCATGTGTGTACATTTGTATACGTATGTAAGAATATTTTTACCTGTTTAAAAGAGGAGCCTTCAAGAATTGGGGACTCGTTGTGTTGCCTTGAACCAACATTTAAGCTTATACTTTTCTTTTTTCTTGTGTCTTCTTATTTCTTCTTTTTTTAACACTAAAATCCCACTACTGCAGGCGCCAAGCACAAGAATCGCATGGGCATTCTGCTCGGGAACGCAGTCACCGATTACGTCAGCACGGAAGCTGCCGCAGCGGGAGCCGCGGGCCGCACGGGTGCCGGTGGGGCTCATTTCCCCGAGAAGGATCAGGCATCAAAGGTGGAAGTGGAAGAGAACAAGGCGGACGAAGCCTTGGCAGCAGCAGCATCAGCTGGTCGCGCGTACGACGGCAGCGGCACCTTGACCTTGACCCCAGTGCTGTGGTCCTTGCTCAACGTGTTGCCGGCTCACGACGTGCAGCGCCCGCACCGGCACCAGTCGGTGGCCCTGGACCTGTGCGTGTACGCCCCCGAGGGGGGAGCGGTCTACACCCTCATGGGCCCTGAACTCGACGAGGTGAGCGTACAGTACCTGTGAATGGGTTTCTAGCTAGGGAATGGATCCAAGAGGGCTTCACGTTTGATTCGTACTATGAATTCCCATGGGTTTTTGATACAAACAAGCGTGCGTTCATCTGTGCGTGTATTTGTGTGTTTGCTTCTTGATCAGGCCACGGGTACCGTGAAAAATGGCATCAAGTCGCCATGGGTCACAGGTGCGGTGTTCGTGACGCCTCCGGGCTGGTGGCACTCGCACCACAACGAGTCGGGCGAAGCAGCCTGGGTGCTCCCCATGCAAGACGCGGGGTTGCTCACGTACCAGCGCGCCCTCGACATTCGTTTTGCTGAGGCACCGGCTGCACCTGCTGCACCTGCGGCGGAGACAGCTGCTTCTTCTTCTTCATTGTCGACAAACTAAAGCAGTGGAAGGAGCTGCCCTTTCATTGAACACTTCTCTTCGTTTTCTTTTGTCATTCTTCGAGTTCTTCTTTTCCATTCCTTCGATTCTTTCGAAATGCGAATGGATGAATGAATGGATGAGCGAAGCCCTTGAGACAGCAGATCTGCCATCTGCCTCAATTCTTAACGCACCCACCACAACTTCATCTCGAGCTTGAGTGCATCTGCACCAGTGGCACTAAGGAGGGCAATCATCAATACAATTGGCTGCCTCCCCTCCTCTCTCGCACCTGCTGCTGCCGCCCTCCCTCTTGCTGCAGATTTGTGCATTTGCATTCGGTTTATTCATTTAGTGTTGCTTGGAATCCGCCTTGATTATAGCAGCGGGTATTTCAATTCCAATTTCAATTTCAACTCGTTCTGGTTTTAGGTTAGATTAGAATATACACCCCCGGTGCAAAGAAAGACAAGGGCAGAAAGCACACTATCAGATGTGATTTTTATTCTGGTTTTTGCTTCTCTACTTTTCTAATAGCCAATTTAATGAAGAATGTAGCCAAAAGTAAACAAAAACAAAAGCTGATGTCTGATATGGCTACTCTTACTCATAGCTGCCTCCGCTGCCTGCTGCCTCCTGCCTCCTGTAAGTTAGCTGCACAAGTTCAACACGGAACCGAAGCAGCTTCCGCGCTGCCGCAGCGACTTTGCGATCGAAGTTATGCGATATTTCGATATGTCGATATGCCATATACGCGCTGCCCAGTTCTACTTTAGGTCTTAGTCTTAGGTCTTCAGGTCTTAAGTCTTCCTACTATTGCCTGCGATGCTACTACGATGAGGTTACGGCGTTGCGGTAACTAGTAGTTAAAAAAGTACCATAACTTTCGTAAAATTTATGTTACAGCCAAAAAAAGTACCACGGAAGGTAACTGGATAACCCAAAAGTGAAGCATACCCAAACGCCGAACATAGGCGAGGTGTAGGTCGCTGTCCACCTTTAGAAATTTGGGCGGTTGCGCGATGACCCGAGGACATCTGATGGCAACGGGCTTTCTAGAAGTGCTTTGATTACGAGCACAAATACAGGCATTTGTTTCGGCAGGGCGTTCCGATGCTTTGAAGCGAAAGCGCCTCAAACGGCTCCATCTTCATCGTCGCCACTGTCAGCTGCTGCCTTCTCAGCTGCTGCCTTCTCTTCGGCAGCCTTTGACTCAGCCGCAGCTTTCTCTTCAGCAGCCTTTGCCTCAGCTGCAGCCTTCTCTTCCGCAGCCTTTGCCTCAGTTGCTGCTTTCTCTTCCGCAGCCTTGGCCTCTGCAGCAGCCTTCTCTTCCGCAGCCTTGGCCTCAGCCGCTGCCTTCTCATCTGCAGCCTTGGCCTCAGCTGCTGTCTTCTCAGCCGCTGCCTTCTCTTCCGCAGCCTTGGCCTCAGCCGCTGCCTTCTCTTCCGCAGCCTTGGCCTCAGTTGCTGCTTTATCTTCCGCAGCCTTGGCCTCAGCTGCTGCCTTCTCTTCCGCAGCCTTTGTCTCAGTTGCTGCTTTATCGTCCGCAGCCTTGGCCTCAGCCGCTGCCTTCTCTTCCGCAGCCTTGGCCTCTGCAGCAGCCTTCTCTTCCGCAGCCTTGGCCTCTGCAGCTGCATTCTCTTCCGCAGCCTTGGCCTCAGCCGCTGCACTTGCCGCCGTCGCAACTTCTTGTTCCCGCGCAAGAGCGCGGCGCTTTTCTGCTTCGGCTTCTTCGTCAGCCGCTGCCGCTTTCGCAAACGCATCGGCCGACGCTGCGGCGGCATCGGCAGCTGCCTTGGCTTCGGCCTCCTGCTGGGCTGCCAGTTCTTGCGCCTTCTGCTCGTCTGCTTTTGCCTTCGCCGCAGCGTCGGCTTCCTTCGCAGCTGCCGCGCCAAATGGGTTAGCGTCGCCTCCGCTACCAGCTGTTGCCGCAGGAGCAGCCGCAGGAGGAGCAGCAGCAGCGCCGCCGCTAGCAGCGTCTTGGTCCGTCACTTGTGGGCTGACTTCGTTGCCCGCCGCTGCAGGATCCGCCCTGGCTTTCGCGGCTTTGAGGGCTTCCATCCGAGCCAGCACCGAATCCCGAGAGGCCGATGCAGCAGCGCCCGCAGCTTGGTCGTCACTAGTGGGGGCAGGGGGCAGCATGGAGTCACTGCCACTGTTGATGGTGGGCCCATCGCTGCTGCTAGTGCCGCTGGTGCCTTCTGAGAAAGAATTGGCGAGGGTCGAGGGTGGCGGCGGCACAAAAAGGGCGCGCTGTTCTTCCAGGGAGAGGTCAGGGCGGGCGCTGGCGCCTTGGCACTCGGCCATGATCTGCTCCTGCACGCTAGTCCACTCGGCCTTGGCGTTTTTGGCGTGCGAGCGGTGAATTTTGGTCCAAAGGTCCAAGAAGTCCTTGAAAAGAGCCACCTAGAAGCGAGAAAGAGAAATGGGATTGACACATTATTTAAAAAAAAAAGAAGGGTGAAGGTGAGTTCAGATGTTAGCATACAGGGATAAGCGCACGCGCGCTACTAGTACCTTGTTCTTTTGATTCAGTTCGTAGTCTCGCATGAAGCGCTTGGTGGCGGCATCCAGCGCAGCGGCAGCTTCAACTTTGGCTTCGCCTGCGGCCGCTTCTTCGGCTTCGAATGCCGCTTTGGCTTCTGCGGTCACCTTGGGGTTGTCGGCAGCGGCGTTGGCCTTGGAACAATGACACAAAAAAGAAGAAAGAGGTCATGATAGATGCGCAAAATCTTTTGAGGGAAAAAATGAAGCAAAATGAGAAAAAGATGAAAATATCATTTTTTCACATGTAGCATCACCATCGTCGACGTCATCATAAATCTCCAGGAGGACCCACTTTCTCTGAGACCCTACCAAGCTCTCAATTTCGCACGCTCCTCCTTCCTCAAACTCTCACCTTGTCCTTCTTGGTAGCGTGCAACTTCACAGCGTTCACCCAGTCCTTCCGCACTTTGGCCCGCACCGCCAGGGCAGCCTTGGTGGCGTGCAGGGTCTTGACGTGCTTGACCAGTGACGCCGCACACCTGCCAGACATTGTGTGCGTGCACGCACAAAGGAATGAAAACGAACACGCGCCGCGGCAAATAAGAGTTTGAGACAATAAAAGAGGCAACTGGAAAATGAAGACACATTCGTCGCTGATTTCTCCAACAAATTGCGTTGAAAACGAAATGCATCATACTCGTATAATCTCTAGAGTGAATTCTCGCAGTCATACAGTGCTTCAGAACCAAGCTTTCCAACAACCACAGCAACATTATTAGAAGAAACATAGTGGTACTGCTACTGTTACATACAGGTTGCGCCGCTCGTAGTGGGCTTTGGCGTCGGGTGCAGCCGTGCGCGCCTGGTGCGCCAGCAACACCACCAAGGGGGCGAGGAGCCACTGGGAGTCGGCATCCACCTTGTGAATATGGCAGCGCAAGTGCATACGTGCCATCGTTAGGTTATCATTGTGGTGATGGTGATTTCATCACCCGAGAACAAGAAGCAGAACATCCGGACGAAAAATTGGTGTTGAAATAGAACTTACTCGAGGAAAATACAGGGCATAACATCATGTACAAGTGCCTTAACATAATAACATGAGCTCACAATCGAGGTACATCAAATACGCTCAGGGCATGCACATATGCCCAGCTGTATCCATACAACCACCTTCCCCAACCTACCTTGCTAGATGCCACTTCCGCGCGGAGAGCCGCGGCTTTTGCTGCGTCCCCCTGTGCCTCGGCTTCGGCCGCAGCTTGCAACTTAGCCTCCTTGCTCGCGCTCTTGTTGTCTTCGAGGAACGCCGCCACAGCTTGCTGTGCCGCGGCCACCGGTGAGTCGATTCCGGCGGCCAGCACCGTGGTACCGCCCATCTATGGACACGTCAACCACGACAAGCAAATGAGCCGAAACAACAACAAACGCCTCAGGTACTACAGCGGCAGCAACAGCCGAGAGAAGCAACAGACGGGAGCTATTAGCACAAAAGCGTGCCCCGCAACCACCGCACTGCTTAAGACAAGCTCGTCCTTACTCGTACTCCCTCGAAGTCCTTACCCTATAACCCCTCCCCCCCTTCCCCCCTTTAGTTCTTCCACTTACTTTGGTGGCCATCGAGGCAGCTTGCGCGGCCAGGGGACCCCACAGCACCACGCCGTCCACCTGTACAGGGAGGAATGGAAGTAAATGGGCGCGAGAAAAGATAGGAAGACGAAAAGGTTTTGGCAGCGTTCATGACTTCGTGAATGCGCCTGTAAGAAACGATCCTACCCCCCCCCCCTGCCCCCTCACACTTTGACAAACAAAAGCAAAGAACGGGGCCACACCTTCGCGAGTGCCCGCGCTTTCTTGTCCGCGTCGACCACTGCGGCCAGCCAGTCCTTGGTTTCTTGGCCGATTTTGTCCAGGGCCGCGTCGTCGTCCGTCATCACCGCGCACGCTTTCACTTCTTCGTTTTTGCTGCTCGACGACATCATCGACGGCACCGCGAAGGCCGGCATTTTGAAGCCCCACGCGCTGCTTTTCTTGGCGCCACCGCTCCCTCCTCCAGCTGGTTCTGCGGAAGGAGAAGAAGAAGACTCGTCGGGGGCTGCCGCGGCGTCGCTGCCTTCGCCGCCTGCACCTTTGCCCTTCAGCTCGGGCAAGTTCTGAGCGTAGGCTTTGGCCTGAGGAGATCACCAGCACAAAATGCGAGCACATGCGAATTGCTCTAAGACGGAAGCGTAACTATGTCAGAATGAACAGTCGTTTTTTTTCTTCCGTGTTTTTTTTTCTTCCAAATCTGTTCTCTTCTTTTTCGCACCTCTTGCCACGCGAGCTTGGTGCCCGACAGGAATGCTCGCAGCAGGTTGAGCACAGGGGTTTTCTCGCACAATGCGGCGCCATTGGAGAGCAAAGCCACGAGGTAGGCGTTCAGAGCCTGAAGAATGTACAGGGTTAGGGTCATGGTCAAATTTAAAAAGACGAAGATGAGGAAGGACGCTTCAAGATACGTGAACGCATACACGCAAAAGAACCTTCAGACACAAAACCAATAGCTGAGAGAACGCAGTGGAGAGGACCACAAACACAAGACTTTGTAAATACCAGAGCGCGCTTTTGGAGGTAGTCGGCCTGCGCTGCAGCAGTGCGCTGCAGGTTGGAGGTCACTTTCTCGGGGAGCGTTGGCAAGATCGCGCCGGGAATAGCCGCCACCAAGATGGCTGTTTGTTTGTTGAAGGCAGGACAGGAGTTTAGAGGCTATTATGTGCACACATAGGCGCGCGCACTGCTCGAGAGATTGAACGGCTTAAAGGATTCGAGATAAGCAAGGACAACGTAGAAATTAGATACATTCGGAGAAGGGCAAGCATTCACTGTGCAGCCATACGCTACCTTTCGCCCACCCAGGTTCTTCGCAGACACGATCTAAAGTGCTAGAAAATACGCTGATTTGTATATATTTCGATTACCATGCAGAGCAGCAAAGTCACTAAAGCGGCGCCATACTTCCAACTCTTGCGACCCCAGACCGAAGCCCTTGGTCACAAAGCAATATCTATACAATACAATGAACGCACAAATAGAAGGGCGCAAGCAACGACAATATTCGAAGAACTTAGACAGTACTCTAAATAAATTAATGTCCTTGTAGAAATATTGATTTTGACGAAAAGTCAAATGCTCATCGGAAGGATAGGTGAGCAAACAACTCTCGCACGGCTTCGATTTAATTCGTCATGCGATCTTTGAAGATTATCACGAAGGGCACAACACTCACTCGGTCCATTGACTCCGCACACGAGTCCCTGGGCCACCAACAGTGTCAAACTCGCGCCTGTGGTGTGTGATAATCACGGAGCCTCCCTTGGAGCCCATCAACGAAGATGTGGCCATGGTGAGGCCAGATTAGATTGTTGCCAAGAAAAAAATAATCATCAGCTCGATACAAGTACCCTAATATGGTACATGCCATCATAATCACACTGCAGCGGCGCGCGCGCCGCCGCGCCACGATCAACGTAGTTGATTTCAGTGACGTGACAACGTGTCAGAACATGGTTGATGTCAGTGACGTGACAACGTGTCAGAACATACGTAAGGTGTCAGAACATATGTACCCAGATAAGAATGTGATGTGACACACAGACAGACACACACACAGACATTTTTCAGTGAGAGCAGTTTTGAGATGCCGGTACTAAACATCAAACTACGTTGATCTATTTTCTTCTCTCACATTCTCACATTCTGGCATTCTGGTTGTCTCACGACTCATCACGACAAACAACGATCCTCGACAAAAAATGGGATAGACTCACAGATAGACGACTACATAACATAAGCTTAGATAGATTCTGGACGAAGTAGGTGGAAATTATTGATCTGTGAATAACCCCATCGAGGGGCCTGCGCAAGTGAAGATAAACTCGTTAATTTCAAACGATTACGCTCCTTCTTAGCACGCTTCTGCTTTCGGGACGCATTCTCGAGCACGCACAATTTAAAAGGGAATCCAGCTTTTTGTTTTCGAAAACGAACCTTAAATGGAGAAGGACACAGGCGAGCCGTGCGTTGGATTCATCGACATGGATGCCTTCTGTAAGAGTTTAGATTCAATTCATTGTTGATTCTACGCTAGCGTGCTGAACACAGTAGCTGTTGGCTTGAACTGATCCTCCTTTGAATGTTGTAGATGTATCTGTGGAAGAAAACGGCCCCTTCAAAGATGACCTAGAGGGCAAGGTGGGATTGCGATCAATGAAATATAAAACGAATGTCAAGATTGCTCTCATGCACATCATTAGGTTGCTAATTTTCTACCTTCGCGGTTCTTGCATCTGCGCCGCTATCTAGGCTGTAGCGGTGGTGCAATACAACTCGAACGCCAGAGAAACGCCAGACGTCGACATGCATGACCGAAGTCGGCTCGGCGTGCGCTCTGGTGAGTGCTTAATGAACCGTAAAGCTGTGTAATTCGTATTGGTTGAGTTGTGGGTAGCGTCTATGACCCACAGGCGCTATCCTTGTTGTGATTGTGCATTCTGAGTAATTTTCTCTTAACTTTCGATTGAAGCCTTTCGTGACCTTACTAAACAACACTTATCGCTTCTTATGGCACAGGCACAGCCATTGCCGTGAACTATGCTGCGCGCGCTCAAGGTGTGAAGCGGAACATGGCCGGCAAAGATGCATTCGAAGTTTGCCCTAGTTTGGTACGTGTCGCCGCAGTTGATGCTTCCTAGCACGAAATTCGACAATTCCGCCTCCACCCCTTAAAACCCTCTCTTTCGCTCTCCAACCTCCCCCTCTTCTAGCCCGAAAGGAAGGGTCTTTGCGCATGCAAATCACTTACTCTCAGATGTTATCTTTACTTAACAAGGTGCTCGTGCGCGTGCCGACCAAATATGGCAAAGCTGACTTGACCATCTACAAGAAGGCAGGCAACGCAGTAGTACGAGTACTCAAGACAAGAGCGGCTGCTTGCGAAAAGCGCAGCGTCGATGAAGTTGCCATTGACATAACGCCCGAAGCAGATCGCCTCTTGGAGCAAGTAATATCTTGACATTCACTTTTGATTGCAACGATTTGTGCTTCCTTCTTTTTTCCCCCCTGCACTATATTTCTTTCTTCCTCCTTCGTTCGTCCTAATTAATGTCGCCGTCCCCTAGGAGGATAACCTAGGTATCATCCTAAGTGGACGGCGACAATCAAAATAGTAATACCGGAGTTTACTTTCCTCTGTCCCTTTTATCGTGCACTCAGTACGGCGTTGCGGCACTGCTTGCGCGCGCGCGGGACGAATTTGGGACTCACCTAGCAGACGATGCTAAGAGCGGCGTTGCTGCCCAGGTGAAGGAGCCACTTTATGAATCAGCAGTCTTAGTAATCGTACAAACTGTTTGCGCCCACTTGCGCAGACACAAGCTTCTTTTTGCGTTTATCTATTTCTGGTCTTAGTACTTCCATCCGCGTGCCTTCATATTTGGATGCATTCTCTTCACATTTCTTACGAAGGTCAGCAAAAAAGACTCGCGGCGTGGACACGCCGAACAAATTGATGTGAACGGGCAGAGGGGTCACGAGGGTGACGATGAACCGGGAAGCAGTAGCAACGGCAGTGGCAGCGATTACGCCAGCAGCAACAGCACCAGTAAGAGTAGTAGTGGCAGTGGTAGCAGCGGCAGCAGTGGTACTGGTGGCAGCTGCCATGGTTGGGCATTCGTGGATCGATTGTCCTTGACAGCGCGCCGACTTGTCGCCGGTGCTGTAGTTGTAGGCGAGCTCCGGGCATCCGTGACTCGAGAATTGGGATACACGTGCAGTGGCGGCATTGCCATCAACAAATTGCTCTCAAAACTGGCCTGCGGTTTGCATAAACCCAACCAACAAACGCTGGTGTTACCGGGGCCTGCAACGTCAGCACTCTTAGAAGGTTTACCCATTGACCGGCTCCAGGGGCTCGGAGGAGACTTGGGCGAGAAAGTCAAAGTTGCACTGGCTGCTGAACTGAAGCTTGAAAGTGATGGTACCACTAGCGAAGGTATTCCGACTCCTCCTACCGTCACTTGTGGTATGGTTGCTGCTTTGTCACGCACTCGGCTGTGTCAACTCTTTGGCGAAGAAAAAGCCACGTACCTGTATTCCATGAGCCGCGGCCAACAGGAAGAAAGAGTGCAAGCTCGAAGCGAAGTGAAATCCTTGGGGGCTTCGAAGAATTTCTTTGGTGGTGCAGCACTCGTAACAGTTGGTGACGCAGAACAGTGGTTAGGAAAGTTCTCGAGCGAATTGTGGGAGCGCCTGACCTACCACCGAGACGAGTACAACTATGTCCCCACGTTGGTTACTGTTTCGATAGGTACCAAGCCGGCCAAAGGAGGCGAGTTCAATGCACCAAATGTAAGCCGCTCTGCAAAATTGGATGTAGGGAAAGGTGGTGCCGCAATCAAAGTATCAACTGCGGCCCGTTCTGCTTTTCGAAAATGGTGTGGAACTACACTTACTGATGCATCTGCTCTACCGCAACCAGTCACTACCCTTGGTGTCAGTCTCGGGTGCATGGTAGCATTAGATGTCAACACACCTGGTCTGGCCAACTGGATGTCATCGGCGTCGTCGTCGACTTCAAGAACACCAACATCAGCAACACCATCACTTGTTTTGTCGTCGCCATCAGACAATCTAGACTATCAACAACCAGCCGAGGCATCAACTTCGAGCAATAATTCACTACTTTTCACTGCACCAAAACGCACGCAAGGTTCTTTGGAATCACCTCAAAAGCGGCCCCGGACAAAAATTGGGTTATTTGCAGCTCCTATAGAGGAAAGTGCTCAAAAGGAAGCACCAGCAGTAGACGACACGGTTGTGTGTGCTGATAGCCAGTCTCCTCAAAAGGAGTCTTCTGCGTGGGCGTCTGCCCTAAAGCAGATGCGCGAAGTCGGAATTCGTGACGACTGGTCAAGATTTGCTTTAAAACGATGTAAAGGCGATCTCAATGCTGCCATGAATTATATTTTTACCAACGATATGGAGGCCCTAGTTGCCAACGACGATGTTACTGTCAAAGGAGATAACAATTCCAACCACAGTGCTTCAGTTATGCGCACTGAATCTACTGACAGTGAATCTTCTCCACTGCCCACCAACGCAGCAAGCACTTTTAGCGGCGTTGCGGCTTACGAAATAGATTCTGACGTTCTCGCCGCGCTCCCACCTGAAATTGCGGAAGAAGTGCGACAACAAATGGCCCTCGAGGAACGTGCGCGCAGAACTGATGGCGCAGGAACTTTTACGTCCTCACCTTCTTCGTCGTCGCCATCCAAGACAAAGGGCAAGAAATCAAAGGAACGCGCACCTCCGGGCACCCAAGAGCTCAAAAACTTCTTTCAAGCAAAGCCAGTGAATAAATGAAGAATACAATGAGTTTATTTTTGTAGTGTTCACCGCGGGCTCTTAGTGGTATGTTTTAAGTGGCACATGACCAGCGCATGGGGCACCATATTACGGATTTCGGTGCATTCGGAAGTCGAAAGCGCCACCTTTAGTCCCAATGCGCATCTAGTGCTTCCGTATTCGTCAACCCCAGCCATTAAAAACATAGCTATCTGTTATTGATTTCTGTTTGCTGTCGTGGCACCATCGGGAATTATTTATAACGAATAAAATTTGGCCTTGGCCTAATCTTAGTTTCCCTTCGCTGCCGCTGGCTTTGCCCTGTAATAAAAATTTTGCGGTTGTAAATATCTAATCACTAATCACTGGCAATGACTAGCAATCAGTTCCCAGGAACACTCCGAGCCCAGCGACCACCAGGGGATGGCGACGCAACTCTCCGGAATTCGTAGCTGCGGTCCAGAGTTGCCGTGAGTTTGCGTAAGAGGTCAGAGCTGCCTGAAGAATCTTCATCCTGCTCGATGTGGCCACCGGTAACTCCTTCTTCGCCTTCGCCTTCGCTATGGCATCTGATGCTGCTCTGGCCTGAAAGTACACCACGATTTGAACGAGCTCTTCGGTTGCGAGGACGAGCTCGCGTATCTGCATCATTAAAAAAAATGCCGCTTTTGCCATCAGCGTCTTCTCCTTTTTTCTCTGGCGAAGTGACGAATGTCACTTGGCGGCGGAGCCGTTGCCTAGATCCTTGGCATCTCGACAAAGACGACAACGAGTGAAACGACACACTGGCATCGGAACAAGACGAGTAATGCGTTTCGTCATCGGAGCTCGAGGAGCCACTCAATGAGAAGTCCCATGGAGATGATCGAGATGATTGAGACGCACGTGAGGATACTTCAGACGAGTGGGGTTCATGATGACGAGACCTTGGGAATTCTTCGTCGTCATGGTCGCAGCCATTTTCATGATCTTCGCCATCCTTTTTGCTGCTTCGGCGGTGGCCGCAGTGGCGGCGCGTGAGAGAATGGTCGACTGCTCGATCCAACCGCGCAAGCCTCGACCTTTGCCAAGCCTGCAGACGTGCTACGTCCGCCTCTAACGCCACCTTACTGGCAGACAAGGCCGTTACCCGGTCCTCTAAAATGCTCCTTGTGCTGCGCTCTTGCGATAAGGCCTTCGTCCACTCCTGGACTGCGCGCTCGTGCTTCTCTTCAGCGCTGGTAATGTCAGTTGCCCGTGCAGCAACGACCTCATTGAATCTCCTTTGCGCAGCCTGTGCAGTTTCCTCTGCATGTTCGAGGGCAGCCCGCCAGTGTTGTACTTCAGTACGAAGTTGCGCAGTTTCTTCTTCGGCGGAAGCAATTTGAGCCCTTGATGTTGCTACTGTGGCCGTCCATTTGGCCGCTGCTGCTGCATGTGCTGCCACTACTCTTCCACGACCTATTACCATTTCTCTCGCGTTTACAAGTGCAACCTCGTCGGTTAAAATGGCTCCGTCATTGCTTCTTGTTTGCTGAGCGGCGGGGTTTTCCTTGCTTTTCGATGGTGAGGCACCAGCAAAGGTGGAAACTTCATTTACGGGCGGTGGAGAATACTTCGAGGTATCTGACGTTGTCCCTCGGGGTGCAACATTGTGTACATCAATCGATACACATCTAGGCTTTGAAATTACATCCTGAGGCGGCGGAGCCATCAACGCGTCTAACAGTTCTAACGAAGAATCTCCGTTGCCTCCTAAGCTCAAGCTATTCCTGTGCTTACGGTGCTGCTGGCGCTGCTTCCTGGTCTGGTGCGAGAGTTTACGGCTGTCATTGAGTCCATTGCCTTCATTGCTTTGACTGAGAGATGGCCAGCCTCGACTGCTAGAGGCACAAGAACACTCAGGGCAAGTAAAGGGAATGGGAGAATCTGCCACTGCGCCACTTTCAGGTGTCTTCGTGGTCTCCTCAAAATTGGCACCTGCACTCGAAGAGGAAGATGGTAGTACTTGAGCGGTATCAACAGATTCAATCACAGTCTGTGAGCCGCGCTCAACTGTCTCCGTGCATTCTCGATGTTTTTCGATACCCGATGTTCCTCCTGCTGGACCCTCCTCAGCGGTGGAGTCGCATCCGTCGCGGAGAAGCAAAGCAGTTGCTTGACGAGCTCTGGCTTCAGCGGCATTGGCACGTGCCTCCACTTTTTCTAACGCTGCAGCCTGCTCTCTGTCTCGAACCGCTAACGCTTCGACGGCAGATGCCGTGGCGGCCGCCTCTGCTTCGGCCACTGCCACTCGAGCTTGGGCCGTGGCGGCTTGCTCTTGCGCTTCTTTGACAGCGGCTCCTGCTTGTCGCTTTGCACCCGCTACGGCGACTTCGGCTGCCGCTGCAGCTGCTTCGGCAGCAGCTTCCGCCGCTCGCCGCACGCGCCATTCCATGTCCCGCTGCCCGCACGAAAGGGCGCGCTCGGCGGCTTCTGCTCGGGCTTCGGCTTTCTCGGCTCGGGCTTCGGCCGCAGCTATGCGAGCAGATGATCGCGCAACAGCGCCAGGAGCAGCCTTTGCCCAGGCTATATCGCCAGCTGCGTCTTCGTCACCATCGCTTACGAATGGGGCACCTGGAGCCGCCGCCGCTGTGCCTCGCGGTAATGAGGATTTCTTTGCCGTTAGGGTTGGAGCCTCTGCTACCGATTGTGCTACAGCTGACGCAGACGATTTTGCAAATGCTTCGACAGGTAAATCAGAGAATACTTCAGCAGAAAAGACAATAGCTGATTCTACCACGGTGGGCTCTTTTTCTCTGCCAATGGGTGTTATGTTAGGACCTGCCGTAGTTGACAATGGGGGTGCTTCAGCAGGTTTTGTCCTGATTTTACCGAATGCTTCGGAGCTTTCTAAAGCCGCTTCCTTTGTTTCCAGGTCAATTGATGCTAGTGAATCAGAATGTTGCTGGTGTGATGTTGTTGCTACATTCGGAATATCAATGGTGGTAGCCTTTAATGTTGAGTCAGCAGTCACTCTTCTTTTAGCGATTGATTGCGCGTCGGCGATTGCGCACGCGCCCCACTGCTGGGCTAAAGCGGCACCACCGTCAGCGCTCACGTTCAGAGCAGTTTCCGCGCGTGCTGCTGCTGCGCGTTTTCGAGCGACCTCGGCGGCGGCTGCGGACGGCTGCACAGACCGCACGAGCTCGATGATGCGATTGGCGGCTGCCACAGCTCGGCTGTCGTCAGGGATTTCTGCAGTACTGGCAGGCTTGCAAGGAGTAGGTTCAGAGTTGCTAGTCCCAGGCTTGTCTTCCACACTATTAGTCTTTGGCTGTGAAGCATTGATAGGTTCATTGCTATGGTCCAGTTGAGCGTTGTTAGCTTTCAACACAACTCCACCAGTCTCGTCCGCACTCGGCTTGTTACAGCGATCAGGAGAGCAATGGCTATTCATTGAGTCAGGCGCTGCTTCGGAATTCTCATCCGTTAAACTATTTGTGCCGTCAAACGACCGTTGATTCTTTGGATAAATACTGCGGCCAAGATATAGTCGACGGTGGTCTAACGAAGACGAAAACGAGCGCTGTTTTGCTAAAAGAGCACGCAGCTGCAGTAATGGGTTGTCTGAGTTGGATTCAGTTCTATGCTCAACTTCCTCGTTGGTTCCCGGGTCCACCAAGGAAGTTGCCCCTACAGCTACTTCTGGTTCAGTTTCTACCACAGTGTGCTCAGGCACAGCGTTATCACCATCTTCTGAGCTAGCTTCTTCGTCCCACTGCCGCAAGCAAGCCGGTAAAGGTCGACGCGAACGCGACGCCTCCTTTGGCAGTGTTGGAGACTCCGCATTGCGTGAACTAGAAGCACCAGTACTCGTCGGTGAGTCAACAGAATCGCATTCGCTTTTAGGGGACGGATAATGCGTGGCTAGAGCTGTTTTTGTGAGTTGGATTGCCTCTACTGCAGAAGCTAAACAGCTCACAGATTGTTGCTGCCGGGTCGGTGTCGTAGGTACAGGCTTCGGCGACACCGAGACTGACTCTGGCAAGCTTAGCAACGCGCCTTCTCTCCTAGATTGTTCCTGGCCATGGCTGTCATTTTCTAAGACACTCTCGCCCGGCGATTGAGCTATGGCTAATGGTATTCGCTGCAACGAAGGTGGTGAAGGCGGTGAGTGCTGCCCGGAATGTCGACCTTCACGAGCCACGCCAGTGCTCAAGAACATACTCCTGTCGCTATTTCCGTAGCTTCTAGTGCTCGTTGATACTTCCCCGAAAGAAGGCGAAGAAGACGATGCTCCACTGTCGTCGCATGTTCCATGGCCATAGCTCTCGTCTTCGAAACCAGCCATTTCACCACTGTTGTCATCTCTACTCGAGAGCACCTTACTCGACGATCCAGCCTTAGTACGAGCTAACATCTCAACAGCTCGTTGCTTCAAATTGGCAAGTCTTTCATCTCTAGCTGGTGAGGCCGCAGCTAGACCGCAGATGGCGGCCGAAGCCTCCATCCTAGGATGCCGGTAAAAGCGCGGGCATGCAAAAAAGCGCGAACCGCGAGAGCTTCATTTTTCAAATGTCACTAATATAGTTTTCTGATGACAATATATTATTCCGATGAAAAGGGCCGACGACGACAATTTGCCGAGAGATGTGACTATGCGACTTTCATGAGCCGATGACCTATGCACGTGCGCGACTTCTAGTCCATGGCGCCCTACTTATAAAAGTTCAGGGCAAAATTATTGAGCGAGCGCATTTTTTTCAAGGACAGCGTTTGTTAGTATGAGTCTTTCTGTTGAATCTCGCTAGCTACTGTAGTTAGCGGGCCGAGGGATAGGCTATGCCAACGTCAACGGGTAGCGAGAGTACCGGCAGGCGTCGAAGCTTCATCGAGGGCCTCCTTCAAAAGAGAGAAACTGATGATCGAGATCAAGGCGAGCCTGTAGAAAATGAGCTTCATTCGCTTCCTAACGGCATTTATTCCATCGAAGCGATGCGATTTCCGAATTTGTATCTCGGTACGTTACAGAATTCATCCCACGCCTTCTCACTTTCAAAGTGAAAGTTATGAACAAAAGCCGCTGAAAATATACATCGAGACTGAGCTTATTCTAATGGCTTCTCTACTTATCTTAGATGCTCATTCCTTCAACTCAAAGACGAAGAAAGGCGACATTCGTCTCACGCTCGAGGAGGACGACACCAAGTTTTACCTGGGCGGTTCGTGTCTTCTGTCTAAAGCACCTACTACGACCCATCTTACCTTGATGCCGCTACTGGTCCTAGGCAGTGATTCCATTCACTTTATCACATCGATTTTTTGCTGACATTAACCTAGACACACTTTGTCAAATTGTCGTGTAAAGAATATCGTAATGCACCATACATTTCCTTCCTATTTGCACCAGCTCCATACTCCGTCAATTTCTCGCCATTGCAATTTGCGTTATTTTGAAATCTGCACTATTTCTGCCATCTTTACGCAACCCACAGCCGACAACGGCGAGCTATGGGGGTGGGCGTTCTTCCGAGCGCGGCGCGTGGAAAATGTGGCCGAAACCTACGTCTTCGAGTCGATGCGGTGGCCGGGTAGCTACTTGCTGGCAAGCGACATGGGCAACGGTTACCTCACGAAATCGTACGGGGTAGTGCGGCTGGCGCAGGTAATTTTGTTACAACTCTTAAAAACACATTTGTTGAATTCGGGCTTCTTTTGATTTTGTTCTTTTGTCATATTTTCATGCATTTTCTCGTGAGTGTCTCCAATTTGGCTCCCACTGAAGGCACTCTGTCCCGCTATTAAACTGTCTAGATGGAATCGGATCCGTCTGTGAGTACCAATGATAACGATGTTTCCTTAGCAGCAGCAGCAGCAGCAGCCAACGAATCATCAGCAACCATGTCCGCACACAATCAGAAGGCTATGGCGTGTTGGCACGTGCTGACGTCAGTACCAGGCTCCGAATGCCCTCACACCTACACCTGGGCGAGTGCAGCGTACTCTCAACGGTTTTCAGGCTTTGGTGGCGGCCACACCTGGTAGTTATTGCATCTATACAAATTCATTGTTATTCTATGGATACGTGCTACAGGTAGAGTATATCTTTACGACCATTGACCCGTGTGATAAGTCAACAAATGCAGCACGTGTCATACTACTTACAAGCATATACATATCTCTGGTGCATACATACATATTTGCAACGTATGTTCTTGGTACTTCCTGAAAATTCTGATGTTACTCATGCGTGCATGCACTATAAATAGGTATCTGGATGCGTACAGTCGCAGTGGAAAAGGACGCGGGAAGGTGTGTACTCAATAATTACGCTTAGATCCTTCACCTCAGGAATCAAATATCGTAGCAATTTATTTCAAGAATTGTTCCCTTCTCCCCTATTTGAGTCCCTTATTCCTACAGTTGATACTGATCTCTTATTTACTTCTGTACTGTGTAGGTACGCTATGTGAAAGTCGAAGAAACCGACGACACGGCAACCAACGGCGCTGGGCCTCAAGCGTTTACTCCAGCAGGGAAGCGTGCCGCTGAGGACATTTTAGCCACCGCTGCCCGGGCTGGCGGCTCCGCGGCTGTGGCAGGCTTGTCGGGCACGGTAGACTTCGAGAAAGAAATTTTGCTGAGTTTGCACGCGGCCGGCTCCATCAGCGACAGTGAACTGGTTCGCCGCGAACAAGAGGTGCCCATGGGTGTGCGCGCGAGAACACAATGAGAGCAATCAACTCAATTATCAGATAAGAATAAGCTTTGTCACGTCAATAAAGATTACTCTTCAATGGTATTATTAGAATCGTGTCAGTAAGTGACTCTGCGTTGAAGGGTTTGCTGTTTCATTTGTACCATTTTAAAATCTGTCTCAGGTCACTGCGAGTTATTACCGCTGGAACTGGTTTCGATTCCGGCAGTATTACATCAGCCTGGTGTTCACCGACATTCAGGGCTCGACCCGGCTCTGGGAGCGGTTCGGGCCCAAGTTCAAGACCATCATCGACATGCACCACCGCGTCCTGCGCACAGTCCTGAAGCGACACCACGGTTACGAGGTAGGATTGATGATCAACTGTATGTGCTCTTCTTTTCTTGATCTTATAATGCATTGACTCTCGTATGTCGCTTGAAAAGTGAATTAATTAGGTGCCTTGGCTTTGTTGAATTTTAATCTCAGGTGAAAACGGAAGGCGACGCCTTCATGATTGTGTTTACGCGCCCCGCAGACGCTGTTCTCTTTGGGACAGACTTGCAGATTGACCTCCTCGAGTTCCCTTGGCCAGATTGGATGCTTGAAGATGAGGTGAGATGAAGTACGGATGGGAATTCTTCACAAATTTACACAACTAGTTTAGATTCTTTTTCTTTTTTTAAATTTCACCACATTGGTGAACAAAATCCTGATCGCAACTCGTATCTGTTAGGTGGTGAAGGATTGCGTGGGCGTGGAACTCAATCCCGACGGCAGTGTGCTCTGGCGCGGGCTGCGAGTGCGCGTAGGGTGCTACAGTGGTGCGCCGGATGTCGAAAGAGACGAAGTCACGAAACGAATGGATTTCTACGGCCCCGCAGTCAATCGAGCAGCTCGCGTGGAGGGGCAAGCAGACGGCGGGCAGTTTCTGATCTGCGAAACCACATATTTGCACACATTAGCGGAAAACGGCTCGGCGCAGGACGGCGGTGAACTGACGTCTCATTTGGATACTGACCCGAGCCTGCGCGAGGCCCTCACGGTGGTGGACTGCGGCGTGCGCGAGCTCAAGGGCATTGCCTTGCCCGAACACGTGTACCAAGTCTTGCCCAACCGCCTCAAAGCTCGGGATTTTGGAACTGCATCGTCAACAGCAGCGGCAACAACATTAGCGACAGTGCCAGTTGCTATTGATAGCAGTGCTCCTACGAGCGCTGCGCCATTTCCAGATCCTCCGCTAGTTTCTCCTGCTGTTGCGCTTAAAGCCGATGCTTTGCTTGCGCCGTCGTATTTGAGCCAATCTTCATCCATGAGCGAATGCCCGCCAGAACCGCCGCTCTCGACTCCTCCACCTTATAA
>Ga0307931_1000941_pt1 | contig 19380 bp, 17 predicted proteins | sample OrgLakmetageno47_FD_201816 | JGI IMG/M metagenome (GOLD analysis project Ga0307931, IMG submission 201816) | Saline water microbial communities from Organic Lake, Antarctica - #47 | ecosystem: Environmental > Aquatic > Non-marine Saline and Alkaline > Saline | place: Antarctica: Organic Lake... | reverse complement strand
ACACTACTCCGAGAGCTCGTCAAATGGACCTCTCGAGCGAATCGAACAAATATTTACTCGTACTTTTTAGCTCAATTCAAAAACTACATCCACGAACCCCCCTGTATACCCTGTCCGGGGGGTCTAAACAGAAGCGCAGTGTTTTTTGTTTAGCCCAAATAATTTCGTGTGTTGTAGTCAAGTCGGGGCCTGGCGCAATAACCCATGGCAGATGAACATACTCGCGAGGTGACAAACCTCACGGGCGTTCTCTGCTGGAGCTATCGCGCTGGTGGCCTTGTGTGGAAGGAAGCGCGTGATTGCAGTGCTGCTGGGGAACTCTCTCAATCAGGGGGGGGCAATAGTAGAAGAGGAACCGGGAATACCGGATAAAAGAAGGAAGCGGGTTGTATTGCCGCGCGGCAAATGGGAAAAAAACCTTTACACGGTGTTGTGTGCGGTCTTGTCCACATTGTTGAACCACGGGTGGTCCATGCAGCCCCGGGCCGAAATCCGCGCCTTGGGGTCATAGTACATGGTTTGCTCCAGCAAGTTCAGGCCCACCTCGTCCAGGGTAGGCGCCACGGTGCGCAGCGAAAGGCGCGGCCACTGCGGGAAAGCAGGGTTCCAGTCTTGAAGCGCGGTGCAGCCAGGCCATTGTTCCTCGTTCGGAGTCCCGAGGAGCCGGAAAATTTTGTACACTTCGTCGATTTCGCAGTCGCCCGGGAACAGAGGGCGCTTTGTGACCATTTCTACCAAAATGGGGCCGATGGCCCAGGCGTCTACGGGGGGCGCGTACGTGGTGGAGCCCAGCAAAATCTCAGGCGGGCGGTACCACAGCGTCACCACTTCGTGAGTGAGCGGGCGAATGGGCGGGCAGAACGCGCGGGCCAAGCCGAAGTCCGCCAGCTTGAGGCGGCCGTCACCAGTCACGAGCAAGTTTTGCGGCTTCATGTCGCGGTGCATGACGCCGCGGCTGTGGCAAAACGCAAGGCCTTTCACGAGCTGGTAGGTGAAGGACTGGACGATTTCCATGGGCAGAGGGCCAGGCTGTTTGTCAATGTACTTCTTGAGATCGCAGTCCAGGAACTCAAAAATCAGGTACAAGCGGCCTTGCTCTTGTACCACGTTGCGCAGCCCGACAACATTAGGGTGCGTAAGCTCTTTCAGCAACGAGATTTCGCGCAGAGCAGTGGAAGGCATGCCTTCGTCTTCGATCTCAAGGCGGATTTTCTGGGCGCAAACAAGAGGAATAAAAAAATACAGCAGACATAAATGGATGAAGTGAGAGAATTTGTGAGTGACGTAAAGAAGTGTAGGAGTCGGGGAGCTTGTGGATGAATTGATGTGTGACCTCAAACCAAACGGCCACAAGATGCGGCACATCAGCAAGAGACAGCACAACAAAGGGATGATATCTGAATGAACATTGATATCAGGAGCGAATAATAGCAATAGAATAAGGCTGTCATGCTGTAGACAGCTGCAATTCAGCTTTTGTGCAGCGAGAATACAGCTGCCCTTGATGGCGATAAGCGCACCTTCATTGCAACGATCTCGCCCGTCTTCTTGTCCTTGCCCTTGTATACCACACCATAGGCACCCTCGCCGATTCCTGCGCCGCCTTTTTCAGTCTTTTGGTAACGATCCATATCTGATTGCATGAAAGAAAGCGCAGGAGAAGTCGACCGTTAGTTCAAATGAGGAAAGGCGCGGAAGGCGTCAGGAGTTGGTGGTCCGTTGGTACCCATATCAAGTTTCGGAAGGAGAAAATTAAAACATTGAATATGCTTGGCATTGCTTCATACTTTCGATTAAGAAATTGCCTAAGAAAAGTCAGCCGTGGTGCAGAAAAACGCAGCAAGGTGGCAAATACCTCCGGCCGTGACTTCGAGACTTCGACAAGGTTAGAAAAAGCAACCGACAAATATATTTGCATGGGAAATATTTCTCCTGGATTTACGATGAATTTACGATGAATTTACGATAAAATTGGAATTCTCAACCTACATACCTTCCTCCTCCTGCTCCTTCCTCGTTTCTCTTCTCTTTTGCCTCTTTCTTCGCATTCGCATTCTTCGTTCTTCTTGCCTCGGAGCCATCAAGCCATCAAGCCATCAAGCCATCAAAGCATCGAAGCTACTACAGCGTGTACAGCTAGAGACCAATTTTTGAAGAGTAGTTCATTCGAGGCTCATTGCATACGTCTAGACGCAGCGAAAGATTCACTGTCGGTAGGAATGCATGCTTCTGTATCAGACTTTACACTCCTTCCCTAAACTGTTTTTGCCTTCAAGAGTGACTAGCCAATCTGTGTGTATCTGCGACTGCTAAAGCATCGGCTAAGAGTTCAATTTGTGAATAAATTGAGTTGAAGTATTGAAATACCGCTTGAATGTAGATCTCTTCGATATGCTTTCTAGGTCCCACTTCTTAAAAAGCTAGTATTTCATCCATGGAGCCTCCAGTGCGCAAATTCACGATGGCCCACTCCGCAACCGTGGCTGAGCTCCCCGTGCTCGCTGCTTACGACGCCGAAGCGCTCGAAAAAGTGGCGACCGCTTCTTCGTCTACAGCGGGTGTGCGTGTGGGCGGTTGGCGTGTGCAAAGTGTGCACGGGTCCATATATGGAGACGCAGAAGTGGAGGCGCTCAGTGCTCGCCTTGCTTCGATTGCAGGCAAGGACGGCAGCAGCGGTCTGTCGCTCCCTGAGATGCCTTACACGTCTAGCCTAACACTTACTCATGAAGCTTCAGGCGTGTCGCTGCGATTCGGTAAGAGGAAGACAATAGGGCTTTTTAATGGCTTGTTTGTTTTGTCAACACGAAGCATGTTTTGTTTCGTTCGATTTCGGAGGCTTGTAGCAGGCAGTGATTGCAAAGTAAAGCATACCTCAGACAGCCTCTAAGGACGTTTGGAGATTATCTAATTTCTATGTGTGTATGCTAGCGGCGGAGCCAGCGCTGGAGACCTGGGCAGCAACGCCACCGGAGGCACAAGACGCAGCCACCGCCATGAAGGTGCTTGTGGCTTGATGCATGTTAAGAACCTAAGATTGGGCTAGCTAAGCCTATCGCCATCACGCATGAAACAATAAATTTCTATACTTTCTTCGGAGCTTGCGAAACGTTAAAGGTTTCCTGCTTGATCTCTATCTCTTTCGTGTTCTCCTTACCTTCACTTTCTTTATTCTTGCCTCTTCACTTCATCACTTATATCATACTTGATGGCGGTTGGCACCCACACAGGTTGCCCCCAGCAAAGGGTGGTCCAATGCCGGTGGCCCTGCTGCATCAGCTTCCGCAACCAAGACGATTGGTGAAGTTGCTGCTGCGGACGAGGATGGCCCAGATTGGACTTTCTTCACCGAGTGGGCAGGCAACGTAGGCATTGGCGCTGCAGCTGCTGGTAGTGGTGATGGTGGTGGCGATGTTGAAGATGCTAGTGCTTCTAAAGGTGGCGATGGCGGCGGCGGTGGCGGTGGAAGCAGCGGTGATACTTTACTTCCGCCAGTGTGGATGGAGAATCAGCCAGTGAGCGGCGTAGATATGGTAGCGTTGTCGGATCAGTCAGTGCCGATTCTGTTCTATGACGACGTCGCACTCTACGAGGATGAATTGCATGATTTCGGGTATGACTTTAAAACAATGCACACAACACGGCAATACACTTTTAAGACCTTTGCTCCTGTTCATCACGTGCACGATGCCTTAACACTTGCTTGTCTCACCTCGTATTTCACATGCAACTGCGCAGGGACATGAGTTTGGCGGTCAAGTTTCGCGCGATGCCGTCGTGCTGGTTTGCGCTCTTGCGGTGCTGGGTGCGCGTGGACAGCGTCGGCATGAAAGCGATGGAGCACCGCTTCTTTTGCCGATACAGCGAGACGGGGTAAATGAGAGGAAATGAGGGAGAGAGAAAGAAAAAGAGATCGGTTGCATCATGGACTGAATGACAGAAAGCGACATTGTTCTACTATATCATCGCACCCCTTTTTCTTCTTTCAACATCTCATGGCATTCACACGTCAGGTCCCTCGGAGGCCCCGTGGTTCACTGCTCCACCACCGAGCGCTTCTCACCCTGGGCGGCCTTGCCTTCGCTCGGCTTATCCATTAACCCGCGCGACCATCTGGACCCCAACCGCACCATTCCCAAGCTCCCGCCGTCGCCGTCCCCGGGCCGTGGCACCCCTCGCCATGCCAAGCTGGAGATTCCACAGGGTGAAGCTGGTGCTGGTGTGGGCGATGCTAGCCGTGGCGGTGGTGTTTCTTCGTCGTCTACCTCCTCTTCTCAAGTGGGGCAAGAATCGCAAAGTCCTTCTTCTGCTCTTGGAATCAATGCAACCACCGCCGCCACTGGTACCAACGCAGGAGGTTCAGGAGGTGCTTACGTGCCTGAAATGGCTGCTCGTAAATGGGTCGCCCCGCGCCGCGCCATTCTCGCCCCTTCGGACATGAGCGCGTGGCAAAGCAGCGCGACCTACGCAGAGCTGCTTCGGTTCGTGAAGATGTTGGGCCAAGCCAGCAGTGGCGTGCCGTGCCGGTACTTGCCTCGCCCTGCGCCACTGGCCCCTTCGCCTTCGGAGTCGACCATGGCCCCAGGAGCTACAAGCAGCGCGGTGCAGGGACTAGTGGCGATCCTCGATCAGCTCGAAATTATGATCGGAGAAGCGCCACCCGTGCAACAACCAATGCGGTACGGCAAAATTAGTTTGAGACAGAAAAGGCTACAGGAAGGGAAGTAAAGAGGCGTGTGCGACTGTGTACTTGATCCCACCTTCTGGACCTCTACTCGTCAAATCCTATCATGCCTAAACATGTTTTGTTCTGCTACATGCGTGCATGTATCATCTAACTCCAACAGGTTTGGCAATCGGGCCTTCGCTGCTTGGCACCAGCTCCTCGTGGACCGGTCTCCTGCGCTGATTAGCGCCCTGCCCCCACCGCCTGCTGCTGCTGCTGCGAAGGATGGAGCAGTGACTTGGCAAAAAGCACTTGGCAATGCGGAGGTTGGTGATCGTTGTTGTTGTTGTCGCGATGTATGCCTGATGCGTGACGCATTTTCTCGTCGTCTATCCTCCTCGTCTTTTCTTATGTGCGCAGTTTTATCGAAGTCCATGCATTTATTTGCGCATACGTATGCATACTCGTGTGATTTCTCGCGTGCTTTATTATTCATAAGGTTTACGTGTGTGCATGTACGCTGTACAGGTGGAGTTGGCGTCGTATTTGTGCGACAGTTTCGGCGACCCTACCCGTATTGACTACGGCACCGGCCACGAAACAAGCTTCGTTGCGCTCCTGTACGTTTTATTTTGATTTCCCTAATCCCTACATTCTCATATGTTGCAGCCTACCTGCTGCTGCTGCTAAAGGTTTATTCGATTTGATCTTTCTTATCGGTGCTTTCCGTCCTTACTTCCCTCTTTTATGTTGCTCATTTTGTCCTCTGTGTTCTCCCTAATGTAGTTACGGCCTCGCGAAATGCGGCATTGTGAGCCCTACAGACGCAAGTGATTTGGTGACGGTCGTCTTTCACCGGTGAGTTTATACTTGTATAGGTGTACTGGCACGCTGAAGGTTTCTTTGCAGATGCACGCGCACACCTTTTCTCACAAGTTTCGCCTCCTTTTTTATTTCCTTCCTTCTGCTTTCTTTCTTTTCCCTTTTTATTATATTTTCTAACATCTTCCTCTTAATATCACTTCCTATCTGCGCTCCTTTTCCATTTATTTCACTCTCCCTTCGTTTATGCCGCCATTTCCTCTCGTTCTTCACCCTTCTCTAGCTACATGGGGGTGATGCGAGCGCTGCAGCACACGTACAAGATGGAGCCCGCGGGCAGCCACGGCGTGTGGGGGCTGGACGACTACCATTGCTTGCCCTTCTTGTGGGGGGCTGCGCAGCTCCTGCCGCCATCTTCAAGCAGCTCCTTGAGCTCTGCACATGGAGGAGGCAGCTCTACCACCGCTGCTGCAGTTTCGGGTGCCTCTGCAAGTGCAACTGCATCTACGTCGTCATCGTCCTCATCTTCTTCGTTTCCGCCTCAAGCGCTGGCCACGCCGGCCTGCGTCAACGACAGCGCGGTGCTGGAGAAATACGCGCACGTGAGCCTGTACGTGGCTGGGATTGCGGACGTGCGAAGAGTGAAAACTGGCGCGCCATTCAGGTGTGTTTCCGCCCCTCTCAACTAATTCAATTTGAATCAAAAGAAGGAGGATCTTGAGAAAGTCCGAGATGGGTGGGTTGAGTACGGAAAGTAGATGCAAGGGAATCACTTTTGGTTTGATGCGACGAGTATGGGGATACGAGTTGTTGTGATGAATCTCCTGGGATGACTTTAGATACACCGCGCTCCCACGTCACAGCATATGCTCTCTGATTCTTCTTAAGCTACTTCTTTTGATTTCCTCACTCTCTCTCTCTTACTTTGTTCTGTCTCTGAATCTCTTCTTCTTGTCGTTCGTGTTGTCACCATGCAATCCTGCACAGCGAAACGAGCCCCATGCTGCACTCCATCTCTCAGCTTCCGACTTGGCACAAGGTGGCTCTAATTTCCCCTACACCACTCCTCTGTCAAATTTCAAATAAATTCTTCAATTTACTTGTCATTTACTTTTCCTCTGATTAATTTCCTCGTCATCTCTTTTTTTTTTCTGTCACTAACGTGACAATCATCCACCTTCACCCATCTTTTTTCTATTCTAAAAGGTGCACGCAGGTTTGCTGAAGCTGTACGAGGCTGAGGTAAGGAAAGAAGAAATGCACCGTATTTACGTGCCGTATACGTTGACTGTTCTTTTGTGAACGCTTTTTATTTCATTCGCCATGTTCTTCAGCTAAGCATCTCCTCACCTCGTCATATTCTCTGCTTGAGTTACTTTAACCTTCACTTCTGTCTGCATGACGGTGGCCACAGGTGCTGGGCAAGTTTCCCGTGATTCAGCACTTCAAGTTCGGCTCCCTTTTACCGGCCACATGGGCTTCTTCTTCTTCCTCTGCTTCCTCTTCCTCTACATCATCATCTGCTCTTAGCACAAGTTCTTCTGCAGCAGCCACCTCATTGAACAGTAGTGGGCCCATGGAGAGCACGCGTGCGCCGTGGGCCACTGCAGCCGCTGTTCCTGCCAGTAGTTTACCCACAACCACTGCCGCACCAAGTACAGCGACCGCATCGGCACTGCCTCCCCCAGCGCCTCCTACAGCCGCTGCTGCTGAAGCCACAGACGAGAGTCGCGACACGACAAACGTCGGCGGCCCTGGAAATTTTACGTCTCTATAATCGCCACGCTACGCCTCAGTATACTGGTTCACCTCCGTTCTTGCTCTTTCTTGAGCATGTTGTGGAAGATTATGTGAATGAATCCTCGTCAATCTCAGCAACCTTCCCATCATTGGAGCTGCGTTCGCGTTATTGCGGGTCACGTGCAGAGAAGCCCCGTTTAATCGAGGTCGCAGTTAAGGGGTGCACCTGTGTGCTTGTAGCTTAACTTCCGTGTTGTTGTGGAAAGATCCGGCATGCCCTTATATCTTATATAAATATGCGTGATTGATTTGAGATGTGGGTGATTAAACGCAATTCATGAATTATTTCAACTCCTCTATCGGCATCAGGATTACCCCATCAACTCAAAATACCACTGCGCTTTCCCGTGCCCTCGTGTTGATTATCGAAGTGAAGTGAACCCACTATACTCGAAGCACTTGCAGGCCCATTAGCCATTAGGTCCAAATTAAGTACCGCACATGCATTTCGTGGTGGTTTATACTTAGCAGGCTTAAGGCTCAGGGGTACCTGTTATTGCTTCTAATAAGCACTGCGTGCTATAACTAGTTGGAATCAATAATTATCGTTATTATGACTGGATAATCTTTTTTATCCCTTGAGAATTGATTCTGCAGGGCCCATAGGAATAAAAGATGCGCATTGTATTGCGCAAAAGGACACCCAGTCCAGTCAGACTTGTACAGGAGGTATCATCAATGCATAGCTTTTTGATATTTGTTGATGTTTCTTTTATTTGCAAGTGGGGAGTTTAATGTAAACAAATCTAATCTCAACGTCATACGGCTAACGAAGCAACGGCAGACTGAAACATAGGGGAACCGGGGAATCCGTCAAGAGGGTCGATACGAGCTGCAACTGCATTACAAAACTAAGAGAGTGCGCAGCATTGAGACAGCCGGAATGCTTAGAGATCAGAAAGAAATGATATTGACCCCGAAGACAGTACCAAAGAAATTACATAAAGTTCTGGTCGCTTGACTTACATGCTAAATAATTTGGCGGACTGAGTAAAGCATGATTCCCTCAAATATGTGTGAATATACGATATACCCATGACCTGTTAGGATCGACTTGCTATAATGATATATAAGTTGTGCAAGACAGGAGTGCTCCAATTGCATACGACAAAACCCTGCATCAAACATAGGAAAGAATTGAATAGGCTTCGATGATGCCAAATAACGAAAATTCAACGAAACATTCTTTGTCACGCAATTTTTAGAGGCACGTGCCATTTGCGACATGGCCGTTATTTGCTCACAACAATTCTGCATCTACAACTTTGCTCCACGCACGATAGCATACTTCTTGCATCCTTTCATTCACTCCGTCCCAGCATTTCGCAGAACGCATCAACTGAAATGTTACGCCGTACAATAATGGCAGAAAATCGTCGAAATCATGTGGCTGCTCCTGAGAGGGATATCTCGCAACAAAATTTCCACAACAATCAAGGACGATGCAATTCTTGCTTGCATGACAATCCTTGGTACGAAGGCAGAATTGAGTGCAGTAAAGCTATGGAGAAGTTGTTACAGACCGTAGCGCAATTGGAAAGAAATTTAGCGGCGGTGAGCGCAGCACACTCTGCGCTTGAGGAGAAGCATTTCGCTCTTTGTGCAGCAGTGGCACGCAGCGCCTTTCTCATGCCTAAGCCACATGCTTATCTAAATCGTAACTGGCGTAGCCGCAGGTTTAACAAAAGTAATTGGAATAGATCTCATGGCGTGGAGCCTTCGGACTCTAATTCAGGGCTGGTGGGCACTGATGATGAAAGTGCTACAGACGAATACGATGACGAAGATGGCGTCAACTTCGACAAAGATGAAGACGAAGATGAAGATGACATTGATAATGTAAATCAGACACTTGTTGAGGAGGAAGAGGAGAAAGAGGGGGAGAAACAACAGTGTAGTGAAATGATAAGAGCGCGGCTATGTAGAAGGAGCTCGTCATTAGGTGAGCTAGCAGCACATGCTTTACCCACAACTTTGACTGGTATGAGTGCCTTTGCGACAAGCACTTCCAAAACTGGCCTCGCATCCTCGGCGTTCGACCCAAAATTTGTCACTGCTCACCAAGTGGTGGATACAAATTTCAATGCGGTTGACAAAGAAGTCGAGCAGACTAAAGAACTTGCAGCCACTCGGAAGTTGTCTACTACCAAGAAGTGCATTGCGGACACAACGTGCAAAACACCACAGCGGCCGCCTATGCTCCATATTACTAACATGAATGTTGGCGAAGTAGCCTCTGCTGCTTCATCCACGGCCACTGCCGCTTTTCTGCGGCGTTCGTCATTTTTTCGAGAGGCAACCACGACTCCTCTCGCATCAAATACTTCCGAAGCGGCAACTGAAGTTTCCGAAGATTACTGCTCAAATTCAGCACGTGGAGCCACGCCTCATTCTGCTGTCACCTGTGCACATGAAAGTAGAAACAGCAAGGTCGCTCGCCTATTCCCTTGCAAATCTTTCAAAGAAAACGCCAGCGCGCAATGGAGACGCAAATCGACTGATTCTGTGCTGAAACGACAAGAGGAGATAGACTTCGATCCCGAAATTTACAACGAGTCGTATCGGCAACAATTAGTCTGATAACGTATCTCGTATCTTTGCACCTCTCAGACAAGAAACCAACTTAAGAAGCTGAAATTCCTTCCTCTCTCAACCCGAAGATAAATCAAAAATGATAAATCAAAATGTTTTGGTCAATTTCATATTACCAGTATAATAATGAACATAATAGTGCGCAGTATAATAATAATGGGCACCAACCACATATCCGCATCACCTGCTTACTCTAGAACCACTAGACCCCTAATAGATAAAGAAACAACATCGCATCCTTTGCGATATTTTGGCAATTTGTTAGGCTATCGTAAGTGCACGAGTGACAGTGATGATCGTACCAAGCATTCATTAGAAGAGTAGACCTTGATTTTGCCTACAATGCGTTCTCAGAAGAAGGAGCTTTATAATCCCACTGCTATGCTAACTCTCTAATCAGAAAGGGAGATTACGATCACCAAGTTGACATAGGCAACAGCCTCATGGTAATTCATGAAATTACCAGTCAGTCATTTGCATTCATTTCGAGCGAGTCTATGCCAACTATAATTCAAGCATGATCCCGTAGTTATATTCTTCTCGCTACATGCTTAACAGAGTTTACGGTCGAAATTCGCACCTCTACGTCTCAACTTGTCACCTATCATTCATATCCGAAACACACTAATATTCTCTTCTAAGCTGCACATGAGTAAAGGATACACGGGTCCAACGGTAGAATAAGATTTAAATTTCCCCTCAAGGAAGTCCGCGTGCAAGAGAAGGATTCCTAATTCCCTTTTTTATTGCCACATTGATGTTTTAATTTATTACGTAACTCAGAGCTCAAGACTTATCCTAACTGTAAATCAATCAAAGAGTAGCAAGCATCCACAATTAGTATGAAGGTTGTTGGACAGGTCATTGTGCTGTTCACATTTACTTTGTTTGGCGCATACGCATTTCAATCGGATGGATTGCGTCCTCGAGGAGAACGAGTATTCGTGGCGACGCCAAGGTGGGCAAAAGACACTCAACTTGATCCAGCGGCTCGTCTTGTCGACAGCAGTGAAAGCATTCGTCGTGCACTGGCACCTTCGGTGGCTTTCGCTTCGACAAGCAATTGGCTTGCACAATGCGTGTACGTGGTACTGGATGCATGCTTAAAGCACATAATTTGTTCGATAAATTGTATGAATCATTTGAGAATGAGCCGTCCATTTGAAGGTTGTGAAGTTCTTTCTTGCTTCTTGCAAAGCTGATTTCATCACCTCGCTGATTTCCAGGTACGTGGCATGTGAGCTCAAGGTTTTCGATGCCTTAGAGCGCGGACCTTTAACTGTTGATGCTATCGCCGCGGAGGTAAGACAGAAAATCCCACGCAACAATGTGGCTAACTACATTATTGTAAAATCGCGGGGCATTTGAAGAGAATTTGTGGTTAAATTTGAATTATTTTCATAATCTGCGCCTTTCATATTCAGAAGTTTTGAATAGGTGGGTGCGGACGCCAGTGCGCTTGGACGACTTTTGAGGGCTCTCGGTGGTCAGGTTAGTTCAGGAGCTATTAGACGACACTAACTTTTATCGCGTGCAGAAAGAAAGCGTAGATATATTTTGGTCCAAATCTGATGCATTTTAAGATATTTAAGCAATCTGGTGGATCAAAATAGCCCTTACTCTCAACATTGAATGCACAATTCGAAAATCCAGGGCCCAATCGTCGGAGCAGTTGTGGAAGTATTCGACCCTCCATTATGGCCATTGCCGTTTACACCTCCAGTACCGCTGCCGGTGCCGCCCCCGGTGCCGTATCCAATCAACATCCTGGCGCCCAAAAGCCCTCGACGCACCCTGAGTGAGGAGCAACGGAAGTATGCGCTTACTCCACTGGGTGCATTGCTGCGAACGAATGCAGTGAGCTCATTGCGGCCGTGGGCGGTGTTTTCGGGCGCAGAACTCGGTGCGGCTTGGGGTGGGCTGTTGACTGCAGTGCGCGCTGGCCATCCTGATTTTGAAGCGTCACAGCAGCGACACAGCTGGAGTGACAGAGGCAGCAGCAGCAGCAGCAACTATGCCAAGAACATCACTAGCAATGGTAATGAGTGTGCCCACTACTGAAGACACGGAAGGATTCGAATCCCTGATCTGTAGACGGCTATTTGCTGTATGTCTACCCTTTCTTTAAAGAGCGGTTGCACACTTCATGATGAACGCTCACCAAATCTAATCAACTACTTCAATTATTGACTAGGCTTCTTCGAGTACATGGCAGCTAACCCTGCTGCAGGGACTCGCTTCGACGAAAGCATGAGTGCAGTGAGCAATTATGTGCTTGAAGCTGGCCGTGCCGCAGATCTCTTTGACTGGTGAGCCATTTGCAAAAATACAAATCGTATTTTCTACTATGCACATTTGAGCGCACGGATTGAATGGGAACCAAGATTGTATGAGTTTTTAGTTAAGTGCTCCAAGTTGTGGGCATTCTTTTACAATTCGTTTGGGCACTTCGATTGGCTCCGTTCTGCAGGACTAGTGGTGGGACTGCTAAAATTGTGGTGGACGTGGGTGGAGGTACAGGCACGCTTTTAGCAGCCATTCTCGCGAAGCATCCATCCTTGCACGGCATCTTGTTTGACCAAGAACAGGTGATTCTAACTTTCTCAAGACAAGCTCGTTCTCAACCTTCGCTTCAGCACCTCAAGTCATGAATCTAAATCAAATCCACTATTTCAACGTCTATATATTCTCACTTAAGAAATTAAAAGGTATGTTGTTCATCCATGCAGTTTGAATATGTTTACCATCCGCCAGGTGCTTGAAGGTGCCATCTCTGTGCTAGAGGCAGCTGGCAACGATGTGTCAAGTCGTTGCGAGCTGCAAAGCGGAAACTTCTTCGATCAAATTCCGCTTGGTGGAGATGTGTACACCATGAAAGTAAACAGCCTGATTTAACGATATCTGCAGATAGTTTTCATCATAGAAATGATAAAGGTAACCTTTGCTGCAATACTCATGCTGTGCTCGCCCTCACTTGAAATCCTCGAACGATAGAACATTTTGCACGACTGGCCGGATGCCGAGGCAGTTGCTTTACTGCGCGTGGTCGCAAACGCCATGCGTCGGTCAGTCGCGAACCCAACGCTTGTAATTCTCGATATGGTTTGCAGCGATAGGCTGGGTCACGAGCCGTGGAAATTAGATTTCAGCGATTTTTTTGACTTAAATATGCTTGTTACGGTAAGAAGCAAGCTCGCGCAGCTATTATGGAACAAATAATATTATTCTAATCGACAAAAGGCAGAGGAAAGAGTTAAATGACATGATTTGTGCTGCTCTCTCTTTTGTAATGCCTTATCTAATGGGTGGTTGATGTTGATATAGGTGGGCGGAAAAGAGCGCACCCGCGGCGAGTGGGAACTGCTCGTTGAGCAAGCTGGTCTTAAAATTATCAGTGTTGCCCCTGGTCCTGGCGTGAGCGCCATCGAAGCCAAGCTCGCTACAACGAAGATGTAGTTGCGGCGGGATGATCGATCTCTAATGGATCACAGGGAGCTCGCTTCTTGGCAATGCAAATCACAAGAACGCTGGTGCCGTCGCTACTAACGGATCATTTGTGTGCCTCTGCACATCGCTTATTAGAACAAAATTGAAGAATTTGATAGAGCGCAGACAATTATTCTTACACTGCTTCGCCTAGGGAGAATTATATGTATAACATGGCGTCGTCTCAACCAGGTTATTTTTATCGCCTACGAGACACCGATTGCAATACTCTATGAGATCGAATTGCTTTAGTGAAACCAACTACTACTCTTGATTATTCCATTGCACTGGCCGACTCCGATTACTATCTCGGCATTTGATAAGTCATTAAGTCGAATTTTCACGCCCACCTGCACTAATTGCGTTCTATTTCACCTGTTGGCCCGTTCGCCATCTGGTTCCGGTCCTTCGGGCACGGTGTCCAACACACACAGCAAATTCCGATTCCTTAGGTACTGCGCTTATCGAACATTTCTATCTCTCTATTTCTGATATTCATTGCGCCGTAGTCGGCTCCTTGGGCCGAAGTTACAGCCACTGGACCTGAGCTTAGTTTGTGAAAACTGCTACAGATTTCGTACCACAATCAAGAAGAAAAGGGTCAAAAATAGGTCTTAACAGCTTGTCCCTGTACGTACTTCAGTAGCTCATGTCTCAGTTGAGTCGTTGGTCGATAATACAACATTCACAGTAGTAGCGACTATTAGCGACACCACAGATAATATTCAGGCTAGTTATAGCGATGCTGCATACTTCAAATTAAGTTGTATTATTGAGCTGCCCTCGTACGCTTGAGTTATGCTTTCCCTCATTTGTAGGCGCACCGCTACTCATCGCCCAAAAGTTCATCGTTGTGTGCAGTTGATTGGTGTCCGCTTCTCTCGAATCATCAACTTAAACGTAGATACCTTAGCCTCTAGAAGAACCACGAAGAATTGGCATTTTTGCAATGCGGGTGCTCATTATAGCACATCACGTCATAATGTACCGCATAAGGTCAATTCACCGGCCAGCAGAAAGGAGTATGAACAGCGCATCCACAAGAGCAGGGAAAATTGGAGAGAAGCTATTGGGATCCTTCAAGATATGAAGTCTTCAACTCATGGCGCGACTGTCTCCGCGTACAATGCAGTAATTAACGCATGTGCACGAGCCAAGCAGACGAGAGTAGCGCTTGAGCTTATGGATGAGATGAGCGAGGCTGGCCTTGTACCCGATGTAATAACGTATAACTCGGCAATCAATGCGTGTGCACGGGCAAAACAGTTTCAGACAGCGATTCAGCTTCTTGAAATTATGCAGACGAATAGAGTTCAGCCTGATATCATCACAATGAACACTGCTATTAGTGCATGCGAGAAAGGTGGGCAGTGGGAAATGGCGCTAGCGCTGCTTGATTCTATGAAGGCCCTCGAGATCAAGCCTGACATTACAACGATGAGTGCGGCAATCAGTGCGTGCGAAAAAGGTGGTCAGTGGGAAAAAGCGTTAGCACTACTCGACTCGATGAAGGCCATTGATCTGCAGCCGGGGGTCATAGCTTTAAACGCAGCGATAAGTGCTTGTGAAAAAGGCGGACGTTGGGAAGAGGCGCTGAAGCTATTTGACTCAATGCCTACACTCGGACTGAAACCAACTGTCATTACGATGAACGCAATCATAAGCGCTTGTGAAAGATGTTCAAGGTGGGAAGAGGCTTTAAGACTCTTTGAGTCAATGGCGAGCCTAGACTTACAGCCTGACAGTGTGACAATAAATGTTGCCATCAGTGCATGTGAGAAAGGTGAGCAATGGGAGAAGGCATTGACGCTTTTTGATTCGATGCCCGGCTTCAGCCTACATCCCAATGTCATGACGATGAGTACTGCCATAAGAGCGTGCGAAAAGCTTGGACAAATAGACAGGGCGTTGAAGCTACTCAATTCGATATCAAGCCTAAACCTGCAGCCCAACGTCACGATTATGAACTCCGCTATCAGCGCGTGTGCTAAAGGCGAGGATTGGGATAAGGCACTTGCGTTACTGGAATCAATGCCCAGCATGGGTTTAAGACCTGACTTCGAAACGATAACTACAGCCATTGGCGCATGTACGAAAAATAGGCAATGGGAAGAGGCGTTGATCCTGCTTGAGTCGATGCCAGATCTCGGTCTGGAGCCTGATGCCAACACGGTGAAAGAAGTTGCGAGTGCGTGCTCGGAAAGTGGGCAAAAGGAAAGAGCCCTTTCTTTACTGAAGTAGTCGTAACAAGCTGCTCTAGATTCAAATAGTTATGCTTTGACAAAAGCACGGATCTATGTTAAAGATTAGGCCGCGTGGGCGAACATAGATTATACTCCCCCACTGCAAAGAAAGACAAGGGCAGAAATAGCACGCTCTCCGAGGTGATTTGTATTTGTAAACGTGTGGCATGTAGTTCTATGCAGCAAGAAAGAGGGTAGGCGGTGTGTGGAATGGCGAGTTGTTGTAGTTGTAGTTGTAGTAGACTAGCGCAGTCTGCAGTCTGAAGTTTCGGTGTTTGCTGTTTGTTTTTGGTTTTTGCATTGAGAATTGTCTAGTTCACTACAACTATGCGTTTGGAGTAAACTTCAAGCCAGTCGAGTTGGTATTCCTTAATGCAACTAGAGCCACAAGAACAAGATTGGCACTTGACAAGAGTTCTATGTTAGAATTCCCGCGGGAAATTCCGCGGAATTCCCGCGGAAAAGGGACATTTTACCAGTCCGACGCAATTTCCGCGGAGGGAATTTTCAGTTTAGCAGTGCCTTTATGAACACGGCACGGAAAACCCGCGGAAATCTCGCGTGAAGTGATATTTTTAGCCATCGCGCGGGAATTCCGCGGAAATGGGGATCATAACCCTGCAAGAGTTCCTGGGCAGGCGGCAGAGCATTGCCATCATCCATCATTTTTAATGGATCCTTCTGAACAGTCTTCTGATCCCGTGATCCCAAAGGAAGGAAAAGGAGAGATAAATCTTCTCCTACCTAAGCGCTTTATGCTGCAGTATAAATCAAATGGCCCTCTAATCCCTTTCTGGTTACTCAGCCATCGCAAGCAACGTATGTTTGTAATTCAACGGTCACTCCAGTCACCAGTCTCCAGTTAGATCGTCACTTCCGTGCCAGTGTCACCGTCTGCGCCAAAGGGCAGATACACAGGACGCTCGCTGTGCATTTCGTTGTCGTTCGTGGCATTTGCGCTCTGACGCTCAGAAAGTCGGCTTGAGGAGGCGTTGGCGCTGCTGCGGATAGTAGTGCCGTTGTCCACGAGCTGGTCGACAGGCAAACCGAGGTTGGCTAATGCAGCGAGTTCTGCAGCGGCAACGGCGGTCTGGAAGCGCACTTCCTTGGCGCGCAGACTCGCAGGTGAGGGCCCACGCAAGAGCCGCGTTAAGAGGCGCTGAATTGGTTGCAGAACCAGCAAGCGAATCAGAGGCCATATGACATACCGCAGCAAGCGAGGCCCAAGCAATAGCATAAGCACAATCAAGAACCATGTCGCGCAAGGAGAAACAGTGCTGCTGCTGTCGTTGCTACCATTGTCGTCATCTCGTGGATTGCCCAAGCTGATGCGCACGCCGAGCACTTGATTCGGCAATCCTGCAGTCTCCACAACCCCCTCGCACCACCACGTCTCTCCAAACGCCACGACAGCATCTGCCCATGCGTTCACTCGCCGCTCCATTCTCGCCAGCACACTCGCCCGCCACACGAACACCTCCAGGCTAGCCATGGCGCTCACGGCCAACATCACGGTGCTAACGAACCGCAGCAGAGCGTCGCACGCTGCGGGCGGCAGTGCGCCGAGAAACACCACTAGGGACGAGTACGGTGCAGGCGGAGTGGGTGGTGGTAGGTCAGGCAGCTCGAGTGTCAGAGGTGGAGTCACCCACGGCAAGCATGTCGGCGAAGGCCCGCACCACGCACGCCCAAGCCAGCCCAGCAGCCGCACCACCGTCCGAACCACCAATTGCACCAACCCGATTGGCCCAACGCACCGAACACCTTTGTGGGCCGACGCCTTTCTGCTATTACCATTTCTATCGTCGTCGTCGTTATCGTCGTCGTCACTGTCGTTGTCATCGTTGTCGCTTTGGCACAGCCCGCAGCAGAGTAACGCCCAAGTGCAGGAATGCTGCATGCCTGCTAGCAACCCTCCGCGACGGCGGCGGTGTTGTCGCGCTACACGTGCAGCTCCACCGGACGCGTCGCCTCGGAGGTAAGCTCTTGGGTCGTGCCTCAAATGTCCTGGCCCGAGGCTCAAGCGCACGCCTAGTTGCTGCCACCGCAACCGCCGCGCTGCGACCGTTTCCAACTGAAGAGGCGAGTTGGAGTGCTTCGCTCCTCCTTGTTTGCCAGTCTTGGCTCCCAGGCCAGTTGTTGTCGGGAAGAAATTCCTCTGTACAAGTGAAGAATTCTTGGAAGTAAAGGTGCTTGTTGACTGCTTCACGTTTTGGACAGGTAACATCGGCCATAGCCCGTCAACTGTTAGGACCAAGGGACTTCCCGGCAGCAAAAGCGTGCGGCCAGTGTCGGAAGCTTCGCTTGCATCAGCGCACGCGATCCGCTGAGCTGCCAAGCGCACGGACCGATGCGCAAAGAAGGTACCCCCTAAGCCGTAATCACTGGGAGGTAAGTGCGCAAAAGCAGCGCCGTTGCTACTGCTGCTGTGTTCACCAGTTCGGTGATTCCCCTCAAAACCTGGCGGAGGGAACGGCACTACGGGTGCAGGAGCTTCGAGGCTGTTGAGCCAAGCACAGACGCTGTCTCGAGCACAGTGAGCCTTTCGCGCAACAGCCAAGCCGCTGCTGTCGACAGAGCTGTGATTCAGACCTGCCAAGAAACTCGTCACGCTCACCAGTTTATCTGGCCCGCCTGCCTTGTCGCCTGGGTTCAAACTACTGGCATGATTTGTGTGTTGACCACCGTTGCCTTTTCCGGCAACGCCTGAGCTCGAAACAAGAGCAGCAGTCGCGGCAGAATTCTCACGGGCAGACGGCGGTAAGCACGCGGCGTGGCCATTGTTACGGCTTCCACGGCCTTGATCCGCAAGCTGCAGTATGTCAACCACAGGGGGGGAAGGCAGCGCGAGACGGGCGTGTTTGGCACGGACTTCCGGTGCTACAGTAGCGGGCAGCCACACCACCGCTAGCCAGCTCACCAGTGGGGCTACCAATAGCCATTCGCAGGCTAGAGCCAAACACCAAGCCAAGAAGGCAGTAGCCACACCGGGGGCCACCCCTGCATCTTCCTCATCGTAGAAGTTGTCGTTGTCGTCACTACGCCCAACGAGGCCATCTAGCCAGGATGGCATTTTATTGTCGTCGTTGCTGCTTGAAGAGCTATCAGAGGACTCTTGTTCCAAAGAGCCCGGAGCATCAGGCCCCCATAGCCAAAGCCATAGAATTGCGGCAGATGCAGTAGCCAGCGCAAAAAGCACAAACGCAGCAAGCCTTTTCACTCTCAGACTGCAACCTTTCTTGCCTCTGCAACTCGTATGCACTAATGTGGTACCACCCAAGCGCTGACCAGTGGCGTACAACACGCGCCGCGCATGTGGAGATAAGCTTATGTCACGGCGCTGAGCCCAGAGCACTTGAAACCGTGCGCGTGCGACCGCTCCCGCAGACTTGGCTCCTAAACTGGCGCCTTCCCAGTCGCGTTCTTCGTATTCACGGGAGAAAAGCGCACTGCCGCTAGCTCCACTGCTGTTGCCGCCTTCGCCTGGGACGAGGCTAGTAGCATAAGTTGCAGCGGCCACAGCAGCCTCAGCTGTTGCTTCCCCGAGAGGGCCATTCGCGCGCAGGGTGCGTGGCGGAGCCAAGTCATCGAGGAGCAGTGCCGCTGCGGCGATCTCATACGCACACTGGTTTTTCAGCTTCCTTGCATTGGGGACAGCAACGAGAAGATTGCTCGAAGCACCCTCTTCTTCGTCTCCACCACCACTGCCACTGCCAGCGGCTCCAACCATATCACCTTGCGGCACAAAAAAGCCGTGCTCCTGGTCAAACGCAG